>Ga0180433_10008279_pt1 | contig 12993 bp, 9 predicted proteins | sample SS_ome_8_FD_132980 | JGI IMG/M metagenome (GOLD analysis project Ga0180433, IMG submission 132980) | Hypersaline lake sediment archaeal communities from the Salton Sea, California, USA - SS_1_D_1 metaG | ecosystem: Environmental > Aquatic > Non-marine Saline and Alkaline > Hypersaline > Sediment... | reverse complement strand
GAACCTGGATCAGAGACATCAATAATACGTAATCCATACCCACCATCTGCTATATATAAAAGACTGTCTCTATTAAATATTCCTAAAGAGTGATCATTCGACTTTATCGAACCTACTTTTTTTACAGAGAACGGATTCTGAACATCAATGATCTTCACACCAGCACTGTAATCAGCTATATATAATATATTATTATTAATAGCAACATCCACAGCTAAATCAGATGTTTTATAACTACCGATTCTAACTGGAGCCGACGGATTTGAAATATCAATAATTATTAATCCATTTTTCCCTGTTGATAAAAATGCATGATTATTTTGTATAGCGACACTATAGCAAAACCCTTCAAATAAATAACTTCCGATTTCAATTGGATTATGTATATCAGAAATATTGATTATTCTTAAACCGTCATTCCCGTCAGCTACATAAATATAATTTTCATGAAGTAACAGATCTTCACCCGGACTTGGTATTCTCAATTTAGAAAGTACTACTGGATTTTTATGATCTGTGTAATCCGCAATTTGAATATATCCGCCATTTCCATAAAACACAGTATCATTTCTACACTTAACAGACCAACACGGACCTTCAGACCAATAACCTACTAAATTAAAATTTTTACTATCCCCGTTTATTTCATTATATTGGTTTTTATAATAAAAATTATCGATTAAGTCATTTCTATTTAGATTCCTATTCATTAAGGATTCACGTTTGAAATGGGGCTCAATAGCAGACTGCGCCACCACCATTGTTATATTAAATAACAAAAATATGCAAATAACATAAAATTTTTTCTGATAACACATATTAAACTCACTTTTTTTAATTATTATATTATTTAATCATAGTAAGTTTTCGTGTATCAGTATAATTACCAATGAGAAAATGAACAAGATAAACTCCTGAAGCTACTCGCTTACCATTATTATCAATTCCATCCCATCTAACCGTATATTCCCCAATTGTCTTTTCTTTATCGATAAGCGTTTTGATTTTTCTTCCCATTAAATCGTATATATCAATCATAACTCTGCCGGAACGGCCAACACAATACCGTATTATTGTATGAGGATTAAAGGGATTTGGGGTGACATCTTTAATATAAGAATCAGTATTTATTGTTAATGGTTGATCATTAACAGAAGTGTTTTCCAGTAAAAAGTCTAAAATATATATACCATTCCAACCATCAGCCACATAAACATGTTTATCATCAACCTCGACACCATAGGCAAAATCACCAGTGTTAAAATATGCAACTTCAACAGGAAATTCAGGTATAGAGACATCAATAATTTTTAATCCGCTATATCCATCTGCTAAATATACAAATTTTCCTTTAATTTCAACATCATACGTCCAATCTTCTGTATCATAAAATCCAATCTCTGTTGGGGATCCAGGATCTGAAACATCTATGATACGGAGGCCACCACTGCCATTAGCTAAGTATGCATAGTTATCCTGTACTGCAACATCTTCAGTATATCCATCAGTATCTAAGGATGCAGTGAGATATGGTGAATATCTATTGCTCATATTAAATATTTTGAGTCCCCCCTCTCCCTCAGCAACATATATATAATCTCCATTAATTGTCAGAGCTTTTGAATAATAATCAGTTTCAAATTTTGACACTAAAGAAATAGATTTGGGATTGTTAAATTTCAAAACTTTAAGTCCTTTTAACCCATTAGCTAAATAAATAAAATCATCTTCAACTTCTACATCCCGAGCATGATTACTGTAATAGTATCCGGCAAATTCTGGTAAACTCGGATCTTGAACATCAACAATTCGTAAATTGTCCCTTCCTCCTGCTAGGAAGACATAATTACCTTGTTTAATAATATCAAATGCATATCCATATCCTGATATTTGCTGAGAAGCTGTCTCAATTATATTTCCCGGATCAGAAACATCAATGATACGAAGTCCTTTTTCTCCATCAGCAATATAAGCATAATCATCCTTGACAACTAAGTCATAAGCACAATCACCAGTATTAAAAAATGAAATCTTGTTCGGGTTATAAGGATTTGAAACATCAATTTTAAAAAGTCCGGCACTATAATCAGATATATAAACCATATTATTAGTAACAGCAATATCTATAGCTAAATTTTTAGTTTTCCTCTCACTTACCTTAAAAGGCTTACCCGGATCTGAAATATCGACAATACACAACCCATTCCATCCATTAGCAACAAAAACATAATTATCATAAACTTCGATACTCAAAGCTAGATCACCAGTTTTTATATATCCGGTTTCAACAGGAAAATGAGGATCAGAAATATCAACAATAGATAATCCCTGACCGCTGAGGGCCATATAAAGAAAATTTTCATTAATGGTAAGATCATAATTAGTATCATATTTATCGAGCTGCGCTATTTCATAGGGAGAATCACGATCAGATATATTTAATACATGTAACCCTGTATAAAAATCTATTACATAAGCATAACAGCTGTCAACCACAATATCCATTGGATTCTTGATGTCATTATAATAATTTATTTGAATCGGTTTTCGCGGATTAGTTATATCAACTATAGAAATCCCTTCTTGTTGATTAGTTATATAAGCATAGTTTTCTTTTATGGTAATACGTTTGGTATAGATACCAGTATAGAGATAAGATATTTCAGAAGGAGAATTCAGGTTTGATATATCTACTATTCTAAGACCATCATAACCATTGGCTATATAAGCATAATTATCCTTGATAGCAATATCCTCACCAATACTTGGGAGATTTATTTTACCTATTCGTAATGGTTTATTTAAAAAAGAATAATCAATTATTTCAAAACTTCCGCCATTACCAATAAAAACAGTATCGTTCAAAGATTTAACAGTCCAGCAGGGGCCCTCAGCCCAGCGTGCTATTAAATCAACATTCTTTTTACTGCCATTATTCAATAAATTATCAGTATTTTGCGGTAAGTAATAATGCAGTATCTGATCCAGTTTTTCTTGTGTATGTCTGATAGAATGAGTATTTTTCTTAATTTGTCCGCTTAATTCAAATACAAATAAATTTAATGAAAGCAATATAAGTACTTTAATAATCCATCTAAATTTTAAAATATTCATAAAAAAATCCTGAAAATTATTAAAATATTTATACTTTTAATCAGTAGAACCCATTAGAAAACTCAAAAATTACAGTAGAAGTGTAGCCTTAAATCCTGGAGAATTAAATATTTAGTAAAAATTACATAATCAAACATAATTCTACTCTTATAAATTAAATTAAAATTTAGTAAATGTCAAGTATTTTATTAATTTTTTATAAAAAAGGGCTGCCTTTCAACAGCCCTTTAACCAAAAGAGGAGGAGAACATTTGCTAATTCATTGAATAACTTAACATTTTATTTGTCACATTAATCATATTTTTATAAATGATATCTTTTCTTCTATCTTTTCTTTTATCATTTTTTCGTATTAAATATCCTATTGTTGTAATAGATTTATAGTCTTGATTAAAATGAGTTAAAAGATTTCCATATATATCTCTATATTCAAAATGAAATGATTTAACTCCAGTGATTAATGGATCCCCATTGTACCATATTGTTTCATATTCATATTTATAATCAATAATATTATCATCAAAAGTGAGTATTGATAAATAATCAGACTGAGCATTAATAATACGATCCATGTGTTCTAAATCCATTCTAATTTTAGGTAAAATAATACTATTCTGTTTTGAAACTCTATAATGATCCAGGCTATCAACACCATTATTATCAATACTTCTGTTCCCTAACCAAAGAAAGAGACCAATACATAAAAGAATGATCAATCCAATGATATCTGTTTTCCAGTATTTAAAAAGTCTCATAATTCCCTCATTAATCGTATCATCATGCTATCTTAGTTATTAGCAATTATTATACCAAATAATAATAAATAAATATTTTATTTTCATGACAATATAAGATATAACACAAATAATTGATAATAAATGAGTTATAAAAATTAATACTTATACGTATAAAACATATTCAATCATACTGGATTTTCAAAATGATAGATAATCAATATCTAGGTGGGAGAAAGTCAATCACACACAAAAAACAACAAAAAAGGTTGTCTATAAATTTGTTCTTTACCTGACTATAGACAACCTTTAAAATACTCTAGCGGTACAACTATTTTACTTCATCCTGACAAAAGCATGATATTTTCTGCTATATAATTTCAGATAAAAAATTGCAACTTCCTTTTCTACTTTTTTTATAGCACTGCGAAAATCAGAAACTGTTTTAATTTCAATATCCTCAACTCTGGTTATAAGAGATCCTCGCTGAATGTTTGCATCAGCTGCAGGGCTGGATGGTGCAACACTCACCACAATAACACCTTCATCATGTTTATATTCATCAATTCTGTTCCTGATCTCATCAGTCAGATTTTGAATCTCAAGGCCTAAATCTGTAATTTGATCATCTTTACTGGCCTCTACCTGAGTTTCTTCAGGTTCTTTTGTGCCAAGAGTTACATTTATCTTGATTTTCTTTTGTTTCCCGTCCGGGTTTTCTCTTAATACATAAAAAGTAACAACATCACCGGGATTTTGCATGGCTATGTAATTCTGCACTTCATTTCCCTGATCAATCTCTTTATCATCAATTTTTAAAATTAAATCAAGTTCCTGCAGACCTGCTTGTTCTGCCGGACTATCCTCCATAATTTGATCTATATATACACCTGTAATATGATCTAAATTATACCGCTGCGCCACTGCCTCATTAACCGGTCTCATCCCGATTCCTACATAGGGACGAATGACATGTCCTTTTTCAATAAGATCTTTCATAATTCTTTTTGCCAGATTAATTGGTATTGCAAATCCGTATCCTGCATAATATCCGGTTCCGCTTGCAATAGCTGTATTAATACCGATCACTTCTCCTTTCATATTAACTAATGCTCCGCCACTATTGCCTCTGTTAATTGCCGCATCAGTCTGAATGAAATTTTCAATTGCGTAGGAACCACCCCGTTCTTCAGCATTGGAATCTCTGATGATACTAATATCTCTTCCCTTAGCACTGACAATACCTGCTGTAACTGTAGAGGTTAATTCAAGTGGATTACCGATAGCGAGCACCCAATCACCTATTTCCACTACATCAGAATTGCCGAGATGAGCATAGGGCAGATCAGTACCATCAATCTTCACCACAGCAACTTCTGTCAGTGGATCGCTGCCTACAATTTCTGCTTCAAAAGAACGATTATCATACAAAGTAATCTTAATATCATCTGCATTTCTTATCACATGATGGTTGGTTAAAATATAGCCGTCTTCACTGATCAGTATTCCTGATCCAAGACCATGAAGTTCCTGGGGACCGGGATTTCTGTATTCAAAATCACGACCAAAAAGATCTTTTAATATAGGCCCCCAAAGATCATCACCCCCTGATTGTTCAATAACTTTAGTTGTAGCTATACTTACTACAGTTGGCAACATTTTTTTGGCAACTGCTGTAAAATCATTCCCTTCCATCTGCATATTAGCATTATTATTAGCTGGAGATGTAACATATGAATTACTACTCTTTGATTTTGATTCAACATCACTATCTGTAGCAAATCCTTCAGGAGTCAAATCAAAATTAGAAGTGAGTAAAATTCCGATAATGACACCTATAAATATTAATCCAGCAACTGTTATGATTTTAAATTGTTTTGTAACCATAGTTAAACCTCCCTATATTACTGATTTTCCAGTAATTATTATCAAAAAACCATTATCAAGTATATTTGATACGCAAGAATGCTTAAAAAAGTTCCTGTGTTTTTATCACTTACTTGAATTATATTCAACAAAAACAGGATCTGAAAGATCACTCTCATTTCCTGTACCAGATATTAACTTTCCATATCCCTCCACTGCAGAAACAGAATAATAATATTTTTCTGCATTTTTTACTGATTTGTCAATATAATTATTACCTTTAATCTGAGCAATCCTGTATTCGGATCCTGATAGTGAATCAGGTGAGCCGCTTCTGTATACAATATAATAAGAGGCATTATCTACTTTATTCCACCGTAACCGGATTCCATTTCTTTGTGAAGAAACTGCAAGTGCTTTTGGTTGCTCTATGCTTTTAATTCTAATAAACTTACAGTGCACCTGCCATTTTGTTTGATTTTTTTCAGGTATTAATGTTCTGTGAGAATAAAAAACTGCAGTATTACTTTTATTTATGGATAAAAGATATGGATTTATAACCATATTATTTCCTGATATACATTGAATTTCGCTCTCCCATGTCATGCCCAGATCAAAACTTTTCATCATACTGATTCCTTCCGGAGTATGATCTTCATAACAACAAATAAGATTCCCCTTATCTGAAAGCAACAGACTCACATCCTTTCCATATATATTTGTACATTGAGGTTTAGTCCATGTTTTTCCTGTATCACGGGATAAGGTTGAATATACATATCCATTCTCTCCTTCCAGCAAACCATAAAGAATCTCTTCCTGAAGATTGATCAATACAGGGTTCAGAAATTTTTCCTGATATGTATCAGGTGTCATTTTTAAAACTTTATTCCAGGTTCTGCCTTTATCCTGAGAAAAAAGCAGTAAACTTAATTTCTTCCCCTCATTATTTTCAGCTTGAATAGGAAGGAATAACATTGATCTTCCCATTTGGACTACACCTGATGTTATTTTTACTTCCTTATATTCAGGGAGAGTAATCATTCTCGGTACTGTAAATGTTTTCCCGTAATCATATGAACGGACAAGATAAAAACTACTATAAGGTTGTAAACTGTCTGAGATGTCATTAAAAACCAACATGAGACTTTCATCGAAAAGTTTAGTAACAAAAGGATTATTTATTTCTATCTCATTTTTAAAGACCTTCTCCGGTTTACTCCAGGAAATACCATTATTGGTTGATTTCTGATATAAAAAATTCTTTTCAGTAGCTCCTGAATCTGATAAACAATTATAAAAAATAATCAGCTTTCCTGAATCAAATGCAGCCCCGGTAATGTTCATTAATGGTTTTTCTGATTTTTTTACAGTAATATCCTGTTCCTGTCCGGAAAGATATCTTTCAACCTTTGAACAATGAAACATAAATACTGCAGATAATAATAATAACAAAATTCCTCTATACATATTTTCTCCCCTCTAATTATAAATAACTTTATGAAATAAAAAAATTAATTCTGATTAAACATTTTCGCTGCTTCCAACACATATAAACTGATGAAAAATATCAGAAATCCCACGATCAAACCAATAATCATTATAATCCCGACTAATGTAATCATATCCTTCTTAAGACTATCCCTCTTTTTTCTCATCAGTCCCTGGATTACGGTATCATAAAAAATTTTACCTATAAATATTATAAAAAGAGCTACTCCGACTGTCACTCGAAAAAAATTCACCGGACTTTGAGATGCATGTTGTATTGGCAATAACAGCCATATAATGACGCCCCATTTGAACAGCTCAGAAATAATCCCCCCTGTTTTCTTTATAATAATTTTCTTTTTATTCATCGTGTAAGTTTTAAAAAATTAAAAAAATTAAAATTCTAGCTCTTAAGCCAGAATGCATCTTTAATATGATGCAGTTCTTTATTTGATCCGGTTATAGAAATAACATCAAACCGACAATCAACATCATAAATTTTCTTTGAATATAAATATCCTTTTGCAACTTGTCCTATTTGGTACTGCTTGGTTAATCCGACCCTGTCTTCAGGTTCTCCAAATCCCCCTTTCATGTTGGTCTTTACTTCAACAAAAACAATCTCTTCCCTTTTTTTGGCAATTATATCAATCTCCCCTCGTTTATAACGAAAATTTCTTTCTAAAATCTTATAGCCCTTTTTTTCCAAAAACCTGACAGCTTCATCCTCACCCATTTTACCAACCCTTTGTTTATATCCTTTCTTCACCTGCATTCCATCCTTTAACAGTAAATGATTCACGGTGTATATCACATCTCCCATATTTTTTGATAGCTTCCACATGTTCTTTAGTACAATATCCTTTGTTGGATGCAAAGTTATATTCAGGAAATTTTCTGTTATAATCAATCATTATTCTGTCTCTGGTTACTTTTGCCACTATAGAAGCAGATGCAATAGAAAAGCAGTATCTATCTCCTCCTTTTATCCCTGTTTGTTTATAACACTTATCCGGTAGAGTCAGTCCATCTATTAAAAGATGATCAGGATATTTGTTTAATTTACTGATCGCAATCCGCATTGCCTTTAGAGTAGCCTGATATATATTTATCCGGTCAATCTCCTTTTCATCAACTATACCTGTCTGAACTGAAATTGCACTTTTTGTTATTTTATTGTAGAGTTTCTCTCTTTGTTTTGGAGATAATTTTTTTGAATCGTTTATTCCTGATATATATATATCCTGCGGAAAAATCACAGCAGCAGCAACTACCGGACCTGCTAATGGCCCCCTTCCTGCTTCATCTATACCAGCTATATTAAAGATCCCCTGCTCCCAGAATTTTCTCTCATAATGTAATAAATTCCAGATCCGTTTTTCTTCGGTGTTAATAAATATACTATTCTTCATATTTATATTCCGATATCAACAAAAATAGAAAACTTTCCTTGTATAACTTTTGTGGTGTATCGATCCATATATAAAAAATTCTGATATACCTGTGATTAATAATAAATTTCAATATAATTTCTGAAGCTCATAAATATGAAAATTAAAATTATTTTTTCATACTCTTTAACTTCTTAACCAAATTATTTTCTTTTTGGGAGGATAAAGCTTTATTATTTTCCGTAATTCTACAGATAAGGATATCCCTGCCATTCTTTTCCAGATGACTAATGGTTACCTCATAAGGTTCAAGAATATTGAGTACTTTCGGAAAAAGATCATATTCCAAAGGATATGATATGCAGATCAGTGAAGATACGGGAATTAAATTACCATTTTTTGAGGGAATATTGGTTACATCTGATAATACAACAATTTCTTGTTTATATTTATTCTGTATAGTAAGCATTTTATGTGCAATTTTTATATGAGATATCAATTCAATTTCATTAGCACTCACCCTGAAAAAATCCTCAATACTATAATATAATTCACGAAGAAGTGTCTTATCAATGTCACCTAATCTCTTTCGGATTGTTTTAAGTTTAGTAACATCGATCGTTCTCATACCCTGATCAAAATCTCTGTAATCTCCAATGGCCGACGTTATCTTTTCATTTATAATTTTATAAATGGTTTCAATATTATCAAAATCAGTAGTAGACACTCTTAAATCTATAATAAATACTGAAGTTTCTCCATATAATTTGGGTGGTTTAACTGAAAGAATATTGAAAGATTTTAATGTACTCAATCTGTCCAGAGTAGTATTTACAACTTTCTTCCTTGAATCCTTAGCGGATTTAAAAACAATTATCACTTTAAAATCAATAAATAAATCTGTGGTATTGCAGACCGCATGATACACCTGCGGTTTATCAGTGGTTTGAGTCTCTTTAATTAAAAGAGGTATAATCGCTCGGGCATATTGTTCAAATCCGCCAATTGACTTTATCCACTGAGCACGGTCTCTTCTTTTATTCAAAACCATTTTATCAAAACTTTTTTCAAGTTTTTTCTTTTCCTGTTCAGTTAAAGGCTGTCCGGAAGAATTCACAAATTCAATACGATAAATCGAAACACCGTCGTCAGTAGTAAACTCACGGTTATGTTTTAACTGAAAATTCGGATTTGTGAGCTCAATGGTTTTAAGACAATCTTCCAGATATAACATCTGAGCAGGACCTGCAACAGTAACACCTGTAAAAACCCCCTCTTTTTCTGTCTCAAAATTCGATATTTTAAGATGAATGGTATTACCGGTTTTTCTTACTTTCTTATAAAATCTGTAGTTTGTTATAATTTGACCAGCAATATCTTCTACTTTTCTGTTTTCAATATAATCACGTGATCTGGCAGCAAAAAACTTAACAGCTTCACCATTCAAACCAATAATATTAATTAAATCCTTATCTTTATAAATTTTTTCGATATGTTCTATAACTTGACTGTAAATTTCCAGTTTCTTGATTTCTTCACTCAGCAAATAAGTCTTGGCCCGAGTCCCAATTGCCGCCCGATTAATTTTGGATAAGATTATTTTACTCTGATGAGCAATTTTTTTATGTTCTTTTTCAGTTTCAGTAAGGATACCTATTAAAATAATACCAAGATTTACCTCATCCCACTTCATAAGGAAACCTTTGGTAAAATAAATATTCCAACCCATTTCATGAATGATCCCGGAACAGGTATCATAGAATCCCGGCCAATCCACTCCCAAAATACCGAATGTTGTTACACATTCAGGTCCTGAACCCTTACATGCTTCTGATGTCACTGTTAATATCTTCTTATCTTTACTTTTTTTCCAGTCATCAAGTAACTTAATTACCATTGCACGTTGTGCAGCAACCGGGAAGAATCTCTGTGCATCATTAATAAAATCAATATAACGACTAATTTGGTCTTGGGATAATTTTAAAGAATATTTCTCAAGTTCTTTCTGAATGTCTTTAATATACTGATCCATTATTTTAAATATAAAAAATTTATTTTAAAACTCAAGTCTTTTTCACATATCAATTATATCCTGAATTGCCATTCCAGAATTCGCATAAAAAGGTTAAATAATCAGACAACAATCTGGTTATTAAAAAATTCTCACGAACATACTCTATGGCATTTTTACCAATAAATTCTGTTATTTTGGAATCCTTAAGTATTCTGATTATTCTATCAGCAAATCCATTTAAATCATCTGGTTCAAAAAGAAAACCATTTTTACCATTCTTTATCTGTAATGGGATTCCCCCGATATTAGAGGCAACTACCGGAGTCCCTTTCCATTTATCAAATCGTGATATTTGGGTTATTATAGGTTTATCAGTTTTTATGTTAAATTTATTTAATGTTTTGTCAATAACTTCTTTTTTTATAGGTATGTTTTTTGAAGAAAGCGGATCAATAGCTGGCAGAACAATCTGCTGTTCTACCGGTATATCTCCTCTTAAATAACAATGATTAGAAACAATCATTTTATCATATTTCAATAAAAAATTTTTAAAATAATCCCATAATCTCTTATTTGGTGCTGAAAGATCAACATGACACCTCCAGATCCAGGGCTGAATCTTTTGATAATAATCAATAAGGGGCAAAGGCTGGGGATCATGTACTATAACACAATCATGATCAATATGTGTATACACTGAAAATTCTCCATATTTCCTCATCAGGTACAATATGTCTGTAATCTTCCAATCGTCTCATTTTGTAATTCCTAAATTAACAATAATAAAATTTCCAATGCTTAAAATTGCAATAACAATGCCATAAATATATCAGATATATTAAAAAAATATAAATAATATTTATTTCTATTATTCTGCTGCTCTGAAAAATATTGCTTAAAATGTAATAAATTTAAACAATTGAACAAAATATTTTTTTTCAAAAGCAAATTTTTATTGATTAACCTTGCAGTTATTATCTTTATTCTTTACATTATTGCAAGTATTACTAATAGTAATGCAATATTAACATATGAAAGCCAAATGGAAAAATATTGAAGAAATACTACCTGCAGTTAAACGACCAGGGCGGTATATTGGAAATGAAATAAACATTATCCGAAAAAATAATTATAAATCAATTAAAATAAGATTTGTTTTAGCTTTTCCTGATGTGTATGAGCTCGGTATCTCTAATACTGGATTACAAATCCTTTATCATATTCTTAATAAAAAAAAATGGATAAGTGCTGAACGTGTTTATTCCCCCTGGATAGACATGGAAGCAAAATTACGAGAAAAAAATATTCCTCTTTTTTCTCTGGAAACAAAAAGTCCAATTAAAGATTGTGATGTTCTTGGTATAACACTTCAATACGAACTTCACTATACAAATATTATCAATATGCTTGATCTTGCTCATATACCGATCTGGCAAAAGCAAAGAAAAGAAGATTCACCCCTGGTTATTGCCGGAGGACCCTGTGCCTATAATCCAGAACCCATAAGTGATTTTCTGGATTGTGTGGTACTCGGAGATGGAGAAAAAATAGTGATCGAGATTGCAGAGGCTATAAAGGAAGCAAAAAATAAAAAATTATCCCGTCAGGATACACTAAAAACTCTTTCAGAAATAAAAGGGATATATGTTCCATCTTTATATAAAATTGATTCTAAAAATAAAAATTATGAATACATTCACCCCCTCAATAAAAATATTCCTGAAATGATTAATGCCCGGACTGTATCTCAGTTATCTCAGGATTCCTTCCCTGATAAGCCTCTGGTTCCCTTGATAAAAGTGCCCCAGGACAGATATTCAATTGAAATCATGCGGGGATGTACAAATGGATGCCGATTTTGCAATGCAGGTATGATTTATCGTCCTGTCAGAGAACAACCTGTTGATGAAATTGTTGAATTAGTAAAAAATTCAGTAAATAATACAGGATATAGTGAAATATCACTTGGTTCCCTATCTACCCTCGATTATGTAAATATTTCAGAACTTTTAACACGATTACACAAGTCATTAAAAAATAAACATATTTCTCTCTCTTTACCCTCACTCCGGGCAGATTCCTTAACAGAATCAATAGTAAGAATATGTTCTGATTTCAAGATGGACCGGCTTACTATTGCTCCGGAAGCCGGGACACAAAGATTAAGAGATGTAATAAATAAAAACCTTACTGACGATCAGATCTTAGAGGCAATAGAAACTGTGTTTAAAAATGGGTGGTCACGGGTAAAACTCTATTTTATCATCGGTCTTCCGACTGAAACTCATGATGATATACAGGGTATTGTTGCGTTGACTGATAAGATAATAAATATTACCAAGCATTATAAAAGAAAAACTATCCATATTTCAATATCTCCCTT
>Ga0180433_10008278_pt1 | contig 12993 bp, 9 predicted proteins | sample SS_ome_8_FD_132980 | JGI IMG/M metagenome (GOLD analysis project Ga0180433, IMG submission 132980) | Hypersaline lake sediment archaeal communities from the Salton Sea, California, USA - SS_1_D_1 metaG | ecosystem: Environmental > Aquatic > Non-marine Saline and Alkaline > Hypersaline > Sediment... | reverse complement strand
GCTAAGAGATCGTATAGATCAGGTTGTTGTCTACGAAAGAGATTCTTCCGAACGGCTTTCTCTTTCCTTTTGCTACGACCAAGAAGGAAACCTTTCTTCCTCTTCGCTTAAGGGAAACCTGACGGGAAAAGAAGTTGGAACATATACAACAGAGCTTCGTTATGATGAGGAAAACCGCCTTGTCGAACGTGTAGAACAAAACGGACGAAAATACACCTTTTCGTACCCAACAGAAGAAAGCGACTATTTTGTGGTCACAGACACGGGGCTTTCTCTTCGAAAGGGTGTGAGAGAAGAGGAGGGGTGTTGCGAGGAAATAGAAGATGATGGGACCTCTCTTGATATTTTTGATCTTTCAGATGTTTCGTGGCGAACGTGGTTAAGAATAAAGGCGTTGCAGACAGAAGGGAAAATCTCAAAGCTTTTTGGTGCGTATGACCCCGCGCAAGAGTGTGATCACTATCTTCGAAGAGAGCTTTTTTCGGAGAATGGAACAAAGATATTCGATGCCCAAAATCAGCTTGTGAGTGTAGCGTCCCAAAGGGGCTGTTACGAGCAGATTCCCCTTTTTCTGAATAAGAAAGAGTTTTTTGCGTGGAAACAGCGCCACCAGCGGACCCTAAAGCCCGTTCCTCCCCGGCTACCCAAAAAAAGGTGGATCGTAAAACCCCTTGCGTTCAATGCGAGGGGAATGGCAACCAGTGTTCTTTTTACAGATGGAAGGGAGGAAAACGAATATTCTCTGTCTGGTCATCTTGTCAAAAAGAGATTTCCTGATGGTTCTCAGATTTGTTATGAAAATGACATCGCTGGCCGACCCCTCGTAATAAAGCACATAGGAAAAGAGGGTGTCGTAGAAGACGAGATTTCATACACATACAAAGGAAAGTTTCTTTTCGAATGGACGGATTTGGAGGGAAACAGGTGTTGTTTTGAGAGAGATCTATACGGTCGGGTTGTGCACATCTCTTTTTATGTACACGAGCAGCTCGAAAGCGAGGTTCAGGTTTCCTATGATGCGCTGGACCGCCCCACTTATGTTCTTGTTTGTGGTGTCACGGAAAACTGGTGGATGAGGCGATCTTTTTCGGTAGATGGTGCCATTATAGAGCATACTATACGGGACGATCTGGGAAACCGCTCTCAGACGGTGAGGGAGACTCGGGGAGAAGACGGCGTCCTAAAAAAAAAGGAAGAGACACAGGAAGGGCAGGCGCTTATAACCGTTTTTGACGACCAAGAGAGGGTTGTTCGCACAGAATTGCGACAGAAGGGGAAGACCAGGACCGTTTTTTGGAAGGAGTACGAACAAGAAAGCAAAGGAAATTTACGAGAAACAACTCTTTTCGACAACAAAACGAGATGTGTTTTGCGATGTACACCGAGGGGAGAGGCTATTTCTCGGGAATGGTTTTCTCCAGAGGGAAAAAGGCTCATAGAAGAAAGAATGGAGAGGCATGGTGATCGGGGTTCTTTTAATCTCGTTCAAAAGGTCGGAGGCAAAACACGATCAGCAACCCACCTTTTTGATGATAAGGGCCGGCTTAAGACCGTTCAGACGGTAGAGGGAAACAAATTTTTCTATTCTTATGATGCGTATGGAAGGACCCAGACGAGAAAAAGCTCTGGGGGGAGGATTGTTCACTATCATAAAGATGAAAAGGGAAGGGTCGAGCGTATATGGAGTGAGGATCGCACGGTAGATTATCAGCTTTTCTATGATGATCGGGGGAGAATCGCCCGTGCGGTCGACGGACTGTCTGGTCATGAGGTTTCAAGAACGTTCGATCTTTTTGGGCGTTTGTGCTCTGATGGAGAAAAAGAGACCTCTTGCTCTGTTTCGTATACGGGGCACGGGGAGATAGCTTCTTTTACTTTCCCCGACTCTTCTTCTCTCTCCTACGGGGAGGAAAAAGATGGCGGGATCACCTTCGCCAGAAATGGCAACCACAAAATTCGACCACCAAGGCCAAGGGCGTGGCCATACTCGGGATCACAGGCGTCACTAACGCGGCAAAACAAAGACCCTTATGGGACCTGGCAACAAAAGTTTTCTTTTGATTCCTTTCAGCAGGTGTGTAAGGAGGAGGGAGAGTTTAATACAGAACAGAGTTTTTCTCCTGCTGGGGCTCTAGAAAAATTAGGACCATACAAAGCACATACGGACGCCGTTTTTCGTGTTGTTCGGGCCGGCCCTGTGCGCGCTCAATATGATTTAGACGGCAATATGATACAAAGAACAAACACATTTGGTGGTTGTTCGTATGAGTATGATGCTCTTGGGCGCCTAACGAGGGTGAGTTGTGGGGACGGGGAAGAGGAACGATATAGGTATGATGCGTTTGATCGGCTGCAGGAGATCGTAAAGAGTAGCGGGGAGAAAGAGGTCCGTTTCCGCTTGATGTGGTTTGATTTTACGGAGATTGGAGCGATAGCGCGAGGGCAAATAAGAGAGATGAAAATTATTCACCCCAAGAGCAGGGAAATGGTTGGTTGTGAGATTGAGGGAACCGTTTACCTGGTAGATTGTGACGAAAGGGGGTCTGTAATATCGCTTTATAATTCCAACGGAAAAGCTGTTGAGGGGTATCGATACAGCGCTTTTGGTCAGATGCACGGATATAATGGGGAAAAAAAAAGGTTGTTTTCTCAGCCAAAGAGCCCCTGGTTATATTGTGGAAAGAGAAAGCTTTTTCGGGGCTATGATTTTGGGGCGAGAAGGTATGACCCCGTGTTCTTGCGCTGGTTTGAGAGGGATCCTTTTGGGATTGTAGATGCTGTTGACGACAGACAATTTGTTCACAATAACCCTGTTGATTTTTTTGATCCAACGGGCCTTTTTTCTTGGCCTGTTAGTTTGACAGGGGCCAAAGATTCTTTTTTTGAGGCCGTTGGTCACCTCTCCTCAAGCCTAATTACATCGTTTTCTCCGCCCAAGAGTGTTTCTGACTGGTTTTCAGGTATGCGGGCGCCTTTCGAGGATGTTGTGTTCAGCGTTCTCAGCAAGACCTGGTTTTCGTTTGCTGGCTACAATCCAGATAGTAGTTCCTACGGCGTGTGTGGCAAACAAGAAGAAAATCCTGGTGTTCGTATTACTCTGATCAATGGAATGCTAAACTGCCTTCTCGACGCGAAGATTTCTGCTCAGATGATTTCCAAAACACATGGAGATACCCCTGTGCACTTTGTTTATTCTGCAACAGAGGGCTTTACTGGGGATATGGTTCGAGCCTTTCTTCTTAAGGTTGGAGTAACAACAAAACAGTCGGAACTCCTCGCACAGTTATGGAGGCGACTAATTCAGGAGATGGGGGGAAGCGGTCAGGGGAGTGAAATAATCCACTATGCACACAGCCTGGGCTCTATTGAAACGAGGAACGCCCTGCAAATGATGACCCCAGAAGAGCGAAAGATGATTCGTGTTATTACCTTTGGTTCTCCAGCACTGCTTCCCAGCGGTATTTGCTCTCGTGTTGAAAACTTTGTGAGCGCCAAAGACGGGATCCCCTTTTTTGACTATCGCCGCCACCTTTTGTCTTTTGAAAAGAATTATGAAAACATTTATCTTCTCCACTCAGAAAGCTCTTTTCCTTTTGTAGACCACCTTCTCGAAGGCAAAACCTACAGAACGGTACTAGAGGTTTTGGGACAAGAGTTTCAAGAGCGCTATCGCCAGCCCTTTCTTTCCCCCTAGGGTTTTTTAGGCAACAGCTTTCTCTGTTTGTGCTGACGGTGCGTCAGCGTTTTGCCCCGAAAGAATATTTTAGAAAATTTCTTTGGCCTTATTCGGGAAAAGAGCGGGCTGGCACGAGTTTCCTTATTCTGCAAAAACCCGCAGCACATCCGATGGGGAGAAGGGAGGAGAGAGGGAGAACTTTTTTACAATGGAGGCGTATTCAAACTTACAGGAAACCCTCCAGAATGCATGGTAGACAGGAATTTCCCGGAAAGGTTCAACGACAGCATGTACGTTTCCTCCAAACGAAGTTCTTCTGGCAAAAAACAAACACGTGCCGAAAAGAGGAATGCTCTCGAATATGCCGGAAATGATATTTGCCACACCGTGTTTGACGTGTCCCTTGGGGCGTTCTAACCAGGAAACATTTCGCGTAAGAGCTGCCGGTACAAGATTTGTAACAAAAAACATAGAGGCCACAGCGATTTGAATGGCCCCGAGGGCAACCTTTACCACTACTGGAACTGTGCCAAGAATTGGTACTGTAGCAGCAGTGGTCGAGAGGACTTCGGTCTTACTAAAACCAATCTCTATCGTGTTCATGACTTTCATAATTGTTACCGCCAGTCTTGCACCGTAGTTAAAAGATCTAGTAGCCCCTCTAGTATGGAGACGATTTTTGAGGAATCAAAACGGTATAGAAACTAAGCCCATGCGCTCCGGTGCGCGGCTAGGAATCAAGGGATTAGCGAAAGGCAAGAAAGCTCTGGAAAGAGGCGTATAACTTCTTTTTCAGAACTTTTAAGAAATAAAAACTTTAGATTGGGACCGGCGTCCATTGTAAAGTAGAGGTTAACCCCCTCTTCACGGGTTTTCCAGATACGTTTCATTGTTTCCAGCGAATCTTTGTGCCAGTAACAAATTGGGGGAGTAGAGGTGAACATAGTGGCGTGCATGGTAAGAGCGTTTTGTTCTACCGCGCTCCCAAAAAGGGAAAAGTCTTTGAGGCGGAGCCCCTCTTTGATTTGATCGATGGTTGTTTTCACATTTTCTGGCCACAGGGAGTAAAGGGGAGAGGTTGCAACAGTTCTCTTCATTGCTGTCCGTGAGTCTATGATTTTTTTTTCATTTGAGACCATGTAAATACCAAAGCGAAGATCTTCCCACCACCCCTTGTAGGGCACAGCAAAGCTATCCATGCCATCTTCTCTCTCTCCTTTTTTCCAATGGACGAATCCAGAGTAGATAGACCGAGAGGCGCTCCCACTGCCTAAGCGGGCGAGGACGGAGAGCTGCTCGAGGGTGCAGTTCCACCCAAAAAAGCTATTTAGAGCCAGGACTAGAGCAGCAAACCCAGATGCTGAGGAAGCAAGACCCGCAGCAGTGGGGATAGTGTTGATGGTTGAGATGGAAAAGAAAAAAAGGGGAGAGGGCCTAAAAAGATCTAAAAAGGCGGAAAGGCGGCTATGAAAGGGCTGGTCTTCACCAACCTCGTTTCCATTGAGCAGAATAATATCCCTTTCTTGTGCTTGAGAGACAGTAGTTGTTGTTCCTGCATCTACGGCAACAGAAAAGCTGTCTGTAACAGGAAGGAAAAGCTCTTCGTTTCTCTTTCCCCAGTATTTTGCTAGGGCAAAATTAACGGGGGCAAAGGCAGTAGCTCTTTCGCTGAGAGGAGAGTAGTGAGGGGGGAGAATGGCACAGACGACCTCTTTTTTGGTTCTTATAGACATTCTAGCGCGACTCCTACTGGCGAGACCGATATAGGTAAACATTTTTGCTGGGAAGCTCCGAGAGCAATGGCGCAGTCTCCGAGGCCAGAACCGGAAATTTTTGCTCCAAAAATGGTGGGTTCCTCGCGAAAGCGCCAACAGATTTCTGAAAGCTCACCCGTTCCAACCCCCAGCGCCTGCAGAAGAGCATCTGCAGAGTTCATAAGGGTTCCAAGCCGGTGTAGATCCTCGCATTGTATGGCAGAGAGAGCCTCGTTGGTCACCAAGTCAATAGAAGAAAAAAGGGAGGAGAAGATTTCGGGGAAATCTTTTTCTCGGGCCTTCACCAAGGAGACCACCTCTGGGGTTGGTTTTTTGTACCCACAGTACTGGGCTACCAGCGGAAGAGAGGGGGAAAGGGCTGTTGCGTGTTCTGTTTTGCCATCGAAGGCAATAACGCCACCGTAGACAATAGAGGCAACATCGGCACCAGAGCCACATCCCTGAACAGAACGAATAAGGGAAATCGTTGTTTTCAGTATTTTTTCTCTAGACCATGTTTGTTCTGTCCACGCAGAGAGCGCGGTGATCATGGCAACCGATACGGCGGCTGATGAGCCAAGGCCCATTGTTGGGTCTATATCCGAGGTAATTGTTATGGAGCATCCTGAGGAAAAAAGAGGAGAAAAAAGGACTAAAGCGGCGCGAACAAAAGGAAGGTTGGGACTCAAAGAGATGTTTTTTAAGGAGCAGCTCTCTTTCCCAAAACAGGAAACAACCTCTACGGTATCGTCATTTCGGGACCCAATGGCAACTGTTAACCAAACGTCAACGGCAGCGACCACGGCTTTTCCCTTCCTCAGTACGCTGTGCTCACCAAAGAGCATCATGCTTGCGGGAGCTTTACAGGTTACTGACGGTGGCACCTGATCGCTCTCCCTCTAGCTGAAAACATTCATACCCATATTTTTGACAAAGCTGTTCAACAGACTCATCAGAAGACTCATCAGAAATTGCCAGAAGGATGCCCGCAGACTGTCCCCGTATAGAACCTGCACCAGAAATTTTGGCCGATCCTTGCTGTAACTCAAGCTCTTTAACAAAAGCCTTTACTTTGTCGGGAACAACCCCAATGGTTTCAAGAAGGCGCTGGTTGCGAGAAAACGCTGTGGCAAGAAAGGTGGTTTTTTTTGTGGCAAGAGCCCGCTCAACATCAAAGGCAATCTCTCCAAACTCTTCCCAGATAGAGCTTTTTTTCCATTTTTTTGAAACGGCCGAAACGCACTCTCCAGTAGAACTTTTTGGTGATCCTGTGTTTATCGCCCATATGGGGGCTGAGGGCATTTCAAGGGGTTTTGGTGGGCCGCCTCGCTGGAATCGGACACAGCCTCCATGGAGGGAAATGAAAGAATCCACACCGCTGGGGGTTCCATGTTGAAGCCTTTCGACCTCATGGATCAGTTTCTCGATCCAATCAACACCCCTTTCAATACCAAAGTGGTATAACAGCGCACGAACAAGGCTTACGATTGTTGCAGCTGACGAGCCCATACCACATCCGATTGGAATGGAGGAACAAAGATGAATATCGAGCCCCTCTTCGAGCTCAAGCTTGCATATATCGAGAAGGGAGGCGAGGGCAAACTGAAAAAGATCCCCAGGGGCCGTAATGACTTCACGAATAGACTTTTTTCCCTCTATGAACTGACGATAGGCCAAAAGCAACCGGTCACGGACGCGCCGCAATGTGGCAAGAGTGAAATCAAAGGTGTTCTTCAAATCACTTAAGGTGAAGGAGACCCTGCTTCCTTCTCGTGGCCGAACCGTTGTTGTTGCAAATCTGTTGATAGCAAGACCGATTGCGGGAGCGCCATGCACGACCGCATGCTCTCCTGCGAGCAAGATCTTTGCAGGGGCACGAGCAGAGAAGAAAGATTCTGTTTTAGCAACCGCCATTTCACCCCTTGTTTTGTTGGCATCTCTTTGTCTCTTAACTATACACCATGCGAGGTAATTGCGTCGATGTATCTAGGTCATTTCAAATGGTGTGATTATATTTGCGGGAGAAAGAATGGAAAAAAAACCGCCCAAAGGGTAGACTTCTGGTACGTTTTTTTAGAGCCTCCTCTTTTACAGGGAGAGAGGGTGTCGTTCAATGTTGACAAATCATAAAGGGATTTTTTGAATATATGGTACAGCCTGCTCAAGGACAAGAAACAAAGAAAAAGACAAAAACCCCCACAGCACGAAAGCGTCAGCGTCAAAATGAAGCGCGTCGAGTGATGAATAAATCTATGCGTTCGGCAATCCGATCGCAGGTACGGCGATTTCTTTCTTCTCTCGAATCGCAGGACAGAGCGCAACTGGAAAAAATGTTGCAAGATATTTTTAGCTCTGTTGACAAGGCGGCAAAAAAGGGGTTGTTTAACACAAATAAGGCAAGCCGCATCAAGTCCCGACTCACATGTCGTCTCCATGCAGCTCCCTCTGCTGCTTAAAAAGCCGGTCTTTTAATGATATTCGTGGGTTTATGTGGGTTTAATTGATGAGTAAGTTCTGGTTTTCTTTAGCGTCTGTTTTCTCTCTCTCTCTTTCTCTCTTGTGTGCAGAAGAATGTCCTCTTCCTCCGCCCGATCGTGTTATTGATATACCTATGAGAGATGGGGCAAAGCTTCCTGCGAACCTTTTCCTTCCACACGAGACAACAAAGGCCGCATTCCCCTGTATCTTGGTACGCCACCCCCTGGGAAAAGACTCTGTGGACCCACAGTGGATAGAGCTTACTCAAGCAGGCTACGCCCTTGTTGTGCAATCTACAAGATCCCATTGCGATGAGACGGGAAAGGTAATCCCCTACTTAACAGATGGGTGGTCTGACGATCATCGTCCTGCAGACGGGTATGATACAGTGCAGTGGATAGCGGCATCTGATTTTTGTGATGGAACGGTATCGACAATTGGTGTGTCGGCATCAGGTATCACACAGTTTCTTCTGGCTCCTGCCTCTCCTTCACACTTAAGATGCCAGCATATCGAAATGGCGCCCCCGAGCATGTATCAATATGCGGTATATCCTGGTGGACAATTTCGAAAAGAGCAGATTGAGGGGTGGCTGCAGGTGCTTGGACGCCATCCGTGTGTTGTCGATTGGTTGAAAAACAGAGCGCAATATGACGCTTTTTGGGGGCGTTTTAATGTATTAGAGTATTCTGACCAGATCAAAGTTCCTCAGGTGCACATCGGGGGATGGTTTGATATCTTTTTACAGGGAACTTTGGACGCCTTTTTTGCCGCCCAACAGCACTCTCAGCCAGATGTTCGAAAACATCATAAGCTTGTTATCGGCCCCTGGGGCCACAGATGGCGCTATACAGGAAAGTTGGGAGAGTTCCCTTTAAGTGCCAAACAGTTGCGTTCTCCTGTAGAGATAGACTGTAAGTCGTGGTTAGATTTTCATGTCAAAGGCGAAAAAAACGCCGTTTCTAATGCCGCAACGGTCCAGTACTACGTTATGGGGCCATTTGATGGGAGTTCTTCTCGAGGAAATTGCTGGAAGACAACGGACTCTTGGCCTCCTCCGGGGGCTGTATATCAGCGGTTTCATCTTGCTTCTGATAAAAAACTGTCTCTGAAAGAGGAAGAGGCAAAACCTGAAACGGTCCTTTTTGATTCGCAAGATTTGGTGCCCACTGTTGGTGGTCGCAACCTCTTCATGCCCGATGGTCCAAGAGATCTGCAGGCGCTTATAAAGCGTAAAGATGTTATTGCCTATTCCACGGACGTGCTGACAGAAGATATTGAAGTAACGGGGCGTCTTTGGGCCAACCTTTACGTTGCAGACACTGGCAAGGAAAGAGATGTATGTCTCCGCCTTGTCGATATTTGGCCAACTGGCGAACATTATCTGATTGCAGAGGGGGTAAGCCATATAATGCCAAGAAAGGCGTATGAAAAACGGGCTTCGGAGCCTCGTCTTGTCATCACAGATCTTTGGTCAACAAGCATGGTTTTTGCCAAGGGTCATAGGGTTGGAGTTCTCATCAGCGCCTCTAATTATCCTGCCTATGATTCGAGTTTTGCTCCAGACGAAGAAAAGGGCATGGCCTTTACTGTCCATTCAACAAAAAAGTACCCCTCTTCTCTCGCCCTTCCCATTATGCCGCACTAGGGCCGTCTGCACGCTAAGATGCGGAAGGCCCCTTTTTGACGATGTTTGGGGCCTTCGCGCAGCCATACTTTGAAAGATCTCTTATGCTTGCAAGTGCTGCAGGGCCGGTAAATGTGATCTGAGCCACTTTCTCTGTTCCGAGGAAAGGGGGGATTCAAGAGGGTTCCCGACACACAGAGAAAGCTGTCTCAAATTAGTGAGTTTTCCCAGACCGGAAGAGAAGGGGATAAAAAAGTTTCCTCCGAGAGAAAGTATTTCCAGAGAAGGAAGTTTGCAGACGGCCTCTGGAAAAGTCTCAAGTCGATTTCCGCCTAGGGACAGAGATTTCAAAGAGGGAGGTAAAACGGTGTCGTCTGGGACAGCCCAAATTAAATTGTTTTCTAGATTTAAGACTTCGAGGCGCCTTAATTCAAGGAGGCTCTCTGGAATTGAAACGAGTAGATTACCCTCTACCCAGACTTCTTTAAGACAAGAAAGGCCACCGATTTGTACAGGAAGAGAGGTAAGCTTGTTTCCTGACACATGAAAAGTCTCTAAACAAATGAGCCTTCCAATCTCTTTTGTAATTTCTTGGAACCTATTATTGCTCAGAGTTAGACGCCGTAGGCTTCTAAGATCGCCAAAGCCTTGTGGCAGCGACGATAGCATGTTTTCTTGCGCTGAAAGCGTTTTTAGCCGGGTGAGACGCACAACTGAACTTGGAATGGAAGAGAGACGATTTTTACCCAAAACGAGCAATTCGAGCAGGGAGAGATCTCCTATCCTTGCCGGGAGAGATTCGATAACGTTGTCGAAGAGATGTAAATCCCTTAGGGCTGAGCAAGAGCAAAGAGCGTCTGGAAGAGATGAAAGTTTGTTGAAATTGAGGCAGAGAGAAAGCAAAGAGGCAAGGTTTCCGATTGTGTCCGGCACGGTCTGGATAAGATTTTTGCCTAATGAGAGCGTGTGTAGGTCGCGGGCGCTTCCAACGGAATCTGGGATAGCCATGATCAGATTGTTGTCCAGCTGCAGTGCGCGTAGCCCTCGAAGAGAAAGAAATTCTTCTGGAATGCAGGTCATGCTGCAGTTTCTTCCCTCAATTTCTTCTAGGACACCCCCAATTTTTATCCACTCACGGAGTATCTCTGCCCTTTCGTGAAGAGATTTGGACGGATCCAGATACGGGCCCCGGGTTTTCCCACTTTGAAATGGTGCCACCAAACTGAGGTCGTACGCCATTTCGAATACCTCAAGAAGTGTCTTTTGATTCTGGAGGACGCTTTCAATAGAAAGACTGAGAGCAAGTGCGCGTTCCTCGGGGTTTAAGCAACTAGAATTTGTGAAGGAAAAGAGAATAGTCTGTATGCACTTAGAAAGTTCTTCACAATAGTCGTCGTCAGGGTTTTCTGTGGAAGGAGGAGCAATATTAAAAAAAGGAAGGAGAGAGAGGAGCTTTTCGGAAAGAGGAAAGGAAAAAACAGCACAAGCCACCTCATGAGCAATATCCGCTGATCTACGCACGTCTTCGCCGTTTGCTTCAGGAGTAGCTGGTCTATGGGCTCCGAGAGACATTGCTGAGAAAGATCGAGAGAGAGTGTGCGTAGTCATCTCGGGAGTAGGTGAACTAGACGCTCCAGCAGCAGCCATAAGATTTTTTAGTTGCACGCATGAAAAAGTTCGATGTAAATCACGATATGTACGCATGTCAACATGAGAAGAAGTATCGCTGTACCGCCGATCAGAAACTGCTGCCATTGCCATAAAAGGACCCCCCTTTAATTAGGATTTTTTTGATAAAGAGCACAATTCAGCGCGTATATAGATGAGACATTTTTACTTCAACATCGATAATTATTTTTTTATTAGGAGAAGATATAAGGAGTGTTACGTCAAGAGCGTGAGGTGATCTAACTCGGTTCTAGACTATAGCCGGGCACGGGGTTATGAGAAGGGGAAAAGAGGGCAGAACGTGCACTTTTGTCGCTTGCATCGCGACGTTTTCTGCTAACGAAAAAACGGGGCGTTAACGCGTGCGGGTGCTTTCGAGCCAGTCGCTGACCTCATTATCTCTACCGGTAAAGAGAACGGCGCCCCGATGGTCGTAAATGGTAATGAGGGATCTTCTATTTCCTCTTATCTCTAGAGAGTGTTGTGGAAGTTCTAGGGCAGACGCTGCAATGGATGTTATGTGACAATTTCCTACGTTTAGGAGCTGTAGGTTTTCCCGAAGGTTCGCAACAGAATCGGGAAGCTTCTCGATGTCGGTGTTGCTTAAGTCAAGGGTGCGGGTTCGCACAAGTTGTGAGAGAGCATCAGGGAATGTTTTGATGCGGTTGTAGCTTAGGTTGATGTTTGTCAACGAAGTAAGCGTGCCGATCCAACCAGGAATAGTCCAAATGTGGTTATGGGAGAGGTCGAGTGTTTGGAGGTTGGAGAGAAAACGAAGCTCCTCTGGAATGCAGGAGATACCTTTGCCACTGCATGTTATCGTCGTTATATTTTGGCCATTGCCTGCCTCTAACCATTCGCGAATGATGGTGGCTTTGGCAGAAATAGTGTCTGCTTGAGATAGATCAAGTGTACCTTCTGTTTTGATTGAAAATAGGGAAACGAGACTGAGATCACGAGCAGTGTCAAAAAGGGCTCGCAGAAGAGAAGGGGTGTTAATTATTACGCTTACTGTAGCGTTATTAAACCGCCCTTTGTCAGAAGGTGTGAGCATAGAAGAGTTTTTGAACGAACGCAAAAGAGTCTCTATGCGATCGTTAAGACCATAGTTGCCGCTTGGGGGTATAGTAACCGGATCTATAAATGGAGAACAGGTCTTGATCATATCGTTGGTTACAACCGTTCTAGCAAAGATTTGCCATACGGTTGTGTCATGCACTCCACGGCCGCAATCAAAGCACCCTTCTGCTGCTCTTACTTGACCAGACGTTAGTTGCGAGAGAGAGTGGAAAAGAGCATTCTCAGCTGTGGGTGCGGCTGTTGGCAGAGGGGTGTGTCCGTAAGCGGTTACTGCGGTCATGGGAAGCTCCTTTTTGGGTGTACATGTTTTGGGTGTACATGCAGTATGTGGATCCGAAAGGAAGGTTGCAAGAACGAAACTTTATTTGATGAAAGTTATGGATACTCGGAATAATAGTGCTTTTGGGCAACTATTACGAGAGTAATTGCTCTCTATTTGTATCTAAAAAAAGAGAGTTTTCTGCTTCGAAAGCTTCGATGTATAACAATCTGTTATATTTAGCCGTTCTTTCACTACGACAGGGAGCACCGGTTTTAATCTGGCCGCAACCCATGGCGACAGAAAGATCAGAGATAAAGGTGTCTTCAGTTTCACCTGATCTGTGAGAAACGACAGTTCTCCATCCGGCACGACGGGCGCGCTGGATGGTCTGTATAGTTTCCGTAAGGGTGCCTATCTGATTGAGCTTGATGAGGATAGCGTTGGCACT
>Ga0180433_10008277_pt1 | contig 12994 bp, 14 predicted proteins | sample SS_ome_8_FD_132980 | JGI IMG/M metagenome (GOLD analysis project Ga0180433, IMG submission 132980) | Hypersaline lake sediment archaeal communities from the Salton Sea, California, USA - SS_1_D_1 metaG | ecosystem: Environmental > Aquatic > Non-marine Saline and Alkaline > Hypersaline >... | reverse complement strand
TAACTGACCAAATCAGAGGCCTTAAGTATCTGTATTTGAACTCATCTTTTAAATAAAGCAGGTAGGTTGCCCTTCTTCCTCTTGGAATTATTTTTTTACTTTCTTTGTACTTCACATAAGACTCTATTGTCAAAGAGATAAAGGCATACACGCAACCCAACAAAATTATATTCAAAAAGCCGTTAGCAAATTTGTTGAAATAACAAACTGTTCCAAGCGTTACGGCTGCAAACAAATAACTCAGATACTTGTATCGAAGCTCTTCTTTCAAGCAATCTAAATATGTCATTTTATCTCACTGCTTTAAGTATCGATGTGCAAAAACAATGATTGTTTCATTTTCAGTATCAAGATTTGAAAGCGTTATATGAGGCGTGCCAAAAAGTTTTGTCCAAAATATCCCTATTTTTCCACCTAAATTAGATTGCTTAAACAATATTTTTGGGTCTTTAACTTGAATTCCAATAGCTTCTAATTTTCCACCAACCATATATGGAGCAAACTCCTCAATATTTTTCCAAGGAATAAAATTATAATGTCTGATCCATATTCCGTTTTGGTCAAGAATAGCTGCGGCTCCCTTATATCTTGCAACGAAAAAAGCTACAATTGTACCGATTAGAAACAATCCTATACCGAAACAAAGAAATGTTTTTATAACAGCAGAAACTAAGAAATTGAGAAATGGTGCTCCTGGAAAAAAGATGTTTGCATTTGAAAAATAAAACAGCCCAACTGCCATCGCTACAACCATTGCAGGCATTAGCTTTAATACAAGGGATGTATTTTTTTTGTCAAAATTAACAATGAGCTGGGCTGTTTTATTCATTTATAAACCTATCTAAAAAAATAACTACTTTTATGGAAGAAATGGTATTGCTGTAAAGAAGCCAAGCGCCCCTAAAGAGGCGGTTTCTACAGCAGCTGCAGCAGCAGCAAGTCCACCCGCGCTAGTTACAACAGCTGTTGTGGCCATAGCAGCTTCTGTTGCTAGACCTCCACCGGCTATAGCTCCTCCTACGACAACTGCAGCTGTACTTGCTCCTGCTGTTGAAGCAGCAGCCATAGCTCCCGCCGCAGCACCTGCAGCTCCACCGGTTGCAACTACAGCACCTGCGGCCCCAGCAACAGCTGTTCCATAACATAAAGTTTTTGTGGCCCAGTAGGCAATCATTCCAGCAATTGGACCGCTGCCCTTTAAGCAAAGCTTTGTTCTAAGAGAGAACTCGCCGCTATCCATTTGACTTACAAAGATTCGACCAGAAGTTAGATACTCTTCTAGGTCTTCGTTGGAAGCATCTTGCAAGATCGGGTCGACCCAACAGTTTTCAACAAAAGTAATTTCATCTTTTTGTTCAACATGAAAACCCTGATCATCATGGAAGAGCCTAATTTCTCCCAAAGATGACGGTGCTGACACAGAAGATTGTGGGATTTCGAGGGTTGAGGCACCAACTAGTCCGTGACCAATAAACAGAGAGGTAAATAATACCGTTTTAAGTGTACGATTACATTTCAGAATCATAAGAGATTCATCCTTCATGGTTAAATGCTTAAAAATATTTATCACCGAAATTTTCCGGAGATAAGATAACAACAAAATTATGTTTTAACCTGTTGTAAACGTTGGCCAACGGTAGCAATCGTAAATAACTTAATTTGGCGTGTCAAGCACTTTTAAAAATAAGATTTTATTTCTTTATGAAACTTTTGTTGCGTAAATTTGTTGCTTTTTGGCGTAAAAAAGCATTCGTGGCAAAAACGCAACACGATTTTTTTTGTTCGAATTCTCATCTTTTTGTTTTTTTGTTGCGATGTTTTCGAATTTAACAATATGCATGTCATTGCACAGGCGCCATTGTTTTGTAAAATTTTCTTTAATTTGTGCAATATAATGGCCATTTTCTTTATTCCCGGCATATAAAATGGTTCCAACGAGTTCATAATCGGACAATTTCGACTGAATATTTTGCAAATTTTTTAACGCAGTTGGTCCGTTTTTACCATAAAGTTGGTCGCAATTTATCAAAATATATTTAGGAGAGTTGTTGATTTTTGATATTTTACGGGCCTTTGTCTGTGAAATTTGACATTCTGGGCACTCAATTCCGTTAGCAATTTGAGGTGCAAGTGTATCTAAAGGCAAGTCATATATTGTTTGGTCTGCGGATTTTAAAAGATTGCCACATTCACTGCAACTTATTTCTGTATTGAGCGACAAACAAAACTGTGACTGTAGTTCTGGGATACTGCTTATGATATAGAGGAGCAAATCAAGCGCATCCTGCTGTTCATCTGATCCATCAAATAAGCATTCGGCTATCTGTTCAAATAGTTGTGTTGTTGCTGCCAAAACTTCTTCATCATCGTTTGTGTCTAAAGCGTCTATGATATTTTTACAGCCATCTAAAAAAGGAGAGGTGTAGGCAGCTTTTTCACTGATTAATTGTGCAAATTCTGGAATCTGAAAAAGACACTGCAAGACCGAGTTCATGTAACAGCTGCTACCGAGATTTGGTAAACCTCGTACAGGAATGGCACAATCTCCTGCAAAGGAATACGGCAGGCTTTGCAGTAAGAGTATGGCTAAGATAATCCGAAGACGTTTCATTTTTTTTGTCCTGGAAAAGTAATGATTTTTGACCCTAGAAATGCCCCACTAACAGTTTTTACTATACCAGAGCTGTTTATAGATGCCAGGGGCTATATGAAACTTCTGGCTTTGCTTGTGCTATTGCGCTTGGTCAGATTTAGAAATTAACTGCTTCATGAGATCTAATCCCTTTTGGAGCTCTCCTGTTTTAGCTCTAGAGCCGTTTGGTCCGATGGCAATTTCTTTTTCGAGAAAAATGTACCCATCTCGTGTGATGGTCCGCTCGCGGATATATTTGAGCGCGAAGGATATGATAGGTTGATCTTCCAAGCTCCAAAGCTTTTCAATGATTTGGTGTTTATTTTCTATTGGAAGTGCATCGATAATCCATGGCCTTACATTTAACTGCCGTTGGATTGCTTCACCAATATCTTTTCCTATGGGGGTAGGATAGTCTACTGTTTTTGGGTAGAGTCTTTTCCATTTAGCGAGCATTTTTTCTCCGGCTTCATCGTTGTCATGGCAAATGATAAGATTCTTTTTTGCTTTGGCAAGATAATCCGTAACGTTATCGGGGTTTTTCAAACAGCTGCCAACTGCCACCACACAGGCAAAATCTTCTACTCTATGATGAAGAGCGTAGGCATCTAGTTCTGACTCGACGACAACCATTGTTTTGTGTTTTGTGTTGCCAATTGTCCAGAGGCCATTCGCGCTGCCAGGTATGATGATATATTTTGAGTAGTTATCTGCGTTCAGTCCTTTTGCTCGGCGCATTTTCAATCGAAGCGTATTTCCGTGTTGATCTATGTATGGAATTACAATCCCTTTTGGTAACCACAACGTTTTTTTATTGTCGGGTAAGCCCCATTTTTCTCTGTCTCTCCACAATTCATTTGGGTTCCATCCGATTTTATATTTTTTAACTGCTACAATATCTATTCCCCTTGTTTGCAGGCACTTCAAAATTTCTGGACGCTGAAGAATTTGTTGCTGCGCATAATCTACAAACGAGTTGGCTGCAGTTATCCATTTTTTAGACGGTAAAGAAAGAGGCTTCGGGTCATTTCGAGCAGTTTTTTTGTACAATTGAGAGATGTAAGTTTTTTGTGGAATGGTTGCATTTGCGAGTTCTACAGCTTCAGAAAAAGAACAGCCACAAAAATCTCTAGCGAATTGGATTGTGTCACCCTTGATTTCACACTTGCGACAACGGTAGGACCCAAGGCAGTTTTTCATTTTTTTGTTTGGGTGCATATAAAAACGATCTGTTCCTATGCAGGAAGGACAAGCTGAATGATATTCTCCTCCACCTGTTGATGCTACTTGTTTTGGTTCTAGCCCTACTCTTTTTGCCATCTGTATCAAAGTCATTTAATCGTCTCCATGTTTTGTATCCGGACATTTGGTTGGATTGTCCAGACAAGGTTTACTCAAAAAGCATTTACGTAAGAGGGGTGTCCATGGAGTCCAGTTCGTCCATACTTGTCTGATGCCAGAATTTTTTGGTTCTACTGGAGAGTAAATTTTTTTGCCGGCGATAAAACTTTACGGACAGATTGGACTGCCGGGACGATATTTTATTGCTCAGTGTTTTTTGTATTTCTTTTTGTTTGGACTCTTTTTGCCGAGTCTGGACACTGTTCTTGCCAAATCCGCTTAGTTTCTTTGAACGCTTTACAGAAATCTGCTCGTGCTTTCTCAAGACCGGAAGATTCGTAATTCCATTCTCGCCTGCCATTGCTGGAAAGGCCTCGATAATTTTTTATTGATGGAATTAACTTTTTCAGTTCTTTGCCAAAAAGATTTTTATGGAGAGCCTTTTCCTCGTTTTCTTGACACCATGCTCGATATTCCTGATAAAGTTGATTTTTGGGAATATGGCCAACCAAAGCGATAGAATGTTCTCCTTCATACAAAACATCAAAGATGAACTTTTGAGCTGAATTTGCGCTTATCATTTTCATGTCAAATGCATGAAGGCTGCTTGGAAGTCTACGTGCATCAAAATCTTCAAGATCTTCATGGAGCAGATCATAAAGAAGGGCTTCATATCCTCCACTGTCCAGTTGGTCTTGGAGTGCCTTGAAGTAAACCGTGTCTTCCTTGTGTTTTTCCGATACATGCAAGACAAAAAAGCGGCGATCATCTGGGTCAAGATGGACAGGCCAGTTTTCATTGCTACTAATGATGACGTGCTTATAGTTTCTGACCATGATGCGATCTTTGCCTTTTCCTTCTATCAAGCAGGTTTTTTCGGTGATCATCGCTTTTAATGTGCCAAGCTCTTTTCTGTGCCCGCCCCAAATAGCTTCGTTTGCGTGGATAATAACTGCATTTTTTAGGTGAAAATTAAAATGAGAAACGAGTTCAGATGTGCTACTTAAAAGAACGTAATGAGGTCCAAGGAGGGCTCCAAGTGGTTCAACAAAACTATTTTTGCCAACACCTTGAGATCCGCAAAGTACGAGAGCTGTGTGGACTTGTTCTGGATATTGAAAGACATAGGCAAGCCATTTACGTACAAAGAAGTAGGCTTCCTGATCACCAGCACAGATATTGTTCTTGAGATGTTCCCAGTATTTTGAACAGTCTCCCTTTTTTGCTTTTTTGGCAAAGCCTTTCCAGAGATTGTAAAGCTGCTTTTTTTCTGATTCTTCAATGCTGAGGGTTGGATCAAAAATGATATCTTTGTATTTGCGCCTGAGGGGACTTTTTAGCAAAATATCAGCTTTGGTCCTTTTTTTGCCATCTGCTCCCAGCACAATCTCGTCTTCAAAATACATCCTGAACGATTGTCGACTTTCAAGAGAAAAATCTGTTCCGCCAAAAACGGGATGCTCTTTTTCCCTAAGAACATATGTTTGTCCCGCGTGCACGATGGCATAGTTTTTGTTTAATTCCTCGACAACAGCTTCTTCTGGCCAAAGAATTTTCTTTTGTTCCAAAAGTTGTTTGAGTTGGTTTTGCAGTTCTATTGCCAGCGAAAGTTCCGTCACGTCTTCAAACTGATCTAGGTTTTCACCAACAAAAGTTTCTGGATCGCGCTTTAACTTGTTTGTTATTTGATCGCACACTGAGCAGTGTTTTTTTTGCCACTCTTTCCGTGCCGAGTTAAGTTCTTTTTGGTCGTTTTTTTGCTTGTTTTTTGTGTTTGGATTATTTTTAGGTAACATCTTTTTTCCATGCTATGAACACATCAAAGCTGCTGATGTGCCCATAGCCTTTTTTAGTTAGTTGAACTGGTATGTCGATTTTGAGAAGGTGTAGCGAATTTTTCCGTAGCCATAGCTGCCTGTTAGGACAAGCCTGTCAGATCCAAATGAATCGAGGGAGAAGCAATAGAAGGCTTTTCTTTTTTCTCCGTTAATTTTGATAGTGTATTCGTGGAGTTTGCCATCAAAAATAAGCTTTTCTGATTGAGCAGGATCTAATCTCTTTTTCCACATTTCTTTTCTGCACTCAGATACCAAAAAAGAAGTGTATTTATGCTTCATAGTTTCTGCTCTCTTGTGTTTTGGCTTCATTTTTTCGATCGATTTTTATCAAAATCTCAAAGAAGGAAATGAGTCTTTGTAGCTCCTCTGGAGATAGTGTTTTTTCTTGAGAGAAAGAAGGTGCTTCATCTCTCATTACTATCCTTCCTTTGTTGTAATGTTGTTGTTCGGTGCTACCATTCTGCTCTCCAAGAATTCTATGACAGCCTTTTTCGGATATAGGATGCGGTGTTTCATTTTAATGAATTGTGGGCTATTCGATTTGATTCTCGCAACATAAGCAGCATCTAGTGAGCTATAGAGGCCGAGATCAATAAGATCTTGACTTGTTAAAAACTCATTCATGTTGTTGAGTTTCTCGGATAGAGAATTCTTCATGGATAAAGATCCTTTTTTAAGGAATCCTTGGGCCGGAGAAAAAATGTGGGGATTTGTGTACACACTTTTGTGCAAATTTTGTAGATTGTTTATGTATCTGTGGGAGAAATCCCCAAAACCTTGGAGGCTATTAGAGTTGCCGCTCTAATAGTCTCCGTTTTTCATTTTTCTATTTCCAAGGTGGTCCTTTTGGTTAATAAAATATTGAATTTTAGATTGCAAAAAAGTAATTTCGGTTTTTTGCAAAACCCTTTTTAAGAGTTTGGAGTAAATTGTATCAGCCGCAAAAAAAAAGTAGCAAGCATTTTTTTCAGTTTTTTTAAAAAAATGAGGAGTGTTTAAATGAGCAAACATGAAAACGATTGTTTGTTTTGTAAAATTATCAGCAAGCAAGAAGAGTCGGCGGTAATCTGGCAAAATGATTTTTGTACTGCCATTTTTGATCTATTTCCAAACACGCATGGTGCAACCGTGCTTCTAACAAACAAGCATTATGCTTCAGACGTTTTCGAATCGATGAATAGCGATGAGCTGCAACAATTTTTTTCTGCTGCTTCAAATGTGGTGAAACTTTTGAAAGACAAGCTAAAGGTTAAGCGGGTTGCGTTAGTTGTTGAAGGAATGGGAATTAACCATGCACACATAAAACTGTACCCACTGCATGGCCTAACAAAAAACTTCCAAGAGATGTGGGGAAGCGAAAAAATATTTTTCCAGAACTATGAAGGATATATCTCCACGTTGCTTGGCCCACAGATGGATATGGAAAAATTAAAAGAGTTGGCTAAGAAGATTTCGGATACATAATTTTACAGTTTTGCGCGGCATGCCGCACGGAAAAATTAGAGGTTTTAATTTGATGAAAACTATTGTCGAAATAAAGTTTGGGTCCCATCTTTATGGTACAGCAACAGCAGAATCAGACCTGGATATTAAAGGAATATATATTCCAACAGCAAAGGATATTTTATTACAAAGAATAAAACCGGTTATTGTAAAAAAAAGAACCAAAAGGCATGGAGAAGGAAATAAGCCGGAAGATATTGATTATGAGCTATACAGCCCAGAAAAATATTTGTCTTGCCTTGCAAAAGGACAATCTTTTGCTCTAGAAATGTTATTTGCTCCAGATTGGGCAATGATTAGTAAACCAGATTCTAAGTGGTATGACATTAAAAAAATTGCTCCAAAACTTTTGACAAAACAAGCAGCTTCTTTTGTAAATTACTGCAAACAACAGGCGTATAAATATAGCCTGAAGGGGGCAAGGCTTGCAGCTGCCAAGTGTGCACTGGAAACGTTGAAAAAAGCAGAATTAGAACATGGGGCTTCCGCAAAGTTAATTTCTATAGTAGATACCTTAAAAGATATTTCACAAAAAAATGAAAATCTTGTTTTAAGTGATATTGCAGAAAAAACTCAAGAAAAAGATTTATATTTTCAGATGTGTGGAAAAAAAGCTTTGCTGAGTGCTTCCATAAAAAATGCTCGGTTAATTGCAAAAAAAATAGTGGATGAATATGGGCAGCGAGCATTGGAAGCAGAGAAGAGTAATGGTGCAGATTGGAAGGCCTTATCGCATGCCGTTCGTATTGGATATCAGGCAATAGAATTTCTCAAAGATCATCGAATTACATTTCCTCGACCAGAAAGAGAGCATCTTTTGGCGATAAAACAGGGGGAAGTTGATTTTCAATTGGTTGCTAAAGAAATAGAAAGTCTTTTGACAAAAGTGCAAAAAGAGGAAAGAATGTCTTCCTTGCCAGAAGCATATGATCAAAAGATGATAGATGATTTTATTGAGAAACTTTATTTAGAACAAGTGCTTGAAAGAAAAAAAATATGATTTCGGTATCAAATGTTTCACAAGAGGTAAAAGAGCTTATACAACAAAAATTAAAAAGCTTAGAAAAACAATATAATGTAAAAATAATCTTAGGAGTAGAATCTGGAAGTCGTGCATGGGGTTTTCCATCAGCAAACAGTGATTATGATGTACGGTTTATATATGTCAGACGAAAAGAAGATTATCTTTCTATAAAACAACAAAGAGATGTCATCGAAATAGATATTTTAGATTCTGATGAGTTGGATGCACCTCTTGATCTCAATGGATGGGATATTCGTAAAGCTTTGCAGCTTGCTATGCGATCTAATGCTGCTTTGATCGAGTGGCTTCAGTCCCCTATAAGATATTTAGCTAATGATGTAGTAGTCGAAGGTTTGGAAAAAATTGTAAACAAGGCGGTTTATATTGACTGTCTCAAGGTACACTATTTCAAACTTGCAAGTAACATATGGAAACAGATCAAAAAAAATGATACTGAAGTTAAACTCAAACTATATTGCTATGTCTTACGTCCAATACTTGCCTTAAAATGGCTCAAGCACTTTGGGGCTATTTCTCCTATGGACATACATTCTCTTTTTCAGAAACTTGATTCATACATAGATAAAGAACTAAAAAGAGAGGTTGCTGAGTTGATTGTTTTAAAAGAAAGTGTCAAAGAAAAAGATATGATTTCGCGTAGCCAAAAAATTGATTCCTTTATTGAGTTGTCTTTGCTAGAACCAGTAAACGAATTTAAATGGCTGGCAGACGACAAGATTGCTTCTCAAGCAGATATGTTTTTTAGAGATTTGATTTAAATTAGCATGTCAGCTACGTGATTATTTTTTAGGAAAGGATATCTTTTGAAAGTAAGATGCATTGCAAATACCGGGGCTGCCTTGTCAGAAAAACATGGTGGTGTGAATAAAAATTGTGAGTTTTGTCTAGAGATAGGTCGGGTCTACACTGTTTATTCAATTTTGTTGTCTGGGGATACCTTGGATTATTTAATTTCAGGTTATGGCAGACCTGATTGGATGCCTGCAGAATTGTTTGAGGTTGTAGATAGCACCTTTCCACCAGAGTGGCATTTTTCTTTTAGGGGGTATGAAGCATTTTGCCATGATGATGTTTGGGGGTATCAATACCTTACATCCGCAATATGGGGATATAAAGAGATGGCACTAGATCCAAACCATATTGTCAAATTGTTTGAGCGAGAGGATATTGATATTTTTCTCGAGCGACAAAAGGAAATTGATGAGCGACTAGAGTTAAAAAAAATCACAGAAGAGTTAGTTCTTATTTTTAACGATACAAGGTATGAGCTACAAGAAGATAGTGATGATGAGCTCGTAGTTCTGGCGACTTTTTTGGCTGATGATGCTGCATTTAGGCCATCAGGCTATTATCAAGCTTGGGCCAACAGTCATACAGAAGAAGAATCTGGTGGAAACAGATCGAGTTTGCTAAAGATTGGTCGAAAAATTCTTATTCGCGATAGACAAACTGGATGTTTTAATACTGAATGGGAAAAATGGTTTGTCATGAAAAATGAAAGGTTTATAGAACTTTTGGACCGATGGGAGCAGCTCAGAAAATCAGGAAATCCTCCAGTAAAAATTATCAAGATAGGCAGCAACATAAATTTGGAGCTTAAATAGTATACACTGTTTAAGTGTTTTTTAGGCTTAGACAACTGGTAGGTTCAGTTCAGAAAAAGCAGTCTTTATTCTTTGCAAAGAAAAGTCGAATTTAATATCATAGTTAAGGAATGCGTCAACTAAGGGCCGCCAGTCTTCGCCTCTACGAGGCTACGCCTGGCACGGCCAGTTTTTAAAGGTGTTACTAAAAAGTAGCGCCTTTTTTTTTAAGTTAACGTATAATCATTTCGAAGGGGACAAAATGGAGTTGGGCAACTTTGTCAAAACGGCAATTGTGGAAATCCAAAATGGGATTGACAGGGCTGAAGATGAGCTTGGGCGCGAAGTCAAGCTTGCAAAGAATTCTCAAGACGCAAAAACAATCAATTTTAGCGTAAGTGTTATTGCTGCAGAATCTGCTGGCAAAAGTAATGGAGGCAAAATCAGCGGGAGTATCAAGGTTCTTGGACTTGCTGTTGGCGGAGAAGGTCAATATGAAAAGATCAAGGCAGAATATAACAATAAAACAGAAGCGAGCAATATTAGTTTCGGTGTTTATGTTTCTACAGAGACAAAAAAAAAAGAAAAAGAAAATCGTGAGGAGTTGAAAAAAATTAGCAATAGATGATGGACGGGTATAAACAATAACCTATTGGTGCCCCTCAGAGGGCTATTTTAGGAGGTTGATACTGAGAAACAGTAGCTGTGATTTTCCATTTTTTGTTTACGACTGAACAAAAGCAACTCTTTTTTCAAAAAAACCTTTATTTATGGTTCCTGCAAGCGAGGAGTTTTTTTGCAATTCCAAACCTTGTTGTTTTTTCGTTTTGATAGAGCAATGCTGAAGAAGCATCAAGGTTAAATACTGCACTCCTTATGGTTAAGGGGGAAGGGAAACTGCTGCATATGAGTGAGCAATAGGTAATGAGGGCTGATTTTAGCTCTGTTTTTATCTATTGCCTGCTCTTTTGCAAAGAAAAATGACTTCCACAGCAGAATTTCAAAAAAATTTTATAAAAAAAGAGTGTGGGCTGAGAAAGTCAAAGCCTCAAAAAGCCAGGGGCGGAAGCAATTGAAAAGTTCGTATTGAATAAAATTAGAAAATAGAGTTTGGAGGCCAGCTTCCGAGAAAGCAAGTACAAACAGCTATTATCGCAAAGAACTGACGAGTGCAAATTTTGGTGAGCATAATGTTATCCTACGATTTAAACAATTAATATTTGTCAAAAACCACGAGTATTCTAATGCTGCTGAAATTTGCAAGAAAAGAAGTTAAGGCAAAGCGGTTGCAAGCCATTATTTCCTATGATAGCGTGATAAATAGGGCATTCTGTTCTAAGGACGATGTTTTTAAAGGACTACTATCCCATCGGCGGACCACCAAGGGAAATGATTACAGCAAGCAAGGAAGTCAAAAATCTAGTGAGCCTGTTCATATGATTCTCCGTTGGTTAAAAATGTTTTTAAACTCTCTAAAAAACCCTTTTTGTTAAGTAAAGTACATAATAGTTTTTCGTTGGTAAAAGGTCAACAATAATGATGTTTGAATCTAGCAATGTAGCAATGAGGTTGCCAAAACTTCTTTGCATTTTTTTAGGAAGCCATACTTTTTTGTTAAGTTCGATCACCATTTCTCTTATTCTCAAAACTTTTTTTCTTATATTTTTGTTCAAAAATAGATTTTATAATCGATCGGCAGGCGCATTATTGCTGCTGTTGATTTTGATTTTGACAGGGGGAATCATTGAAGATATTGCTTGGGTATTCAAGCTTGTTGAAGAGATTTTTTTCCCTGGTGTGCCTACCAGTAAATTTGCTGCTTTATTTATCAGAATTGCATGGGGGTTTTTTGCTTTAAGGTATCAGGCTTTGGCTCTTTTTATTTTTACGCTTTCAGGTAAAGGTTTTCGTTTACGTTGGCATCAATGGCCTTTTCTTATAATGAGTGGCGCTATTTTCGTTTTTTTTATAGGGTTGGCAATTTTGAGTTTTTATCACCGATTTTCTTTTGAGTTTTATGCTTTTGGCATAACATCCTTTTATTTGTTATTTCCATTGATGATTTCTACTTTATTTTTTACTTTTTGGGAGTTGCGGTCCAAGAAAATTCCAAAACTTATTCGACGCCAGCTCAATATTTTTACGACTTTTTTTGTTATTCCTACCGTGCTTTTAGATATACTCCAGTTTTATCCATTTCAGTTTTTGGGATTCAACGCAAATACGATGTCTGTTGTTGGCTTGTCGACCATGACTATGACTCTTGCCATTTACTATTGTGTACGTAAAATTATAGGGTTGCGTTTTTTGAATATCCACAAAAATGTCAGAGCAAAAAAGCAGTTTGGGTTTCTCGATACGTTTAATCAGTTTGTTGATGAGCTTGCGTCTGCAGATGGCGAACGTGAACTTGTGTATATAACCAAAAACTTTTTTAAAGAAGCGTTTGCGATTCCAATGCATAGCGTGCGTGTGTACATCCGTAAAACGGACTCTGAGGGTATCTGTCAACATGTTTCGTGCGCGGAACAAGAATACAAAGATATTGAGTTGTTTATGAGTCTACATAAAGCATTTGCAATGCAGGAAAAAATTATTATCGCAGATGAGGTATCATTCGATAATTTTTATCAAAAAAGTGAAGCGTCCGAGGAGGCTCTTTCTCTTTTAAGAAAAATTTCTGCCGATATTTTGCTTGTCGTACACAACAAAGATAAATGCCTTGGGTATATTGTCATCGAGCGACATGCACGCAAGGGCAAAGAAGAGGAATTTTACAGTAATGTTGAACACGGAGAGATGAAAATTTTTGCCAACCATCTCGGAAGCACAGTCCGGTTGTTACACAACAAAAGACTAAAGAAACTTGTTGCAAAAAATGGAGAGCTGATTGCAAAAACGAAGGAGCTAAAAGAAGAGCTCTACAGTCAACATCAAAAAAACAATCAGTACAAGGAAGCGTTTAGGATGTTCATGCGAGGAAGCAGTCGAGAAAAGATTGGTATGATGCGATATCAAACTCGTCGATTCGTATTTTGTAATCCTGTGGCAC
>Ga0180433_10008276_pt1 | contig 12996 bp, 9 predicted proteins | sample SS_ome_8_FD_132980 | JGI IMG/M metagenome (GOLD analysis project Ga0180433, IMG submission 132980) | Hypersaline lake sediment archaeal communities from the Salton Sea, California, USA - SS_1_D_1 metaG | ecosystem: Environmental > Aquatic > Non-marine Saline and Alkaline > Hypersaline > Sediment... | reverse complement strand
TAGGGACTATAGACTTTAAGCCATTCTTCAAGTTGCTTTAGAAGTTCTTCTGCAACCGGTGTTGCCTTTTCGTAATAGTAATCAAATCTTTCGACGAAGAAACTGACATCATCTTTATCAGTTACGGTGATTCCCGCTTCACGGCTCGTCACCAGTCCATGATAGGTAAAATTTGATGAACACACTACGGCTCTTTTTTTATCAGAGATATAGAGCTTCGCGTGCTGGTACAAATAACGTGGGCCTATTGTTGTAAACGCTGAATCTTCCGCGTCTGAAATATTTACCAGAAAAAATCCTCTTTTTATTGCATCCCGAAGCTCCTCCATCGCGCGCGTTCTCTCTTCGTATGGCCCCATCGCGAGTGCATCAAAGAATTCCTTCACGACTTCCTGAATTTTATCATCGCCCTTCTCCGACCTGCCAAGAAGGAGTTTTACTTCTTTTCCGCGAAGGACATCACGTAAGCATTGGAATCCCGAAGGCTCGAAATATGCTGTTGCAATGCGTATAATTCGGGAATCTGAGAGTGCTGATGTAATTACATTGCGTGCGGCACTTGTTCCGGAGAAGTAACGGAGGTTTTCTCTGTTATTCATATCTGTAATTACTTGATCACATATAAAAATGTATAAACAATCTACACAAACGCCTTCTCCAATCTCGCCTTTCTCTCCTTCCAGTCGGGCATAACAAGAGAGAAGAAGTTATAAAACGAATTATCATGATTCGGGTATTTGAGGTGACACAGCTCGTGCATTATTACATATTCGATTCCATAGGCGGGAGCTTTTATCAATTCCGTATTCAATATAATTCTCTTCTTTTCGAAATCACAGCTTCCCCATCGCGATTTCATTTTCTTAATCTGCAAATCCGGCTTATGTATCCCATGCTTACTTAATTTTTCGATGAAGGAATCAATAATTGTGTTAAACTTCTTCTCCGCATGTTCCCGATACCATTTATTCAAAAGTTTTTTAACATGCTCCTTGTTATTTTTATCCTTCGAGTATATTATTATGTGCTTTCCCTTCATTTTAACATCGTTTTGCGTTGAAGATATTATTTTTATCCTGTACTGTCTTCCTAAATACCTGTGTGTTTCTCCGCTTATATATCTTCGCGGCGGCTCTTTCGGAAGGAAATTATTAAAATAATCCTTTTGTTTTAAAATCCAGTTCGCTCTCTTTTTTACTTTTCTCTTTACATCCTCAACAGAGACATTCAATGGCGCAATTGCCACCACTGAAAGATCCGGCAACACGCTGATTTTCAAAGACTTTCTATTCCGCCGTTCAACAGTAAAATATATTTTATTTTTTCCAAATGTTATAACGTATTTTTTCAATCGGCATACCGTCTCTTCGCAACATTGAGCACCCGCTCCATTATCAGGTCAATATCATCATAACTGAGATCGAGTTCCGGATGATCTGCCAGGTAATCCTCCATTTCATTGAGCATTGCATTCTTAATATCCTGTTTCAGGTGCCAGTCAATGACCTTATGCTTCAGTATTATGTCGTCGATTCCTATACCGATATCTGCCGATATATCTTTGAGCCTTCCGTCACTGTCCGATTTCCCGACTACCTCATAGGCGATACCGTAAAATGCCTTTGCAACATCCCTGTCCTTCAACTTCTTCGGTGCATCTTCGTCTTTTCGATTCACAACGGATTCCATTATATTTTTGGCTCTGAGAAAATACTCGGCCTCATCTATCCGCTGTTCCCGGTATTCCCGTATCGTCTTTTCGAGCAGTCTTGAAAATTTGGTATAAAAAACTGGATCTTCGTCAAATTTCTCCTCTATGGATTTTTTGGTCCTGTGGGCAATCATATCCGCCCGGGCTGCCTTACCCTCGACTCTTTCGAGCTCTTTCTCGAAATTTTCTTTGTCGAAAATATTTACCAGCTCCGTTATCTTGATCACCTCATCCGAGGTAACATAGGTATCCAGCAGCTTCTGAATCTTTGATTCGTATTCCTTATAATCTATTGTCTCGGCATAACGTCTCTTCACCGAGGCGCGGAGGCCTTGAAAGAATTTGAGATCTTCAGTGTACCTGTTTATCAGGTCTTCGGAGTTATCATCGTAAAATCTTGACGTGGAGAGCGCGATACCAAGAGTCTTTGAATACGCAGTGAGCTTCTCGTAAAACTTCCGGCGAAGCTCCTCGTCGTATAACAGCTGCTCATATTCCTCTTCATCCTGCCTGTTTATAATATTTTTAAAAACATCCCACAGCTCCGAGTACATCTGCGGAAGCTTCCTCACCTCTTCGTTTACATTCATCAGCGTTCCCTCGAGATCCCTCTCGTCAAATCCCTCGAGTGCTGCGTATGTCGACAATGCCCTGTCCAGCTCGCCCAGAATTCCCTGGTAGTCGATGATAAAACCGAAATCCTTCCCTTCATATATCCTGTTCACTCTGGCTATCGCCTGTAAAAGGCTATGTTCTTTCAACGGTTTTGCAATGTACATAATTGTATTTCTGAGACAGTCAAAACCGGTTAGTAGCTTATCAATTACTATTATAATCTCCGGGTCGCCGTCCCGGTCAAAGGCGGCTATTATCTCCTTGTTGTAATGCTCCTCGTTGCCGAACCGCTCCATCATCCTCTTCCAGAATTTATGTATATCATCTTTGGGCTCGTCATCAACCTCCACATATCCTTCCCGCACATCGGGGGAGGACATTATCACCTCGCTTGTCACATCTCCGATCTCGTCGAGATACTTCTTGAATGTAATGGCTTCCGCTCTCGATGCTGTAGCCAGCTGTGCCTTGAATCCCGTATCCTTCCAGTTCTTGGAATAGTGATCGCTTATATCGTATGCCATCATGTATACGGTCTTGTCGGTCTTGCCGAGCTTCTCGATTCTGCTGAATTTCTTCTTCAAGTCAACGACCTGGTATTCGCTCAGCGGCTCGCAGACCCTGTCGAACCACTTGTCAATGGATTTCTTGTTGATCTCCTGGATAACGTATCTCCCCTCGTAGAGAAGCGGTACCACCTGTTTGTCTTCAACGGCCTTATCTATGGTATATTTCGGATCGATGAATCCGCCGAACTTCAGGACAGTGTTCTTGTCTTTCCTCAACAGGGGCGTTCCGGTAAAGCCTATGTAGCAGGCATCGGGCAGAATCCGCTGCATCATCCTGTTCGTTTTGCCGTACTGGCTCCGGTGGCTCTCGTCGACCAGAACGAAAACGTTTTCCGAGCTTATCTCCGCTCTTTTCTTTTTAATGGCGGAGACGAATTTATCCACGACGGTGGTCATTATTGCTCTCTTGTTTCTTTCGAGGAGCTCGAGTAGGTTTTTGCCCGTTCTCGCCTTTACGGGTTCCATCCCGCAGTGCCGGAATGTCTTCCATATCTGATCGTCAAGATTAATCCGGTCGGTGACGATTACGATACGCGGATTGCCGATCTCCTTATCCAGTGCGAGCGCCTTTGCTATCATGACCATTGTCAGCGATTTCCCGCTACCCTGCGTATGCCAGATAACGCCGCCCTTTCTTCTCTTCGCGCTCTCGAAGGTCTTTACCCTGTCGAGTGTATTTTTCACCGCGAAGTACTGCTGGTATCGTGCTATCTTCTTCTGGCCGGCATCGTATACGATGTACTGGTAGCTCAACTCCAGCAATCGCTCCTTCTGGCAGAGTGAAAAAATGCCGATATCCTGTCCGGTTACGAGCCTTCCGGTTTTTTCCAGGTCGTCAAAATAGCTCCTGACATATTTGAACCTGTCCAGGAAAAGCTGATCCTTGTGCTTTTCCGAAAGTTTTGTGTTTACAAGTTTTTCTACTTCGCTTTTAATATCATTCTGTTCTTTCCACACCGTCCAGAATCTCTCCGGAGATCCCACCGTTGCGTACATTGAGCTGTTCTTGTCGACCGCCATGAGCAACTGTGCATAAATGAAGAGCTTGGGAATATTCTCACTGTTCTGGTTCCTTATATTCTGCTCAATTGCCTCTTCGATTGCATCCTGTATGTCGGGTCTCTTGCACTCAATAACGGCAAAGGGGATGCCGTTCACGAAGAGCACTATGTCGGGCCTTCGTGTGCTCTTCCCGTCGGTTCTTAAAACCTCGAATTCCTCCGTCACATGAAAGGCGTTGTTATCCGCATTTTCCCAGTCTATATAGCGCAGGGTGAAGCTCTTCGTGTTCCCCTGTATCGTCTCCTCGAAGCTCTTGCCGAGCGTTAAGAGATCGTACACCTGCTCGTTTGTCCTCACAAGCCCGTCGTAATGAATGTTCTTTATGGCGTCCACCGCGGCATCTATGTTGCCGTTCGAGAAATCGTATACGCTGTTTTTGTAATGTATCTTGTTTATCTTTCTCAGCCGATCGTCCAGTATCTTTTCGAGAATGACGTTCGATGTCTTTTCGTTTCTCAGCTCCAGCGCTTCGTAGGGGGTGAGGTACTCATACCCCATGTTTATCAGCAACTGAAGGGCGGGTATTTGAGATATGTGGTCTTCTTTGAAGGATGGTATGTCATTCATGGCGTTAGTCCTTATACCCTGACCCTGATTTCGCCGGTCAAAAGCTTTTGCATGAGGCCCTTTTTCTGTTTTTTCAGGTCTTCTAGCTTTTTCTTCAATAGTTCTATTTCTCTGTCCGAAGTGGAGAGGACAGAAGCAATGCGGGTTTGTTCTTCTAACAATGGAATTTCTATTTCAAGCCTCAATAAATCCTTTTTATCTAATACCCTATTACGTCCTGCGCCTCCAGGAGATATCAGACCTAACATATGAACAAATCTTTTTGTTATAATAATCTGCTTGAAAAATTCTGGAATTATAATTGATTTATTGAATTCATATGTAGGAAATCTATGAGAAACAAGACCAATTTCATCGCTCTTTTTGACTAAAGCAATTGCACCTTCCCATGCAAATGTAATATTAATAATTAAATCATTTTCCTTAACTTGGTAAAGTGTATCCATCATAACATTTTTATATTCTTCAACATGTCTAATAAAAGTACCTTTGCCATGGCTCCTAATACCAAGTGCATAATAAGGTTTCATTGGTTTCTCTATTGGTCTGGATACTTGTTTTAGGCATTTTTTTAGTGAAATTTTATACCAATCTTTATTTTTCAATCCCCCGCGCTCCGCGCCGCCCCCTTTAGTAAAGGGGGCTTCCTGTGATTTAACTTCTTTTTCCAAGCCCCCCTTTAGCAAAGGGGGGTTGGGGGGATTCTTTACAAATTCACTAAACCTCACCCTCCCTGTTAAAAGCTTCTGCATCAGGCCTTTCTTCAGCTTCTCTTTCGCCTTAATGAGCTCTTCTGTTTTTTCAATTGCCCGGTCCCATGCTGAGAGTATAGCAGCTATTTTTTTCTGTTCCGGGAGGGGGGGGAGGGGGATAAGAATATCCTTTATATTATTTGTATAAATGTGAACTACTGAGTGGCCTTGTCCAAGTTTATACTTTTGTCTATTTATTACATCCTGATTCAATAAAAAACCTAAGTATTTTGGTTCATTATTTTTTGGTGTAAATATTATTATATCTCCACCTGCATATGCATTATAATCAAAAAGATAAGCAACACACTTACCAATTTCATCTAATGTTTCACCTGAACCGGCAAATAAAATATCTCCATATTTAATTTTGCTGCTATTTTTTACTGATTTTTCACTTGCATGTGAATAAATTTTTTTTATGTAATAATTGTGGCGATAATATATTTCTCCATATGTAATTACAGGATATCCATTTTTAACTAATTCTGATTTAGATAATCCAGCTCCTTTTGAAAATGTACCAGTGTTTTCTAATTTTACTACTTCCCAATCCTCCGGTATCCAGCCGATTTTGGTTTTTTTGTATCCCGGTCTGTTTTCGTTCCTGTCTTTCATTCTTTATTTGCCCTTTTTCTTTGTACTCACGTTTTTCGTGATGTCACCGAAACCCCCCTCAGTAGCAGAAAAATAGTAATATTTCACGGGCTCCCCTTTATGAAAGGGGAGCTGCCGGAGGCTGAGGGGATTCCCCGATAACGATAGACCCCCTGATTACCGAAATCAGGGTATCCCGATCGATTTGCGGGACACCCATGCTTTCGGATAGGGCCCTAACGTCCGGGGGATCTGACGCCATTTTATCAATAAATTCATTCATATCATCCCCAATCGATGATTGCACAACAATCCTGTCATCCTCGGACAGGGTAAAGGCGATTCTAAATACGTCGTTTTTATGTTTCTTTATGCTTCCCCTGTCGATGCGTTCACCCGCCGCCTTCAGACCGTTCAGCTCAAGATAGGCTTTCGCCTTCAGACATATCAATCCGAGGGGTGATACACAGGGAACGCTGTTGATCTCTCTTCGCTCGGAAATGATAAGATGGTAGTATTCGTCATTCATTAAAATTGCGGAAAGACTTGAAATACCGTCTTCAGCGGGTACGGGAGTCAGGTGACTCCCTTCGAACAGCGGGAAATCGTCGATCTTCCGTGAAAACAGCTCCAGCATGGAAGGATAATCTTCATTCTCGGGTTTTTTGAAACGATAGTATGTATTTTCCCCCGTACTTTTTTGATGTGTTGAATATCCTCCTTCCCGAACAAAATCCCAGAATTTTTCTATGAATGCACCGGACAACGCTTCTACAATAAGAACAATATCGAGGTCTTTGGTTGCACGGAAGGTAAGACCCTGGGAATCCATCCATAAGTCACAGGCCGCCCCGCCTATCAGCACGTAATTCTCACGGTATTCCTCAAAATAATCCCTGAACAGTGAAAGTCCTCTCACCATTTCACAACCTCATCTATCAGTTTCCCCAGTGCGTTTTCGACCCGTTCATCATTGGTGTCTTTCATGGAAAGGTACAGTGAAAGGGGATCAACGGTTTTTCCTGTTTTAAGAACAAAGGGATCGTACCTCCATACTTCTATGGCAGGGGATATATCATCCTGAGGTCCTTCGGTAATACGCTTATTTAACTTTAATCGTTGAAAGGTAGAACCGTAACAGGCATAATAAGGGCGCATGGATTCTGAAATATCGGTATAGTGTGCCAGAGCATTGATATTCGATATCAAAAATGAATCGGCAGCCCATTTCCCGGATAAATAGAATGTATTGATAACCGGGGAGCGGAGAAAAGGTTGCGCCTTCTCCCAGAGCTCCTTTCCTCTTATATTAAATACAAGGGGCTTCCTTTTCCCTTCTTTAACCTCCGCCAGTCCGAAATTGGCAATCTGTCCGACTGCACGGCTCATACTCATGGAAGAGTATTCAAGACTATTCGACAATTCATCAAGGCTTTTCCCCTCAAGCGATTCCTTTTGTAAATGGTAGAGAATAAGCAGTTGTGCCGATGGCATAAAGTAATTCCTCTGCTTTTTTGTTGCGTTAAAAGATTCACGAAGGTCAATCATGAGATGAGGGAGGTACATCTGTTTTCCCGCCACAATGAATGGTATCTTATAATTAATCAGTCGGTTTCTGTTAAAGGCTTCAAGCTGAGGCAGCACGAACACAGCAGGATCATTGAAGATATCTTGAACTATGGTTTCATGTTTTTTCATTTGAGCTGGTGTTGACCGGTTCCCCGGTTTTTCTACAAGAATTATAAGTCTCTTCCCCAGGAGCTTACCCGAATAAAAATCGTACATCTCCCTGAGGTGAAGAGGAATTTTTTTGGCTTGATCAAATGGCTTTATGATTGGACCATTTCCGATGATTTTTTTGCAGTAACTTACCGCCTGCTCCAATAGTATATTCATGATTGCCTTTCTGTTGCACCTAATAACATTATACTTGCATTATAACATCTATGGTGTTATAATGCAATAAAAATGTTACTATTTTGTCAGCTTTTTCCTTGTTATTTCATATCATTGTTGTTTTTGTTATATTGTAAAAATTTTTTTCTTATCCTTCAAATCCAAGCTCCTTTAAATATCCTTCCATCTCCTTCTTCACATCGACCAGCTCCTTTTCAATATCTTCAATCTCCCTCTGTACCGCCTTGATATCTATCTCCTCTTCCTCTTCGAATGTATCGACGTAGCGGGGTATATTGAGATTGAATTCATTCTCCTTTATTTCTTCGAATGTTGAGCGGTATGCATACTTATCTACTGATTCATATTTATTATATGTTTCCACGATTCTATCGATGTCCCGATCCCTCAATCTGTTCTGATTCGTTCCCTTTTCGAATTCCCTGCTGGCATCGATAAAGAGAACATCAGTATTACTTCTTCTCTTTTTGAAAATGAGTATCGCTGCAGGTATGCCAGTACCGAAGAAAAGGTTTGCCGGGAGTCCTATGACTGCATCGAAGAGATTGTCTTCAAGGAATTTCTTCCGTATTTTACCCTCCGCTCCTCCGCGGAAAAGAACGCCGTGAGGCACAATAACGCCGACGCGTCCACTGCTTTCAACCATGGTCTCAATCATATGAGTTATAAAGGCGTAATCGCCCTTGCTCTTTGGCGGTACTCCTCTGTGAAATCTGTTGTACTTATCCGAAGCGGCCTCATCCACGCCCCACTTGTCAAGTGAAAAGGGTGGATTTGCGACGACTATATCGAACTTCATGAGGCTGTCTTTTTCGATGAGCCTCGGATTACGCAGCGTATCCCCCCACTCGATTCTCGCGTTGTCAATGCCGTGAAGAAACATGTTCATCTTGCCGAGCGCCCATGTGCTCCCGTTGCTTTCCTGTCCGTAGACGGAAAAATTCTCGTCCCCCACTTCCTGTGCTACCTTTATGAGAAGCGATCCCGATCCGCAGGCCGGATCGCATATCCTTTCTCCCTTCTGTGGCTTGAGGAGCTTGGCCAGCAGAATTGAGACCTCTGCCGGTGTATAGAACTCTCCCCCTTTTTTCCCCGCATCGCTTGCAAACCGCGAAATAAGGTATTCATAGGTGTTGCCAATCACATCCTGATTCCCTATTCTCGAAGGTCGCAAATCAAGCCGTTTATCAGCGAAGTCATCGATGAGGTTTTTCAGTCTTGCATTTCTCTCCTTTGTCTGCCCCAGGTTCGCTTCAGAATTGAAATCAATATTCCTGAAAACTCCTTCGAGCTTGGACTTGTTTACATCCTCAATTTCCTCCAGGGCGGTGTTAATGATATCTCCTATGCCAGCTTCATTTCTCTTATTATATATGTCATAATAACTGCACCCTTTTGGGAGTACGAACCGCTCTCTGCTCATCTTTCTTTTAATCCGTTCGGTATCTCCCTTGTATTCCTTCTCATACTGCTCCATTTTATCCTTCCATAGATCGCTCATGTACTTGAGAAAAAGAAATACGAGTATATAGTTTTTATATTCCGAGGGATCAACCACTCCGCGAAAAGTGTCGCATGCTTTCCATGCCACGGAATTTATTTCATTCTGGTTCACCTTTCCCGAATCGCTCATATTTCTTCTCCTATAATTTATGAAGGTATCTTGATAAAACAGAATTAATGTATTTCTCTTCAAGCTCCGCTTTCTTTAATGAAAGTTCTTTGTATTTTTTTTTCAATAAATCAACTTCAATAATTTTTTTCTGATCCTCAATTGGAGGTATAAAAACAAAAAAATCCTCTAAAACTTTTCTTTTAACATTAGGTATATATGAACCGGTTCTATTCGATTGAAAATATATCTGAGAGCCTTCTTGATTCATAAACCATACCAGATATTCCGGTAGTAGTGATTTTTTTTTCACCCGTATTACAAAAAACTGATGTGATGCTATCGCATTTTCCCATTCTACGTCGAATAAAGCCGAGGTCGTCTTCGTTCCTCTGCTTTTGAATAATACATCATTATAATGTAATAAATGTTTTGAGCTGAAATTATCAATATTCACATTCATAACATTTTCTATATCAATTCTATCAAAATTATTGACATCTCTCATCTGAATGTATTTGATATCACCCTCCGAAAATTCTGGAGTATTTCTTCTGAATTGATATCCCGATGATATCTCAGTAATTTCTGATAATTTTTTCTTTTGCGACATTTTCTTTTACCAGATAAAACGATAAATGGCTGCAGACTTTTTTTGTCCGCAGCCATTTGATATTACGCAGCAGAATCTTCACTGGATACTTCAGCGCAAGCTCTCTCTATCTCTCTTATCGATGATTCAATATCCTCCCTCAGAGTTGATACATCCTGACGTATTGAATCCCCAGCATTATTTATCTTCGTTAGATTGCTGTTTATTGAAGTAATTGATCTCAGTGCATCTCTGATACGCTGTATTTGCTCAACAATTACAGTTACATCTACTTTGCTCTGCCTGTTCTTGATCTGTGTAATCTGGAATTGCGTTATTAAAAAACGTACTGCGGTTATCATGTTTTCCTTTGTAGTTGCGATAAATGGACCGAAAGCCGTTGTTCCCTCAGCCCAATCACCAACTTCTCTGGCGAACTGCTCAGAATTTTTTTTCACATATATACCTGCGTCAGCACTCCTCTCCTGTATCTTCTGGGTTATATCCTTTGAAATAGCTTTTCGCCCCACCTGTCTTTCATCATCCTTTGCTTCAATTACTACAGAATAGGGCTTTTCTGTAAATCCTATTACAGGCACTGTAACAATAATATCTCCAGGTTTCTTGTCATCACCGACATGATTTACTTCCGCACCACTGAATTTCGACCATTTCTGCAATAAATCAGTACATGTCTCTTCAAATGAATCTCCCTTCACTGTTGTGTGTGAAAGTGCTTCATCAACCATTTCTTTGCCGACTTCATCTGCAAATATTTGTCTTGACATTCTTTCAATTTCTTCTTTAATTGGGAGTAGAGATTTGTTTAAAAGATTCGTTATAGAAAGGGCCATTGCACCGTTTTCGCCAGAAACATCAGCAATGGCCTTTTTTATCGTCTGCGGTACAGAATCGATTCTACTCGGATCGAGGAGTCCTTTAACTTCTTCCAACTTGCTTTTGATTAATGAAATTGATGAATGTGGTTGGTTAGGATCTATCTGCTCCCTGTACAACTCCTTCACTTCACTTATCTTTTCATGAGCAACAGCTCCAGCATTTCGTACCAATTCTAACAGCTTAGTTCGTATTTCACTTTCCTCACCGCTCACTGCTGAAATAAATCGCTTTTCAACCTCACCGATAACTTCTTCGAGCGCATTTTCAACCTTCGATACGCTTTCAGTCATCATTTTCTCTACGAAGTCAATGTCTTTTTTCTGACTAACCCTCATCAAACAATAGGCACCGACTTCGATAACCTTTTTCGTTACATCTTCATACTCCTCTTCAGGAAAAGTCTGAAGATATTGTGCAAAATCAGGACTATTAACATTGAATTCTCTGATAAGCACATCGTTGTTACTGATTGTAATTTTTTGTGGCATTTAGCAGCCTCCATACATATAATAGATTTGCTTATTATTGAAGAAAAATTTATACTTTGATCATTTGTAAAGTAGAAAATTTTTCTAGCAATAACCCATTTCGTGCACATAATATAATAATATACTTTCAGAATGTCAAGTCCTAATGCTGTTTTTTTTTGCACGAAATGGATTATTTCTTAAAAAAATTATGTATTTGGGGAATTAAAGGCAAAATTATTCACATAATAAGGATTATTTATATTCAATTTTGTTTAAATTTGATTCACTTTACCCCCTGAACACTCTCTCATTATGCCATTGCAAAAACTCCGCCGAGGGCTTGTCTACCTCACGCTTTGGCAGCACTATTAGCTTCTTCCCGTGATGCTTCTCGTACTCCCTGCCGTTGTCGAACTCCTCCCGGATCCTCCTGCTTTTCTCCACTGAATAGTCTCCCGTCACGGTGAGGTATCCCGTGTCGAAGAGCTTGTGCAGGTCAGCCCGCAGGAGCAGGCCGTTCGATATGTAATGCGGTCCCGATTCTGCATATGGCTTTATGTGCGCCGCTTCGAGGACCGGAAGCGTCCGCTCGCCGGTGACAGCGCATCGACGTTCATAGGCATCGGTGATCATCGTTCTGAAGGCTGCCTGTCCTATCCTCACCCGTGCGAGTATGCTGCTGTACTGAGCTGTTTCTTTCGTATCCAACATCAACTGGTTCTTCTTCTCCACCTTCTCGTAAAACCGGTACTTTTGCAGGTTCGCCTCGACCCGCTCCCAGAGTTCTCGTCCGATTAAATCATCAGTAGAATACGATTTACCTTTCTGTTGGCCCCTATACCAGTCTTCCGGCTGCGGTATCCAATCCTCCCGTTTGAAGAATATCGGGTCGGTCAGTATTATGCACCCGATAATGGGGTCCGGTTCAGGCTTATTCTGCTTCCGGTAGCTCGCGATTGCCGACCTGAGCTCCCCGAAGCTCCCATGCCCGTTCCGGTTCCCGAAAGCCTGCCAGGCAAATGATATCGGCATGAAGGTATGCCGCACAAAGAATCCTATGCCGCCGATTACATTGAAGGGGCTCTTCAGCTTGAAAAGGAAGGGAGCGCCCGGGCTCAGCACCTTGAAGGGCGCATTTCCCCCCGGCTGCCAGAAGTTGATATCCTCCGGGTTGTAGAGCCTGCTCAGATAGTTGAACCAATTGGTATCGGTCACCCCGAGATAGAATTTCACTCGCTTATACTCTTAATATAGAATATAAAAGATTCAAAATAATAATATAAGTTTGGTTTTCCATGTTTACATAGGACATTCAATTATCTATTCAACAATATAATATCCTCCGGTTCTCTTGCTTCCTCTGTATTCAATTCTTTTGTCTTCTCTCAGTTTTTTCAGCCAGCGCTCAAGGGTCTTTTCAGGTATTCCGAGTGATTCCGATATGGCATTTGTCCTATTCCCGGGATTATCATTAATATATTCATATAATCTGCTTATTCCCTCACTTATTCCCTCACTTATTCCCTCACTTATTCCCTCAGCCCGGGCAGCGGTTGTTCGCCTCTGAAAGGTAATGCTGAACCAGTCGGAATCAGCTTTGATGACAGGAGAATCCATACCATATGCTTTCAT
>Ga0180433_10008273_pt1 | contig 12998 bp, 11 predicted proteins | sample SS_ome_8_FD_132980 | JGI IMG/M metagenome (GOLD analysis project Ga0180433, IMG submission 132980) | Hypersaline lake sediment archaeal communities from the Salton Sea, California, USA - SS_1_D_1 metaG | ecosystem: Environmental > Aquatic > Non-marine Saline and Alkaline > Hypersaline >... | reverse complement strand
GTTCAAGTGGTGACATGGTTCCTGGATCGACATTCAAATATGGATCCCATTTTGCAACAGAAATAGAATACCCGGCATTCTTTAGTAACACGCCAATTGATGAAACTAAAACGCCTTTTCCAATTGACGAACATACGCCACCCGTAACGGTAATAAATTTTGTGTTACTTGCAGCTACTTTTTTTATTTTTTCACGAAGATTCATTCTATCCCTTGCAATCTGAATATGTGACATGCTTCAACAGTATTAATTGAACATGCAATTTAGTTTAGCATGGAATAGGAAAGAACCAAAGTACTGGTTCAGATATTTTACACGCCCAAAATATCTTGCTAAAAGGGCGCCAATATTCCATTGGATTCCTTTTTTAAGTTAAATGCCTTTTGCAAACAACTGCATAACGTCCTATGCGGACAGCATAAGACCTTTTGCTTGTCCAAAAGATCTTAACTAAAAAGACCCCAACTTTCAGTTGGATCATTCTCCCGCTTGAAAGCAAGACCCTGTCTCCGATTTTCATTTCAGAAAATCGATCGCAGGTCAGCTACAAGCTACCGGAAATAATATTATAAATACTTCGCACAAACTCAAAGTGTTATTTTTTAAGAATGTCTCGCCATACAAATATTTCAGGAGAAATGTACAAAAATAGCTATAAACTCCCGTTTGCCAAATTGCAAGCACTTTGCTACTATTCATTTGGTTACCGACAATGTTTTTTCAGAAAAAGTAGGCTCATGGAAGACATAAAAAAACAAATTACTGAACTTAAAGTAAAACTTTATGATGCTGCAAAGCAAATTCGCTCCGATGAAGATTTAGAATGCTTTCGGATAACTTTTTCAGGAAGAAGTGGCCTGATTACCTCATTGATGAATCAATTGAAAAAATTACCAGTAGAAGAAAAACGTGTCATTGGCCCATTACTGAATGAACTCAAGCAAATTGCCGAACAACAATATGAACATGCAACACAAGAACTTCTACAAAAACGGTTATGTCACGCTGCACATAGGCTAAAACATTTTGATGTCACAATCACAAAAAAGCCTGAAGCTAAAGGAAGTTTACATATTTACACAAAACTTCTTGAACGCATTGAAGATATTTTTATCACTATGGGATTTGCAGTCGCTGATGGCCCTGAAGTTGAAACTGAATACTATAACTTTGATGCTCTTAATGTGCCAGAAAATCATCCTGCACGAGACATGCAAGATACAGTCTGGCTCAGCAACACGCCAAATACATTGTTACGCACACACACATCACCCGTACAAATTCGCATGATGGAAGAAAAAGGTGCACCACTTGCAATTATTGCACCCGGCCGCGTTTACCGACATGAATCTACTGATGCCACGCATGATTACATGTTTACGCAAGTTGAAGGTTTATTTATTGATAAAAACGTTTCATTATCCAATCTTCTTGCCACCGCAAAATGTTTTTTCCAACAGTTTTTCGAACGTAGCGATCTTGATATTCGCGTGCGACCGGGCTATTTCCCATTTGTTGAACCTGGCATTGAAATTGATTTTTCATGTCCATTCTGTAAATCAGGATGTTCAATCTGCAAGAGAACTGGCTGGATTGAACTGATAGGTGCTGGCATGGTTCATCCGTATGTACTGCAATGTGGTGGCATTGATCCTGACAAATATAGCGGATTCGCATTTGGCTTTGGATTAGAGCGCCTTGCAATGATGAAATATAATATTCCGGATGTACGTTTATTTAAAAATGCAAAAATTTCAACACTCGATCAATTTTAGCACGATCTAAAAAAAGGAGTCGTAATGAAAATCGCTAAAACAATCATCCCTGCCGCAGGCCTGGGAACACGGTTTTTGCCATATACAAAAGCGGTTCCGAAAGAAATGCTTCCTCTTCTGAATAAACCAGCAATTCATTACACCGTTGAAGAATGCATTCGATCAAATATTAATAATATTTTTATGGTTATTAATAAAGATCGCTCGGCAATTCCACAATACTTTGAGCCAAGCAATGAATTACGCGCATTGTTAAAAGATCTTAACAAAGAAGATTTAGTATCTGAAGTTGAGAAATTAATTCGCCGCGCCACATTTGCCTACATCTACCAGCCAGAACCTTTTGGTCTTGGTCATGCAATTTTAACAGCTCGCGACTTGATTGATCCAAAAGAATATTTTGGCATATTGCTCCCTGACGATATCATTATTAATAAACAAGCTGCACTCGCGCAACTAATGCAAATTGCAGAACATGAAAAAGCAAGTGTCATTGCTGTACAAGAAGTTCCAACAGAATGCCTTCCATCATACGGCGTAATTTCTATTAAAAAACAGATGACACCACGATTGTACCGCATTGAAGATATTGTTGAAAAACCTAAAACATATGACGCACCATCAGACCTTGCTGTTATTGGTCGGTATGTCCTTTCAGGCAAAATTTTTGATATTCTTGCAGAAAAAGAACAAGATGCAGATGAAGAATTGCAACTTACTGATGCTATCAGCCAATTAATTAAAAATGGCGAAAAAGTATATGCATATAAAATTCAGGGAACACGCTTTGATATCGGGACGCCAGTCGGATGGTTAAAAGCACAATTTGCACTTGCATTACAAGATCCAGAATATGCGCATCATATGAAAGAATTTTTGTCTGGCGCAGAAACCATGAATTCATTCAAAGTTAATCAGTCAAAAAACATTTTGCATAGAGTGTAAAATTTGTCCTATGCGGACAGCACAAGTTTGTAAATGCACTATGCGTGCAGCACAAGATTTTTGTTTGGCTAGTATACCGCTCCCTACTTCGAGACGCGCCTGCAGCGCTCCTCAGCATGAGCGGAGAATAATAAATTTACTATTTACACAGACCATAAATCATTAACTTTTTTTACCGCTCATCCTGAGGGCCGATATAATCGGTGTCTCGAAGGATGCAAAAAAACTTGATTTTTAATGTTATTTAAAAAAGTTGTTCCAATTTATATATTTTATAGCAAACAAAAATTGGTCTTTAAACATTCGCATACTTCGAGACGCGCCTACAGCGCTCCTCAGCATGAGCGACTTAACTATCCTAATTCGCTTTATCGAGAATAACATTAATTTTCGGATAAGCTCTTATATAAACGCTTGCACGTTAAAACTACGGTGGACACTCACCACGAACGGCCGCTTATTCCGTTCGTCCCGAGTATTTTCTGAAACTTTGTGGAAGAAAATGTATCGAGGGATACGAACAAAAATTAACATAAATCATGAATTAATAATTTTCGCTTCCCTTTCTCATGTTTTTCATGCAATTAATAATATTTTTTTCTATTTTTTAAAAAATTATTGCAAATATAAATTATTGAATGGTAGGATAAGTATGAATGATATGACAAAGAACATATCAAAAGGGGGGAGAAAATTCATGATTCGCACATGTACAATTTACATAGCAATTTTGGCAACTGTTTCATGCGCATTTTCACTAAATGCATGCCCATGGTGCGTTGGCACTATCGATCATGAAAGCCCTGCATTTTTTTCTGATTCTTGTTACAGCACTCCTGAAAAACATGCTTGTAACCAAGATGTAAAAGAACCTTCAACGCATGAAAATGAGGAGCCTCATCATGAATAAAAAAATAGTATTTATTTCAGTTATAGCCCTAATGCTTGCCGCAAAAATGCTACATGCAGAAGTTGGTTGCATGGAAAATAGCTGGCATTTAAAACAACGCTACGACAATAAAGAATATCACTACGTTTGCGGTGAAGATAATGGTCCATGCCATTGTCCATGTTCAAAATACATGGCACAAGCAGGAAAACATACGAAAAAAACACACTGGCAATGCCCTGTCTGTAAACATATTCACGTACCACGTTCACTCATTGTTATACGAAAACCTGAAGAAAAACTACCTGAAGAACAACTTGATACTGCAAATGTTTTTGCATTCTTAAAATGGAAACCATAAAGAGGACACTCAACCCTCACAAGACACATCGCTGCGGCCTAAAAACCGCAGCGAGTGTTTTTTACACATCTGCATGTTGCCGTTGATCAGCACACATGAAATAATTTTCACCATCAACTTTATGAATAATTACTTTCGCAAGCATTAAAAATGCTCCTGCCCCGATAAGCGTAATTGGATATGCAAAATAGGCTTTGCGATAATGCAATTGTCCAAAACAAATTAATGTTGCCACCCCTAATGCAGTTAAAACAAAACCTGCAACAGCAAATTTATTTACAATCAATGCTCGTTTTTCATATCGTTCGATATACGACTTAAGCAACTGACAATTTTCTTGCGATAAAGCATTATTCGAACAATTTATCGAACTTCCTACAAAACGTACATATCCATCTTTTACTAACCCATCTTCAATTTCATGCAAACAGTTATGCGCGAGGTTCAGGTAAAAAAAATTTGGCATGTGACTGACAATGTCAGACGTAAATTTCGTAAACCCATTATGCGAAGCATTAACACTCTGCAAATGCGGAAAATAGTCCATTAATTTTTGCAAGTCGATTTTATCAAGTTTATTATGGCTACAATCAATCGTAAAAACAGCTGCTCGATCTTTTTCTGGAACGTCAAAAACTCCTGAAAGATCTTCCAAATTTCTACGAGCAACTGACAACGTATTGCCAGCAATGTGCCATTTTTTTTCACTTTGTTCTTGCTGAAATGTCTTATATGAAGGAGGATTTGCATACACCGCAGATGAAAGTAAAAATAGTAAACATGCAAGTCCATGCATTATTATCAATTTTTCATTGCACATACAACTCCCCTTTTTTATAGCTTTAGACATACCTCATCAAAAATGGAATGACCGCATCTGCGTTCAATGAAAGTGAAGAAATACCTTCATCTATTAATATTTGTGCAAGTTCAGGATAATCTGATGGCGCTTGACCACAAATACCAATATATTTTCCACATTCATTTGCTCCATTAATTGCCATGCGCATCATTGCAATAACGGCAGGATCCCGTTCATCAAAGCTTGTAGCTAGCAATCCTGAATCCCGATCTATTCCTAATGTCAATTGTGTTAAATCATTTGAACCAATTGAAAATCCATCAAAAATCGGACAAAATTGTTCAATTAAAATTGCATTTGAAGGCACTTCAATCATCATGACAAATTCAAGACCATGTTCACCACGCACAAGACCATGTTGACCCATCAATGCAAGAACACGTTCAGCTTCCGGAACCGTTCTGACAAATGGCACCATAACTTTAATATTTCGTAATCCCATGTGATCACGCGCACGTTCAAGTGCTGCACATTCAAGTAAAAATGCTTCACGGTACATGGCATGATCATATCGAATTGCACCACGAAAACCGAGCATCGGATTTTCCTCTTTCGGTTCAAAATATTTACCACCTAAGAGATTACGATATTCATTCGTTTTAAAATCTGACAGACGAACAATTACAGGGCGCGGATAAAATGCTGCAGCAATCATCCCAACACCTTGTGCCAATGTTTCAATGAAAAATGTTTTACCATCCGGATATGCTGCAGTAATTTCAGCGATTTGCTTACGCACATTTTCATCAAGCACTTTTTCCGGATATAACAGCGCCATCGGATGCACACGAATATTATTCGTAATAATAAATTCCATGCGTGCAAGACCAACCCCATCAACCGGTAAAAATGAATTTGAAAAAGCGCTACCAGGATTCGCCAGATTAAGCATTACTCTTACTGGTAACTCTGGTATTCGCTCTAGGGCTATTTCGTTTACCTCAAATGGAATTTGGCCCTCGTATACAGATCCTGTTTCTCCGCGGCTGCAGTCCATCGTGATCATTTGGTCATCATGCAAAACTAACGTTGCATCATGTGCACCAACAATTGCAGGAATGCCAAGTTCTCTGCTTACAATTGCCGCATGACACGTACGTCCACCACGATTAGTAATAATGCCAGCTGCGCGGCGCATTGCAGGAACCCAATCAGGATCTGTCATATCAGTAACTAAAATGTCACCACGTTGCACTGAATCACTTTCATGTACATTTGTGACAATACGCACCGGACCTGCAACAATTTTTTGGCCAATACTTTGTCCCGTTACTAATGTTTTCAGTTGACTCTTATCATTTTCATGCAACGTATAACGTAAAATATTATCATTTGAAGCAACAGAATGCACTGTCTCAGGTCGTGCTTGCACAATGTAAATACGGCCATCAACGCCATCTTTTGCCCATTCAACATCCATTGGCGACCATGCATCTTTTTCATCAGAATAATGATCTTCAATAATCAATATCATACGAGCAATGTGTAAAATTTCTTCGTCAGATAATGAAAAATGCTGCTGTTCTTCAAGTTTCACTGGCACGATATGTGTTCCACTTTTATCAGTATTACACATGATTTTTTCTTCTTTTGCTCCACAGAATTTTTTAATTATCGGTGAAAACCCTGCTTTTAATGGCGGCTTTGCGACAACAAATTCATCCGGTTCAACCATTCCCTTGACAACAGATTCACCTAAACCATATGAAGAATTAATAGTAATTGCATCACGAAAACCAGTTTCAGTATCTAATGAAAAAGCAACGCCTGCCGTTGCCAAATCAGATCGAACCATCTTTTGCACGCCAACTGAAAGCGCAACTTTAAAATGATCAAAGCCATGTTCAGCACGATAAACAATTGCACGATCAGTAAAAAGAGATGCAACACATTTTTTAAAATTATCAAGCAGTTGTTCTGTACCACGAATATTCAAATAAGTTTCTTGCTGTCCCGCAAATGATGCTGTTGGCAAATCTTCAGCAGTTGCCGAAGAGCGTACAGCAACATCAATCATTTCTTGATCATATCGTTGTGAAAGTATGGTATACGCCTGAACAATTTCACGTGCTAAATCATCTGGCGTTTTTCCTTGAAGTATTAAAGCTCGAATCTGACTTCCAACTTCCTGCACTGATGAAACATCACGCATATTTTTTATTTTGCTCATCAGTTCTTCCATTGGCCTGAGCAAATCATTTGCCGAAATGTAATGCCAATATGCTTCTGCAGTTATAGCAAAACCATGAGGAACGGTAATCCCTCGTCGCGAAAGCGTCCGAATCATTTCTCCTAGAGAAGCATTTTTACCACCAACAAGTGGAACATCTTTTAACGTTAAATCTTCAAATGATTTTATAAATTTCATCTAATATCCAATCATAATTATGTTCAGTATGATTCTGCTCCTTTTTATACTGTACAATCATAGAACGACAAATCGAGAAGAACAAGAATCTTGTTTTTTATTTTCTATTTGAAACTTTTAAGTCCTGCTTGCAGCTTTTCATTCAATTTGAATTAAAGCTTCTCTGTTTTACATGTTTTTCATCAGGCATATGACATTTTAGATAGTTATGATATCATTATTCACGTTGAAGTACACTATTACATACTCTCTCTGAAAGGATTCAAAGGATTCATATGAAAAAAAATATTGTTATGGGATTATTATTAAGCAGTTTATGCATTGGTCATGCCACTGAATCACTCAGCTTCTCTATGCCTATTAAAGAAATTGGCAACACAATTCTGCAAAAAATTAGAAGTGAAAAAACAAAAAAATTAGCTGCAGCTGGTGCATTTACTCTTGTATTTGCTGCATGTGCTCGCAAAACATTAGCACCAATGCATCCATGGGCACAAAATTTTTACAACACCAGAATTGGAAAATTTATTGGCTTCAGAGCAGAAGATGCAAAAGATATTAACGAGCAAGAAACAATTTTCAGAAACGGCACTGCAAACCCAAATAAAGCTCAGGGAGTTATCGGAATATTGCTGGCCGCTTTAAAAGCATTTGATGATGCGTTTAAAGCAACAGGCGTTGCAAAAGACGTCTTTTATGCAAGTTGTAGAGTAATATCTTGTTTAATGAGCTAAAATATTTATGTAATATGATTATTACAAAGTATAAAAATTCCCCCCGTTTTTGCGGGGGATTTTTTTTGCAATTCTGTTTATAAAACCTTACCACAATCAGATGTAAATTTTTTTTATTTTGGCGTGTATCATTTTTGATAGTTGTGATATCATTATCCACGTTGAAGTACACAATTATTAACCTTTTCATGAAAGGATTCATATGAAAAAAAATATTGTTATGGGACTTTTATTATGCGGCCTCTGCATTGGCTATGCATCTGAATCAACTTGTTTTTCAATTCCAGGAACAAGTATTGGACGCGCAGCTTTAAGCAAAATCAGAACGCAACAAACCAAAAAAATTGCTGCCGCTTGTATTGCAACAGCATTTTTCTTACTTTACGCACGAACAACACTTTCTGAACTTCATCCAAGCATTGAAAAAATCTACACCAAAGCTGGGCAGCTTACAGAAGATGATGCTGACAAAATTATTGATGATTCTGAAAATTGTGTTAAAACAAAATCAATAAATTGCGAAGAATTTTCAGCTGATGAAATTGTTAAAAAGCCAAAAAAATGGAAAGGCTTTTTGGGCTTTGCTGAAGCTATGGCAAAAGTATTAGACAAAACTATTAAAGTTGTTAAAAACTGCGGTGAAGTTGTTAATTTTGCCGTATATATGGTTCCCCAACTTGGTTTAGAGTAAAAAAAGCATAGGGCCTTTTCAAGGCCCTTTTTTTTTGCCAATATCATGAATGGTTATCTATTGTTACCTAAAAAATAAGGACCAGCATGATGAAACATGCAAAAGGCATACTTTGTTCTCTTCTATTTTTACTTGCAACTGTACAAAATACAAATGCATATGATTATAAAACCTATCTTGGTTTTGGTGCTATCACATTAGCATATGCACATATTCTGCGACCGCTGGTAAAAAAACTCTTTTCCAGCGATGAAGGCAAAGAGCGAAAACGTTTTAATAAATTAGTTCATGAAATTGAACAAAACACTAGCAATAATCAAGAATTACCTGAAGATCCAGACGAATTAGAAAAACATCGTCATGATCTCCGTCATCAAATAAGTATCTTAAAACAAGCACGTAAGCATGAACAAAACAATCCTGATCAGTTAGGACATATTGACGAATTGCTCAATTCCGTTGAAACACGTGAAAAAGAAGCACATGAAACATTACAAAAACATACAGATGACGAAGCAGAACATACTTATCGAGAAGAATTGCAAATTTTGCGTAAAAGAAGAGGTAATATTAGCGATAAAGATATGCTGCGCATTGTGCAAGAAAAGCATGGCGACAAGCCTTTTATGTGCAAAGAATATAAAGAAGAATTGCATCAAAAAATCCAACGTTTCAAACGTCGTGGCGCTAATCCAAAAATAATTGAATTGCTCGAACGACTTGAGCAGAATTCCAACAGAATTCTTTCAAAAAAAATGGAAGACGAACGTGCAAAGGATGAAACTGCATTGCGAGACAAACAACTTTTCGATACAGAAATCGGTAATCGACAGGCAATAAAAGATTATTACCAAGAAGCACAACGACAAGTTGTCACATCCCGTGAACTTATGGAATCTGCACATCAGAAAATGAAAGAAGCGGCTGAAGAAATTGAACGGAGCAACAGAGAAAACATTGAACGCTCTGAAACTGTGCGAGCTTTCTGTATTCATGCAATTCAACAAACACAAGAATCAACAACAAAATTGCAAGATCAACATCAACAACTTGAATATCATATTCAAGAAACGCAAAACCGTGTACAACAAGAAAATGATCGTACCCGTGCAGAAATTCGCCAAGAACATCGCAAAACTCGTCAACATGTAGATCATGTTGCAGATATGGTAGATGCACAATTTGGACCTCGTCCACCCGCACAAAATCCTGAAATTGAAGATCATACACCATCTGCACCACCACTTGATGAATATGAACCTTCAGCTCCGCCAATGGATGATAACTAATAACATTTTGCAAACTACAAAAAAAAGAGATCTAATAAACAAAGTTAGATCTCTTTTTTATTTAATAATTCAGTTTATGCCAGAAGAGACGGCTCTATTACAAATTTCATAAAAGTTGTTGCATACATCGCCCACTTGTTTTCCATCAGGATTCATACGCTGCAAAATAACTATAATTTTGTTCAAATTATCGAGCGATGAATCATTAAACACATCTGCAAAAAAAGCTTTATACATTAAAAGTTTTCCACGCCACATACGCAAACAATTAATCATTTCTTGAGAAGTTAATTTGCCTGCCAAATATGTCTGATGTTTGCCTAAATATTCAACACAAAACATATTTTGAATGCCAAGAAAATCATTAACTAAAATTTCCTGAGCAGTTAAATTATTTTCACATTCATCTGCATTTTGCATGAGCAATACTTCTTCATGGCAAACCTGCTTTTCTGAACGTACAATTTCTTGAGGAGAAAGAGATTCTTCATCTGGCAAGTAACCCCAAAATCTATTTTCAGTAGGAATTGTACTCAAATAAAGTTGTTCCTCATCACCGGCTTCGACTTTTTTATCTACACCCGACTGCTTTTTCGATGGCGGCGCAACATATTTTTTGCCCTTTTTTCGATTCTTTTTACGATTGGGCTTTCTTGGATTCCCTGAATGCACCTGTTTAGGCTGCTGCATTACAGGCTGAGAGCTGCCCTTTTCTTTTTTGTTAGTGCCAAGCATCTTTGCCAATGCATTCTGCCATTTTGTAATTTCATTTTTCTGCTGATTATATTCTACAATAACATTGCATATATTTTTTCGTATACTCATAAAAAATCTAAACAATTCATCACCACTAACTTCCGAGCGGCTATTATTAATAAACTTTTCAGATAGATGAGCATAAGCAAAAAAGCGCATTGCAAAATTAAAGATATTAAGGTCGCGACACGCTTCAGCTATCTGAAGAAATATATGATGCGTGTCCGGTGTAGGAAAATCAAATAGTTTTGTACAAAATGCATATGTTTTTAAATGGCTTTTCATTTCAGGGATATCTTCAACTTTTTTAAAGCCAATTTTCACTGCATTTTCAATATTCTGTGCAGTTTTCAGCACACCCCTCTCAACAGATTTAGAGAAATCAGAGCACTCGAATACAGCACCAGCAACACTCACCATAAATTCTTGCAAGCGTAATGCACATGTCAACGCTGCCAATTTTGCTTTTCGGGGAGGAGCGCCAACAGGATACGGAATGTCGGCCAGTGCAACATAATAATTCAATGCTTGCTTTATTGAATTTGAAGAATGAGTGGCCATACCAAACATCATGCCATGAAACATAATTAAGCAAATCGCTAGATGTATACATTTTTTATGCATATGGCCACCCATTTTAAAAAATTATAGTAACAAGCCAGCAATCATTGCAGAAAGAAGATTTGCTAAAGTTCCGCCAATAACTGCATACATACCAAATTCAACAATTACTTTACGTTTTTCACCAAGCAACGGGCTTAATCCACCCATCTGAATGCCGATACTTGAAAGATTTGCAAATCCGCACAATGCATAAGTGATAATCGCCATTGTACGCTCTGACATTACTTCAGTAATCATTTCACGATATGCAATCATTTCGTTAGCAACAACTTTAATACCAAGCAACTGCCCTGCCATAATTGCGTCAACACCTGTAAATCCAAGCAAGAAACCAAATGGTGCAAATAAATAACCAAATAACATTTCAATACTGCAAATGGGAAATTGCCAAGAACTACCGAAAAGCACAAATACAGAATTGATAGTTTTACATACAACGCCAAGTAATCCATTGCCCATTGCAATAAGTGCAATAAATGAAATCAAAATGGCACCTATTGCTAATGCAATCTGCAAACCTTCAAATGTTCCACGACTAATAGCATCAAAAATGCTGCTGTACGCACTTTCTTTTTCTTTTGGCAGCTTACCCTTTGTTTCCGGCTCATGTGTTTCAGGATAAAGAATTTTTGCGATTAACAATGTCGATGGAATCCCCATTGCACTTGCTGCAAGCAAATGTGCCGTTGGTACACCCATTTCTGAATATGCAATTAATACTGCACCGCTAATAGTTCCCATACCACTTATCATAACCGTTAAAATTTCTGATGTTGTCATGCGTGCTAAATAATGACGTATTAACAAAGGCGCTTCAGTTTGCCCTAAAAAGCCATTTGCAATTGTACACAATGTTTCAGCACCTGACGTTTTGAAAATCGGTTGCAACAAGAAATTTAATCCAATCATAATTGATTGAATAATACGATAATGGAAAAGAATAGCCATTAATGCAGAAAAGAAGATAGTTATTGGCAACACTTTAAATGCAAAAACAAATCCCCATGATTGTGTTGGATCAATCAAATTACCGAAAAGGAATCGTGAACCTGTTTCTACATATGCACTAATACTTACAACACCATCAGTAAGCCATTTTAAAACTGAATTACCAACAGAAGTCCTTAAAGCAACAATTGCAATGAGCCACTGCAAAGCAAATGCTGAAAGTATTACACGTAAATTTATCGCAGATCGTTTTTTTGAAAGAAGCCAGCAAATACCAAAAATAACTGCAATTCCGATAAGATTTAAATAACGATTGTATTCGAGCAAATATGCTACCATAGCGACTCCTTCACTTTGTTGAATAAAAAAAAATGTACGCTTTTTTAAAAAGGTCTTGCAAAAAGAATACGTATGCTACGAGAAAATGCAAATCAACAACAAGTCATCACATCATTGAAAATTTAATGTTTAATAGTTTACAGTAAACATAATTAAATAATTGCGAAAGGAAAATAATGAGTAAAGCTTCGCCCGGCTTAAAAGCCGGGGCTTCGCCGCATAGGAATTACTGATTTTTTATGTATTCTCGAATTATAGCCCAATTCACTTGGCCAACGGTTTCGGAAAAATACCCATCCGCCCAAAAACTATCTCCCCACAAATGTTCTTCTAATTCGGGAAATTCTTCGCGAATCACTTTACTGCTACCGCCTTTAAAATATTGAACGGCTTTACTTACACTTATATTTGGCGTC
>Ga0180433_10008272_pt1 | contig 13000 bp, 13 predicted proteins | sample SS_ome_8_FD_132980 | JGI IMG/M metagenome (GOLD analysis project Ga0180433, IMG submission 132980) | Hypersaline lake sediment archaeal communities from the Salton Sea, California, USA - SS_1_D_1 metaG | ecosystem: Environmental > Aquatic > Non-marine Saline and Alkaline > Hypersaline >... | reverse complement strand
GAAACTCAGGTCAAAATGTTTCAGGGCAAATATGAAGATGGTAAAGGAAATGCCCCAGAAAACAAAAGTGAAGACCGAGGCCCAGAGATTGGTAAATCCCCGGGACAGTTTCATGCAGGTGGAGCCCCCCAGTTCCGATAATATGGCAAAGGACAGTAATATCCATTTCATCGTTGCCTCCCTGTCAATTTATTGAATTTCTGTGCCTGTACTCCGGTATTGTAGTCCATCGGGCTTCAAAACAAAAGCAGATGGATTTCTTCCCCTTCTCTTTGAGGACGGAAAAGGGGGAGGGATATGACCGTCATCCGGGAGAAATACCCGGACCGGACGGGGCCGCGGGAGTTGACAGGAAAATCACTTGGTGTTATGATCAGGTGAATTGTGTCACCTACAACCGGGTTTTTCGAATTCTTCAAGCCGTCCGGGGGGAAATTCCCCTCATACCAGGGGGCATGTGCACTGGCCATCCTCATGCTGGTGGCCCTCTGGGCCGGTTGCGCCCGCCCGACTGAGAATCCCCTTCCCAAAAACCGGTTGAAAATCGGGACGGTTCACCGGGTCAAGTCCCGAAACATCCTCTTTGACAAGGCCCTGGGCGTCTTTATCAACCTCTCCCATCCCCATCTCTTCGCCCTGGATCCGGACGGTGAAATCCGGGGATTGCTCAGCGATGATTACCGGGTTTCGGAGGATTTCACCCGCTGGACCTTCCGGGTACGGGATCATTACTTCTGGAGCGACGGTCTACCGGTGACCGCGAGTGACGTGACCTTTTCCGTAAAGTACGTGGGCCGACATGTGCCCAGCAGGAGATGGATGGAACGGTCCCTGGTCCGGACGGAGGTTTTGGATCCGAAAACGGCCGTGCTGGTCTTCGATCAGCCGCGCACCAATATGGACATTGAGTTCACCTCCTTTCCCATTATCCCCCGGCACGTATGGGAAAACATTCCCCGACCGCGTTTTTATTCCGAAAACCGGCAGTTTATCGGCTGCGGGCCCTTCATCATCGCCGGTATGGACCTGAATGCCGGGGTCATTCGCCTCCGGAAAAATTCCTACTGGAAAGGCCCACGCCCTGCCCTGGAGGAGGTGGAGATCCACATGTATCACAACCTGGATGTTCTCTCCCTGGCCCTGGAAAGGGGGGATATCGATACCTGTTACAAATACGCCGACACTTATCCTTATACCAGCGCCCAAAGGCTGGCAGAAACCGGAAGATTCACCATCAAAAAAACCCGGACCACGGGGCTCACCTTCATTGGTTTCAACCTCAAGCGCGCGCCCGGCAACCAGTTGGGGTTCCGGCGGGCGGTGGCCCGGGCCCTGGATTACCGGGAAATCCAGAAACTGATCACCTCCGGCTACGGGGATCCGCCGGGTGCCGGTTTCGTCCCCCGGGGCATGCCCTATTTTTTGGAGCTGGAAAAACCGACCCGGGATCCCGGGGAAGCCGAACGCCTGCTGGAAGCATGCGGGTACCGGGATTCAGACGGCGACGGAATCCGTGAAAATGCCGACGGAAAACCCCTGAAACTGGTTCTGCTGTCCACCCCCCGCCACCACCGAATGAGTGAACTGGTGGCGGAATACCTGGGCGGGGTGGGAGTGGAGGTGGAACTGAGGATTGTGGAAAGCGCCACCTGGGTGGCCATGAAGGATGAGTATGATTACCACCTCACCATCACCCGCACCACTCCCTGGGGGATGAGGATGCACGCCGGATACGGCACCGGATACTTTGACGCCCGCCGGACCGGGGAGGGGGTGTTGCACACCGTTTCCGATCCCGCGTTTCTCGGGATCTGCGATTCCCTGCTGGCGGTACGGGATCCAAAGAAAAAAAAATCCCTGGCCCGCGCCCTGCAGCAGTACTACGCCCGGAATCTTCCCGCCGTCGCCCTGGTGCAGCGGGTCATCGTCACCCCCACCAATGTCCGCTTCACCGGCTGGTATCACGACCCCCTCTTTGGAATCTTCAACCTGCAAAATTTTCTGACCGTCAGACCCGCCCATGGGATTCAATAAAACCCGACTCCTTCGCGTCCTGCTGGCCCTGTTTTTCATCTTTACCCTGAATTTTCTGATTCCCCGGATGATGCCCGGGGATCCGCTGGTGTTCCTGATGGGGGAGGATGTGGTGCTGGACCCGGGCGCCATGGACGAGCTGCGTGTGGAAATGGGGCTGGATCAGCCCCTGTGGCGTCAGTATATCCGGTACTGGGGCCGGATTGTCACCCTGGATTTCGGGTATTCCTATCATTACAATCAAAAGGTCTCCGCGCTGATTCTGTCCCGGATTCCCTGGACCCTGGGTCTGATGCTGCCGGTGATCCTCCTGGGCGGGATCCTGGGAATGGTCACCGGGACCCTGTCGGGATGGAAGGGGGATTCCCGGTTGAACCGGGGATTTACCACCCTGAACCTGGTGATCTACTCCACGCCTCCCTATTTTCTGGCCCTGGCCTGCCTCTATGTCTTCTCCGTTCGCCTGGAACTGTTTCCCCTCAAGGGATTCATGGATTCCGGCACCCTGCCGGACATCCTGCATCACTACTTCCTCCCCGTTCTCGTGCTGACCGCTTTTTTCGCTTCCCGGAATTTTTTGCTGATGCGGGGGAGTGTCCGGCAGGAGAAAAAAAAATGGTACGTTCTGCGGGCCCGGTCCATGGGGATCCACGGTCCCCGGCTTGTGTTCGGTCATGTGTTTGTCAACGCCGCCCTGCCCATGGTCACCATGATCGCCCTGGATTTCGGTTTTCTTTTCAGCGGGGCCCTCCTGGTGGAGATCGTCTTTTCCATGAATGGAATGGGAATCCTGATTTACGAGGCTGTACTCTCCCGGGACTATCCCCTGCTGCAGGGGATATTCCTGGTGATCACCCTGATGGTGGTACTGGCCAACCTGGCCGCGGAGATCTGCTACCACCGGCTGGATCCCCGCCTCCGAATCCAATGAAAGCCCAGAAAAGAAAAACCCGGGGAGCTTTTTTGATGCTGGCATGGCTCCTGGTGGCCGTCTTCGCCGGAATGATCGCCCCCCACGATCCCTCCCGGCGCTTCGAACCCTATTCTCCTCCCGGGAGCCGGCACCTGCTGGGGACCAATGACATGGGCTACGATATCCTCAGCGAATTGATCATGGGCACCCGGATCTCGCTGCTGGTGGGATTGGCCACCGCGGCGGTAGCCACGCTGGTCGGGCTGGCCGCCGGGCTGGCGGCCGGTTATTCCGGGAGGTTTCTGGATGAAATCCTGACCGGGCTCATCGATGTGTTTCTGATGATCCCCAGGATCCCCATGCTGATTCTCCTCTCCGCCTTCATGCAGCCCGGGGCCCTGACGCTGTCCATTCTCCTGGGCCTGCTCTGGTGGCCCCCCATCGCCCGGATCGTCCGTTCCGCCACCCTGCAGGAGAAAAAGGCCGCCTTCGTGGAGAGCGCCGTCTGTCTCGGTTTCTCCCGCCCCCGGATTCTCCTGGGTGAAATACTGCCCAATATCATGCCGGTGGTCAAGGCCAAGTTTTTGATGACCTTCGCCTCCGCCATGATTGCAGAAGCCTCGATTTCCTTTCTCGGCCTGGGAAATCCCCTGCTCAGGAGCTGGGGGAGAATGCTCTATACCGCCTTTAACAAGGGGGGATTGATCCACGGCATGTACTGGTGGATCCTGCCCCCCGGTTTCTGCATCGCGGCGGTGGTGGTGACCGTGATGGCCACCGGCATGGCCCTGGAGGAAACCGGCCGGTCCCCCAAAAGAGAGGTGTTAAGGCCATGAACCCGCTGCTGCGCATCCGGGAGTTGACGGTGGGATTTGAGGGCCCGCGGGGAAAAAACACCGTACTGGACGGGGTATCCCTGGATATGAATCCGGGGGAGGTGGTGGTTTTGACCGGGGAGACCGGCTGCGGCAAATCGGTCCTGGCCCGGACCCTGATCGGACTTCCCGGTGACCATGCCCGGGTGCAGGGAAGTATCCGGTTTAAGGGAAGGGAGCTGACCACCCTCGGTGAATCCCGTTTCTCCCGGATCCGGGGACGGTCCATGGCCATGATCCTGCAAAATCCGCAACTGGCCTTAAACCCGGTGCTTCCCGTGGGCCGCCAGTTGGTCGAACCCCTGAGGCGCCATACCGGAATGGACCGGCATGCCGCCGGGAAACGGGTGAGAGAAGGGTTGAAAAAAATGGGATTTGAGAGGGGGGAGGAGATCTTTCACCGGTATCCCTTCCAGCTTTCCGGGGGAATGCTGCAGAGGATTCTGATCATTTCGGCCATGATTCTAAAGCCGGAACTGCTGATCGCCGATGAACCCGCCCGGGCCCTGGATGATTCCCTCAGGAACTCGGTCCACCGCTGGCTGGCGGAGAGCCGGGATCGGTGGAATGCCGCCGTTCTGCTGATCACCCATGACCTGGACCTGGCGGCGAAACTGGCCTCCCGGGTGGCGGTGATGGTGGCCGGTCAGCTGGTGGAGATCAATACGGCGACGGGTTTCTTGACCGGTCCCCTTCATCCCTATTCCCAATCCCTGGTGAGGAGTTATTTTAACCTCCCCTGGGAGGGACCGGCGGATGCGTTGTCGCCCCTCTCCCGGTCGGCGACGGGTTGCCGCTATATCTCCCGCTGTGACCGCAAAACGCCCCGGTGTCTGGAAAAAAAACCGGAAATGATACCCTGCGGAAAAGGAGCCAAGGTCCGATGCCATCATTGCCCCATGGAGTAAGAGCCGCCCCGACCGCAGACCCGGGAACCCGGATCCTGCAGCTGAAGGACGTACAAAAGGCCTTTGGAAGGAGGGATAATCAGTTGATTTTCCGGGGGGTCTCGTTGTCCGTGCGGGCGGGGGAAACCCTGGGTATCAGCGGGGAATCGGGGATCGGAAAGACCACCCTGGGACGGGTGATCGCCGGGCTGGAGCGGCCCGCCTCGGGAAAGATCCTCTACCGGGGAAGGGATATCCACCACCTTCCCCGTCGGGAATTTTGGCGGTTTCGCCGGAAAGTGCAGATGATATTCCAGGATCCCGAAGGATCCTTCAATCCCACCAAAACCCTCCGGCATTCCCTGGCGGATGTGTTGAGGCTCATCCGGGTTCCTCCCGGGCGGCGGGAAGCGCGCATGGGCCGGAGTCTCCGGGAGGTGGGGTTGAGCCCGGAGGTTCTGGACCGGTTTCCCCGCCAGTTGTCCGGCGGCATGAATCAGCGGGCGGCCCTGGCCCGGGTCCTCCTGCTGGAGCCGGAATTGATCGTCCTGGATGAACCCACCTCCGCTCTGGACCTGACCCTCCGGAACCAGATCCTGCACCTGCTCCAGAGAATGAAAGGGGAGAAACATCTTGGCTACGTGTTGATCTCCCACGACCGCCGGGTAATCGATTTCATGAGCGATCGAAAGGGACGGCTGGAGAACCGGCAATTTATCCTGGAAGGGCCGGCGGAACAGCCCGGAGAAAGCCCGTGATCCCTCCCGGCGGTCCGGGAACGGTTTTACGGGACCGGATCCACTTTGTTGAAAACCTTTGGGTTCCTTTCCCGTAAAAATAAGATATGAAAAACACCCTGGAAAAGAGTGAAAAGAAATACCCACAAGGACATTTTATCGGCCTCGGGATCGGGATCGGCGTCGGGATTTTCAGCATTATCGGGGTTCTGATCGGGCTCATGACCGATACCGTCGTGTTCATCAGCATCGGCCCCGCCATTGGGGCGGGGGCGGGAGTGGCCATCGGCGCCGGCCTGGAGGAGCAGTACCGGAAAGCCGGCCGGATCCGGCCTCTGAATGAAAGGGAACAGAAAAGAAAGAAGCGGGCCACCGCTATCGGGATCGGACTTCTGGCCCTGGGGGTGGGGATCTTTCTGCTGTTGCTGCTGAGCGGCTGACGGAAGGATTGTAAACCCCGGCCTCCACGTAGAGCCACTGGTCTCCTCTACGGGCCACGAAGCAGATCATCTGATCCCGGACCAGCTGGGAAGCGGAGTGGCCTTCGTTCAGACGGCCCAGGCACACCCGGTCGTATTCCACCCCCGTGTCCCTGTCATCAAAGGTCAGGTGGAGGGTGCCGATGGGCGGCCAGTGGGAACGGCGGCCTGGATCCGGCGGCCTGGAATAAAAGACCAGGGGGCGGCCGTCGATGAGAAAAAACGCCTCCACGGAATGGGTTCCCTTCTCCCCTCCCAGGTCCCGGCCGTTGACGATCAGTTTTCCCTCGGTAAGCAGAACCCATTGATCGCGGTGGGCCATAAGCCGGATATAGGGACCGGCGCCGGCCCGGACGGGTTCACAGAAAGAATAGACCAGGTGGGGGGAATCGGGTATATCCATGCGGAAGGTCTGCACGCCCTTCACCGTCTCCCGGTGGCCGGTGATCCCCCGGATCAGCGGGCTGATTGTCCCGCTGCAGCAGTCGGTGGATATTTTGATTTCTGTTTTCAGCAGTTCATCGGTGGTCTCGTCCCATCCCCGGGTCACGCCGAATATCTCCAGGTGATTCAGCCGTCCCAGGTAATTCACCCGCAGCAGTTCTCCCCGCGCCCAGGCGGGTGAAAATCCCCAGCACCCTTTACGGGTGACATGAAAAGGGATATCCCCCGCGATTCGTTTCCCTCCCCGGTACAGGGAAAGCAACCGGTCCCCATCCAGCCGGAAACGATAATCGGAACGGCCCATCCCGCGGTTAAGGCGCGCCACCCGGGCGGCCTTCATCTCCCGGATCAGCTCATTGCCGGTCTTCCCCGCCGTCCGTCTCCAGGGTTCCCTTCTCTGGAGGATTTTTTCGGGAAGGGTGGAAAAAACCGTCGTGGTCTGGGAAATATCAATGGCGTACTCTTCGATGACCAGGTCCCCCGCGCGGATCACCCGGGGCCCTGTCTCCGGCAACAGAGCCGCCCCGGGGCAAATCAACCCCCGGCCCGCAAGGAGTCCCACGGCCAGGATGATCAGAAAGTTTTTTTTCATCCGGTACATTCCTGAGAAAATTATAGCAGAATCCGGCCCGATCCGGTACCGGGCGGTCTGAATCCGGACCGGTGCGTTGAAACGTTGCAAGGGGATGGGTTGCGACGTATCCACGCACCGGTCCGGGATTTTATTGGACAGCGGGGATGATGTGGTCGCGGATGAGGTTCAATATCGAAAGCTCTTGGGTATCTGCGACATCCCAGTTTACATCGCTTTGGGAATTGATGACGATCAGGAGTTCGAGCCGGGGAATCAGCATGACGAACTGGCCTGCGTAGCCCCAGGCCGTGTGCAGATCATACCCGGACATGGTGCCCAGCCACCACAAATACCCGTACCCGATATCGGTCAGGGGGCCATAGCCGGATCCGGGTTCTTCCAGGGTGTTTTGAATCATTCTTTGCACCCAGCTTTCCGGTATCAGCTGTTGGTCTTCGAACCGGCCCCGGCTTCGTATCAGGTTGCCGAATAAAACCAGGTCCTCGGTTTGAAAATGCACGTTGTTCCCGCCGATATAGTTCCCCTGGGGATCCGTTTCCCAGAGGTCGATGTGGACTCCGATCGGGTGAAAGAGGTACCGGTGGGCGAATTCCTCAAGGTCCATGTCGACCAGCGCGGCCAGGCAGCAGGCCAGCAGGTGGGTGGAGGCGGTGGAGTACACCATCCGCTGGCCGGGGGTATATTTGAGGGATTCACTGAATATGGCCTGCAGCGGGTGTTCAGATTGAAACACCCTTTCAAAACCCTCGCGATCGCTGGCAAATCCCGCCCGCATGGTCAGCAGGTGGGTGAGGTTGATGAGGCGGAATCGATCATCGGAAATAAAACCCTGGTAATGGGGCAGAATATCCACCACCCGCTGTTCCAGGTTCTCAATCCATCCCCGGTCCAGGGCGATTCCCGCCAGACAGGCCAGCATGCTTTTTGAAACCGACCGGATGTTAAATGAACTGTATGAATTGTACCCGTGAAAATAGTAACCGGACAGCCTTTCTCCCCGGTACTCCACGATCATGGAGGAGACAAAGCCCAGGTCGTCGGCCTCTTCGTAGGCCTCGATCAATTTTTCCGTGCGCACGCCCAGGGCGCGTAAATCTTCGATTCCGTAGCGGTTTCCCGAATCATTTGCGGCCGGCTGGCAGCTCCAGAGAGATGCCAGGATGATCAGCGAGCAGAGGGTGGCATTCATCCGGATCCTGGTCATGGTTCCCCATTATACCATGAATCCCGGTCCAATTATTCCTTCAAAACTGGACTGCTTCTCGTTAAAGATGAAAATTCCCAATCCGGTCTTCCTGCGGCCAGGGGACCAGTGAAGGGGCAGATTCTTTTTTGAAACGTCAAACGAAGATTTGACCCCTTTTTTTTCCTTTTTTGAAACAATGTGTAACCTGTCCGGTTGAAACCGGTATTATCAGCAGACACTGTGGCGACTGAGGGATCCACTGGTTTTTAAACACAGCGGGCAACGGCAAAAAAACCGGGTTTTAGGATCCCCGGGAAACAAGGGAACCCAATGAGGAGTAGAAATGAAATACAAAAAATGGTTGAACAGGAGCAGGCACATCAAACCAACGGTTATTCTCGGTTTGTCTTTCCTTTTTTCTCCACCGGCGCCGGCAGCCAGCGTGGTGCCCAAACCGCTGCTTGTGGAGGATACCCGGCAAATGGCAGAGCTGATTGAATCCATTCACCCCGATCCCTATTTTTTTGGCGGCGGGAAAATTGCCTTTCATCGAAGGTTTCAACAATTGCTTGGTTTGATTGATGAACCGGGGATGGACATCAACCGGTATGCCTGCCGGCTGTTGCCCTTTCTTGCCCGGATTGGCGATGGACATACCTACGTGATTCCTCCCAGTTGGAGCGCGGATCAAAGAATCGGTCTTCCTGTACAGATGAGAACCATTGAAGGTAGAATTCTCATATCAGGCATTTATGGCCAGCAAAACCGATCGCTGCTCAATTGCCAGTTAACCAGAGTGGAGGGGATTTCAATTGACCGTTTGGCCGAAAGAGAGAAAAATATCCTGGCCTGTGAAAATGTGTATCATAATTTCCGGCGGTTGATTGATGGGCTGAACCGGTTGCCCCGGTTAAAATTGCTGGTACCGGAGTGGAAAGATTATCCCACCATCAAAGCCACTTTTACTGATGCAAACGGTGAGTCCTTTCAGAAGATCTTTAATCTTGCGGATTATTCAGCTGCGGAAGAATTGATTTCCAACCAGAGCTCCGTGATACTTCCGTCGGTAAAAAAGGCAGATTTTGCCTATCGGTTTCTGGACAATCATAAAAAAACCGTTCTTTTGAGGATTGAAGATATGCAGACCTATCGTGAATGCCACGAGCATTGGCGGTTTTACGGGAATTATTATCCAACGCTGGCAAAAAAAACCTATCTCAGATGGCATGGCAGGGAGCCCATGTCCGATATGGATGCGGTCATTGATCATTTGCCTTCGGCAACGGAGTGTTTTACCCGGCTGGTCCGGGAGATGAAAGAAAACAAATCCAAAACCCTGATCATCGACTTAAGAAGAAACCCCGGCGGGATATCCAACATGACGGAGATTCTGATGTATTTTTTGTACGGAAGAAAAGCCATTGTGGATATCGGATCCCGGGATTACCAGATCAGAAAACATTCAGAACTGTATTACCGGCACAACAAGGGAGAAGCTTTTCACCCGCACAATGACCGGCGGGCCATTCCCATCGGGACCAATGATTATGATTTCGCACAGGAACGGAGATTTTACTCAAAAGAGAAACAATCTGAAAAAAAGAAGGAAGTATTAAAAGAGTTGAATGAAATGGCAAGTCATATGCCGACATTTGAGCGGGAGTATTTGACCGGTAAGTACGAAGCCTGGTATACACCGGAACATGTGGTGGTCCTTTCCAGTGAACGAACGTTCAGCTCGGCTTTTTGGATGTTAAAATGTTTCAAAAAGGCAGGGGCAAAGGTGGTCGGCACCCCTTCCGGCCAGGCGCCCAATACCTTTTCGGATCAGAGTCCCTATACCTTGAAAAACAGCGGGATCACCCTGTATTTGACCTGTAAAAAGTCCTTTTCCTTCCCGGAGCTGCCGGCCGGGGTGGATGTGATGATTCCCGATTATCCCTTGACCTACCGCAAACTGAAGGAATACCAGTTTGATCCCAATGGGGAAGTCATTCTGGCATTGGAGATTTTGAAAACAGACACGCAGGAATAATCGGATTCAAGAGTCTGTGGGCATGCAGGGTATACTCGACCTGTTCCTCAATGATGACCCCTTTTCCAGATGTTTGAAATCAAGCGGGGCGGCTCCCGGCCGGAAGACGGTGAACGTTATTTTGCGAAAAGAGACCCCCGGGTGGAAGCCTGCCAATCTGAACGGAGAGAGGCGAGGGACGGTGCTTGTATTTTTGTATTCGCAATGGTATGTCCATCTTCGGCCTGCATTTTCAGATTCATCAATCCAATTATCGGGTCAAAAAATAAGCACAAATTTACAAGCACCGTCCCTCTTGGTGACATTGAAGCCGTCAAACGAAGATCTGACCCCTTTTCTGCCCCCTTTTTTTTATGGCTATTGGGTCTCTGTCAGGGTGTCGAAATCATCCGTATAACTTTCATATTCTTCTTCAGTGATTGCTTCAAAACCGTACCGTCCGCCGAACGCGTACCATCTTCCTTCTTGGTTGCCTCTTTTTTCAAGGATATGGGCCATGATCTTTCCGTTGTCGGTCATATAGCAAATGACGGCCTGGGGCGTTCCCGTTAGTTGTGCTTTCCGGTATTTAACCCCCTTGATGGTGCCGTCCCAGTTTTGAAGATACTTTTCCTGCTCACCTTTCAAGAACTCCATGTCCATGTTCACTGCCATTCCGGTTCCCACCAGGGATTTTACTGTATCGAGATCAAGTTCCTGGACCGCTTTCAGGGTCTTGAAACCAAACTCTTCTGCCTTCATCCCTTTCAGTTTCTCTGACACTTCTTGTGTCCTTTCTCTTTCGGTCTTGATCTTATCCAGGACTTCCTTTGCTTCATCCACATCTTCGGCGGTAACCACCGTTTCGCCTGTCTCTTTATTCGTATCCTGCCGGTCATTTTTTTCCTTCGAGTCGCAGGCGATCATGAGACTCAGGACAATCAGAACCGCGATCATGAAAGCCGATTTTTTCATTCTTTTCCTCCTTTGATGATGTTATAAATCTCCTCTTTTAATCTTAACATATTAAACAAAGGCTCCCAAATACATCCAGTCTGAAAAACGGAAAACGGGCTAAAAACGGGTCAGGTCTTTAGTTGACCGATAAACCTTCCAACCCCCAATTCCGCCCGTTACCCGTATCCCCGCCGGGGGAACGCGCGGTAACCGTCAAATAAAGATTTGCCCCCCTTTTTGCAACGTTTCAACGCACCGGTCCGGATTTTCTTTTATCCTGCCAACATTTCCTGATCCATTTCCCGCAATCTTTTCATATTCATATACTTCCGGGTGCCCCACCGGGTACCGGCAATATGCCGCAGCCTGGCAGCCAGTGTCAACCGGCGTATAAATTTACGCACCGAATCGGCGTATGCTTTACCTTAATCTCTTTAGATTAAAACGCCCCAAAGTTTCATTCTGATGGATGCGCCCTTTAATGACCCCTTTAACTTTATTGCGTCCTTTCGCGGGATCTTTTTTTATACCATTCCGACCACAGTCCCCAGAGAGCATAATAGGCCAGAAAAGCCATAAACCAGACGGAAGTTTGAAATGCCGCCAGCACCCACCAGATCATGACCCCGGTCAGAAGGATGTTATTGATCCATTTCCAGACTGTTAACCAGGTTGGTCTCATCTCTTTCTCCTGAATTTATTCTAACCAATTCCCGGGAATCCTTCAAATACCACCATTTCATTTCAATAAAAACCGCTCAGCTCCTAATTGAACCATCGACCTCCAACCCTGATTTCCTGGAGGCCGGGAAACCCGCGGCGGGGTCGTTATACAATAACCGTTAAATAAAGACCTGACCTTTTTTCAATAACTCAACAAACGGACAAATATACCGGTTTTCACTCATCACGGCTCACTTCGGCCGTCGGCCGCACCGTTCCCCGGGGGAAGGATCTTTTTTCCTTCGATCCAGGGTTGACCCACCCATCCTTCCCGGATCTTCAGCCGGATCTCCGTTCGGCCGGGATGCACCCGATCATACTGTTCGGAGGAAACCTCTACTTTTTCCCTTTCGTGTCCCTCCCGCCATGAATCGGTATATACATAATGAGAATACCCACGCCCGGACCGTCTTCCTTTGAACTTCGTCTTGTCCTGGATTGTCAGTCTGTAATGGCGGGGTTGGGAGGTGTCCAGAAAACCGTTCAACCATATCCCCGCCGCACCGGTGAAGGTCGGGTACGCGAAAAAGGCGATCACCCACAGGGCCACCATCCTTTTACGGGAAACCACCCTTTTCAGTAACCAAAGAGAGATCGTTCCATGCAGGACCCACAGGGGCATACTGATCCAGAGGGTTTTCAATATAAATTCTTCGACATCCACGGGCCGGTATTTATTCAAAAAGAGGACCACGATAATAAAGAATGCCAGAAGCAGAAATACCGGGGTCCCGAAAAGCACATTCTCCTTCCTTCCGGCGGGTTTTCGGGGGCCTGCTCTGTAGGCTCCGGGATTCTCCATGACATCACCTCCTTCTCCTGTACCGGGATTCCGGCCAGGGGCCGTATACCCCGGAAGTGTATTCGGCGGGGTCTCAAAATCCCGCCGTCATAAAATATACAGAAGATCGGCGGAGAACGCAAGATTTTCCCGGTTGCCCATGGCTGGACAGTCGGGTTTGGGTATCCTCCTGAGATCGGTTTAATAAAGGGGTCTAAAGGGCTCAAACCCTGGTTTGTAAAAGGGTAGCATTGCAGCTTAATCGTCAACGAACAACCGGATCCCGGGATTGGGGTACCTGCCTGCCGGTGAAAGGTTTACAATTATGCCCGGATGCCTGCTGAAAGCAGGCAAAATAGAATTAAAGCAAACCGG
>Ga0180433_10008271_pt1 | contig 13000 bp, 10 predicted proteins | sample SS_ome_8_FD_132980 | JGI IMG/M metagenome (GOLD analysis project Ga0180433, IMG submission 132980) | Hypersaline lake sediment archaeal communities from the Salton Sea, California, USA - SS_1_D_1 metaG | ecosystem: Environmental > Aquatic > Non-marine Saline and Alkaline > Hypersaline >... | reverse complement strand
GTCGCCTCCCATGAGGGGGAAGCAGCGATGGGATTTGGTGATATCGGCGTGCTTTTTCGTTTGAATGTGATGGGTGATGCCCTGTCGGTGGCACTGGACAGAGCCGGGATTCCATTTGTTCGCTCCGGGGAGTCTCCTCTGATAGCGCAGTATCCGGTCAAAGTCCTCTGGCGGTTTTTTCAAACGCTTCGCTACCCGGGTAATCCGTTTTACGCGAAGCTGTATAAGCAGTCTTTGTCTGAATCTCTCATCACAGAAAATCCCTCATCCGAGACGTTCGAGACACAGGGGAACCTGACCGAACTTATTGATCGCGCCGCACGATGGCATGAATTTGACCGCTCATCGGAGGAAACCGCTGAGGCCCTGAGCCGATTGAAGCAGTTGGCAACGAATCTGGAAGGAAACATAGAGACGTTTTTGGATATCCTCTCTCTGGAACGTGGAATTGATCATACGATCCGCTTCGGTGACCGTGTGGCCTTGATGTCCATCCATGCGGCCAAGGGACTGGAATGGCCTGTAGTCTTTATCACCGGTTGCGAGGATCGGCTCATGCCGTGCACTTTGTTTGGAAGCGGAGATGAAAAAGAAGAAAGACGTCTTTTTTACGTGGCGATGACACGGGCCAAATCCCGACTGATCTTATCTCGCGTAAAACGCCGGAGTCTCAACGGCCGTGTCCTTACCATGGATGCTTCACCGTTTCTTGACGCCATACCAAAAGATATATTGCTCTCCTTGGATCGCCGGGGATGGAGACCAAGAAAAAAGGTCCATAGACAATTAACGCTCTTTGATTCAAAAGATTTTGACTATCCTTCATCCGGCGGGTAACTCCAACCCTTTTCTACTGTCGCGTTGACACTCGAATACTGATTTAATAAAATTTAATAAGACCCGCTTTCTCAGAGAGTGACCTCATCATGCCCTGAGGGCCGATTTCGAGGCAAAAGGCAATGGCCGAGGTAAATTTTTCCCGGCGCCTGCGGTTCCCCTGCTCTCGCGACCTCTATGCGTAAGATAGGAGATTGGTTTGAGTTCTCTAATAAATATTGAGACCTTTTACCGCGTATTTCGAGACGTCAGCACAGTGGTGCATTCCAGCACGGATGTGGATGAAGTTTTGGAGCTGGTGGTGTGGAAATCCTCCGAGATGCTCGGTGCGAAGGGAGCCGTCCTCCGGATTCTCAATCTGGAGACACACCAGTTGGAATTAGGCGCTGCCTATGGCCTGGGAGAGCGATACCTTTCAAAGGGGGCTGTCTCTAAGGAAAATATCATTACGGATCTTTGCAGGAAAAACAAGGTTATCATGATTGAAGACATCCTGACGGATCCTCGTATTCAATATCCCCAGGAGGCCTGGGAAGAAGGCATCCGAATGATCCTGGATCTTCCCCTCACCCTCAAAGCCGATGTCGTGGGAATCATTCGGATGTACTTTTCAGAGAGACGGACATTTTCCCCCGAAGAACTGGATTTCGTAATCGCCATCACTGAGCAATGTGCCTGCGCAATCGATAAGGCCAGGCTGATCGAAAACCAGCAAGCTCGTTACGATCACCTGGTCCTTCAAACCGAAAAGCTTTCGGCACTGGGCCGAATGGCCGCAGGAATCGCCCACGAAATCAACAATCCGCTTGGCGGCATATTGCTTTACAGCACCAACCTATCCAAAAAGGTTCCAGAGGATGGACCGCTTCGGGAAGGCCTGGAGATTATCATCAATGAGACCTTGCGTTGCAAAACCATTATTCAGGATCTGTTGGAATTCTCTCGGGAAAAAGAGCCCGACAAGACCTTGGCCAATATCAACCATGTCATCGAAAAAACTCTGGGCATGCTCGACAATGAGTTTCGTCTCCATCACATCACGGTAAAAAAACTTCTGTTAAGTGAAATGCCGGACAATTTTTTGGACGTGAATCAGATGCACCAGGTCTTTGTTAACCTTTTGCTCAATGCCGTAAAAGCCATTCAACAAAATGGTGAGATCACTATCAGGAGCCAATTGGATGCGGATCGAAAGCATGCAACGGTCGAGATCGCGGACAATGGATGCGGTATCCCCCAAGAGCACATAAGCCAAATATTTGAACCTTTTTTTACCACCAATCCAGCGGGAACGGGCCTTGGGCTGGCCGTGACCTATCGAATCATCCGGAACCATCAAGGGGAAATTCACGTTTCCAGCAAACCCGGGAAAGGAACCCGTTTTAGCATTGAGATCCCGCTCCATGAAAGCGAACCCTCCGGGAAAACAACAAGACACCCAAATGCAAGCCAGTCGTATTCTGATCATTGACGATGAACGTGTCATATGCGATGGATGTCGCATGGCGCTTTCCGAAAAAGGCCATTCCGTAGATATCTCCATGACCGGAAGGGCGGGGATCGAGGCAATCCGGAAAGGGACCTATGATCTTGTCCTGTTGGATATGAAGCTGACGGATATGGACGGGATGGATGTTCTGAGGATCCTTAGAAGCAAAACCCCGAATGTGTACGTGATCGTCATGACGGGGTATTCCTCAGTTCAAAATGCCGTGGAGGCCATGAAATTGGGGGCTTTCGATTACCTCACCAAGCCATTCCCCGATGACGAACTCGTGCTTGCTGTGGATAGGGCCATCGAGAAAAAACGGTTGGTTGAGGAAAATCTTGCGCTGCGCCAACAACTCAGTGAGCGGTTTGACTTCAGCAACATCATCGGCAAAAATCCCGGAATTCTCAAAATATTTGATGATATTAAAAAGGTTGCCCCTACCGCCACGACCGTACTGCTGAGTGGAGAAAGCGGAACGGGCAAGGAATTATTCGCCAGGGCCATCCATGCCCACAGCAAAAGGGCCGCCCGAAAATTTGTGGCGGTTGACTGCAATACATTTTCTCCATCACTGCTGGAAAGCGAACTGTTCGGACATGTTAAAGGCGCTTTTACCGGCGCGATTCAGGACAAAGCCGGCATTTTTGAGTCCGCCGATCACGGTTCCCTTTTTCTGGACGAAGTGGGGAATCTGGATCCGGACATTCAGGCGAAACTGCTGCGGGCGATGGAAATGCAGGAATTCAAACCTGTAGGCTCCAGCCGGATAAGGAAATCGGATGTCCGCTTCATTGCCGCCACAAACCGGGATTTGAAGGCCATGGTTGAAAAGGGGACCTTCCGCGAAGACCTTTTTTACCGCTTGAATGTATTTCCCATCTTCATTCCGCCACTCAGGGAGAGAAAAGATGACATACCACGGTTGCTCTATCACTTCCTAAAGGTATACCGCCAGAAGATTGCAAAAAGAGTGGACGGGTTCTCGGACGACTCCATCGAAATGCTGGCGAATTATGATTGGCCGGGCAACGTCAGACAGCTAAAAAATGTGGTCGAGCGCCTGGTCATCATGGCCGATGAGCGGGTTTTGGATTACCAAAGCCTGTCGGATCATTGGGAGATGAAACCAAATCGAACCCGAGATGCCGTTCCTGAAACCCTGGAGCAACTCAAATCGGTCAAACGACATCTGCTGGAGAATCAATTCGGTCAAATAGAGAAAGCTTTCCTTCAAAAAGCCCTTTTGGCTGCGCACGGCAACATCACCCAGGCAGCCAAACACGCGGGCATGCAGCGATCCAATTTTTCAGCCCTTATGAAAAAGCACCACTTGTCTGCAAGTCATGAAAAGACGACCTTGAAGCCTGGGGATTCCATAAACTAGGAATGTCCGGTCAGTCGTTTCGTATGAGAGTCCATAAGGCCGTATAACTATTTATACATTTATAACTATATGAAATAATTTAAATAAATTGTGATACGCCTGCGTTATCCGTATAATACCGCATACACGCACGTCTTGGGAAGACCACGCCGGTACTTAGACTTAGTAAATACAACTATATGATATAAATACAAATTCAGGAAAGTTGAAATTCTTTCTGTTGCTTTTCATTCCTGGCACGGCACTTGCTCAATAATGCAATCGCGCAACCCGGAAAACCAAAATTCAATCAATTTTGTTTCATGAACTCAGCAACAGGAGGAATTAAAATGACAACGCTACAGGAAAATTTGGCCGTCAACCATCTGCTACCCCCTCACATCCTGGTCATGGAAGATGACCTTAGCGTGGCCAAGGGCCTTGAGATGGTATTAACCGAGGAAGGATATGATGTGAAATTGGCGGGCACGGGCGAGCTGGCCCTCGAGGCTTTCAAACAAAAACGTTATGACCTGTTGGTGGCGGATCTCAGACTCCCGGGCATCGGCGGCATGGAGGTAATAAAACAGGTCAAAAAAGAAAAACCTGAAACCGAAGTCATCGTAATCACAGGGTATGGAACCACTTCTACCGCTGTGGAAGCTATGAAGCTGGGGGTTCGTGACTTTTTGCCCAAGCCGTTTACCGAAGAGCAGATTAAGGGCGCCGTCGATGAAGCCTTAAAGGAGAATTTTGAAAAACCTGCCGATACACTCGTCAAAGCGCCCGAAACAGAAGAAGAAAAACTCATACAGAAGCGACAGGTCATTCAGGTGCTAAACCGGACCGCCGAAGATCGGGATTTCTGGCGGGAGGTAATGGAAAACGGATCCGGTGCCTTGGAAGGATATCAGCTGTCTCTCGAAGCCAAGGCTGCCATCGCCTCCGGTGACCTGAAGTGGATTAACGAGCATGTCGGAGAGTTGACCCAGAAACAACTTATGTTCATTTATAAACGTCTGGAGCGGGAAGCCTGGTAATCCGGTCGGGCGGGTTCTTTATAGAAAACGGGAGACTTGCAATCAAAGCTCCATATAAAAAAAGACCGGCTTACGAGGGAAAGCCGGATTTTTTTGATAGCCGGGTCTTTCCTGAATCGGGCCGAGCCACTCGCTTCAGAATTAAATTCTCGAACTTGGTCGCAAACGCTATCGGCAAGGGGAGCCGGTGAAATCTCTTAAAATCCTGGTCATTGACGATGAAAAAGTGATATGTAACGCCTGCCGTCTGGTTTTAACGGAAAAAGGCCATACGGTCGATCTTTGTATGACCGGCGAAACCGGCTTGATTGCCATTGAAAAAGGGACCTATGATGTTATCCTCTTGGATATGAAACTGCCCGATATAGACGGCATGGAGATCTTAAGGACTGTAAGAAAGAAAATCCCGGCACCCTGCTTGATTGTCATGACGGGGTATTCCACCATGTCGAATGCGGTGCAGGCCATGAAACTGGGAGCTGTCGATTATCTCACAAAACCATTTACAGATGATAATCTGATAGAAGCCATCAAAAAGTCTTGTGATCTTCATTAACAAGGCGCTGATTTTCCTTTTCCGTGCCGGACACATGTCATCCGCCGAAATGACGAAAAAAGGGTTTTTGGGATTTTTTACGAGACCATGGAACGATAAATCGCGTTACCTTTATGCCTAAGGAGTAAGGAATGGAAGAGAAAACGGCCCACAACATCCAGGGCGCGGTGATGGTTGTCGGTGGCGGAATCGCCGGCATGCAGGCGGCCCTGGATCTCGCAAATTCAGGATTCTACGTTTACATGGTAGAAAAATCACCGGGCATCGGCGGTGTCATGGCGCAGCTGGACAAGACCTTTCCCACCAATGACTGTTCCATGTGAATACTCGCCCCCAAACTGGTCGAGGTCGGCCGGCACATAAATATCGAATTGATCACTCTGAGTGAAATTGACACGATATCAGGACGAGAAGGCGATTTTAAGGTAAAAGTTACACAGCACCCGCGATATGTGGACATGGATAAATGCATTGCCTGCGGAACCTGTGCGGAGAAATGCCCCAAAAAGACGGATGATATTTATAACGAGCGATTGATTCAGCGCAAGGCCATTTATGTGCCCTACTCACAAACCGTACCACTCAAATATGCGATTGATCCGGAGGCCTGTATCTATTTCAAAAAAGGGAAATGCAAGGCCTGTGAGAAATTTTGCCCCGCCGGGGCCATCAAGTTTGATGATACAAAAAAAGAGATTATTTTAAGCGTCGGATCTATTATTTTGGCTCCGGGATTCAAGTCCTTTGATCCCAGCCGATATGATACATATGCCTACGCCTCCCTGCCCAATGTCGTGACTTCGCTCGAATTTGAACGGCTTCTTTCCGCAACGGGTCCTTTCATGGGACATCTGGTCAGACCGTCGGATAAAAAGGAACCCAAGAAAATCGCCTGGTTTCAGTGTGTGGGTTCAAGGGATATCAACACCTGTGCAAATGGTTATTGTTCCTCTGTGTGCTGTATGTATGCCATCAAGCAGACCCTCATCGCCATGGAACACAGCAATATTCCCCTGGACTGCTCTGTTTTTTTCATGGATATGCGGACCCACGGAAAGGATTTTGATCGGTACTATGAAAACGCCAAACATGAAGGGGTGCGATTCATCCGATCACGCATCCATACGGTGGAACCGATACCGGGGACCGATGATGTTATGGTTCGATACAATGAAGATGCCGGCCGCTTAAAAGAAGAACCCTTTGACATGATTGTGCTTTCGACGGGTCTTGAAACGGATGAAAAGGTCGTGGCGCTTTCAGAGCGCCTCGGCATTGAACTTGATGGGTACCGTTTTACACAGACGGACAGCTTCCACCCGGTGGCCACGTCGGTCCCGGGAATCTATGCATGCGGAGCCTTCAGCGGCCCCAAGGACATTCCCCTGTCGGTTATGGAAGCGAGCGCCGCCGCCTGCGCCGCAACTGAGAGTCTGGCCCCGGCCCGTAATACGCAAACAAGAGAAATTGAGACGCCACCCGAAAAGGATGTGTCCCGGGAAGCACCAAGGATTGGAGTCTTCGTTTGCAACTGCGGTATCAATATCGGGGGTGTGGTAAGGGTTCCGGAAGTGGCGAAATACGCAAGGACCCTGCCCCATGTGGTTTATGTAGAGGAGAACCTGTTTACCTGCTCACAGGATACCCAGGATAAAATGACGGAGGTCATCAAGGAACAGGGCTTAAACCGAGTGGTGGTTGCGGCTTGCACACCCCGGACCCACGAGGCGCTTTTTCAGGAAACTCTGATTAATGCGGGGCTCAATAAGTATCTTTTTGAGATGGCCAATATCAGAAACCACGACTCCTGGGTGCATTCGGATGATCCGGATGCGGCAACGGAAAAAGCAAAAGACCTGGTGCGGATGTCTGTGGCAAAGGCCGGGTTAGTCCGTCCGTTGACGGAGACAGACCTTCCCATAAGCCATTCGGCAATTGTGGTAGGCGGGGGCATTGCGGGTATGACGACCGCCTTGTCTTTGGCGCATCATGGCTTTCCGGTGCACCTTGTCGAAAAATCCGATTCTCTTGGCGGCAATGCGCTGAAGCTTTACAAGGCCTACACAGGGGAGGACATTCCGGCCTTTGTAGAGAAACTCGCCACTGCCGTGCAATCGGAAGCGCGTATCACCCTCCACGTGGGTTCGACCATTACCAAGGTAGACGGATTTGTCGGTAATTTCAAGACGGATGTGAGTGACGGATCATCGATTGAGACGATAGCGCACGGCGTGGCGATCCTTGCAACGGGTGCAAAAGAATACAAACCCGCGGAGTACCTTTACGGAAAACATAGGGCTGTGCTGACACATTTGGAGATGGATGAGCGCTTCCGGAAGAACGATCCGCGGTTGGAAAATGCCAAAAATGCGGTTTTTATACAATGTGTCGGATCGAGAGATGAAAATCGACCTTACTGCTCCAAGGTGTGTTGCACCCATTCCGTGGAAAGCGCGCTGGAGCTCAAAGAAAGGAATCCGAATATAAATGTATATATCCTTTACCGAGATATTCGGACCTACGGAAAGCGAGAGGATCTTTACCAAAAAGCGCGGGCCGCAGGGGTCATCTTTGTCCGTTACAACCCGGATGAAAAACCCAGGGTGACTCCGGTCGGCGAGTGCGTTCAAGTGGAATTCAAGGATCCGCTCCTTGAGCGCAGGTTGGCCGTTCAGGCGGATATTCTTTGCTTGGCAACGGCCATTGTGTCTCATAGGGATGAGGTATTGACCCGGTTTTTCAAGGTTCCCATGGATGCGGATGGATGGTTCCTGGAGGCCCACCAGAAATTAAGACCGGTAGACTTTGCCAATGACGGTGTCTTCCTCTGCGGCATGGCCCATTACCCAAAGCCCATTGATGAGAGTATTGCCCAGGCCCAGGCAGCCGCTTCCCGGGCGCTTACGGTTTTAACCTTAGAAACCATCAAGGTGGGGGGTGTGATCTCCCAAATTATTCCTGAATTGTGTTCGGGGTGTTTGGGTTGCATCAATGTATGCCCCTATAATGCCATTACGTTTGATGATGAAAAGAAAGTGGCCGTTGTAAACCCGGCATTATGCAAAGGCTGTGGCGCGTGCGCTGCGGCGTGTCCTTCAGAGGCACCGGTTCTCATGGGGTTTAACAATGAACAGCTTTACGCGCAGATCAAGACCGCATTGACCGCATAATGTGTCCGGGAAAACCATTTGACTGAACCGGCGTCTATTCAAATGTCTTTTCAATCCTGTAATCCTGTCTAATAAAGTTGTGTCATTACAAGGAGAGAAGCATGAAAACAGAAACCTTTGAACCCAAGATAATCGCATTTATGTGTAACTGGTGTACCTATGGTGCGGCCGACCTGGCAGGTGTCAGCCGATTACGATATCCGCCCAACATACGGCCTGTTCGAGTCATGTGTTCCGCCACGATATCGCCCCACCATGTTTTGAGGGCTTTTCAAAGCGGGGCCGATGGGGTCCTGGTGGGCGGTTGACACATCGGAGACTGCCATTACCTGTATGGTAATTACATGACCATCAAGAGAATGACCTTTCTGCAGAATCTTTTAAAATTTATGGGATTTGAGGACCGTTTACACTTGGACTGGATATCTTCGGCCGAGGCCCAAAAATTTGCCCAGGTGGTTACTGATTTCACACGGAAAATAAAATCATTAGGGCCTAACCCCTTATCTCATGACCGAATTCAGGCAAAAAGTGTTCACGGAGGATGACATGCAAGCGCAGGTGAAGGAATGGCTTGAACAGGGTAAAGTGGATGTTTTTCTGGCCTACAAGATGATACAAGGTCACCCCTTGCCCTATTGTTTTACAAGGAACGACCTGGACGAGGTGAATGAATTGATCCCCGGACCGATCCGATATCCCCTTGAGAAGATCGCTACCAAAATAGCGGCTCGATACCCGGACGTGAAGATAGGTCTTCTGGTTCGTGACTGCAACCAGCGGGCTTTGAATGTCCTTTATGTGTGGAACCAGTTGAATCCGGAAAATGTGGAAACCATCAGTGTCAACTGCTGCCCCTCAAAGCTCAAGGAGCACGCGGACTGTTCTTACTTAGAGCCGAAAAAGGCAGGTCCTTACAAAAAGCAGGTGGGCGTAGACAACAATATGGATCTTGAAGATATGGATGCCTATGGCCGGCAGGAGCGCTTCAATCGATGGATGTACGAGTTTAAGAAATGCATCAAGTGTTATGGATGCCGGGACATCTGCCCGGTTTGTTTTTGCAAGGAATGCAGTCTGGAACATGATGATCTCATCGGCACCGGTGACCTTCCGCCCGAAGTCCCCATATTTCACCTGGTCAGGGCGGTGCATATGGCGGGCCGATGTATAGACTGCGGCTTGTGCGAAGATGCCTGCCCGGTGGATATCCCGTTACGGCTGCTCTACAAAAAAGTGAATGAAATTGTCATGGATGTCTTTGAATATGAAACCGGAACCAGTCCCAGCCAGAATCCGTTTAGTGTGCTGGGCGATACGGTGACATTGAAACCCAAACCGATCAGCGAAGCAGCCTGATCGAGTTGCTTCCTTGAAGGAGTGAGGAAAATGGACTGCAAAATAGTTCCCTCTGTTTGTTCATACTGTGGAACAGGCTGTGGGGTCCTTTTCCAGGTTTTGGACGGGAAACTCATGGGGACCATGCCCATGAAAACACATCCCGTCAATGAAGGAAAACTGTGTATAAAAGGCTGGAACCTCCATGAGCATGTGAACAGCTTTATGCGCCTGAAACAACCGCTGGTCAAAACGTTTGGCAGGTTCATTAAGACCGGCTGGGACGAGGCCATTCAGCTCACGGCCGACCGTTTTCGGGGAATTATTGAAAAATACGGCCCGGATAGCATCGGCGTGCTGGTGTCTGCTAAAATTACCAATGAAGAGAATTACCTGGGTCAGAAATTTTCCCGAGCCGTTATTGGTACCAACAATGTGGATCACTGCGCCCGTCTCTGACACAGTTCTACAGTGGCCGGTCTGGCCGCCGCTTTCGGCAGTGGTGCCATGACAAATTCGATTGCGGAAATCGAAGAAGCCGGATGTATTTTTGTTATCGGTTCCAACACTACGGCTTGCCACCCCCTGGTTGCCCGTCGTATTTTCAGGGCCAAGGAAAAAGGGGCGAAACTCATCGTGGCGGACCCAAGAAAAATCCAGCTTTCCCGCTTTGCCGATATGGCGGTAAATCATCGCCTGGGCAGCGATGTAGCCCTGCTAAATGGAATGATGCACATCATTATTCAAAATGATTGGCATGCCAAAGACTACATCGCTCAGCGGACGGAAGACTACGAGGCACTCGAAAAGCGCATCCACATGTATAGCCCTGAAAAAGTTCAGACCATAACCGGGGTTAACCGCAAGGACCTGGAACGTATGGCTGAACTCTATGCGACCAACCCCCCCGCGAGCCTCTTGTATGCCATGGGCATCACCCAGCACACAACGGGCGTGGATAATGTCAAATCCTGTTGCAATCTGGCCATGCTGTGCGGAAATGTGGGAGTTTACGGCGGGGGGGTGAACCCATTGAGGGGACAAAACAATGTCCAGGGCGCCTGTGATATGGGCGGGCTGCCCAACGTGTTGACAGGCTATCAGCCGGTCGCGGATCCGAAAGTCATCGAAAAATTCTCTCAAGCCTGGGGAAGAACCCTTTCAGACCGGCCGGGGTTAACCATAACGGATATGATCCCGGCCATGCTGGAAGGAAAACTGAAAGGGCTCTATGTCATCGGGGAAAACCCCAAACTCAGCGACCCGGACTGGAACCACTTGAATCATGCCCTCAAAGAGCTTGATTTTCTTGTCGTTCAGGAACTGTTTTTGTCGGAAACCGCCCAGGTGGCGGATGTGGTCTTTGCCGCCGCTTCCACGGCCGAAAAAGACGGTACGATAACGAATACGGAACGTCGCTGTTTGCGAATACAGAAGGCGATTGAGCCGATCGGAGACAGTCTGGCCGACTGGGAAATCATCTGCAAACTTTCAACCGCTATGGGCTATGAAATGAATTACGAAAGCCCTGAAGAAATTTTTAATGAAATGACGTCCCTGACCCCGAAAAGCTATGCCGGCATGACCTACGACCGCCTGGGACTGGATGGAATCCAGTGGCCGTGCCCCGACACCGCACATCCGGGAACACCGTACCTGCACAAGGATCAATTTACCCGTGGCAAAGGGAAATTCCACGCGGTTGCGTATCAGGATCCGGCAGAAATGCCGGATGATGAATACCCCTACTTCCTTACCACCGGCCGCACGTTTGCGCATTTCCACACAGGCACCATGACCCGGGTTTCTCCGCATTTGGATGTCGAACAAACCACAGGGTATGTGAGCATCCACCCCAAGGACGCTGAGCGTATATCGGTCAAAGATGGGGATGTGATCGTTTTATCGTCGCGCCGGGGCCAAATGGAGGCCCCCGCCAAATTAACCCATGCGGTGTCACCCGGCGTGCTTTTTTTGCCCATTCATTTTGGAGAAAACCCGACAAATGTGCTGACCAATGCAGAGGCCTTTGACCCCCTGGCCAAGATCCCGGAATTCAAGGTGAGTGCGGTGAATATCAAAAAGCTGTCCGACTAGAGGGACATATTGCCGCTCCGTCGATTTTGGATTGAAGCGTATGTAGAATTCGGTTAATGCTTAAATGCCCTCTGGCCTGTGAATACCATGGTCGCTTGCGGGTCTGCTTCGTTACAGGCTTGGATCACTTCAAAGTCCCGAAGGGATCCTCCCGGTTGCACGATCGCCGTAATCCCTTCACGGATTGCGACATCGACACCGTCTCGAAAAGGGAAGAATGCATCGGAAATCATGCAAGCACCGACAAGCCCCCCTTTTGCCGCCCTCTTCGCCGCATCAATCTCGTCCAGAAGCCCCTTGTCTTTCTGACCCTTTTCGACGGCAAGGTCCAGTTCTTTGTAAGAAATACCGTGTTTCTCATAGCACATGGCATCTGCATATTTTGTGTAGGCCTTGAAAACGGCAATCTCCGCCACCCCGACCCTGTCCTGTTCACCCGTCCCGATCCCCACCGTCACCCCATTTTTCACATAGAGAACAGAGTTCGAGGTGACGCCCTGTTCCACCTGCCAACCGAACAGCATGTCGGCATATTCGCGCTCAGTGGGCCTACGCTCAATCCGATACGTCTCACCCATATGCTCGGTTTCGGCTACCGTAAAGTCCTCGAAGGTCCGGATGCGGTTTAAAGGAGACTGCTGTACCACAATCCCGCCATCAATGAGACTCTTGAAGTCCACAAATCTCGTAGGCGCATATTGAGAAAGCCGATCCATCCGGGCAATTCGTATGATCCGCAGATTGGCCCGTTGCGATAGAATCCCAAGCGTTCCCGATTCAAAGTCCGGCGCTGCGACAACTTCGAGATAATTTTTTGAAATCATTTCGGCCGTCGTTAAATCGATGGGGCGGTTAAAAAGCGCACATCCTCCGAAAGCGGCAATCCGATCCGCCCTATCCGCCTTTCGGTAGGCTTCGGCAAGCGTCGACGCATATGCAACGCCACAGGGATTATTATGTTTAACGATGACCACCGCCGGACCGGCGTTCAGGTATTTCATGATATTGAGGGCATTGTCCACATCAGTCAGATTGATCTTGCCCGGATGCTTGCCGCTCTGGAGCATATCCTCTTCTTTAATGGCTGAAACAAGGCCGGACCCCGCT
>Ga0180433_10008269_pt1 | contig 13007 bp, 9 predicted proteins | sample SS_ome_8_FD_132980 | JGI IMG/M metagenome (GOLD analysis project Ga0180433, IMG submission 132980) | Hypersaline lake sediment archaeal communities from the Salton Sea, California, USA - SS_1_D_1 metaG | ecosystem: Environmental > Aquatic > Non-marine Saline and Alkaline > Hypersaline > Sediment... | reverse complement strand
CAATGTATTTTGTATGATCTTATTCGAGGGCAATAACACCTCGTTCAGTTCCTACCATCAAAATGCCGGTGATACCGATCTGTTTTACCCAGAAATAGCGCTCTGTGCCACGAATAACTGAATCATAACGTAAGATATGCTGTAGCGGATTTGCAACTCCCCATGCACTTGTCTGATACGGAAATACCATTAATTTATTCGTTGTTGCCGGTTCATTCGGTTTGTTGATAATGAAAAATCTGCGTGCACTATCTGTCCATGCATAGGTTATTGGTAATAATGTTTTGAATGGTGAGCCAGCATCATTTTGTGTCTCTGCATTAAAAAGTGAAAGTGCACATGAATCGACGAGTGATCCACTGCTGCATTGATACATGCAGCTTCGTGTGTATGATTTACAGTTAAGATCGGTAACACTGATTGGCCAGGATGTTCCTGGTTGCGGTGTATCCATGCCGGCAATTGCATAGGTAAAGAGTGTATTATTATTAATTGCTTGCCAATTTGCTTCAGTTTGATCGTCAGCATCTGAAATGCCATCGTCAGTAATTTGGTCAGCCGCAGAACAAAAAACGCCATAATTTGTGCCAAGCAGCAGTTGTTCCTTGTCATTTTCAGCATCGGTAATAATTGGTTGAATGCTGGTGAATAGTACGATGTTTGCAAATTCGCCAACATAACTTTGTGCAAGTATTTTTTGATTACTTGCAGCAAACATCGTCTCAACATCAGCAGTAATAGAGTATTTGTACAGCGTGCAGCCAAGTTTGCCATCTTTTATTGATTGCATAATGACATACAGTGCTTTTCCGGTTGTTTTAATGTCGATTATTGGATCTTTTAATGTTGTTATGTATTGCCATGCACCGGTAAATGGAGGTGCATTTACATATCCTAGATTGCCGACTGGAAATCCATTTGAACTTAATACGTACAAACCATGTGGAGTTCCTGCAAAAAAGTAATTTGTGCTTCCTTCATTACTTGTTCGACGAGCATATTCAAGACATGTCACGCATCCGGAATCTTGAGGTAAATCTGATACATAGAGATTTCGTTCATCAGAAAAATCATTAATTACTGTTTGTGGACTATTAATTTTGATTGGATACATTGCTTCACTTACACGTGCGAATACAACTTGGTTGCAGCCACCAAAAACCGTATACCGATGTGGTGTTAAAAGGAATCCACGTGTTCCTTGATCAAGATCAAGAACTGAAAAACATCCGTCAGATAATTTTGCAGATACTGCACTTGGTAATGTAGAATAATCATTTCCGCGATCCCATGCGGTTAATTTTACTACTTGCTTTGTTAGTCCATCAACTGCCCATACTTTTCCGTTAACTGCATCAACAGCAAAAAATTTGACACCAAGATTTGTGCAAGAACTGTCACAAAATCCATAAAATGGAAATGCACGTTTTGTCCATGGTGTCCAGCGTGCAATTTTACCGGTATCGTCAAATATTGCTTGTGAATAAAATATGCCATTATCATTTTCAGTATCTTGTGCTGTTGCAATTGAAACATATACCGTATCACCAATTACTTGCATGTCAGAGATTAATGTAGGATCGGGAGAACCTCCACCAATTGGCAGATCACCTGCGCCAACCATGACTGGTAGCTGATCATACCGTGGCAATTCTGCTGCTGCAGTTGGTGCTGTTACAAATACATTATTTACTAATGCTGCAGCTGGATTTGCAACTGTACCATGTTGATCTGCATTACTTGGATTATCGATTAATGGTAATGCATAAATAGTGTGCAATGGCGCAACAGAATTATATGCATCTACAATTAAATAACTTGGTCCTGTACTGCAGTGCATTACACGAATGTGATTAACTTGAAATGTCTGTTCATCTGCAATGCTAATTGCGACATCATTTTTTGCAGCAACAATATTTGGAGGTTCTTCATTAAGTTTTGGATTATTAGCAATGGGATCATTATTTGCAATGATATTTGAAAGTGTCAGTACGCCACAATCACAACGTCCAACAACAACACATTTTGCACCGTTATCAGCATCTGCAATTGTTGTTTCCAATCCAATGTACAAACGATTTAAATCTACATCCCAATACAAAGTTGCAGAATCGTGCACAGTTGGTGGATTATTAATCTTAACTTGATTTGTATTTGCATCTACTTTTTGTGCTTTTACAAATGGATCTCCTGATTGAGCAGCAGTTTGTGTTAATGATAATGATTCATCTTCTTCTTTCAAGCATACGACAGCAATGCCGCTATACTCATCGCCAAATGTTCCACCCTGAGGCGCAACTGCATAATAGAGATATGATTCACTTGCAGCTAATGTAGCTTTCACTTCATTGGTTGTATTGCCGGCTGCATCAAGTAAGTTTTCTGATACGCCATATTTTGAACCATCTTGATTAATAGCACGTGCTTTTTGATTTGCATCAAATGCAATGCCAATGAATGGATAAGTCTGATTTTTTGGTTGATATGAAAGTGCGAGTGCGCTGACAGCTGTAGATTCGAAAATCCCTGCAGTTGGTGCAATGGCTGTGAATTTTGGCTTTTCTGCACCGATTGGTCGTTCTGCTTTTGCAATATTGTATGTATCATTTGAGTCATTTAATCCTACATACAGATTGCCAGTTCTGACATCATATACTTTTGTATTTACTTCGGCTGTAAACGTCTGCAAAGAATCAGTAGAATTACCCGTGACGAGTACGGTTGCAAATATATGGTTATGCAACATGAGCGCGAATGCACATAAGATTATTAATCGACAGTTTTTCACGCTGCTCTCCTTTTTTTACAAAAAATCATTATTAAAAGCAAAATGCGATATCTAAACCAAATGAACCGCCACCGGTGCTGGTTTGAAATACATTTTTGCCACCAACTTGTAAGTTATAAAATCCGCCAATACGTGGTCCGAATCGTTGATTTTCTTGTGTGAAATCATAATCAATCATAAAGTGGATCGTATGCATGCTCCAACCTGCAAGCATTGAATCGCAATTTACAACTTCGGGATCCAGCGGTCCACAATAGCAGGATGGTGAAAGCATTGATTTTTGTTGTTTTTGGAAGCTGTAAGCAAAGAGAAGTGATAATCCATTTGCAAAATGATCTGCTTTTATGAATGTTCCTAAATCCCAAATACTGCCGAGGTTTTCTTTTGCGGTTCCTTTGGTGAGCTTAATAAATCCATTTTGTTCAGTATCGGATTTCATACGCACTTCACGTTTATGATCAAAGAATCCGATGCCACTTGCATGCATGCCAACTGAAAACCAGTCATACATGCCGATACCAAGATCAATTGTTGCGAAAATACCAGTATGTCCGTTGTAGCCAAATGGAATATCAAATGCATTGTTAATGCAATTATCTTTGGCAGTTGGAGTAAGAACTCCTGCTTTTAATGCAATATCAATATAATCAAGTGTATCAATCCCTTCGTAATTGCATGACCAGCCGAGTGCAGCTGAAAAATCACCAATGCCTTTTTTGGTGTATCCGCATGCACACAAGTCATATTGTGCAAGAATATTGTCATATAATGAAAGGAACGTATTCCATACGGTGGCAGCAGTATTTGGGCAAGGACAATCTTCAGGAGTTAAATCGCACCAACAAACATCTGTCAATTCAACTTTGCGATACGGAAGTGCAAGTTGAAAGAAGATGCCACATTCTAGATTTTGCGTGTAGGTAAACATCATTTCAATAATTTTGAATTTTCCATTGTATTCAAGTTGTGCAAAACAATCGCGGCCAACAGCACGTTCTAGCATGATAAGAGCAACAGCTTCTTGTGAAAGTGGATCTTTTTCAGGAACACTTTTGCCAAGTACATGCATGTTTTCAGGTCCGAAAATGTTTAAAATGTTTACTGTTTCCTCGCAAGCATTGCGGCCTTTGCAGGTAGACCCTGCCATGACGCCTACATCAAAACTTGATAATCCTTTTTCATTTAAACGAGCTTCTTCAAAGAAAAATGGCGTTCGGTAAAAATGGTAATTATCTTTGCTGTAAGCTGAAATGGTAGTTACTAGAATGCTTAAAATAATAATGCGTGTGCTGCTCTTCATTCATAATCCTTTTTTTATTATAAGAGCCAGAGATTGTATATCCTAGTTATAGAAAAATTAGAAGGAAAATGGAAGGCTTTGCCGTGTAGAAGTATGATCGCTTGTCATAGCGTATGAGCATGATATACTTACAAATAATAGGATATTTCCCGACTTTTTTTTATTTTTTATGGAGATATTATGGCATATATGTGTGATGATTCACGTGATGATGCAATGAAAAATCAGGAAAGCGCTGAACATTGCACCAAATGTCCTGAAAATCAGCAAGAAACAACAGAGTCTGCAGAAACTGATGCTCTTTCAGCATGTAAAAAAGAAGTACTTGATACCAAGAATTTGTTGTTGCGTGTAAGAGCAGATTTTGATAATTATAAAAAACGTGTAGAGCGTGATCGTGCTGCATGGAATGATATGGCACAAGCTTCAGTTCTGAAAGAATTACTTCCTGTTGTTGATGATTTTGATCGTGCAATTAAGGAGCATCAGAAAAAAGAACGTACACCTGAATTGGATGCGTGGCTTGCCGGTTTTGAGTTAATTGCAAAATCATTAAATAAATTTTTACAGCAACATAAAGTTACTGAAATCACTGAAGCCACTGATTTCGATCCGCACTTTCATGATGCATTTGCACAAATTGAATCACCAGAACATGCATCAGGTCAGATTGTTGATGTTGTGCAACGTGGTTATAAGTTCAAAGATACTGTTTTGCGACCAGCACGAGTTGTTGTTGCTAAGTAAGATTGCATTATAAGAAATTAATTTTGCTCGTATGCCTCGATAAAAACACTGCGTCGTCACTCGTGACGAATGGCTGTTTATACCGTTTGTGGTGAGTGTTCTGCAAATACGAAGCAAAGCAGAATGTATCGAACCATACGAACAATTAAGAATTCTAATTACTGCTTAAAGTAACTGAGTAATCCGACGATCAATTCAATTAAAATCAGAATGGTAATAAGAACTGAAAGTAAGTCTTCTCGCGCATAATCAACTTTATGTTGAAAGACTTGCCGAATATCTTGAATGATTGACAATTTACGCTCAATGCCTTCTTTCCAGTTTTTCAAGTCCAGTTTATTGGTGAGCAATTCATACAATTCTGAAAAATAAGGTTCGCCGGCAAATTTAATGCTACTTTCAAGTCGTTCAGTAATGACTGAAATATCGACGCGTAACTTTCCAAGATCGTCTACGGGACTGCTTGATAATGTTCCGATAAATGGGATATATGCTTTTGGTGAAAGTTTTCCGACTTTGCCTTCATACAGAGCATTCAGTTGTGTATCAAGTGTATGATCGAAGTATTGCAATTCTAATTGTTGAATGTTTGCAAATTCAAATAGGTCGAGAATTTCTTCATATTCAGAATCATAGGCAAATGAAGCGCCAGTATCCACAACAATTAAATCTCCACGGAAGTAACCCATTGTAGATTCAAGAATTTCACTTACTTGTGCTTCTGAAAGTGATTCTGTTTCAAATCGCAGCATTGATGCAATCATATTTCCGTATGCTTCTTTCAATTGTACCGTGTCAGAAAAGACTGCTGGTTGTGGATCAACTTGAATAAGTAAATATGATAAGCGTGTTTGATAAAAATATGGTTTTTTTATGGTAGATTTTATTGCATTGTAAACAGCTTTTAAATCATTTACACTTTGTGTTTCAAATCCGTGGTCAATTGCATCTAAATTTTTACGGATATTTTTTAATGTATCTGAAAATGGAATTTTGTAAGTAAATGAAACTGCACCAAAATTATGAATTTTCGTACTAATGCATGCAGGACTTTCATCCTTATTTGGTAAATTAACGGCCAATGGTTTGTCGTAATGTTTGAAATATTTTGGCAAACTGAGTTGTTTTACCTGTAGTTTCTTTAAATCTTTTATCTGTTCAAGATTAATATCATCGCCGACGTCAAATGCCTGAAAAATGTAAATATTTCCGGTAAATGTATGACTTTGATTAATACTATCTTCTTTCTGATCCATATCTGGCCTCCTTGCCCAATTTTTGTCTGTATGAATCTACCATACCAGAAAGATATCTGCTTAGGCAATATGCTTTTCAAAATACAGTTTATACGGGGGCATTTGCCATTATTGAACCTGAAGATATACTATAAATATTAATAATTAAGCCTTTTTTACATATAGAAAATTTATCAGGGGGTTCCATGCTGAATAAATCAAAGCAAGTTGCTTTACTCTCTCTTATGATAGTTTCATCATTTCAAGCACATGCATTTCCGGTTTCACCTCGAGTTCTGCAAACGGTAGGAAATTATGCCAAAGGTTTTATTGCGTCCCACGGAAAAGAGATTATAAATATTGTGCTGGCTCAAGGGATTATGACTGGCATGCAAATGCTTTATTCCCGTGGCATTGCAATTGCAGCAGGTGAACAATCACGATCGGCTGCTTTGCATAATCGCCGACCTCGCTATGCAAATAATAATGAAGGGTTAATTGCACCAGGGACACAGGCTGCAGGACAAGTACAAGGAATAGTTGATATGATTAATAATCCACAAAGATTACGCCGTGTTGGAGGTCAATTGTGGAAAGGGATCTTATTAACAGGACCTGTTGGTACAGGTAAAAGTGAACTTGGCAAATATATTGCAAAAAATACAAATGCGTTTGTTGTTTATGAAGCAGCATCGGGAATTAATGGTGCAGCACAAGGCTCTGGTGCACGTTCAATACGTGAATTATATGATCGTGCAAATCGCTTGCCATTAAAGTATCGCATGCAAGAAAAATGCAGAAAATTATGGTCATGGGTTCGTCGTCGTCCATATTATCGTAAACCGATTGTGGTAGTTGTTGATGAAATTGATGCAATTGCAGGACATCGAGATTTTGAAGCTGCAGATGCAGATCAAGTTCGTGCAACTGAACGTCGAGCTGCACTTGAGCAATTAATGACTGAACTTGATGGAGCGCCACAACCAGGAATTTTCCCAGAAGTCTTTTTAGTAGCAACAACTAATGCACGCGCAGTTGATCTTGATGAAGGGTTATTACGTCCAGGGCGATTGCGTGAAATTCCTATTGGTGCGTTGAATGAAGCAGATCGTTTAGCGGTTTTACAGTATCATAATCAGCGGCGCCAATATCCATTGGACGGATCAGTTGATTTTGAAGCTGTTGCACGTGCAACTGATGGATGGACAGGTGCAGAATTGGCTCATTTGCTGAATAATTCTGCCATTTTACTTGCAATGCAAAATCCTCAATTAAATCCGCAATTAGCTCAGCAACAAATTCAAGGCGAAATGCGTGTTTTGAATAGGCTTCGCCAGCAAAGAGAAACTGAACGACAACGCAGAGCTGAACAACGTGCAAATATGAATATGGCTGATCATGTAGTTGAAAGAGCAAGAAATATGCTTGGAAGAAGATAGTCATGAAAAATAAATTACATATTATACTTCTTGCATTGTTATGCGTATCACAGCAACAAATGCATGCGATTTCAGTTGGGCAAATTGCATCAAAATGTTTTAATAATGTTGTTATTAATATTGGAAAAATAGCTGCAGGCATGATGTATACTCGTTTCATGTTTTCACGTGGTCAAGACACGATGACTCAGGAACAGACTGCTCGCATGGCAGGAAGTCATGTTCCAATTGCTCAATCAGTTTTATCAATGGATATTCCGATTGCAGAAGGGACCGTTCCTCCTGCAATACAGAACAGAATTGTGCAGTTAAAGCGTAATAATTATTCATGGCCGATATGTAAACCGATTTTAATGTGCGGTGTGCCAGGTACTGGTAAAACGAAACTTGCACATCATATTGCAAAAGAAGCTCAATTGCCGTTTTACAGTGCAGCAGCACCAAGTTTTGTAGGTGCACATTGTAATTCAGGCCCAGAAAATATGTGTACAGTTTTTAAAAATGCACGACGACGTCCAATGTCTACATCAATTGCAAATACGTTTCGTCGGTTTGGTCGATGGATTTTACGCCGTCCTGCCTATGTACGCAAACCCTCAGTTATTTTGATTGATGAAATTGATGCATTTGCAAAACCGGTACGTGATATTAATAGTTTGCTACCTGGTGATCAGCAATTAGAAAATGAACGCAGAAATACATTGAAACGTCTTTTCTGGGAAATGTCACGCAATCCACTTGCTGAAAATAATTTGCGTTGCTTAAATTGTCCTCCTGCAGATTGGTTTGAAAAATATATGTATTCAATGGTTCATCCTGTGATTGCAGCTGGACGCACCGCGATTCAGGCTTTGGGGGGGGGCGTGATGTTATCCCTGAATCCATTGAAGAACAAGTTGTTGCAGCATCTGTAGATCAAAGTTTACAATTTGAAGATCCTTTTGCCCGAGGATTTATTCAAGGTATTTTTAATCCACCTTATATTCCTTTGCGCGGTAGTATGCTGGACAAATTGGATATATTTATGAGAAATTTATATTTAAAATGTTTTTCAGCGTATAATCGTTTTAATTTTTGGTTGTGTCGATGGATGACATATAAAGGAAAGACTGATGCGTTAGTTATTGCAACAACGAACAAGCGCGCACATGAATTAGATCTTCGCATGCGAGACTTTTTTGAAATTATTGAAATGCATCCATTTAATCAAGAACAACGATTATCAGTTTTACAGTTTCATGCACGTGGCAAGCAGCTTGCAGATGGTATTGATTTACAACAGCTAAGTGCAGGAACTGCCGGTTTTACCGGTGATGAATTGGCTGCATTGCTGAAATATGCTGCCAATTATGCTGCAGAAAATGATGCACAATACATTACGCAAGAAGATGTTGACCGTGCACTGCAAGAAATTGTGCGGTTACGTAATAACCGTCAAGAATATGCGCGGCACCGAATGATACCGCGCAACAGATAAAACAAAAATATTTTTTGAGATTAGCCAACATATTGATTAAAGCGTAATTGTTTTCCATCATGTGAAAGCCAATGTGGAATGGCATAAATGTTCATGTGATTTGAATCTGCAACATAGACTGTAGCTCCTGCTGCAAAATTACATTGATCATTCTTGCAGAACATATGTTTGCGATAGATGAATTCAGGAACAATTGGCATTGTAATATCTGAATTTTGGATGCGTTCTTCAATGCCTTCAATTGAATAGTTAATTCTGAATAAATCTGCGACATCTTCACCATTGAGTACTGGTGGAAGTTTTCCGGTGTTTTCTGTGCATATCAAGAATAGCATGCCGTTTTCATCATTTACAAATGTTGCATTTTGATAATTTTTGCCAGGTGCAAATTTTGATGAATAGACTTTGCCAACGTATGACCAATCACAATCAATTGTTTCTTCTTTTGAATAATAAAAGTGGAAACTATTGCCTGCGTCATTTGCAGCAATTAAGAAATGATTATTTGGTAGTTTGGTAATTGCTGCAGCCATGATTATACCGCTTTTGCTGATGAAATGTTCAAGCCGTTGTGGTTCAAGTGGATTTGTCATATCAAAGAAAATAATTTGTGCACCTTTGCCTTCAAGTGGAATAACTAGATATTTTCCGATTGTGCTTGCGCCACCAGCATGCCAACGTACCGTGTCCAAATCAACACGCAGACGCACTTGATCACGATAGTTAACCGTATCGTCAGTAATATTTGGTGTAAGAGGCCCTGTCATTTCAGATGTGCGCATTTTGATAACAAACATTTGTGAAATATTATCAATGCAATTGCTACCAGTAACCACCAGAAATTTGCCCAGTCCAAGATGCTCAGGAAGTCGTACGATTGATTGAAAATGAGATATGCCGGCTAACTTTCCTGCATCTGAAATGCCAAGGTAATTAATTACTTGATAAAATGAAACTTCTAATTTATTTGTGTAATAAATATTTGGAACGATTTCATTGAATATACGTGCACCAAGATAATTTGACTGACCTACTACTGGCATAATAAGTGAAAACTTTTGACAGACATCGTTGATCCATGGATTTTCATCTTCACTGCCAAGATGTTCTGCATATGCTGTTGGCATAATTGCAAGTAGCAGTAGTGCATATATTAAAAATTGTTTTTTGTGTATCATATTTTCTCCTTTTTTAAATATGAAAGACCTTTGCATGACTATAAAAAATGTGGTGTTGAATATGCAAGAATGCATTTTTATTTTCTTTTAACTATGGCGGGTATGCAGAATGAGAAGTTCCGGGTTTTGCCGTTTGTATGGTTCGATACATTCTGCTTCACTTTGTATTCGCAGAACACTCACCACGAACGGCAATGCAATATTCAAAATTCAACGCGCAAGCGTTTATGTAAATTGAGTACCGGTAGCTTGTAGATGACCTGCGATCGATTTTCTGAAATGAAAATCGGAGACAGTAGCCTGTCCGGCATAGCTTCATGCGACGACGGATCTAGCTTTCAAGCGAGAGAATGATCCAACTGAAAGTTGGGGTCCTTTTAGTCAAGATCTTTTGGACAAGCAAAAGATCTTGCATGCGCGGCGAAGCCTTGGCGAAGACGTGTGCTGCACGCATAATGCATTCGTTGTCTGCAAAATGCATTATGAATGAGTAATTTTTATATGATTTTTATTTTTTCAAAATACTCAAAAACGCTTCTTGTGGCACTTCAACATTACCAACTTGTTTCATCTTCTTTTTGCCTTCTTTTTGTTTTTCGAGCAATTTGCGTTTACGTGAAATATCGCCGCCATAGCATTTTGCGGTAACATCTTTACGTAATGCAGAAACTGATGAACGAGCAATAATTTTTGCACCAAGTGCTGCTTGAATAGCAACTTCAAAAAGTTGTCTTGGAATGTTCTTTTTAAGTTGTTCAACAAGATTACGACCAATGTAATATGCTTTATCAACATGTACAATGCATGAAAGCGCATCGACCGGTTTTTTGTTGAGTAAAATATCCATTTTGACTAATTTAGATGGTTCATAACCTGCTTCATCGTAATCAAAACTTGCATATCCTGAACTGATTGATTTCAGCTGATCATAAAAATCAATTGCAACTTCATTTAATGGTAATTTGTAACGCAACATAATGCGTGTTTCATCAAGATAACTGAGATCTTCTTGTATGCCCCGTTTTTCTTCGCACAATTTTATAACGTTACCAACATATGTTTGTGGTGTGATGATTGTTGCATTGATAACTGGTTCAAATACCGTTTCAATATACTGCTGTTCAGGAAAATCAGATGGACTTTCAATGGAAATTGGATCTTCTTGATTTTTTAATTGTACTAAATAGCGTACGCTCGGTGCGGTTGCAATAACATCAAGGCCATATTCTTGTTCAAGGCGCTGCTTGAAAACATCCATATGCAATAACCCTAAAAATCCGCAACGGAATCCGAGTCCAAGTGCAGGCGATGTTTTCTTTTCTGCCGTTAAACTTGCATCATTCAATGTCAGTTTTTCAATTGCTTCACCGAGTAAAACAAACTGATCACTGTCAACGGGGAAAATGCCGGCAAATACCATTGGTTTTGCAGGTTTGAAGCCTGGAAATGGCGTGACTGGTTTTTTTGAATGAAACATCGTGTCGCCAATACGCGCTTCGCGAATTGTCTTCATGCCGGTAATGACATAGCCTACCTGTCCTGAATATAATGCTTCAGTTGGCGTTTCATTCGGATACATTAATCCAAGTTCATTTACTTCATAGGTAGCACCAGTTTGTACAAGTGTGATTTGATCACCTTTTTTCAGGTTGCCGTTTTTAATTGCAATCAAACAGACAACACCACGATATTCGTCAAACCACGAATCAAAAAGCAATGCTTTGAATGATTCGTCAGGATTACTTTCTGGGGCAGGAATCCGATCAATGACGGCATCAAGAATTTCTTGAATGCCGATATTTGACTTTGCAGATGCAAGAATAATTTCATCTTCCTGAAAATCAAAAAGCTTCATCATTTGTAGTTTTGTACGTTCAACATCTGCAGCAGCCATATCAATTTTATTAATGACGGGAATTATCGTTAAATTTTGTTCAAATGCTAAGTAAAAATTTGCAATTGTTTGTGCTTCAACGCCTTGTGAAGCATCAACAAGTAATACTGCACCTTGGCATGCATACAGTGAACGTGAAACTTCATAACTGAAGTCTACGTGACCGGGAGTGTCAATTAAGTTGAGCAGATATTCTGTATTGTCTTTTTTATGAAACATCGATGCCGTTTGTGCTTTGACGGTAATGCCACGTTCACGTTCAACCTGCAATTTATCTAAAAATTGTTCTTTGCGTTGTCGCTGAGTGATGGTTCCGGTTTCTTCCAGCATGCGGTCTGATACTGTTGATTTGCCATGATCAATATGCGCAATGATAGAAAAGTTGCGAATAGCCTTTGGCGGGAATGATGATAATTTAATTTTTTTCGGATCCATTTTTACCGTTTTCAGTTTTAATTCTTAATCTTCATAAGCTTTTATATCAGTAGTTTACGCGAATAACTCTTTTTTCGCAACGGATCTGATAATTTGCAAAAATTTAAGGCAAAAAAAGACCGGCAATTTAGCCGGTCTTTTTTTATTTTGTAAACGATCTTATGCATTTTCAACTGGAGGAATGATACGATCAATGTTTCTTTGTATTGATTGAGATGGAGTTTTACTTAAGATATTTCTAATGTCATCTCCCCAATATTTTTTGCCTTCATTTAAGCTTGCAAGTCTCGCGATATGAGCTTCGCATCGTGCATTTAGATTGAATAGTTTGCCTGATAAGTACTTGAATAATGGATATGAAGCGAATCCTGCAGCGGTAGATGTGAGTAATGTTGATGCAGTTACTACGAGTGGTAAATGTTTGCCAACAATTGTTGCAAGTCGTGCAGGAACAAGTTTTGTCATATTCATTTTTAATGCTTTGTAAATTGGAAAGAGTGAACCAAGTGCTGTT
>Ga0180433_10008268_pt1 | contig 13007 bp, 28 predicted proteins | sample SS_ome_8_FD_132980 | JGI IMG/M metagenome (GOLD analysis project Ga0180433, IMG submission 132980) | Hypersaline lake sediment archaeal communities from the Salton Sea, California, USA - SS_1_D_1 metaG | ecosystem: Environmental > Aquatic > Non-marine Saline and Alkaline > Hypersaline >... | reverse complement strand
TTCAAAAATCCATATTAAAAAATAATCTAACTACCTAATTTTAAAGTAGTTACAGACTATTTTTCTGATAATGCAAAAAATAGTTGACTTTTAAATTTAATTACGCTATATTTATTGTATCCGAGATTAGTATCAAATTCATACAAATTTCAAGTATTAATCTCGGGAAAGGGTTTTTTATGAGTCATTATGTTGATGTAGAGACAGAAATTCAGAATCAGAGTGCTCTAGTAAGAGCTCTGGAACGACTCGGTTTTAAAGATAAGATAGAAATACACTCTATTCCTCAAAATTTATATGGATATCAGGGTGATCTCCGAAAACAAAAAGCTAATGTAATTATCCGAAAAAAACATGTTGGGCGAGCTGCCAATGATATTGGATTTGAAAAAACCTCTAATGGTCGATTTATTGCTCATATCAGTGAATTTGACCATAATAAATACGGTCAATCATGGCAAAGAAAACTTTTTACCTATTACGGTGTCGAAGCAGCTAAAATAGAATGTGAAAAAATGAGTTATACTTATACTGAAACAGTTGATGAAAAAGAACGCCCTCGTCTTAAAATAATGATATAAGGAATAAAAAAATGCCTGAAATTATACTTACCTTCGAGTTAGATGGAAAGACAGTTCACAAAGAAACTAAAGGTTTCACAGGATCCAATTGTGTGTCAAAATCAAAATTTATTGAAGATGCCCTTGGAGGCAAAACAAAAAACAGGATGTTTAAATCAGAATATTATGAAAAAGAAAAAACAAAAGAAAACAGATCCAAAATTAGAAATTGATCTTGTATTTGACGGTAACCGGGTTATAAGTCCCTGGTACCACTCCGAAATTGCTCCAATATTATGTTCACTATGCAAAGAAAAATGTTCAGATAAAAAATGTCTGAATGTTAGCCCATACTGCGGGTAATGAAAGAAGGTGACTCATGGTCTTTTTACTTGCCATGATAGGTCTCATATTTCTATTATGGTATCTATCAAAGGGATTAAAAAAACTCGGTTCTTTTCTTGAGCAATTGGGAGAAAGAATTGAAGATGAAAGAGCATTAAGGACAAAGACTAATGCCAATATTGAAAAACTCTTATCTCAGATAAAAAGTGCTCGAGAGAAAAAGAAAATAATAAATAAGGATACTGATGAACAGTATATCAAAAAAGTTAAAAAAGAAATTGATGAAATAACGGGAGATTTATAATGAATCTAACATTTAATAAAGAAAATTTTGATTTCTGGCAATTCTATATGGATAACTATGAAGAACTTGAGACTATTATATGGAAATTTTGTTGGAAATATAAAGATATGTATGACCCTAATGATATTCATTCCGAGATTTTACTCCGCTTACACAGGTCTCATTTTCATGAAGACTACAAACCGGAGCTATCTAATATAAATACGTATCTTACCAATATTATAAGAGGTTATGCAGCAACTATAGCAAATAACCATAGGAATAAAGAAAATTTTTATATGAAAATCAAAGAGAATCAAGAAGAAAAAAGATGTTTCCATAATCAATTTTTTATTGAAGATATTAATGGGATGAAAAAAGCAGATATTGCTCATAAAAGCACAATACCCGAGGAACTTCAGATCAATCCCGATTTCGATAATCAGATATTAATCGATGAATTAATATCATTGGTACGGTCAAAAGTACCTGAAAGAGAAAAAAAGATTGTAGATTTTCTTTCTCTGGGTTATTCCAGAAAAGATATAGCCCATACTTTTAAAGTAACAGTACAGGCTGTAAGTAATCACTGTCAAAGTATAAAAGACACGTTTAAAAGAACCTGTAAACTTGAAGGTATTACTTTTGGGAGTAAAAAATAATGTGTAAAAAAATCTTTTTAAATTATATTCTTGCGGGATATCCGGTTTTATGGATAGAGACCCATGAAGAATATCGAGCTCTATTAACTATGATTGATGAAGTGTCTAAAGCAGAGGATCATTACGATGTATATACATGGGACAGAGTTGATGGGGTGAAACTCAAGGAAATAAAAAATGGTGTACTAAATACCGGAAATCTTGAAAATGACACGGCCCCTTTAAATGACCCTGCTATTGCTCTGCAATGGGCTGATAATCAAATGCCGGACAATAGTGTCCTTTTATTACAGGATTTTCATCACTATCTTAAAGATAATGACGACGTAATTATTCGTAAAATCAGAAATATAATACCTAAATTTAAGGCTACTGGTAAGGTTCTGGCTATTCTTTCACATACTGTGAATATTCCTTCTGATATCGGAAAAGAAGTGACTGTTGTTCCCTTTAAATTGCCGGACACAGACGAACTTAGGGTTATTCTGAAAGGGGCGTGTGAAAGTGCCGAATTTGAGTATCCGGAAAACGATGAATCGATTATTGAAGCCGCCCGGGGAATGACTTTCTTTGAAGCAGAAAATGCTTTTTCACTTTCTCTTGTTGAAAAAGGTGAGTTCAATGTCTCTCTTATTAACAGGGAAAAAGCATCAATAGTTAAAAAGACGGGTCTTCTTGAAGTCATGGAAGTGAATGACACAATAAACGATATCGGTGGATTGGATACTCTGAAAGACTGGCTAACAAATCGTTCAAAATGTTTCTCTGAAGATGCCCGAAAATTTGGTATTAAGCCACCCAGAGGTTTACTTCTTGTTGGAGTTCCCGGTACGGGAAAATCTTTGACAGCTAAAGTAACGGCCAGTATTTTAAACAGGCCTTTATTAAGACTTGATGTTGGTAAAATATTCGGAGCTTATGTAGGAGAATCTGAGTCTAATGTCCATAAATGTCTGAATATTGCTGAAGCAGTAGCACCATGTTGTCTGTTCATCGATGAGTTCGAGAAATTTTTCTCTCTGAAATCTGATTCTCATGATACATCTAAACATGTTTTTTCAATTTTTCTTACCTGGCTTCAGGAAAAGACTGCAGATGTATTTATCGTTGCTACAGCTAATAATGTGGATGAAATACCTTCAGCTATGTTACGAAGTGGTCGATTCGATAAGTTATTCTGGGTTGATCTTCCTAATAATGAACAAAGAGCAGAAATAATTAACATCCATCTGTCCAAAGTGAACCGGGAATCTAAAGACTTTGATATGGCCAAACTTATTGAGGCATCTGAAAATTTCACCGGAGCTGAAATAAAAACCTGGATTGAAGAGGCCCTTGTTTACTCTTTTAATAAAGGAAATGAACTCAATACACAGGACCTTGTAGAAGTCTCTGAAGTAATAATCCCTATCGCTCAATTAACGGCTGATGAAATAAATAAATCTCGTCAATGGGCTACAGACAGGGGTATTATTAATGCCTCATCAAATATTAAACCGGTTCAGATAGAAACATTAAAGAAAAGAAAAATATCATTAAAATAACAATCATAAGGAGGAGATATTAATCTCCTCCTCTTCTTTTAAGGAGCATATATCATGGATATTTTTAAAGACGGGATTCTTATAAACATAACTGTAAATTACTGGAGTGGTGCAAAAATTTTAAGTCCCGAAGATTTAGGGCTAAAGAAAGAAAATGTATCGGATGCTTTTAAACTCGGTAATAAGGCTCTTGTTCCAAGAGAGATTATCAGAAAATTCAGGGCATTAGAAGCTCGAGCTCGAAATATTGTTGATACAAACAGTTTTAAATTTCCCATAGGTAATGCCCGTTTCATTCCAAAGAAAAAGTTTCCTAAAATACTCAAAAAGCTGGAAAAAATCAAATTTGAATATATTCAGCTTACAGAGCAACTTGTAATAAATTATGATAAATACAGGAAAGAAATGCAACCAATTTATCGGGACGCTGCAGAAAAGGCTTTTTATACCAGCCTTCCTAATTCCATAGAATTTAATATCGAAAAAATGGAACAGGAAAAAGAACACTTTGTTAATAATTTCCTTATGCGTGTTGCGACTTTTTACCCGTCGGCAAATACTCTTCGTGACAGATTTTCATTAGGATGGGACGTTTATGAAATCGCACTGCCCCGAATGAAAAAATCTGACAGTACTGAAATTGTAAATGGTCAAATAAAGGAAGACATAGCCGAAGAAGAATACAGGGCTCAGACACATGAAAAAATTGGTAAATTTCTTGATGAAGTAGTATCCGTATTACGTCAGGAAACAGTAGAAATCTGTACACATATTGTGAAAAACATCCATTCCGGAAAAGTTATAACAGGTGCAACTATTAAATCTTTAAAGAATTTCGTTGAAAACTTTAAGGAACTGAATTTTGTTGGTGATATCAAAATAGAAGAAGAGCTGAATAATCTTCAAAGAAATTTTCTCGATAACTACTCATCCGAGCAGATAACAAAACAGATTGATTTGCAGAGTGAATTGAAGCGCCGTCTCGGAAAACTGGCAAAAATAGCAAAAGAAACAACTGATATCAATTCAGTAACCGGTCAGTATAAGAGAAAGATTTCATGGAAAGGGAATGGAAATGATACAGAAAAATGATGAAGTTTGGGTTAATGAATCAAAAACTAATGGAGAGCCCCTTTTACATGAATGGTATGGTATAGTCACAGAAATCGACCAGGATTTTTATACTATCAAAGACACAAATCCTGAGAGTGACTATTTTGGAAAAACCTTTATACGAAATTTAAATAATCTGGAGAAAAAGGAATGAAATCTATCTTTCATTATACTGATGCCAGGAAGTATTTAAAAAACTGGTTTAAAAAATCCGGACTCAGCCATAGACAAGTTTCCGCTTATCTTGGAGCTGAGTCCAGCTCCTATCTCTTTAAAGTGCTAAATAACAACAAAGGAATACCAGCACTACCAGCACATAAGTATGAAAAATATATAAAACTTTACACTCATGTAAGTCTCGGAGTTTTAGCACAGTATTAATCGATAATTGGAAGCAGTGATTATAAGAATAAAATTGAGAATGACGTTCCGGTTTAACGGGATTAAAAAATTATCGGAAAATTTCAGAAAGTTTTTAACTAAAAAGAAACCATAATTTATTTTCTCACTCCTATGAGACAATACTTTTATAAAGAAAATGGTATAAAAAAACGTTATACTTATTGCACACTCTGTAGTTCCGGTCCTTATAAAGAAGAAGATGAAGGGTATGACTTTTTACGGTTAGGTGGAGAAAATACTCCCATAAATTATTGTAAAAAGTGCTGTTCAATCAGAGGCTATAAATTAAAAGCCAAGGAGGAAAAACCGGAAGAAGTTATAATTAAAAATATTATTCGCTTTATAATAGTGAGGTGCAAAGATAATAGCTTATACACATCAGTAAGTGGTCTCACTTTAGAAAAAGCTTTAAAAAACATGAATGTAGGAAAAGGGCCTAATTACACCAAACCAAGTAGTAGAAGACCCGTAAATTTAGTATTCTATTTTTCAATAGCTGACAAAAAAATTGGTGATAAAATAAAAAAATTATTTTCATTATGGAGTACTAATCAAAAAGAAAATTATATTAATTCTGTATTATCTTCTTATAATTCATCAGAAAAGCATGAAATCGAAAAAATATCCGGAATTCTATCCATAAAAACAAAATAAATCTTTAATTTCTCATAAATATTGGAAATAATATGTCCTCTGACAGAATTAAAAAAAATGATATGGTTTGGGTAAATGAATTCATTCAAGACGATAAGTTATCACGTCACGCTTGGTATGGGCAAGTTATAAATCGAATAGGTCATACTTGTAAAATCAGAAATTGCTCAAAAAAAATGCTTACTTTTAATAATATTTATAATCGACATGTTTCAGCATTGGAAAAAAAGAGGGATCAGTAACTGGTCCCTCCAATTAAGGTCTTGTAATAAGGCCGATGTTATAAATATAATAAATTTCTAATATCTCTACCATATAGAATAAGATTTTAACATAAACATTTAACGATAGGAGAAATGTATGAAACATTTTCTTATTCTATTACTTACTATACTATCTATAAGCTGTACAAATCACTATAATTTTGAATTCGGTTCCAGTTTAGCTCATTTTCAGGATGCTAAATTTCAGGATTATAAAGAAGGAAAAGAACTCTCTAAAGAAGAAAAAGTCAGATTCAAAAATAATTTATGGATAAAAATGTCTAATAAATTAGCTCCGAGTAATCTTGTTATTAGACATTACTGTTTAATAGATTTGTATAATAAAAGACCTCGTAATAAAAGAAAGATACAGAATCTTTTAAATTTATTGGGTAACGGTTTATATAAAGAGGGCTATTCATATTGGTTGTATGTCAAACCTTTTCTAGTAGAATATAATAGGAGGTATAATTTATTTGATTGTTTCATAAAAGATATGGATTTAAATTTTCAAAAAACAGCTTATCTTGGTACTGATGGAAAATTGTATCCAGTTCCATTCGGTGACCTTAGACATATACCTCTAGAATTAGGGCTTCAATCAAGCTCCTCTGTTTCTGAGAATCTAGAAATTTACCCGGTAATTGTTAAAATTAAATCAAATTATATAGAATATTTCATACAGAGATGTCCTTTAGGATTTAATACTCATATCCCGGACAAAACTCAAGTTGTAAGAGTTAATAATGATGGATCTGAAATATGTGTTTTTAATTATATAGATTCTTCAGAAAAATGTAAACCATTTGAATGGTATGAAGGGTATGATAAAAAGTATAAAGATAAAGAAGAAGAATTTAAAGATACTTTCAATAAAAACAGAAGGTTATCCCTTTTTAATTATAAAGAATGGTGGAAAAAATATATAGAAATTTTTAATAAATAAATTTTTAAATTTAAAAATCTTTTCCTTATTTATATAATATTATAGGGCCAGAAATGTGGTACATATACTGATTTATTTAAAGGAGAAATTTAATGTCTAAATCTTTATCTGAATTCGTCAAAGAAATAAAAGGCCAAATCGAATTATTTGAAACTTTATACAGGAAAAAAATGGTAGAAAATCCGGAACATTATCCCGAGCGTTTTGAGTCAGATAATGTCGGTTTATGGTTTGAATTTATGAAACTGGAGATCTTTAAAAGTTATAAGGTATTAAATTATGGACAATAAAGAAATTAGAACTTTTATAGCCAATAAGGGCTACTGTACTTTAAATGAAATAAGGTCTGAATTTTCAGATAATGATGAAATTTTACAAATTAATTTAAATTTTCTTCTAGAAAGAAATAGAATTCGAAAGATAAAATATCAATCTCCTAATGGTCCCGGTGAACTCTATTATATTTTAGCAGAAAAATAAATCTTTTTAAAAATAACCCAGTCGTTATGAGATTAATAATATGAGCACATTATCTGTTCTTATTGGCATTCCCGGAAGTGGAAAAAGTCATTGGATAAAACATTATACAAAAAATTTTTATGTCGTATGCCCTGATAATATACGTAAAAAATATTATTCCGACATCTCAGATCAGAATAATAATACAGCTGTATGGAATATTGCAAAAGGACAAGTAATTTCTGCATTAGAATGCGGTCATGATGTTGTTCTTGATGCGACTAATGTCAACACATTATACCGCCGAGAATTTTTAAAAGATATAATTCCTTATCATAAAGTTAAAGCTATTGTATTTGATATAAGTCCAAAAGAAGCATGTTCCCGAATTGCTAATGATATCAAAAACGGAATAGATCGTAGTAACGTTCCAGAACAGATTATTTATCGTATGTATGGTGAATATTTATACACCTTAAAAGTTTTAAATCAAGAAGGATTTGAATCCATAACATATGAAAGTATGAAAGTATGAAAGAAAGAGTATATGAAAAAATCTGAATTTAAAGATTTTATTTATGCATCAATCATTGATTTAAAAGAAACAGAACAAATTTCTTGTGATTTAGCTCAGAAAATAACTAAAAAAATCACTGATGAATATTGGAAAGATTTTGAATCTGATGAGATAATCCCATTAACTTCCGAAAATTATCATAATATGTGCTTATTGATAAAATCACAGGAAGAAAATTTAGATCGATTCAGAAACAAAAGGATTGAAAACTATTGAAAAAGAAAAAGGTGGACATGAATAAACAACAGTTGGCTAAACGTATATACGAATATATCACTGAATTTAAGGGTAAAGACAAAAAATATTACTGCATCAATGAAATCAAGAGACTGATTGATTGGTCCAGAATACGAAATACCCAGTTCAAACTCAACCATATCTATGTAGTCACTACTCTCCGGTTCGGTTATAAATATATAAACCCCAACCGTTCCGGCGACGGTAAATACCATTCTTTCGAGAAAAGAACTTCTCCAAAACAAAGAAGATATTTCACCATTATTAAACATCGAACATGGGGCTGGTTCAAAAATTTAGGACAAGCCCGTACAGCTATAGAAAATAACTGGGGCGACATCTACGAAGGTGAATACAACTATGCTGTTATCGAAAAAGTTACTGATGGTATTCTCCATAGTGGGGAACTGTCCCTTGAATACTGGTATAAATGGCACGGATCATGGCGTAAAGGTAAATACAAACGCTGGAAGAAACCAAAGAGATATGATAATATTATAGGCTTTATGACCCGTATGCAAGGTCTTAATGTCTCTTGGAAGGATGCCCTTGATGAAACTGAATAATTTAAAAAGATATTTCTTTCATCCAGAGGGAATGCGTCTTGATTTATCTCAGGAAAGCGCTAAAAACAGAGGTGAATGGGTTAAATACAATGATTTAAAACCTCAAAACTCCAAAGTAAGTTCTGAATATATTAATGAAATGATGGATAAAATTGACGACGCAAAAAACAGAGAAGCACATAATGATTTGTCAAATATAGCATATCAGCTCATTAATAAATTAACAGAATTCATACTTTAAATTGGAAAGTTACCTGTGAAATTGAACGATAAAGGAACACGGTACTGGGTCTCCTTCTGGGTTAATGATATAGTACTCCCTCACTTTGAAATGCACCGACCTTGGTGGATCAGTGGCCAAGATATGAATGATAGGTCTTCTATCTGCTGCGCTGTCATAGCTGATAATGAAGATGAAGTTAAAAAATATGTCCTCTCATGCTTCGATGAAGGACATGTACCTGAGAAACTCGAATACCGGTTTATTGAAGAACGTCCTAAAGATTGGGACCCCTTCTATGATAGATTTCCTAAAGGAGATTGGATGCAATGGCCGAAAAGAAACCTGTAATCGAAATCGTAGAATGCATCTACGTAAACATAAATGATAAAAAAAGTAGAAATTTTAATATTATAAACAAATTCATGCAGTGGGCTCTGGATAATAATATACTATCGATCCGCGGCCCCGGTGGCTATGTTGGTCCTAATGGGTATGGGTTCATGCATAGAAAAGAGCATCAGGAAAAAATTGTCCAGTTCTTCAAAGACGAGGGCGTTGACGTAACTATTTATACAACGTAGGAATTATATGAAAATACATGTTTCTATTCCTCAGACAATTGAACTCACTCGTGAGCAGATGATAAAGATCACTTTGGAGACAATAAAAAAACTATTTGATATCCCTGAACATGCGTATATCAATGATGAAGGTACTCTTATAAAATGGATAGATACACACGGGTCTGGTATCGAGGAAGGCCTCAGAAAAGCAACTATTGAAGATAAAAAAGCGTTAGACATAATAGAATTAATTCTAAAAAAACAAAAATGGATTAAAGAATATCCAAATGAATGAAGATGCAATTCTTTTTAAAGGGAACGTATGACTACGGCAATTTATTCTGAAGAAGGATGGACCGCAAAAGTAGAAATTTTAGAAGATAATTCTGATAATGAATGGCAAAGACTGAAATTAAAGGTCCTCGAAGTTATAAAAGAAAACCCCGTTCTTAATATGCCTGCCGTAGATGAAATATTCGATGTCAGACAAAAACACGCTTATTACGGAGTGGTATATGAAATTAAAAGGAATAAAGAATGAAATACACTTATTATGAGAAAAAAGACCCTAAAGATGGCTGGTCACGCTGGTTCGCATGGAGACCTATCCCAATAGGTAGATATCCCTTGAAAGACGGTCAAGCAATGGTGTGGCTAGAATGGGTCGAGAGAAAATGGCTTGATTCCCGAGAGGGAAGCGATTCCTATGAATATAGGTTACCAAAACCCAGACCTACATCAAAGGGAACGGCCTTCTCCGAAGAAACACAGGCAAAAATTGAAAAAACCCAGAAAATGAGTAAGACACTGATCCGAGCGCTGTGCCATCACTTATAAACAAAAGGAACTCGATATAACAAAACTCTTTCATCCCCTATTTGAGAAGGAAAAAAAGAATGAAAGTATTTACATACATTTTATTAGGTCTACTAGCCATCACTACAGGATATTTCGGCTTTATCTATATCCTAGACCTTGCATCACCTCAATCACCCATGGAAGCACAAAAAACAGCCGATAAATTCTCGGGGGATATATGAAAAAAAAATACAGAAAAGGTGAACATTTAATCAAAAAAGAAAAATCCTTAAGGAGAAGAAATCCATGAAAACATCACCACAAAAAGGACAGACAATCATATATAACCCAGAAAACGGGCTGGAACTTAATATCCCCTCAACAGGATTCAGTCTACGTCCTGGTACCCGGGCTAAAGTAGTGGAAGCCATGGGATCATCTTTTTTACTCGAATTTGAACTGGGCCCAAACCTTGTCTGGACATTCCTATATCCCGAAGAATTCGTCATGGAAAATTTTAATGAAGAATAAAAGAAAGACCTTTAAAGTCGTCACATATGGTATTGATTATATAGCTGAAAGTTGCAGCTCCTCCAACTATATGTGGAAAACAGAATTATCAGTTTTTAATCTTTTAACAGATAAAGATTTTAAATGGGAATATTTTAAAATACGATTCAAATCTCCCGACATACAATCAAAGAAACAGGGATATGCCTGGGGTAGAGGATATGGCATTATGAAGCTCAACCGTTACCTCTGTAGAGCCTGCACCGAAGAGCAGCTCATAAACTTCGCCAAAAATGCAGTACAATCATTAAACACATCAGGCTATCTTTTGATCAGTTTAGATAGAATGCCATCGATCAAGGACACCTTCATGTTCGGCATGTATCTGTCATGTCATCCTGCTTCTAAACTGCTCGATGAGTACCCGGTAAATACTTTCTGCTGGAGGTCATAAAGTTGAAGTTCAGAATTAAGAGCATCGAGGGTCGTGTCAGAATAGACATGTACACGGAGGGCGACACAATTAAAATGACATTAATACACGAACCTACTGGCAATACTGTCAGTGGTGAGGGAAAATCATAAAAGACATCTTATGCAAGAACTAGCAAAAAAGGTAATCTGGAATGAAAAATGATCCAAGAGACCAGCCAAATGCATGAGAGAACTGACCTATATACTTTTCTAAGAATGAAAGATTTAAAGGCTTACTATACAGGTCTTATTCCAGATAACATACTGAGATCTATGATAGAAAAATTAAAGAAAGATTTTAAGAAACGTAAGGGTGTACCGGCTAAATTGAATAATTTACAATTTCTGAAAAAATGCGAATGGGAATTAAACCGGATTTTGAAGGATGATAAGGTTGAGTAATGTCAAAAAAAGCCAAAAAAGTAGCTGAGACGATTTTAAAGTTGAGACGTGCTCACATTGATTTGGTAAAAAAAGATAATTTTTTTACTTCAGAGATAGAATTACATTGGGCTATACAGAGAAGTGGAGCATCAATGCCGTACCAAGATTGTCTCGAAGCAATGAAAAAAGGGGGCCTTATAACTGATTATAATCTCGCTAAAGATACAGCGAAGGAATAGTTACCTCTTCCTATGAATGGGAAGTCTATCGGGTAGCCGTATAAGAGGGAACTTCTTAACTAATATTATAGAAGAAATACTTTCATGAGAACATGGAGTAAATATCTAAATTCACAGAAATACTCCGAGTGTCAGGTAGTCACGGCATTAAATGCCTATTATTACCTGACAGGTAAGATTTATTGTGAACAAAACAGCCAGGAATACGAGAACCTGGTTAATCTATGTTGTGCCCGGAACGGTGCAGCTATCTCTATTGAAAAGGTTCATAAAAAACTTGGACTCAAAATAATAGGATATTCAACATATCTAAGTACTATGACGGAAACCGAATGGTATAAGTTGGAAGCTTTAAAAAAGTTAATTAAAGGGAGACATCCAAAAGATTTACCCAAAAGAATAAGAAGAAAAATAAGATTACCTATTGAAATAAAAGTCTGGCATAAAATAACAGGTTATCATTCAATACTCATAGTAGACCATTGTTTAAAATCAGAAACGTATAGAATAGCCAATTTCAGGTATGAAACGAGTACAAAAGGTTGGATGTTTGCTGAAGACCTCTATAAATTTACAACAGATATGAACGAAGGTTGGGTTTTCCGTTTATTTGGATTGGAGAAATGATGAAAAGAGAAGGGGAGAAATGTTAATAGATACTAAATATGAATTAGGACAAGAAATCTACTTTGTTAGAGGTTTTTATGAAATCCAGAGGGTAGAGTCAACATGCCCTAACTGTAAAGGCAAATATGAAAAGAATATGAAAGGCGGCAGATGGTATTGCAATATCTGTGAGCAGGGAAAAATAAAAGAAACAAAAGATATTCTATCCATTATTTTAGAAGAAGAACCCTACACGGTAAACGGTTTTTGGATATCCGTCGATAGTGAAGGAAAAATTGAAGGAATACGAGTAGCCGTAATTCAGAAAAGAAAAGACAATGCCACATCCTATTTTCACTTTCATGTTAATCTGGATGATAAAAAAAACGATGATTGGGCCTGGATGGAAAAAGACGACGGAATAGAGCAAGGAATAGAATATAAAAAAGTTCATTTAACAAAAAAGCCGTACAAACTGAATACAGGAGGGTGAAAAAAATACTCGATGCACAAAATAAATAACTCTGAAGACGAACATAGATGTAATTGTATAAATCCCTTAAGTTGTGATAACTGCAATTCTGGGCCCTGCCATAACT
>Ga0180433_10008265_pt1 | contig 13014 bp, 8 predicted proteins | sample SS_ome_8_FD_132980 | JGI IMG/M metagenome (GOLD analysis project Ga0180433, IMG submission 132980) | Hypersaline lake sediment archaeal communities from the Salton Sea, California, USA - SS_1_D_1 metaG | ecosystem: Environmental > Aquatic > Non-marine Saline and Alkaline > Hypersaline > Sediment... | reverse complement strand
CGATTCGATTATACGATCCGACGGTATCGGTGATCCGATCTTCAACTGGACGTATCAGCTAATCGCCGTGGATCGACTTGGACAGGATCTCGAGACATCGAATCGAATTGGAGAGTTCGATTTCGCGTATAATCCCCCTGTCAGGGAATTGTATCCTGACTTTTCTGTCCCGCATTTCCCATCAAATTTCATAGAGAAACAGCGGAAGTGTTAGCAAATGCAAAGGCTCCCGGCCCCTTCGACCCCTTCGACCTTTCGATCCCTTCGGCTCCGCTCCCGTCTCCGTCCGTCAGACGGACTATGTCCGTGGCAAGCAGGAACCCTGTTCCCCTACGAGCATGCGAATCCCTCTTTTTCTTCCTTCCTCCTTCTGAAAAGGAGGATTGAGGAGGATTTTCCTTTCTCCGAAGCTGATAGCTGAATGACAAAGTCCATGAGCGACGTCGAATGGCTGAACGACGGAGTCCTCGAGCCAAGTCGAGAGGCTGACAGCTCTTACAAGATACGTCGAAAACCCTGCGTGAGTGGAATCCTGGATAGAAAGGCCGGTAAAATGCATGAAACGGGGAGAGCAGATCGCTCTCCCCGTTTCCGAGGCTAATAGAAGGAGCTCTACCGCTTTTTCGATTCCGGCATCCTGAACGCGGCAGGTCCCGGTCCGTCGAAATCGCTGAATGTACCTGCGGGCATGGTTATGGTCGTGGCATACCACCAGTCTCCGGATCCCTCGAGCACCGGACCTTCAATGGTACGTTGAATCTGATTCGCCTGCCCCTCATTGAGAAGAATCCGCAGTGTCGGCGTTGTCGGCCCCTCACCTGCATCACTCCAGTAGTGAACCGCAACATTGTAGTTGCCGGGTACGGAATCCATTGCCGACTTGCCAAGATAGAAATTCTCAGGTCCCCAGCCGTCGACGTCATCTACATCGAGCCATCCACCGATATCCGATCTGTCGTTCGACCAACCGCACCATTCACCGGTAGGATCCTGAACCCAGAGATCGACATCGTTGTCGGGTCCGACATTCCATGTGAGATTCACATTCATTCCCACGGTTCCGAACGTTCCTTCCACTTTTATTTGAGCGGATCCCAGACCGTATTGATTGAACGCTTCCACCTTGATTGTATTCTCACCTCGCTGGAGAACTATCGGCGTATTATCAAGTTGACCGGTGGTCACGCCGATGGTCTGTGCTGCTCCGTTCACAAATAGCCGTGCATTCGTGATCAACTCGTCACTTACAGTACCCTGGAGATAGACCACACGATCCGCGGATTCGGAATTGTCAGCCGGTGATGTAATTGTTACCTCCGGAGCATCTCCATCTCCACCGGGAACAACCAAACCGGCGGTTGGAAGCCCGTAGGAATCGATATTATCCAGGAAATCGAGACCCTCGTCATAGACTCCGTTTCGATTTACGTCTATTATGATATCGTATTTTCCGGGGCTGAGCGGTGACGACCACACGCGGACACGTCCCTCGTTCGTGCATCCATATTGAGGGGTATCATACTCTGATCCCCTACTAACATCAACGAGTTGATCCCCGGTATTCCACTCATCCTGATGCACCACAACATATTTATGAACCCATTTGTGCGTAAATTGCTGCGTGCTTGGATTCAATTTTGCGTATACATGCTCAGAGGTCTGGAATATGTCTTTATAGTCGTTGCTCGAATCACATGCGATCTGAACCTGGATATCTCCACCCGACGCATATGTTTGAACCATGAATCCGACGGGATAGTACCCGTCAATGAAATCGGTTTCTGCGTCAAAGATACCGTTCCGGTTGACATCGGCGACAATATCATAGGGGGCAACCAGCGACGGCGAAGACCACACCCGAGTAAGGAATTCTCCATTTCCATCAACGGTGGCGGTTTCTTTTCCACCTGACACATCAACCAGCGACATTTCATCTATCCAGTTAGTCACGTCATCTACCACATACAGATCAACATCCGTATTCGGAGTCATATTCCTCCCCGCGGCATAGACCGGATGTTGAGTACGGAGAAACGAATTGATCCCGTCACCGTACTGATCAGCCGCGAAAACCATGGGAAGCGTGGCATCAACGGTAAACTCATATGTGTCCACCAGATTCCCATCAAGGTCCGATACGGTGAGTGTATACGTGGCAATCATGGGTGAGAGCCACTTCAATGCCGGCGTCATTGCCGGAGTTCCCACGGCAAAACCGAGGTCGTATCCGATGGCGGTCAACGGAATAAATCCGTCACCATCACTGGTCAATCGGGCTATGGCAATTTCCTCCTGGGCATCATCAACCAATGAAAAATCGTATTGTGTCCGTGGAGTAAGACCATCGAATATCCAATATGCGCTTTGACCGCCCACCAGTTGATCGGCGGAGTTGCCCTGGGAGTCATATAATCCCGCGTCCTGAGGCTCAGGGGATGTAGGGCTATCGTCGTCACTGCTGCCGCATGTCAGCAGGCAGAGCATAATTACCGGCATACAAAACGCTGCAAATCGTCTCATTGCGTCTCCTTAACTCGAGGGCTGGACCATAACCGATACGGTTCGGAGTAGTAATCGGAATAATTTGTATCAGAATTCCCATTACCGGACGGCTAAGAAACACCTCCAATCCAAAGCATCGTTGACGGTACCGACCACGGGGCGATTCCAATGACACGAATCCTGGGCTGGAACAATTCATGCCGTGGATGACGGCCGTTATACGACAACCATTCTTCTCAGCCAGAGAAACATTACCCCGCATCAGGTGAACATGTTACACCCCGGACATATCGTTTGTCAAAGCTCTCCCGATATACTTACCCCTGCAAACATTTCGTCATCGCCACGACATAATCTCAACTGCCACAATCGCGAATTATAGACTCACCATGATAGTCCACACAGCGATGATAAATCCAACGCGGTGCGATATAACTCAAACTGGATATTATGAAGTATCGTTCAAAAATAGATATTGATCTTTACAACTTTTCGGCCATGATCACCCCAGAAGAAGAGATATTCTGATATGGTCCTGATTCGTCCGGGAATAAGGAGATGAATATATGAATAGGATTACATGGATTTTCGTATCCATACTTTCCATGTGTATGGCTATACCCGCATATGCCGGGACAGGAGAACTGCGGTTCGTGGAAACGGATGTTGTTCTCATGCCTGATGGGAAAGCATCGATTGAATATGTCGTTCGATATCACGTTCTCTCCGGTGAGTTTCATGGATTCTATTTCAGCGGCTTCGACCGAATCGTTCCGCGGTTTGATTACAACAATGCCGGCGCCGTTGACAACCGGGGTAACACCTACGGTCTTGATATAAAGAAAGTCCGGGACGACATGTATGACATTGTTCTGTCCAATGGTGAAGCAGTCACACATGGCGACGTAACGTATCGATTCCGGTTTGCCTGCGATATGATGAATGCGGGATACCTGGCTACCACCACAACGGATGACGGCAGAGATTTGATTGTTCTCAACTGGGCACCCACCGAGTGGGATCAGGCTCTGGAACACTATACGGTTAAAGTCATATACCCGATACCGTATCTCAATGAAGCCACCGACCGAAGTTCCGTTGAATCGGAACTGCTCTCCCATGGTTTCGCCACCGAACCATGGATGAACAACGCGTATCTCATCGATTACCGTGTTCGGCAACAGGGTGTCAATCGCTGGATTGAAGTCCTCCTCCATCGGGATGATGTTCCGTCGAATTACTCGTTCAGGATTCAACAGTATGTAGATGCATCCGTCTTCTCCGAGGTGTCATCTGCCACTCTTGCCGATGCCCGGCGATATCAGCCGGACGACACATATGAGAAACAAGAGGGGGATGCGGCACTCATACCGCCACGATTTGCGCTCGCCGGTGGACTTGGTCTCATTCTTCTGTTCGCCGTAGCGGTGGTCGGGAAAAAGCATCGATCCATGATTCGGGCGAAAAATGAACTCGATGACGTTCAATGGGCGCGTGAGGACTGGGAACCACCGGAAATCCGACTTTCAAGTTTCAGAAAAGAAGGAAAGATAGCGAAGGATCTCGATCCGGTTGAAGCCGCTGTTTTTATAGGAGTTCCATACAAACAGATATTATCCACCATGCTGTCGGGCCTCGTGGCTCGCGGTGCTCTTTCGGTGATCACCCGGGATCCTTTGCTGGTGGAAGTGGTCAAACCCCCACCAATTCCTGAGACTGAACTCGGGATTCATGAATACTGGATGTACCAGGCCGCCAGAGACGACGGAAAATTCGATGAAACCGAGCTTGAATCCATGCTGCAGAGAATCGTACGAATGGTTCAGGAAAAAGCATGGGACTGTGATATAGAAGCCACGAAACGCTATTTCGAGGATCGAATTGGAGAAGCATTCGAACCTTCCGAATCAGAACCGGTATCTCGTCCCACTTCAACTGGCAGCTCAAGACCGTACACCACAACACACACCCGCAACTCATGGTGGTACTGGTACCATTACCGGCACGGTGTGCACAATAACTTCAACCGGGAGTCATACGATCATGAGTTTGAAGCTTCACTTCCGGTGGATCCCGATACAGTAACCTATGAGCAGGCATTGGGGAAGAGCATTACCAATATAGATGTGTGTCATGCGGCGTGCCATGATGCCTGTCATTCCGCGTGCCACTCGGCATGCCATTCCGCGTGCCACTCGGCATGCCATTCGGCATGTCATTCAGCATGCGTCAGCGGTGGAGGACACTGATGATCGCCGGAGACCGACTCGATTGGGTGGACGAATTCATTTCCAGAATACGGCCATACGTAACAGTCCGTTTGAGAGATAATGTACTCATCAGAATGCCCAACAACACTTATAAGCTCAATCCCACGGGAGCACGACTTCTCGATTATCTTCTCCGTGGCGGACGGTTGGAGGATATTCTTACGGCACGATCAGAAGATCCTGAATCATCGCGCCAGATAACACAGTTTTTCTGCGACCTTCGATTGCTGCTTTCATCCGGATTCTGCGATCGCTACAGTTCGCCGTCATTGATCAAGGAACCATTTGAGTTGGGATACATCGAGTATCCGATTCTTTCCGAGGTCGCCGTCACGAATCGATGCAACATAAATTGTGCGTTCTGCTACGCATCATGCCGGTGCACAGGATCAACATCGCGAGAAAAAAAGATAAAGGACCTTTCAACGGACAAAATAAAACACCTGCTCCGTATTATTCGGCATGACGCTGAGGTTCCCAGCGTTTCCTTTACAGGAGGAGAACCGACACTCCGGAGTGACCTCGAAAAGTTAATATCCTATGCTCACCGAGAACTCGGTATGCGCGTAAATCTTATCACAAATGGAACCCTGATTGATGTACAACGGGCTAAAAAGCTAAAAAAGGCGGGGCTTGCATCGGCCCAGGTGAGTATCGAATCCCCCGATGCCGATAACCATGACGAAATCACCGGTATTCGTGGATCGCATGACCGATCTGTTGCTGGATTGCAGGCGTTGTGGGATGCGGGAATCCATGTCCATCCCCATGCAACCCTCTGTTCGTTGAATCGGACTTCCTTACCCGGAATGCCCCGTTTCGCGGGCGAACTCGGTATGGATCGATTTTCAGCGAACCTGGTAATTCCAACGGGGCGAGCTGACAAACCCGATTTGGCCATTCGCTACCATGAAGTTTCCGGCATTTTACAGGAGATTATGGAGAATTCACGGCACGAGCAAATCGAGTTCATGTGGTATTCACCAACCCCTGCATGCCTTTTTAATCCCATCGCCCATGGCCTTGGCAATAAAGGATGCAGCGCTTGTGAAGGCCTGCTCTCAGTGGACCCGGAAGGCAATGTTTTACCCTGTTCCAGTTGGAATGAACCAGTAGGCAATCTGTTCACCGATGATTTCGAGGCTGTATGGTTCAGTAGCCGTGCAAAAATGCTCCGCGCCAAGAAAGCGGCACATCCCGACTGCCACGGATGCAGTGATTTCGCCCTGTGCCATGGTGCATGTCCCCTGTATTTCCGCGTTCATGGATACGATGAAATCGAACCGGAACTCGCCCGATTAAGGAAGGAGAACGCAGCATGATCGGATTGAATCTACCGGGATTTCCAAAGGGAAAAGAACAGGACGAAGTTCGATTTCATTTCGCTAAGGGTCTTCCCTATCGCGGACGCATATTCCTCTCCCTCCTCTCGCTCGTCGTTGGTTTGTTTATTCAGATAGCAACTCTGAATGTATTTCCCGGGATACCGTTCATAGCTGTGGGAGTCGGAATAGTTCTGGTCAAGGGGTATGACAGCAGAGCTCGCCTGAAGAAATTCTCCCTCGATCCAAGCTGGACAACTGTTCCCATTGAGCGCGTACAGGAGATTGAAAAACTCGAAACACGTATTAAGCGCTGGGATAAAGACGCCCTGGATGTCTCCAACTTTCTGGGCGGGTGCATGATGTTCGTATGGCTCGGACTGGGGATGATTGTAGCGTTACTCCTCGGTATATTTGCCGAATCGTTTCACATCGGCTTAATCATTGCGGTGGATACTGCTTTGATCGTTATTCCCTTATGGTTTACGGGCATGCGGTTCGTACTCAGGCAGTCAAATCTGGGAATTCGCGCTCGAATCATCGTGGAACAGGAGGAAATATTCGGAGATATCAAACAAGAAGGAGAGGAATTCAATCCCGCACTCATGCTTGCCCGTGATCAGGATGGAAAAACCGTCCCGAAAGACGCCCGATTCTCGATCTCTTTCCCATCACCTCCTGAAGGCTTCTACGGACTGCAGGCTCAGATCAACATCAACGTGGTTCAGGGATCGAGTTACCCGTACTTTTATTGTGTATTGGCGGCAAAGACAGGATTCGGGCTCGGCGCATGGGAACGAAGAATAAAGGAGACGAATAAAATCCTCGTTGAGTACCAGGAAGACGATCAGGCGGAAGTTATCGTTATCAGACGCCGGACAACGAAAAAATCCGGTTATTCCACGGATCCAAAGACCCGCCGTGCGATTCTTGAACTCGCGTTAAACGCGGGAAGAATGATTTGTTCGTCCTGAAACGTGGCCGTGATTAATCGCCTATTCTGAACTGGAGATACCGCTTTTTCGCAATCGTATAATGATTACGGCGATCATAGAGAAAAGAATGATAACGCCATATAGATTCAATGATGAGGACTGTATGAGTTCACGCATGGAATCCCCCGGGTGAACGCGGATGTGGAATTTATAACCAATAGCCATCAGTATGTAGGATACTGACGCAGATACCGTCATCCATATTCTGATCCCGCCCCGTTCACGGAGAGCATACGCGATAACCGCCGCCAGGCAGGGCAGGGCCATGACGAGATGATGGGTCCACGTCCAGGGGCTGATGATCAGCATGAGTGTCAGGAGCAGACATATCCTGAGCGGTATGTATCGTCTCTGTTTCGCGCCGAGAAGAAGAATGACGAGCGAAATAGCCGCGAAAGTGAAGACGGCTATCCGGCTGTACCGGTGGGTCAATGAAAGACGATAATCATGCGGGCCCTTTATCCTTCCGTTGACGAATACGCGATGAACAAAACTCTTCGCGCTTATATCATGAACTCCCGCATGTACGACTCCCATGTTATGGGGCAATTCTTCGGAGATGAACCTCTTGTACGGTTTCGTTCCTCCGATCGCCAGAGACGCTGCAAGAATCGATATTCCAACAAGGATCATCGCGACGATTGACCTGTATCGTCGTTGAATAAGAAATTCGATCGCGGCGATCCCGGGAAACAGTTTCGCCACCGTCGCGAGACCGAATGCCGTACCCGCGAGACCGTCTTTCCGCCTTCGAATAAAAACCAATCCAATGCTGACGAATATGAGAACCACCATGTTGATCTGACCGGTATCGATCGTGCCCCATGCGGGTGTATACAGCGAAAAGACTATTATTCCGATACAGAGCGAATCAAATGTAAATGGCAGACGGAAGGCATGAAAAAGAAGCGGAAGCGCGGCCCAGTAGAGAACCGCATAGAAGATCACGACGAATTGGAATGCCTGCACCGGCGGGAATATGTAGGTCAACGGCACAAAAGGGACTATTGAAAACGGCGGATACGTGATCTCGGGAGGCCCCTTATGTATCCCCATCGACCGTGCTTGTATCCGCGTTGCACGCAGATCGTATATGTCTTCTCCCCGGGATAGTCGATACGCCGCCATATAGAATGCGAGAAAATCGCCTGAATCCGATCGTTTGGAATCGCGAATCGGATTTACTACCGCGAACCTGAAAAACGCAAAAGCCGACGCAAGCGCGATCAGGCAGAGAAGAACGGAGATTGCTTTTCGCATAATCGAAACTCGCTTCTTGCCAAGAAGTAGCAAGGAATCCTGAGAACAGCCTTGAATTTCAAAATCGGAGCGATATCTGAAGTCTTTCAATATCCCCGCAATGATAGTGACGGCTCCGCTGTCACACAACGTCAAAGCCTTTGTCTAATCGGTACGTTGGCAGGAAATTACTATCCGTATTCCCGATACTCATGGAGGATAGCGTGTACAATCCTTTCAATGAATACGAAATCGACGATGATAAGGATAAACGGCTTGCCAAGCAAGCCGTCGGAGGCGACCGGGAAGCTCTCGAGGAGCTCATACGACGTCATCAGAATTGGATCTACAATATCGCTTGCCGAATGGTTTGGCATCCCCAGGAAGCTGAGGATGTTACGCAGGAAGTTCTCATTAAGGTCATTACAAAACTCTCGACTTTCGAACACCGCAGTAAATTCAGAACGTGGTTGTACCGCATCGTTACTAATCATCTCATCAACATGAAGAAACGAAAATCCGAATCCTACTTCGGATCGTTCAATGCATATGCAAAGAGTATAGACGAAACGCCCGATCGCGAACTGCCCGACGTAACGGGTCTCCAGGCCGATCTTCCCCTTATACTCGAGGAAATCCAGATCGGATGTATGACTGGAATGCTCCTGTGCCTCAACCGGGAACAGAGACTCGCATTTATTCTCGGCGCCATTTTCAACATAAGTGATCGGGTCGGCGGAGAAATCATGGGAATAAACAGGGACAACTATCGGCAGAGGCTCTGTAGGGCGAGAAAAAAGATCGCTGAGTTCATGAATACAACCTGTGGTCTTATGAATCAGGACAACCGCTGCCATTGCATTCGAAAATCCGCGTCTCTCATAGAAGAAGGCGTCGTGGATCCGAAAAAATTGATATATGCAAATACACAGTTAAAAACAGTAAAGGAAGCCATGCTGGACAGGGCGGAGCGCCTCGATTCGTTCATAGAAACGAAATGTCGTGATTTGTTCAGATCACATCCGTTCCAGGACTCTCCCGATTTCGTGTCTTCATTTCGACAACTGATATCCAGTGAACAATTCCAGAACATAATCGGCACACAAATGTAGGGGGGCGTCGTGAAAACCATCATCACTTTATGCACTATTCTTTCCCTGTTTGCCGTATCGCCATCCGCCGCCACACTCATCCGGGTACCGGATGATCATTCATCCATTCAGGAAGGAATACTGGCATCTCAAGATGGAGACACGGTACTCGTTTCAGACGGCACATACGAGGAAAATATCAATTTCAGAGGCAGGAACATCACTGTAGCCAGTCATTTCATTCTGGATCGGGATCCGAATCATATTTCCGCGACGATCATAGACGGAAGCTCACCCGTTGATCCGGATACCGCCAGTTGTGTTCTCATCGTATCCGGTGAAACCGAAAACGCGGTACTTGAGGGATTTACCCTAACCGGAGGATTCGGAACAATCTGGACGGATACACATCTTAACGCCGACTATCGTGAAGGCGGCGGTATTCTCATCGAACTGTCTGATCCGGTCATCCGACATAATATCATTCGCGACAATGAAGCCATTGACAATACCGGAGTCGTCAGTGCGGGTGGTGGCGGTATCAGATGCGGGGATGGCGATCCCCTTATTGATGCGAATATCATCATTGATAATAAGGGACTGTATGGCGGTGGTATCGTCATGAACTTCTCCACCGGCACCATCAGGAACAATATTATCGCCAATAATTCCGGCGGCGTTGACTACGGCGGAAGTGGTATCTGGACATATGCCGCGGGGACAACCGTAATAGAGAATAATACAATCGTCGGAAATGTTTCGGATCAGCACGGGGGCGGTATACTCGTCTGGTCCACTTCGGTTACCGCGAAGAACAATATTCTCTGGGAAAATGAAGCGGCAATGGAAGGTGATCAGATTCATACGCTGGGGGGCGCAACCGTTACGTTGGTATACTCCAATATCCAAGACGACTATCAGGGTGAAGGGAATTTGGACATCGACCCACTGTTTGATCTGACGAATCTTTACCTTTCCGAGAATTCACCTTGCATCGATAGTGGAGATCCAGACGGTCCGTCTGATCCGGAGGATCCGACGTCTCCCGGTTCGGCCCTTTACCCCGCACTGGGTACGCTACGAAATGACATGGGTGCCTACGGTGGTACGACATGGCCCCTGATGAATGAATTCACCTCCGGTTTGATCTCGATTGAAACCGGAGAGCTGTTTTTTGAGTACTGCGAACCCGGGAACAGCGATACGGTATTCATGGGGATCACGAACAACGGGTGCGGTGGTTTGACCATCAATGACATACCGGATGTGTCCACTTCTGATTACGACATCATCATCCCGGTTGATTTCCCCGTTGAAATATCGCCCTTTTCGTGGTCTGATATACCGGTAGTCTGGTCGCCGAATTCGAACGGAGCGCTATTTGATACATTATTCGTTGATCATACTTGCCCGGAAATGGCAAATCCATTGCCCGTACCTGTTCGGCTGTACCAGTTCTCATCCATTCGGGATGGTGACATGGTGACCGACATAGCTCGATCGGGCGGGATAAGCTGGGTTGATTATGATACTGACGGCTACATGGATCTCCTGGTGACAAACGGTTTGGATTCCGACGAGAACAATGCCATCTACAGGGGGACTGCAAATGGGCTAACACCCGTCCCGGGAGGCTTGCTGACCGGTGATTCGTTTTCGTCCCGCGCCTCGAGTTGGGGGGATTTTGATAATGACGGCGATGCTGACGTTGTTGTCACCAATGGGAGTGATCAGAACAATCAATTCTACATTAATATCGGTGATGGATCCTTCTCCCATGCGGAGGACGACCAGATATCCATCAATGCCGGCGACTCTCAGGCCGCGACATGGGGGGATTTCGACAACAACGGGCTCCTGGATATATTCATAACGAACTCCGGAGTGGACGACGCTGAAGTAAATATACTCTATCAACAGATATCGGATCATGCATTCATCCCCGTACAGAATGAGCCCTTCAGCGCTGATCTCGACCGTTCGAAGGGTGCGCTCTGGGCGGATTATGACAATGACGGCGACCTGGATCTTTTCGTTTCAAATGACGCCAATGAAAACAATGCGCTGTACCGTAACGAAGGAGATGGTTCATTCACGAGGATTGAAGACGGAGATATCGTATCAAACCGGGGGAAATCATGCGGCGGCAGCTGGGGCGACTACAATAACGACGGTTACATGGACCTCTTCGTCAGCAACTGGTCGGACCAGAACAATTTTCTCTACCTGAACGAAGGTGATGGCGGGTTCGAGAGAATCCGGAATGGTCCCGTGGTGAATGACAATGGCTGGTCAGTAGGGAGCGCCTGGGGTGACTATGACAATGACGGCGATCTGGATCTTTTCGTTGCCAACGGCGGAGATGATGCAACCCCTGATTTCCTCTATGAGAATGATGGAACAGGGCAATTCACACGTATCGCTGATGCTTCGTTTTCAGAAGATGGAAGCTGGTCGTACGGCGCGGCATGGATCGATTATGACAACGACGGCGATCTTGATCTGTCAGTGGCAAAATGGAGCGATAGCGGCGCTCCGAATGCACTGTACCTGAATACCGGCACTCTGAACCACTGGTTGAAAATTCGATGTATGGGAACCTATTCCAACAGATCGGGAATTGGAACAAGAATAGAAGCGGTAGCTGAAATAGACGGAGAAATCGTGCGGCAATCCAGGGACATCACGGGTCAGAGCGGATTCTGCGGTCAGGATGGTCTCATGGCACATTTCGGCCTCGGGAATGCTCAGATCGTGGATTCACTCATGGTGCGCTGGCCGAGCGGTATCGTCCAGGTATTGACCGATATTCAGGCGGACCAGGATCTTGTTATCGAGGAAGAGGGCGTACACGGAATTCTCCCTGATCCGCCTCGTCCGTATGCCGACCTCACGCTTCGTATCAGTCCCAATCCTTTTTCAAGGAGTACGATGATACGGTACTTCACCCCGGCGGACGAACAGGCGGTCATATCAATCTACGACATGAACGGCCGTCTCATTCAGAGAATGGCGGGCGGCAGGGAATCCGATGAAGGCTGGCATGAAATACCGTGGAACGGCATGGCCGGCGAAGGAACACGTGCCCCCACAGGGACATATATCTGCCGGATCAAAACAGGATCATCCGACGCCACGAAGGTACTTATCAAGAAACGGTAGCATGAATACCGTAAGTAATCAATCTGCCGGAAGTGTTAAGGGCACTATTCTAACATTAGAATAGTGCCCGATAGTCCTATGTACGAGGGAGAATAGTCTTCTGAAAGTGCAAGACTAAGGGATCAGAGGCAGGCTGCGAGCCTGGGGAAGTCGTACTCCACATACGGGACGCCCTGCTCGATGCGGTCCCGACGCCCTTCCATGAATCGGGAGACCCATGAATCGGTCAGATGGTCGACATCGAAGCTGCGGTGGATTACCGCGTAGAGGTCGATCTCGCGGAGCTTCAGGAACCACGGCACCTCGCTTAACCTCGCAAAATCGAGACGATTCTCCGGCTGTAGCCACGCCGCTCTGCGGCGTGCAAAATCCGGACCCGGCGCAGAGCGCCGGGACTACAGCGGGATATAGCGGAAGGTTTAGCGGTCTTCTG
>Ga0180433_10008264_pt1 | contig 13015 bp, 9 predicted proteins | sample SS_ome_8_FD_132980 | JGI IMG/M metagenome (GOLD analysis project Ga0180433, IMG submission 132980) | Hypersaline lake sediment archaeal communities from the Salton Sea, California, USA - SS_1_D_1 metaG | ecosystem: Environmental > Aquatic > Non-marine Saline and Alkaline > Hypersaline > Sediment... | reverse complement strand
GGTCGAGTCGCTTCCGCCCGTCGGGGCGATGATCGAGACGCCGTCGGCCCTGTTTGAACTGGAGGAGATCCTCGCCGTGGCCGATTTCCTGAGTCTCGGCACGAACGACCTGGTCCAGTTCATGATGGCCGCCGACCGTGAGGCCACAGAGACCCGTAGCACGAAGATGGTTCTCCAACCGTCCGTCCTGCGTGCTGTCTCTCGCGTTGTCGAGACCGCCGAGGCGTATGAGAAGCCGGTGGCTGTCTGCGGCGAGGCGGCAGCCGACCCGGCCACGGCGTGCCTGCTGGTCGGCCTTGGCATCCGTGAACTCAGCATGAACCCCGTCAGTGCGGACCGCGTACGCCAGGCGATACGCGCGCAGTCGGCCGACGGTTTGGCGGACTTGGCGTCCAACGCCCTGAATGCGGGTTCCGAAGCGGAGGTAGCCACCCTCCTGCAGGGGCGGCTCAGTCCGTGACCTGGCACCCGCCCGCCGGCGTGCCGGGACGGGGGCGGCCGGTGTCGGACCCGACCGGCACCACGACCGAAAAGCGGCTTCCCCGGCCGGGGGCGCTCTGCATCTTGAGGCACCCTCCCACCGAGGCGACACGCTCCCGGATGGCGTGCAGGCCCAGGCCCATGGTCGGACCGTCGCCGGCTTCCAGCGCGGACGGATCGAATCCGTTTCCCTCATCCTCGACGGTGGCGACGAGGTCTCCGTCGAGGCGAGCCAGGCGGACCTCGGCCCTGTCCGTCCCGGCGTGTTTGGCCACGTTCAGCAGCAGTTCCTGGACGGCGCGGTACAGGAGCATCCGCAGCCGCTCGTCCGGCGGTTCCGCGCCGGGATCGGCGTCCAGACTCACCCGGAGGCCGTGGTGTTCCTCCATGCGCGCCGCAAGTGCGCCCAGGGTCGGTACAAGGCCTTCGTCTTCAAGGGCCGACAGGTAGAGATCGTGTGCCAGGTCCCGGGAGAGGGCGATGGCTTCGTCCAAGAGGCCTTCGATTCGCCGGATGAGTTCGGCCTCCTCCCCATTCTCGCGGAGCCGGTTCTTCAGAGCGCCGAGGTGGAAGTTCGCGGCGGCCAGCAGGGGCTGGAGGTCGTCATGGAGGATGGTGGCAAACCGCCGGCGGGTTTTGCGCTTCGACATCCAGTAGCCCGGCGGGCGGCTCGTCGGCCTCTGCCGATTGTCGAGGCCCGGGAGGCCGTGCGTTTCGGGTGGGGACCGCGCCGTCGGGAGACCGGCTCTTGGGCGGCGATTCGTCAAGGTATACGGGGCCGCGTTCGGTAAAGATATCCCTGGGGCTTCGGGCCATCGCGTCATCCCCCGATATACGTCGGCGGATGCCCGGGGGACTGCCCCGCCTGCAGGGGGGCAACAGACGAAGCGCCGTCCCTGTCCGGGCACCGCCACCGTCCTTTCTCTCAGCGTGCCAGCAAAGGCTTTCGCCGGATTCTCGGCCATTGACCGACGAGCGATCTCTTCTCTTCTCGCTCGGCGTGCTCCTTGCAATACTTTGCCCACGGAACGGCTTGGAGCCTCGCCTTGCTGATGGGCTTGCCGGTGGCCAGGCACCGGCCGTACGTGCCGTCCTCGATTCGCTCCAGGGCGGCCTCGACGTCTCGGAGCAGAGCCAGGACATTCGCACTGAGGTCGGCCGCCGTGTCCAACCCCTCGGAGACGGTGTAGAGTTCGTCGTCGTCCGGCGCCAAGCCATCGTAGTCGGCCGGGCTTCCGCTTCCGTTGCCGACGGCTTCTTCTTCGAGCATGTCGAGGTCGGCGAGCAACTGCCACCGTTTCTCGAGCAGTTTGCGCTGAAGCGCGCGGAGCTCGTTCTGGTTCAGATGGCGGCGTCGCTTGCCGCTACACCGGCGCCTGGATACGCGTTTCGACCGCGTGGTGCTGGGCATAGGCATCCTCTCGTTTCTCCTGGCCGGCTGCGCCAAGTTGCGGAGAGGAAAACGCCGCAGGGAGACTATCGGCTCGCCGCCTTGCCTCCCTGCGGTACGAACCGTGGCCGGCCGTTACGTCTTGACCGGGATCCGCTTCGGCCTGGCCTGTTCGCTCTTCGGCATCGTGACCCGCAGGACGCCGTTCTCGTACTTGGCGTCCACCTTGTCCGGGTCAACCGAGGCCGGAAGCGGGATGTCCCGGCGGAACCTGCCGTAGCGGCGCTCGGCGCGGTAGTAGTTCTCCTTCTGCTCCTCCTCGGCCTGCTTCTTCTCCCCGGTGATGCTGAGCGTGCCATCCTTGACCGAGATGTCGATGTCGCCGGGGTCGATGCCGGGGAGTTCGGCCGTCACCAGGAGCGCGTCGTCTCGCTCGGCGAGGTCCAGGTCCGGCCACCAGGTTCCTTCACCAGCCGGCTCCAACGGCCAGTTCCAGTCCTGGAAGAAGTCCCGGAACAGGTCGTCCATCTCCCGACGCAGGCGAGCCACGGGGCCGCCGCGTCCGCCATGCCATTTCACGAGGGCCATGGTCTCACCTCCTTTCCAGAACGCCTCCTACGGACATGAAACACGTTTCCTGAAACCATTCATCCCTGTACCTCTGCTTGAGTGGCTTACAACTGGCATGCCAAATCGCACGCTGCCTAAGTCTCCAGATTTCAAGGGCTTACAAGGACAGGCCCGAAGGCGGGGACGCCAGTCTTGCCATTTTGGCAGGCCGGGCTGTCACCGTGACAGCCGCGGACACCGGCCTCGAATCAACGGAATCGATGACAGGTAACGCATCCAGCGCCTGCGTCTGGTCCACGAGTTGGACGTGGGCGTAGCGCCCGAGGATGAGCGTCGCTGTGGAGTCGGTGTGGCGTTACCTGTATCCCGCGCGGTGCCGGTTGTTCAGCCCTGCCGGACCTGCAGCAGACGGGGCGAAGCGTCGCTGGTCCCCGTGGCACGCACGGGTGGCTGCGAGCCTGCGTTCGCCCCCAACCCCGGCAAGCGCGCCAGCGCCGACCGCTCGTCCTCAATGAACGTGTGGGCGAGAGTGGTCCAAGGTCAGCGCCAGGCCCGAGTGGCGGGCGAGGCTCTTCGCCACGGCGGGGGCAACGCCGGAGCGCGCCGGCCGCGTGAGAAAAGAGCGCCGGAGGGCGTGGAAGTCGGTCGCCACTGCGACCGTGAAGAGGACGAAGAAGGCGAGGAAGTCTAATCGAACCGGGCTACAACGGCCTTCCGCCCAGGCCGTCGGGGCTCAGCCTGAACTTGAAATCCGAAACGCCGCGTGCACCGCCCCGTGTCGGCCCTTGTGGGTCAGCACCTCCAGGGCCGTCCGGTAGTCCTCCAGCGGGAAGACGTGCGTCAGCAGCCGGTCGGCGGGGAAGACGCCCTCGGCCATCAGGGTCTGGACCACCCGGTACGTGTGCCGGCGCTCGCCGCGCCACGTCTCGATGCCGCGTCCGTGGCTGCCCAGGACGGTGAGTTGCTTGTGCGGGATGGGGTCCCAGTCCACCCACCGGGGATGCCCCATACCGACGAGCACCACGGTCCCCTGCGGGCGGACGAGTCGGAGCGAATCCTCCACGCTGCTCCGGCCGCCGATGGCGTCGTACACCAGGTCCACGCCGCCCATCAGGATGGGCCGGCCCCAGTCGCCGCGGAGGATGCGGAGGTCGTACATCGCGGCGAGGCGAGTGAAGGCGTCGGCCTCGGCCAGGTCGTTCCGGTCCCAGACCTCGTTGGCCCCCAGGTGCAGGGCGAGCGATTTCTGGAACGCGTACCGGGCCAGGGCCAGCACCCGCCCCTTGAAGCCCCAGGCTCGCAGGAACGCGATCACTCCCAGCCCGATGAGGCCGCACCCGAAGACCAGCACGTCCCGGTCCGCCTCCTCCGGTGGCCGGCGGAGCACCGCGTGCACGCTGGCCGAGAGCGGGTCCACCAGGACGGCCTGCTCGTCCGTCAGGGCGTCCGGGACGGGAATCAACTGGGACGGGTGGGCCAGGAACGCATCGGCCCAGGAGCCGCCCACCGCCCCGGAATGGCCGACCGAGAAGCCGAGGCCCTCCCGGCCCTGGGCCTGGCTCCAGCAGGCGCAGAACTGGCCCTCCCGGCAGGAGGGGCAGGGCGGCAGGCCCCGCGCCGCGCACGCGATGACCGGGTCGACGTTGACGCGGAGCCCCTCGGCCACGTCGCCGGCCGCCGGGCCGCGCTCCACCACCTCGCCGACGTTCTCGTGGCCGAGGACGACCGGCTCGATGATCATGGCCTTGGCGAAGGAGTCGGGCGGGTTCTTCAGCAGGATCATCCCCACGTCGCTGCCGCAGATGCCCCCCAGCCGCGAACGGACGCGGACCCAGTCGTCGGCGGGCAGCGGCGGCTCGGGAAGGTCCTGGAGCCGGAGGGTCGAGAGGCGGCTCCAGTAAACGCGCCGGGCCAGCCGGCCGACGGCCTTGCACAGGAACCACTTCGGGCCGCTGATGTGGAAGGTGATGGCTCGCATGGCGCTTGCCCCCGGACCGCTGCACGTGGAGCAACTATTCTAGGGTTGCCGTGCGAGGGGTCAACGGCGAAAGGGCGAAAGCAGGCATTAGGTAATCGGCATTAAGCCATAGGCAACGACAACCACGGCGGCGACAACGACAAACTTGTTAGCCGCGACGCGCAGCGGAGCGCGCGGAACCCGGGCGTGCGAAGCGCCAGAGCGAAGCGAAACGCCGGAAACAAAGGACAAAGGACAAAGGACAAAGGACAAAGGACAAAGGACAAAGGACAGCCTCTTGCCTCACGGCGGGTGGAAGAACTCCCTGTACAGGGCCCGGACGGCCGTGTCGGCGTCCTCGGCCTTGACGCCGAACATCATGCTGACCTCCGAGGCGCCCTGGTTGATCATCTCGATGTTGACGCCGGCGTCGGCGAAGGCCCGGCAGGCGCGGGCGGCGGTGCCCACCGCGCGGCGCATCCGCTCGCCCACGATCATCACCAGGGCCAGGCCCCGCTCGACCGAGACGTCGTCGACGTCGAGTTCGTCGCGGATGCGGCGGACGACGCGGGCCTCGGTGTCGGCGTCGAACTCCTCCTCCCGCAGGACGACCGAGATGTTGTCGATGCCGGAGGGCGTGTGCTCATAGGAGAGGCCTTCGTCCTCCAGGACCTGGAGCAGGCGGCGGCCGAAGCCGACCTCCCGGTTCATCAGGTATTTAGAGGTGTAGACCTGGCAGAAGCCTGTGTCGGCGGCGATGCCCGCCACGGCGCCGACCGGCCCGGCCCGCTCGTGCACGATCCGCGTGCCCGGCGCCTGCGGGTGGTGCGTGTTCTTGATGCATACGGGCACGCCGGCGTGGAAGACCGCCTCCAGCGCCTCCTCGTGGAAGACGCCGAAGCCGGCATAGGAGAGTTCGCGCATCTCGCGGTAGGTCAGTTCCTGCATCGGCTGTGCGTCCGGCACGACGGAGGGATTGGTCACGAACACGCAGTCCACGTCGGTGAAGTTCTCGTACACCTCGGCGCCGACGGCGGCGGCGAGGATGGAGCCGGTGATGTCCGACCCGCCCCGCGGGAACGTCACGACCGCGCCCTGCGGCGAATAGCCGAAAAAGCCCGGAAAGACCGTGACGCCCTCGGCGTCGGCCAAGTGGGCGAGGTTGGCGTACGACTCGGGCAGGACCCGCGCGCTGCCGTGCTCGTGGGTCAGCATCAGGCCGGCGTCGCGGGGCGAAACGTACCGTGCGTCGGCGCCGCGGGCGCAAAGGGCCGCCGCCACCAGGCGAGCGGCGTTGTCCTCGCCGGAGGCCTTCATGGTGTCGAGGAATCGGTCGTGGTCGTCGGCCGGGCCGGCCAGGCGCTGGCGGAGGTCAGTCTCGATGGTGGACAGGACCTCCGGCGGGAGGTCGAGTCCGTCGGCAATCTCGCGGTACCGGCCGAGGGCGGCGTCGAGTTCCTCCTTGCCGGAGAGGCCGGCCAGGCGGGCCTCGGCGCAGGCGATTAACAGGTCCGTGACCTTGGCCTCGCCCGGGTGCCGCCGGCCGGGGGCCGAGACCACGATGAGCCGGCGGTCCGGGTCGGACGTGATGATGTCGCAGACCCGGCCCACCAGGTCGAGGCTGGCGAGCGAAGATCCGCCGAACTTGGCGACTTTCACGGCATGCTCCTTTGGCCTCGTGTGCGCGCCGGCAGTCTTGCCCGCCGCGCTGCCGCAACAACTCGCGTTCGAGCGCGGCGGGTGCGGAGACCCACCGCGCTACCCAGCGGCCTACGCCTCCAGGATGCCGCGCGCGAGGAGGTTCTCGGCGATCTGGACGACGTTCAGGGCCGCCCCCTTCCGCAGGTTGTGCGCCACGCACCAGAGGGCCAGGCCGTTGTCGACGGACATGTCCCGGCGGACGCGGCCGACCATCGTGAGGTCGCGGCCCGGGCCGGCGTCGACGTCGAGCGGCACGGGGTAGGTGCGGCGGCCGTCGTCGGTCGGCTCGTCGATGAGGAGGACGCCGGGGGCGTCGCGGAGCGCCTCGCGGGCCTCCTCGGCCGAGAGCGGCCGCTCGGTCTCGACCCAAACGGCCTCGGCGTGGCCGTCGAACGTCGGCACGCGGACGCAGGTGGCCGAGACCGCCAGCGAGGGGTCGGCAAAGATTTTCTGCGTCTCGCGGACCATCTTGAGTTCCTCGGTGGTGTAATCGTCGTCCTTGAAATTTCCGATCTCCGGCACGCAGTTGAAGGCGATGGGCCGGGCGAAGACGCCGGCGTCGAACGGGATGTCGGCGCGGGACTCCAGGGCCCGGGGCGTCTGGTCGGCGAGTTCCTTCGGCCCGCGTCGGCCCGTGCCGCTGGTCGCCTGGTAGGTGGCGACGACGACCCGCCGGATGCCCGCCGCCTCCCGGAGGGGCGCAAGCGCCACCACCATCTGGATGGTCGAACAGTTCGGGCTGGCGATGAACCGCGTCTCCGGCGTGACGGCCTCGGGGTTGACCTCCGGCACGACGAGGGGCACGTCCCCGGCCATGCGGAAATCCTTGCCGTTGTCGATGCAGACGGCGCCGGCGGCCTCGGCGGTTTCGCGCCACTGGACGCTGGCGCCGCTGGCGCCCTCGGTGCCGGCGAAGAGGACCAGGTCGGCGCCCTCGAAGACCTTCTCGGTGGTCTCGTGGACGGTCATGGTCTCGCCGGCCACCTCTTCTTCGCGTGTGCGGGTGGCGGCGATGCGCGGGGGCCAAGTGCAGGGGAACTCGCGCTCTCGGAGGCACCGGACGAGTTCTTCGCCCACGAGTCCGATGCCGACCACGGTGACGTTCAACGTCATCGGTATCCCTTTCCTTTTCGCGTATACGACACGCGCCGAGTGAACTCGGCGGCTAACTGTGAACAACACCGCTCACACTTAGCCGCCCTGCTTGCAGGGCGCGATCACCCGCGGTCGCGAACCGCCGCCACGCGGGCCATGAAGCCTTGAGTCGCCTCGCGGGTCTCGCGGACGAAACTGTTGTCCTCAATCGTGCCGAGCACGGTCGCCATCTCCGCGTCCGACTCGTAGACCATCCGGCGGAAGGGGTCGTCGAAATCCTTCTTGCGGGTGGCGTAGACCTGGTCGGCGATCTCCTGCTGGACGTCGGCGGCGATGTCGAGGGCGTCGGCCCACGCCTCGACCGTCAGAGACTCAAGGTCCAGCAGGTCGCGGAGCGTGGCGAAGGCGTGCTGCCGCTTCGCCTCCGGGTAGGCCGCCCAGAGACGATCGTAGGCGGCGTGGATATCGTCCCAGGAATCGAGGTCGCCTGAACGGATGCGGTCGCGGAGGGAATCGACGTCCGTCCGCCGCATCAGTTGGCCGCCCAGGTTCATCCAGCGGGTCTCGCGCTGGCCGTCGAGGGCGTCGGCCATGGTGGCGAAGTCGGCGTCCGGGTGCGCGTCCATCCAGTCCAGCAGATTCTTGACGGCGTAGTAGAGGAGCATCCGGCCGTAGGCGTCGTAGCCCTCGCGGACCTTCAGGACGACGGTGGGCCGGTGGCCATGCTCGACGCCGTCGGCCCGGACCTCGAGGCCGGCGACGGCGTCGGCGGGGCCCGAGAGGAGATCCCGGCCGCGGTCGGCCAGGGCGTCGTCCGTGAGGTCGTCGGCGCGGGTGCCCTCGGCCTCCAGGGCCGCCCGGCCGGTCCAGATTTCCAGGAGGCGGCGGCCGGCGAACATTTCCTCGGCGGTGTCCGGGGCCAGCGAATCGAACTCGATGTTCTGGACCTTCAGGTCTCGCTTGTCCCGCCGGCCGAACTTCCACGTGTTCCGCGCCAGGGCGTACATGTTATACAGCCACCAGTAGGCGGGCATGAGTTGGAGCCGGCCGGCCGACTCGTCCTGCGAGACCAGGCAGAACGGCAGGGGGACGTTCAGTTCGGCCGGGTAGTCGCCCTTGGCTACCAGGCAAAAGGATGCAAATCTGCTGTTATGTTTAAGACTGACGCACAGGCCGGGCCAGAAGCCCCGGCCGGCGTGGATCTCGCCGTCGGGCGCCCGGCTGTTGTGGTTCGACCCGATGGTGGCGCAGGCGGCGATGTTCGACTGGCCCATGACCATCGACGCGATGAGAAAGGAGTTGTTGTGGTGCTGCTCGTGGGCCGGGAAGATCAGGTTATTCAATATCTCGCAGCACGAGACGGTGGAGTTGGCCCCCAGGTACGAATGGATGAGCCGGGCGCCGTACTTGAGGTTCGAGTTCTCGCCCAGGACGAACCGGACGGCCTTGCATCCGTAGAAGATGTGGCATCCGCGGCCGATGATGCCGTTGACGAGTTCAACGCCCTCGCCAATCTGGCTGGGTTCCTCGGCGGAGGAGTTAATGGTCAAGTTCTTGAGTTTGTTGGCGCCCTTGGCGTAAACGCAGGGACCAATGCGGCAGTCCTTGATGATGCGGGAGTTTTTGATGACGCACTCGTCGCCCACCGTGCCGTAAAAGCCCCGCCGGGGGTCGAAGGCGCGTTGGGTAATCTCGCCAAGGCGGCTGGCCAGGGCGGCGTCGTCCGGGAAGCGGGCCCAGAGGGTGGCGTCGGCGGCGATCATGCCGTCGAACGGCATGACGCTCCGGCCGCCGGCCTCGTTCACCAGGTCCAGCCAGACGCGGACGTCCTCGTCCTCGCCCTCTTTGACGATGCCGTTGCCGAACTTCGCGTGGTTCGTGCAGCACATCTCGTCGATGTTGGCCAGGATGACGTGGTCGCCGATGATGTAATAGGCCAGGTATTCGACGTTGTGGATGGCCACGTTGTCGCCGAGGTCGCAGGAGACGATGCGGCTGTCCGTGATACCGACCGGCACCGTGAGGTCGTGGTGGCGGAGGTAGAGGTGTTCGAGCCGACCGATGCGCACCAGGCCGTGGAACTCGCACCCGCGGACGTGGGCGGCGTCGAACTCGTCCGTGACGAGGATGTCGTCCCAGTTGTCGCAGACGTTGCCGTTCTTGACCAGGGTCTCGATCTCCTCGGCCCGAAGGTGTCGCCACTCATCCGGGTCGCGGTGAGACTGCTCGTTGCGGAGGTAGTATTCGTCCCGGCCTTCGGGCACGTACGGGCCGCTGATGAAGTCCCGGCCGAGCGAGCCGGGGGGCAGCACCTGGATCGCGTTCATGATTCACCTCCGGCTGGCGATTGCCGCGCGGCGGGCCGGGAGGCCCGCCGCGCGCCGTAACGCCGATGCGTTCCAACGGCACGCGCCGATCGAGGCCGGCGGCTCAATGTGGCGCCACCGTCCACAGTTAGCCGCCCTGTCCGCCCAGGTCGGCGGGTGTACTTGCAGGGCGCGACGACAACGGCGCGCGCCGACCAGGGTCGGCGGCTAACACTACAACGCGAACTTGTGCGCGGCGGGCCCGCCTCCGGCGGGTAAATCTCCGCCCCCGCCGCGCAAAAGGCTGACGTCGCGTTGTAGTACTAAGTGTGGCGGTGTTAGTTGTCGCCTTCCCGCTGGGCGGCGATCCAGTCGTAGTACTCGCGCATGGTCAACTTCGCGGCCGCCTCTTCGTCGCAGAAGCCCCGGGTATCCGGATGCCACTGCAGCGCGCTGGAGGTAATCATGCTGGTGACGGGTCCCTCGACGGCCGCCGCCAGCGCCTCGGCCTTGTTCGCCCCATTGACGACCACGACGCACGTGCGAGCCTCCAGGATGCTGCCCACGCCCATCGAGATGGCCGAGGTCGGCACGTCTTCGGCGCGGTCGAAGAAGCGGCTGTTGTCCTCGATGGTCTGCTTCGTCAGGTACACCCGACGGGTCCGCGAGCCCAGGCTGCTGCCGGGCTCGTTGAACGCGATATGCCCGTCGCTGCCGATGCCGAGGATCTGGAGGTCAATGCCGCCCGCCTCCACGATCCGCTGCTCGTACTCGGCGCAGCAGGCGCGCCAGTCCTCCTCCGTGCCGGAAGGCACGTGCGTCCGCTCCATCGGCACGTTGATGTGGTTGAAGAGATTCTCGTTCATAAAATAGCGATACGACTGCGGATGGTCGCCCGGCAGGCCGCAGTATTCGTCCAGGTTGAACGTGGTGACGCCGGAGAAGTCCAGCCCTTCCTCGGTGTGCAGGCGGATGAGTTCCCGGTACAGGCCGACGGGGCTGGACCCCGTGGCGAAGCCGAGGACGGCGCGGGGCTTCTCGCGGACCAGGTCGGCCACCACGGCGGCGGCCTTGCGGCTGAGCGTGTCGTAGTCCGGGCAGATGATCACCTCCATCGGATGCTCCTTTCGGAATCGTGTCCCTTACGTGCGATTTCGGCGGGATCGACGCACCCCGCCGTCCGTCCCGGCCGTAGGATTTCGGCCCACTATTTACCTGTGGCGGCCCGGCGACGCAAGCAGAATCCCAACCCTCCCGTGCGAATTCGATTGATATCGCGGCGGGCCGGGGCTAGCCTGCGCCTGTTCCGGGGGCCAGTGCGAAAGGGCCGGGCCATGACCCTGCGCCGCTCGATTGCCGCCGTCCTGACGGTTTCCCTTACCCCGCTTCTCTGCGCCTCGTGCGCCGAGACGGGCGAAGACGCCTGGCAGCCGCCGCGAATCGTCCGCATCGAGGGAGCGAAGGGCGCCTACAGCGTCTCGCCGATGTACGGCACGCTGTTCGGCAAAGCCATCGAGAAGGCCGGGCAGGGCGAGGAACCCTTCAAGGCCCTTGAGGCCACGACCTACGTCCTCATCCGCCCGGGGGAACTCGTGGACCTGATGGAAGGCGGACCGTTTCCGTACGCGGCGGGGGATGGCACCACCCTATCGCTCAAGGCGGAGCGCGACCGCGTGATCCTGGCGGGCAGGAAGGTCACACTCGAACTCGACGACGAGGAAGCATGGACCTGGCTGGCCGAGGCGCCGGAAGCGGACCTGGCCGCCCTCCGCATGATCCATGTGGGAGATGTTGCACCGGCCGAGACCGAGGGCGAGGACGAGGGCGAGCCCTCCGTCGAGTACCGCCGTCAGGCGCTGGCCCGGCTCGGCAAGGCCAATCCGCGTGTGGGCGCGCTACTGGGTGACGTGTCCGCCGTGCAGCCGGTGCTCGAGACGCTCGACCCGCCGTGGCTTTCTCTCGGCGACGCCGCGTTGACCGAAGAAGACCGGGACCTGCTGGCCGACGAGTCCCATCTGCATACTCTCATGATGAAAGCCCAAGCGGAGGGCGGCCTCGCCTTTCTCTCGCGCCTGTCGCACGTGCAAACCCTCTTCCTCACGGAGTGGGAAGGCCCGGACGACGATGCCGCGCCGCCGCGCCTTCCGACGATGCCCAGCCTCCGCACGCTCATCGTGTTCGGCTCCAAGATGCGGGACCTGGGACCGGTGGGCGAGCAGCCCCGGCTCCGGGAACTGGCGTTGGTGTCGGCGGAGGATCTCGCGGACCTCGGCCGCCTCGCCGAGATGCCCGGCCTGCGGTCGCTCTCGCTCCAGGGGTGCGTAAAGGTCACGGACCTCTCGGCCCTCTCCGGGCTCAAGCGGCTCCGCTGGCTCGCCCTGCCGCCGAAGACGACGCAGGCGCAGTTCGCGACCGTCTGCACCGAGCACCCGGATCTGGAAATCCTGACGGCCGTCGGATGCGAGAAGGTGACCGACCTCGCCCCCGCGGCCGGGCTCAAACGGCTCCGGGTGCTGTGCGTAACGACGGTTGCGCCGCTGGCGCCGCTGGCCCGGGCGGAGTCGCTGGAACTGCTCGGCGTCCACACCCCCAAGGAGCAGCCCGAGGTGGAGCAAAGGAAGACGGACCAGGCCCTGGTCCGGGTGCTGGAGGCCAACCCGGACCTGGCCGTCGTCCGGGTCTCGCCGATGTGCCTGGGATCGGGGTGGATTCTGCTCCTCGCGCCGATGACGGCGGCCGCCTGGCTCCTGGCCCGGCGGCGGTTCCGGACGGCCGGCCGTCATGCTTGATGGCGGGCACCCATCGTGTCACCGCCTGCGGGCGGCCGGGGAGGCGGGGCTGGTCTCGGCCGGCATGGCGGCCTTCGCGATGCTCTCGGCAACCGGGACCGGCCACGGACTGGCGGCCGTCGCGGGGCTCGTCCTGGCTGCCTTGGCCCTTTACCTTTCGATGCGGACTGGCGGTCGGCCGGTCTCCCTGTTCGCCCTGGCTGCGCCGCGTCGCTGGACGTGGGCCCTGGTGGGCGGCGGGACGGCCCTGGGCGCCGGCCTCGCCCTTCTCTATCGCTGGGTGTGGATGCCGACGGCGGTGCCGGCGACCCTCGAGCCGTTCGTGCTCGTGGCGATGGTCATCGGCGCGGCCGAGGAGGTCCTCTACCGAGGGTACGTCCAGGGGCGAGTCAGCGTGGCGCTGGGTGTGCCACGGCCGGTCTCGCCCGGCCGTGCGTCGGCAAAGGCACGCGCGGCGCAAGCGCCGCGGCGAACACACGCCACCCCCGACCATGTCATAAGGCTTGGCGCGACGATCCTCCTGGCCGCCGGGGCGCACACGGCGTACAAGACGGCCTTGTTCGTCCGACCGCCGGAGGGCTTCGAGGTGGATTACGGCTTCCTGTTGGTCTGGACGTTCGTCGGGGGCGCGGCGTTCGGCGTGCTGCGGGCCCGGGCCGGCAGCGTCTGGCCGGCCGTCGCCGCCCACGTGTCGTTCGACCTCTTGGCCTACGGCGACGCGGCCCAG
>Ga0180433_10008262_pt1 | contig 13017 bp, 6 predicted proteins | sample SS_ome_8_FD_132980 | JGI IMG/M metagenome (GOLD analysis project Ga0180433, IMG submission 132980) | Hypersaline lake sediment archaeal communities from the Salton Sea, California, USA - SS_1_D_1 metaG | ecosystem: Environmental > Aquatic > Non-marine Saline and Alkaline > Hypersaline > Sediment... | reverse complement strand
GGGGGGGCCCCGGGGCCCGGGGCGGTCGTGGGGGGGGGGGAGGGGGGGTTTGAACCCCCACCCCCCGGTGTCCCCGGGGGGGGGGGGTTTGCGCCCCCCCCCCCCCCCCGCGCGAGCAGGCCGGCTTGATCCCGGGCCGACCCCGCGGGTCTTTCAACGGGAGACATGAACGCCTGACCGACACGATTTTGGATGACCATCGAGTTCAGGCCTTTTAGCTGGCCGGTAAGGCAGGTTAAGAAGTCAACGGATAGTGTCAGTTTAACCCGAACTCTCTCGGCAAGAGAGTCAACCCGAAGCGGTTGATCTTTCTACGGCCAAAGGAGCGTGGTGAAATTGGAAAAGATCAAAAAGGTGGAGCGGATCTCTTTCTCCAAGCTAACATCGGATGTTGAGATCCCCAATCTCTTGGACGTCCAGCTGCAATCCTACAACGAGTTTCTGCAAGCCGACTTGGAACCGGAGGAGAGGGAGGATAAGGGACTGCAGGCGGTCTTTAAGAACGTATTTCCGATAAGCGACATACGTGAGAACTTCTCTTTAGAATTCGTCAGGTACACGCTGGGAACCCCGCGATATACCGTGCGCGAGTGCCTGGAGAGGAACATGACCTTCGCCGCTCCGCTTAAGGCCACCCTGAGACTGGTGGTGCGCGAGGCCCAGGGAAAAAGCAAGACGGTGAAGGACATCATCGAACAGGACGTCTTTTTGGGTGAGCTTCCCCTGATTACGGATAAGGGGACCTTCATCATCCACGGTGCCGAGAGAGTGGTGGTGAGCCAGCTGCACCGGTCCCCCGGCGTCTTCTTCGACGAGGAGACGCACGCCAGCGGAAAGAGACTCTTCTCCGCCCGCATCATCCCCTATCGTGGTTCCTGGGTGGAATTCAGCTTGGACGTCAACGATGTCATGCACGTCAACATAGACAGCCGGAGGAAAATACCGGCAACCACGTTTCTGCGCGCGCTGGGATACTCCACGGACGAGGATATCCTAAAGCTTTTCTTCGAGATCGAGAAATCCGAGATGGCCGGCCGGAAGCGGGCCAAGCTTCTGGGGAGGATATGTGCCCAGACCGCGGTGGATAAGGAAACCGGAGAGGTGGTCATATCCGCGGGCGAGATCCTCAGCGACGATCACTTAGACCGGCTCAAGGAGCTGGGAATCGGCAAGCTGAAGCTTCTGGTGTTCGATCCTCAGAGGGACGTCGATGTTATAGTCAACACCCTGAACAAAGACGCCACCAAATCCCAGATAGAGGCGCTGATGAAGATATACTCCCTGTTGAGACCGGGTGAGCCGCCCGCCGAGGAGGTGGCCCAGAGTCTCTTAGAGAGGCTCTTTTTCACCTCCAAGCGCTACGATCTGGGTGAGGTCGGCAGGCACATGATAAACCAGAGGCTCAAGCTCAACATCCCTCTGGACGTGACCATTCTGGACAAGCAGGATTTCGTGACCATAATCAAGTATCTGGTGGGTTTGAAAAAGGGAGAGGGCTTCGTGGACGACATCGATCACCTGGGGAACCGCCGGGCCCGGACCGTGGGGGAGCTTCTGGAGAATCAGTTCTCCATCGGACTTTCCCGAATGGCGCGGACCATCCGGGAGAGGATGAGCCTGAAGGACACCGAGACACTCACCCCGCACGATCTGGTAAACGCCCGAACGGTCTCGGCGGTGATAGAGACCTTCTTCGGGTCGTCCCAGCTCTCTCAGTTTATGGATCAGACCAATCCCTTATCCGAGCTGACCCACAAGAGACGTCTCTCCGCTCTTGGACCGGGGGGATTGACCCGGGAGAGAGCCGGATTCGAGGTGAGGGACGTACATCATACTCACTACGGGCGCATGTGTCCCATAGAGACCCCGGAGGGTCCCAACATCGGACTGATCGGTTCGCTCTCCACCTATGCCCGGATCAACAAATACGGTTTTCTGGAAACCCCTTACCGAAAGGTGAAAAGGGGAAAGGTGGCCCGACAGATCGAGTATCTCACCGCCGATCAGGAGGATCACTTCGTCATAGCTCAGGCCAACGAGCTTTTGGACAAGGAGGGTCGGTTCATCAACAGCATGGTGAAAGCTCGACATCGGGGGGATTTCGTGACGGTTCCGGGACAGAACATCGACTACATGGACGTCTCTCCCAAGCAGCTGGTCAGCGTGGCTGCCGCTCTGATTCCCTTTCTGGGACACGACGACGCCAACCGGGCGCTGATGGGTTCCAACATGCAGCGGCAGGCGGTGCCGCTTTTGATGACCGAGTCCCCGCTGATCGGGACCGGCATGGAGGAGAAGGCGGCCCTGGATTCCCGGGCCATAGTGCTGGCCAAACGAGACGGGGTGGTGGAGTCGGTGACCTGCGAGAAGATCGTGGTTCGGCCCGCCGATCGTACCTCTGAGGTGGACATCTCCGGCGTGGATGAATACGAATTGCTCAAATTCAAGAGGTCCAATCAGGACACCTGCATAAATGAACGGCCCCTGGTGGAGGTGGGGGAGAAGGTGAAGAAAGGGAGCTGCATCGCCGACGGTCCGGGAACCTGCGCCGGGGAGCTGGCTTTGGGGACCAACGTCCTGGTGGCTTTCATGCCCTGGCGGGGATACAATTTCGAGGACGCCATCATCGTCAGCGAGAGATTGGTGGAACAGGACAAGTTTACCTCCGTGCACATCGAGGAGTTCGAGCTTCAGGTGCGGGAGACCAAGAGGGGAGCAGAGGAGATCACCCCAGAGATCCCCAACGTATCGGACGAAGCTCTGGCGGACTTAGACGAGAGAGGGGTGATCAGGGTGGGTGCGGAGGTGGAGGCCGGGGACGTGCTGGTGGGGAAGGTGACTCCCAAAGGGGAGACGGAACTCTCCCCGGAGGAGAGGCTGCTACGGGCCATATTCGGAGAGAAGGCCGGAGATGTGAAGGACGCTTCCCTGAAGGCGCCTCCGGGAATGAAAGGCGTGGTGATAGACGCCAAGGTCTTCTCCCGCAAGGAACGGGGAGAGGAATACAAGAAGGCGGAGAAAAACGAGATCGCCAAGCTCAAGCGAGGATTTCAGAAACAGCTGGAGATCCTGCAGGGCCTCAGGAACGAAGGGCTGTCGAAGCTTCTGGAGGGTCAGACCGCCAGAACCGTGCGCAGCGCCAAGGATAACTCCATCGTCTTCAGGGCCGGATCGAAGTTCAAGGCAGACTCGCTGGAGAAGGTCGATTTAGACGATCTGATTGTCGATGACGGCCTGGCCCAGGATCCCAAGCTCAACAAGAGGGTTAAGGCGCTTCTGTCCTCCTACGAGGAGTTGGTGAACAAGAGAAAAGCTCAATTCGACGTGGATCTGGAGAAGGTGATTCGTGGGGCGGAGCTGCCTCCCGGGGTGGTGCAGCTGGCCAAGGTGAGCGTGGCCACCAAGAGGAAGCTTTCGGTGGGAGACAAGATGGCAGGCAGGCACGGTAACAAAGGTGTGGTTTCCAAGATCGTGCCGGTGGAGGACCTTCCCTACCTGCCCGACGGAACCCCGGTGGAGCTAATCCTAAACCCCCTGGGAGTTCCCTCTCGAATGAACGTGGGGCAGATACTGGAGACCCATCTGGGGTGGGCGGCCAAGAAGGAAGGCTACTACGTCTCCTGCCCGGTCTTCGACGGAGCTGACTTGGGCGAGGTGAAAAAGGCATTGAAGAAGGCCGGCCTGCCCGAGTCGGGTAAGTCGACCCTTTACGACGGCATGACCGGCGAGCCTTTCCACGAGCCCATCACCGTAGGGTACATATACATGATGAAGCTCTCCCATCTGGTGGATGACAAGATACACGCTCGCTCCATCGGACCCTATTCTCTGGTCACCCAGCAGCCGCTGGGCGGAAAGGCGCAGTTCGGGGGACAGAGGTTCGGGGAGATGGAGGTATGGGCGCTGGAGGCCTATGGGGCGGCTTACACTCTACAGGAGATGCTCACCGTGAAATCGGACGACGTGGCCGGAAGATCAAGGGTCTATGAGGCTATCGTCAAAGGAGAGAATCCCCCGGAACCGGGAATCCCGGAGTCTTTCAACGTGCTGGTCAAGGAACTGCAGAGTCTGGGTTTGGACGTGGAGTTGGTGGAGAGCTGAGATATCGGGGCTTATCCGCCCGAAGTGTACAGAGGCGAAACGCCAAGGCAAAAGGGTGAGCCCGTTTAACAATCCCCGAAAGGGAAAAGGAGGTTTCTGATGGTTGAATTTCAACCGAAAAGCTTCAAGCGGCCATCGGACTTCTTCGCCATAAAGATTCAGTTGGCCTCTCCCGAGACCATAAGATCATGGTCTTACGGGGAGGTCACCAAGCCGGAAACCATCAATTACAGATCCTTCAAGCCGGAGAGAGACGGCCTTTTCTGTGAGCGGATCTTCGGGCCGGTCAAGGATTGGGAATGCTCCTGCGGGAAATACAAGAGAGTCAGATTCCGGGGTATCGTCTGCGATCGCTGCGGGGTGGAGGTCACCCAGTCCAAGGTTCGCCGGGAGAGATTGGGGCACATCGAGTTGGCGGTGCCGGTCAGCCATATCTGGTTTTTCAAGTCCATCCCCACCCGAATCGGATATCTGTTGGACTTCTCCATCAGGCAGCTGGAGAAGATACTCTATTACGAGTCTTACGTGGTCATCGATCCGGGTAACACCCCCCTGAAGTTCAAGGACATAATCACCGAGGAGGAGTACTCCGAATTGGAGCAGGCGGGCAAGGAGTTCGTGGCCAAGATGGGGGCCGAGGCGATCCTGGAACTTCTCCGGCAGATGGACGTGGAGGAGCTTTCCATATCGCTCAGAGCCCAGGTGAAGATCGAGACCTCGGCTCAAAGAAAGAAGGATACCCTGAAGAGACTCAGGGTGATCGAGGCCTTCAGGCAGTCCCAGAACAAGCCGGAATGGATGATCATGACCGTCCTGCCGGTTATCCCACCGGACTTAAGACCTTTGGTTCCCCTGGAAGGGGGAAGATTCGCCACCTCGGATCTGAACGACCTTTACCGCCGGGTGATCAACCGGAACAACCGTCTGAAAAAGCTCATGGAGATAAGGGCTCCCGAGGTGATTCTGCGCAACGAGAAGAGGATGCTCCAGGAGGCGGTGGACGCCCTTCTGGATAACGGGAGGCGATCCCAATCGGTGAGGGGAGACTCCAAAAGACCTCTCAAGTCTCTGTCTGATCTTCTGAAGGGAAAGCAGGGAAGGTTCAGGCAGAACCTTCTGGGCAAGAGGGTGGATTACTCCGGTCGTTCGGTGATCGTGGTGGGGCCGGAGCTCAAGATTCACCAGTGCGGACTACCCAAAACCATGGCGCTGGAATTGTTCAAGCCCTTCATCATCATGAAGCTGGAGGAGAAAGGCTACGTTCAGACGGTGAAGTCGGCCAAGAAGCTGGTGGAGAAGGAGCGTCCGGAGGTCTGGGACATCTTGGAGGAAATCATCCGGGATCATCCCATCCTCCTGAACCGGGCCCCCACCTTACACAGGTTGGGGATTCAGGCCTTCTATCCGGTTTTGGTCGAGGGAAAGGCGATAAGGCTGCATCCCTTGGTCTGCGCCGCCTTCAACGCGGACTTCGACGGAGATCAGATGGCGGTGCACGTGCCTCTGTCGTTTGAGGCGCAGCTGGAAGCCAAGCTGTTGATGCTTTCGGTGAATAACCTCCTGGCGCCTTCCAGCGGCAACCCGGTTGCCACCCCCAGCCAGGACATAGTGCTGGGATGCTATTATCTCACCAAGGAGAAGCCCGGGCAGAAGGGCGAAGGGAAAGTGTTCTCCTCCGCCGACGAGGTCATGGCCGCGCTTGATGCTAAGGAGGTGGGATTGCACGCCGAAATAAAGGTGCTCCTGGATGGAAAGATCGTCGAGACCACGGTCGGCCGGGTCCTCTTCAACCGGATAGTGCCCGCCGAGTTGGGCTATTTCAATGACGTGGCCGACAAAGGGAAGGTGGCGGATCTGGTGGCTCAGGCTTACCGCGAGCTGGGAGCCTCCCGTTCCTCGGCTTTCTTGGACGACCTGAAAAGACTGGGCTTCGAGTATGCCACCATCGCAGGAGTGACCGTGGGAGTGGACGATATGGTGATCCCGCCGGAGAAACAGGTTCTAATCGATAAAGCGCGCAAAGAGGTGGAAAAGATATGGAAGCAGTACGAGAAGGGCGTGATCACCAACGGAGAGAGATACAATAAGGTGATCGATACCTGGACCCGCACCACCTCCGAGGTGGGGGAGGTGATGTTCGAGAGGCTGCAGATGGATCACGGAGGCTTCAACCCCATCTTCATGATGGCGGATTCGGGATCCCGGGGAAGCCAGGAACAGATAAGACAGCTGGCCGGAATGCGGGGACTGATGGCCAAACCCCAGAAGAGGATTACCGGACAGATCGGGGAGATCATCGAATCGCCCATCGTGGCCAACTTCAGGGAAGGGCTGGACGTGCTGGAGTACTTCATCTCCACCCACGGAGCCAGGAAGGGACTGGCTGATACCGCCTTGAAGACGGCCGACGCCGGTTATCTTACCAGAAGGCTGGTGGACGTGGCCCAGGACGTTATCATCTCGGAACATGACTGCGGCACCATATTGGGCTTGAGCGTGGCCGCCTTGAAGGAGGGGGAGGAGGTGATCGAGTCTCTCCGGGACAGGATCCTGGGGAGGGTGGCCTTGGAGGACGTATACGATACCATCACCGATGATCTCCTGGTGAAGGCCGGGGAGCAGATCGACGAGGAATCGGCCATCCGGATAGACGAGTCGGGGATCGAGTCGGTGCGCATCAGGTCCATCTTAACCTGCGAATCGAGAAGGGGTATCTGCGGCAAATGCTACGGACGGAACCTGGCCACCGGAGACGCCGCCGACTTGGGGGAGGCGGTAGGAGTGATCGCGGCTCAGAGCATTGGAGAGCCGGGAACCCAGCTTACCCTGCGCACATTCCATATAGGGGGAACCGCCGCCCGCATAGCAGAGCAGTCCAAGGTCACCTCCAAGAGCGAAGGGAAGGCGGTCTACAAGAGTATCAAGTTCGCCACCAAGCAGGACGGGGACATGGTGGTGCTGGGAAGAGAAGGGGAACTGGAGCTTCTGGATGAGAGGGACAGGATCAGATCAAGATATACCGTTCCCTACTCCGCCATACTCCGGGTCAAAAACAACGCCAAGGTGGGCAAGGACGATCCGCTGTTCGAGTGGGATCCCTATACCCATACCATTCTGGCCGAGCGCTCGGGAAAGGTGCATTTCGTTGACATCATCGAGAACGAGAGCTTCCGGGAGGAGTTGGACGTGACCACCGGTCTGAGGCAGAGGGTGATAATAGAGCAGAGGGAAAAACAGCTCCGCCCCCACATCCAGGTCAAGGATTCAAAGGGAAAGAAGGTGGGTAACTACTCCATACCGACCGGCGCTCATCTTCAGGTTCATGACGGGGACAAGGTGGAAGCCGGAGAGTACTTGGTCAAGATCCCCCGGGACATCTCCAAGACCCGCGATATAACCGGCGGACTCCCCCGGGTGGCAGAGCTGTTTGAGGCTCGCAAGCCCAAGGATCCGGCGGTGGTGACCGAGATCGACGGGGTGGTGGAGTTCGGAAAGATCATCCGGGGCGCCACCCAGACTCTGGTCAAGGGATTCGGGGGCGAGGTCCGGGAGTATCTGATACCTCACGGCAAGCATCTCAGAGTCCATGATGAGGATCGGGTCAAGGCCGGACAGCGGCTCTGTGAGGGGCCCATCGATCCTCACGACATCCTCAGAATCAAAGGCGTCAACGCGGTGCAGGAATACCTGGAAAACGAGATCCAGGAGGTCTACCGGCTGCAGGGAGTGAAGATCAACGACAAGCACATCGAGGTCATAGTCAGGCAGATGCTGCAGAAGGTGAAGGTCGAAGACGTGGGGGACACCAACTTCCTGGAAGGCGAGCAGGTGGACAAGCACAGGTTCCGGGAGGAGAACGAGAAGGTCATCGCCGAAGGAGGAGACCCGGCCACCTTCCAGCCCCTGCTTCTGGGAATCACCAAGGCGTCTCTCTCCACCGAGAGCTTCATCTCCGCGGCCTCCTTCCAGGAGACCACCAGGGTGCTGACCGAGGCGGTGATCAACGGAAAGACCGATTACCTTCTGGGACTCAAGGAGAACGTGATCATCGGGCAGCTCATCCCCGCCGGCACCGGTCTGGAGCGGTATAGAAGCATCAGGATAAAGGAGAAGGAGGAAGCCAAAGAAGAGGTGAAGGTCTTAGAGCAGATCGAATGACAATCCAGGCCACTCTCTTCTCTTAAGCGGAGCGCAAAAAATAGTCAAGAAAAGGCTTGACATAAAAGCAAAGGTGAATATAATACAAGTCTGTCTCCGCCCTCGCTGTGGAGCAAACCGCAGGCCCGAGAGCCTGAACGTCCTACCCAAGACCGGTATGGCTCGGCGGCGGAGATGGCGAACGAGGTAAAACAGGTCAAAGGAGAAGAATAGTTGCCGACCATCAACCAGCTCATCAAAAAGGGAAGGAAGATCACAAGACGAAAGCCTTCCACCCCGGCCATGCAGGGCTGCCCTCAAAAGCGAGGAGTCTGCACCAGGGTCTATACCAGCACTCCCAAGAAACCCAACTCGGCCTTAAGAAAGGTGGCCCGAGTGAGATTGACCAACGGCATCGAGGTTACCTCCTACATACCGGGAGAGGGACATAATCTGCAGGAGCACTCCATCGTCCTGATAAGAGGAGGAAGGGTCAAGGATCTGCCCGGGGTCAGATACCACGTGATCAGAGGCACCTTGGACACCAGCGGGGTGGCGGAACGGAGGCAGGGACGCTCGAAATACGGAGCCAAAAGGCCCAAAAAGACGACCGTGGCTTAGGTCGGGTTCAGAAGAAGAGAAGTTTTCGGGATTTCAAATCCTCGTCCCGGCAAAGCTTGTTTTGTGCGGGAGAGATTGTTGACTTAGGGACCTAAAGATATGCCAAGAAGAAAAGCGGCGGAAAAGAGAAAGAAGACTCCGGATTACAAGTTCAAAGACGTCCTGGCCGGACAGTTCCTGAACTACCTGATGCGGAAGGGAAAGAAGAGCTTGGCGGAGCAGATATTCTATGACGCCATGGACATGCTCACCAAGAAGACCGGCCAGCCCGGAATAAACGTCTTCAAGAAGGCCATGGAGAATGTGCGTCCGGTCCTGGAGGTGAAACCCCGCCGGGTGGGAGGCGCCACCTATCAGGTTCCGGTGGAGGTGAGATCGGACAGAAGCATCGCCTTGGCCATGAGATGGATAATAGGCTATACCAGACAGAGAAGCGGCCGCTCCATGGCCGAGAAGCTGGCGGAGGAGCTTCTGGCCGCTTCCAAGAATGAGGGATCCTCCATAAAGAAGAGGGAGGATACCCACAAGATGGCCGAGGCCAACAAGGCTTTCGCCCATTTCAGATGGTAGAGCCCACAGCGGGTGAGAGGATCTGCCGACGACCGATCTTTGGCTTTAAGAACCTCTCGGTTTTTTATATGGCAGAAGAGAGCCCTTTTTTGTGACGGAAAAACAGGTCAGGTTAAGAAGGCAACTCAAGTCAGCTTAAAGTGCAAGTAACAGAGAGACAAAAGGTAAATCAGGCCCCAAGCAGGACGGCTTTTATGCCCAGAGGTTTTCCTTTAAACAGGTTGCGCAATATCGGTATAATGGCGCACATCGATGCGGGCAAAACCACCACCACCGAACGCATCCTCTATTACACCGGAAAGACTCACCGGATAGGGGAGGTGGATGACGGTGCGGCAACCATGGACTGGATGGAACAGGAGAAGGAGAGGGGCATAACCATCACCTCCGCCGCCACCACCTGCTTCTGGGGCAAACACCAGATAAACATAATCGACACACCGGGACACGTGGATTTCACCGTGGAGGTGGAGAGGTCGCTGCGGGTCCTGGATGGAGCCATTGCCGTTTTGTGCGGTGTGGGTGGCGTGGAACCTCAATCCGAGACGGTGTGGAGACAGGCGGACAAATATCACGTTCCCCGGATCGTCTTCGTAAACAAGATGGATCGGGTGGGGTGCAGCTTTGAAAACGCCGTCGATACGCTGAGGAAGCGCCTGGGGGCCAACGCCATACCGGTGCAACTCCCGGTCTTTCAGCAGGAGAAATTCTCCGGGATAATCGATTTAATCGCCATGCAGTACCGGGTCTATGACCAGAAGAGCCTGGGCGCCACCTTCCAAGATCTTCCCATCCCCTCGGATTCCATGGATCGAGCCAATAGGGGGAGGGAGGAGTTGCTTGAAGCTCTAACCTTCTATGATGACCAGCTCCTGGAGAAGTTCCTGAACGACGAACCCATCCAGGCAGAGGAAATACGAAAGGCATTGAGAAAAGCCGCCTTGGATGTTAAGGTTTTTCCGGTACTCTGCGGTTCGGCCTTCCGGAATCAAGGAGTGCAGAAGCTGCTGGATGCGGTGATCGACTTTCTTCCCTCTCCGCTGGACATGCCCCCGCTGAAGGGTCTGAACCCGGACAGGAACAAGGAGGAGATCAGGCTTCCGTCCGACGATGAGCCTTTCTGTGCTCTGGCCTTCAAGATCGCCTCGGACCCCCATGTGGGGAAACTGATCTACTTTCGCGTCTACTCCGGCACCTTGAAGGTGGGAAGCGCGGTTCTCAACGCCAACACCAAGGTCAGGGAGAGGATAGGACGGATTCTGGAGATGCATGCCAACAAGAGGCTGGACAGACAGGAGGTTTACACCGGGGACATCGCCGCCGCGGTGGGATTGAGGAAGACGATCACCGGTCATACCCTGTGCGACCAGAAAAGGCCGATTTTGCTGGAGAAGATGATCTTTCCCGAGCCGGTCATATCGGTGGCCATCGAACCCAGGACCAAGGCGGACCAGGACCAGTTGAGCCAGGCGCTGGGCAAGCTGGCGGACGAGGACCCCACCTTCAGCGTCACCGCCGATCAGGAGACCGGACAGACCATAATTTCCGGAATGGGGGAACTTCACCTGGAGGTCTTGGTGGAGAGGATGACCCGGGAGTTCGGGGTCAAGGCCAACGTGGGCAAACCGCAGGTCTCCTATAAGGAGACCATCACCGCCCCGGCCGGGGCGGAGGGCAAGTTCATCCGACAGACCGGCGGAAAGGGTCAGTACGGATGGGTGAAGATAAAATTGGAGCCGCTCCCCAAGGGGGCCGGATTCGAGTTTGAAAACGCCATCAAGGGAGGCGCCCTCCCTCGAGAATTCATCCGCTCGGTGCAGGATGGAATCGCCGAGTCTATGCAGAACGGCGTTCTGGCGGGATATCCCATGGTTGACATCAAAGCCACTCTTGTGGACGGCAAGTATCATGAGGTGGATTCCAGCGAGTTGGCCTACCGGATTGCAGGGTCCATGGCTTTTCAGGAGGCGGCTGCCAAGGCCAGCCCGGTGCTGCTGGAGCCGGTCATGAGAGTGGAGATCGTGGTGCCCGAGGGGTATCTGGGCGACGTGATAAACGATCTGAATTCGAAAAGAGGGGACATACTGGGAATTCATCCCAAAGGGGAGGCCCGGGCGATCTCGGTGGTGGTGCCGCTCTCCGAGATGTTCGGCTATGCCACCCGTATCAGATCCTTAAGCCAGGGTCGGGCCACCTTCGCCATGGAGTTCGAGCACTACGGAAAGGTGCCGGAAAACATCATGGATGGATTGGTAAGCAGGCTGAGAGGATTCTAGAATTGCAGGGCTTTGAGTTTCGGAGGGAGATCCCTCGGACCGGGAATCCCTGACGATGAGGTAACCGGAGGGACAAAGAGGAAGAAAGATTCGGAGGTTGACTTATGGCCAAGGAGAAGTTTGTACGGACGAAGCCGCACGTTAACGTTGGTACGATCGGCCACGTTGATCATGGTAAGACGACCTTGGTTGCGGCGATGACGTATGTATTGAATCGTCAGGGGTTGGCGCAGTCGCAGAGTTACGATGAGATCGACAACGCCCCGGAGGAGAAGGCGCGCGGGTTGACCATCAACGTTCATCATGCTGAGTACGAGACTGACAAGCGTCATTATGCTCACGTTGACTGTCCCGGCCATGCGGATTACATCAAGAACATGATCACGGGTGCGGCCCAGATGGACGGTGCGGTGTTGGTTGTCTCTGCGGCAGACGGACCCATGCCCCAGACCCGGGAGCACATACTTTTGGCCCGTCAGGTGGGGGTGCCTTGCATATTGGTTTTCATGAACAAGACGGACATGGTAGACGATCCGGAGCTGTTGGATTTGGTCGAGTTGGAGGTACGGGAGTTGTTGAAGCAGTATCAGTTTCCTGGGGACGATGTTCCCGTGATTCGGGGCAGCGCCTTGCAGGCCATGCAGCAGGGTGAGAAGACGGACGTTAAGGACGATCCCTCGTTCAAACCGATCAACGAGTTGCTGGCGGCCATGGATGAGTATATCCCGGAGCCGAAGCGAGACGTTGACAAGCCGTTTTTGATGCCGATCGAGGACGTATTCAGCATCACCGGTCGGGGGACGGTAGGCACGGGTCGAGTTGAGCGCGGCAAGATCAAGTTGGGTGATGACGTAGAGCGGGTTGGGATCCGCGAGACCAAGAAGACGGTGGTTACCGGTGTTGAGATGTTTCGCAAGCTTTTGGACTATGCCCAGGCGGGAGATAACGTTGGTCTGCTCTTAAGGGGTATAAACAAGGACGATCTGGAGCGGGGGATGGTTATAGCGGCGCCCAAGAGCATCACCCCCCACACCAAATTCAAGGGCGAGGTATACGTATTGACCAAGGAGGAAGGAGGTCGTCACACTCCGTTTTTCCCTGGTTACCGTCCCCAGTTTTATTTTCGGACCACGGACGTAACCGGGGTGATCAAGCTTCCGGAGGGAGTTGAGATGGTTATGCCGGGCGACAACATCGCCATGGAGGTTGAGTTGATCACCCCCATAGCCATGGAGAAGGAGCTGCGTTTCGCCATCCGGGAGGGAGGACGCACGGTGGGAGCAGGAGTGGTGGCCGAGGTGATAGAGTAGGT
>Ga0180433_10008260_pt1 | contig 13019 bp, 18 predicted proteins | sample SS_ome_8_FD_132980 | JGI IMG/M metagenome (GOLD analysis project Ga0180433, IMG submission 132980) | Hypersaline lake sediment archaeal communities from the Salton Sea, California, USA - SS_1_D_1 metaG | ecosystem: Environmental > Aquatic > Non-marine Saline and Alkaline > Hypersaline >... | reverse complement strand
GGTTGTCGGGATCTTCTTCCTCAGAAACCAAAGAAGAGTGTACTCCAGTACGAAGTCGGGCGCCCAGTCGGCATCAATGGTCACACATGCCGTCCAGTTGTGGCTATTGGTGTTGTAGAAGTCGGCTGCCTGTGGAAAGGCGAATTTAGTCTCCATCGACATCTCCTGCCACCTCGAGAAGATCTTTGAACCTCAACAGCCAGTCGTCAAGAAATCTCTGGTGTCGATCGTGCGATTCGCAGATCTGATTTGCTGCGCGCTGTATTTGGTCCGCGGCTGCTGCTATTCGACTGCCGGCAGACTGAACAGCCTCTGCACCAATTAGCGTGACGTATTCCATCGTTATAGATCAGCCTCGTAGCATTGATAATCTGCCAAGCTGTCACCATTTGCCATCAGGAGATCAGGCGACAAAGCAGTGGAATAGATACACCCCCAACAGCCGATCACACACTTTCCATACATCGGGCTGCGTTCTTCGATGCACACAATGTTGTGGCTAGGAAAGCTTTCTACAGGCACATTGTCTGTCATTTTCATGCCTTTCGGCCACGGCTTTTTCTCTTTGCTTTTACATAGCGCACACGTTTTCAGATATTCAGGCATTTATCTATCACCTCTCTATATTTCCAGAGATTGCCATTTGTGGAAAAATTGACATCTACAAAACTACGATATTCGATAGGTCTGTAGTGACCATAAGTAAGATTTGACGAATCGAAGTGGCTCAAGAATTGATTTCGATCAAGGAATAGGTACCGGTCTGGGAAAAAGAACTCGGCGCTTGGGAAGCTGTAGATTACCGGCTTGAGCCCGGACGCCATGCCCTCAAGTATCCCAACACCCTGACTCTCGAAAATGCTTGTACAGGCAATGTAATGCATAGACTTCATCAGCTTACGCAACTCGTCGTGATCCACCCGGCCATGATAGCTGATCTGGTCACCTATCCAGGATTTCTCGATGAAATTCTCGTAGTAGTGCTGCAGCTCTGGATCCGAAATGTCGCCGACGATGTGAAGCTGGAAATCGATAGGCGACCTATCAAAGAAATAGTAATGGAGTTCATAGAAGTAATTCAGCATCATCGGCAAGTTTTTGACATAGGACATTCTTCCGAGAAAAAGAATGTTGCCACCCTTTTGTCTTTCACGAAACTGCCATTTGCTGGTGTCGATCAGGTTTGGGATGACAACACCCTCTTTCATCCATGGGAACTTAGAAACCCCGATTCTTTTGACGTACGGTGAGACAAATAGTAACTGAGAGATCTTTGACGGGTCAACCGTCCGGAGTGCATCGATCGTACGTTGCTGGAACAGCTCATACCTATGGATGCGTAGGATGAATTTGGCATCATACGCCTTCAGTACCTGAATAGGTAATCCGTCGGCCCACTCGAGCCAGACAACATCGGCCGCGTTTATCTCGGCATGTAGGTTTTGTCTGTACTGCATCTCCGGCGAATCGTAATTTCTGTTACCAGTATACGTTGTGGTGGGGCCCGTCCAGAAAGTGACTTCGAGATCAGAGTCTCGTCCAAGTTTCTGCGCGATGTCCTTGATAAACGTGAAGTTCTGGGCTGCTGCGATCACAAGAACTTTGTTCATGGCCTGTATCCTATTTTGTTTCGCAACACTATCTTCGCGCTGATGATCATTTCGTTTATCCGATCCCCAACAAGCTCGTTTCCACCTTCGAAGTTCGCAACATATGGTGGCCCAGTCTTTTCACGAGTGGCGATATCTTCGATTCTAACCTCAACAATCTTGCCCAACCGTGGATCTTCTGACGGCAGCTCACCAAAAATGGTCTCAATAACAAGCTCTTCGATCTCACGTTCCATGGCCTTTTTGGCCACTAAATATTCAGATGTTGCTGAAAAAAGTCCCTTAAAATCGGTCATCGCTTACCCCCATGGAGATGCCCAGTCATTTGACGAAAGGGTAGCTCTGAGTTCCCGCAGCTTTTCGGAGATTTTTGTTCTCTCTGCTCTGATCTGGTCCATTCTGCCACGGTATGATTTTTTGAGTAGGTCGTCCAGGCGGGCATCGATTACTTCAAGGTCGGAAAGGATGGGCTCTATTTTGCGCGTTTTTACCTTTCTTTTCATATTGTCTCCTTGCTAGCTACAGATCCGTTATCGATAGACTTGACCGGATCCTTTAACCCGCGATCTTGTTAAAACTATAAACCATTTGATTGTGATGTCAAGTACTTTTTTTTCTTGACAAGCAAATAACTGATTATTATCATTGGAAGCACACAGGGAAAGCGGGGATGCTGTTGGTTGCACATCAGGTTTCATACGCCTGGTCACGCTGGTTCGATTCCAGCCCCCGCCACCAAGTAATACAGGAGATAATCATATGGCAGAGAACATCGTTGCGTTCGACCTTGAGACAATCGCCGATCCTTCCGTTATTCCCCTACTTGAGCCAGTTGAGCCAGACTCACGTCTCAAAGATCCAGACAAGATATCGGCCGATATCGCAAAGAAAGAAAAGGATCAAAGAGAAAAGCTTGGATTGGATCCCCTTACCAATCTTATATGCGCGTTCGGGTGGGCAACGCCAGGCGAATCCGGTTGCCTTATGCTGAAAGACGAAGACAGCGAGGCCGATCTGCTTCGCCAGGCATGGGATCTACTGGCAAAATATGATCACTATATCACATTCAACGGCATGCAGTTTGACATTCGGACTCTCAGGCTGCATTCTCTGAGGCATTCCATTATTCCCGGTGTGAAATTCGATATGCAGCGATACCGAATCGGCAACCAAACCGATCTGCGTATGATCTTGGGGGACTGGAACGCCATGGCCAGGGGAAAACTGAACTTCTTTCTCAAGCTGTATTTCGGAGAAGGCAAGCCGGAAGATATCGATGGCAGTATGGTCCAGGACTATTGGGACGTTGGAATGCACGACTTGATTGCAGAATACTGCGAGCAAGACGCCAAAGACACGCTTAGGCTTTACAATCACGTGAGAACCTATTACCTATAACCCATATCGAAGGAGGTACAACCGATGCCAGTACGTGGACTTACGCCGGGGATGATAGAGGTCGGCAAAATCAAAATCGGCATGAAGGGAGAAATGAGGAAGTCTGGAAAAGGAACCGACTTCCGTCCACCGGTCAAGCTTGACCATTTTATTATCACGACCAACGAGAAGACAGACGACGACGATCTCGTTCGCGATAACGAGTTGGAAGAAAAGATCAAAAAGTTGCCTGGCGCCAAAGTGAACTCGGATGGCAATCTCATCCAGATACCTATCAGGCTCCTCTACAACGACTTTGATCTGAACTTCCCGACAAGGTATGCCAGATACAGTGGCGGCAAGTGCGTTTGTTCTTCGCTCGACGGCGTCAAGGCACGTACACGCGCCGGTCTTGAGCTTGATTGTCCCTGTGAATACTTGATGCCAACATATGCCGGAACAGACAAATGCAAGGTCAACGGCACGTTGTCATGCATTATAGAGGGCGCAGAAAGCTTCGGCGGCTGCCATCGTTTCCGAACCACCAGCCGGAACACCTGTGAAAGCATCCTTGGCAGCTTGGCAGCAATCAAGACCGCCACCGGCGGGATGCTGGCTTTCTTGCCTTTCAGCCTCGTCATACACCCGAAGCAAACGGTGACCCCGGAAGGGCAAAGAACGACTGTCTACCTGGTTTCGGTAACCTATCCGGGCACTATCGAAGATCTCCAAAAGATAGCCATGGGCGTGGCAAGGGACAAAGCTGCATACATGCTTGCAATGGATGACATCGAAGCGGAGGCTAAAAAGATGATAACCGCTGGCGGTGTGGATGGAGACGAAAAGGAAATCGGACTTGAGTTCTACCCGGACACGATGGTCGAGACAACCGGGGAAGAGGTGACCGAAACCAAAAAATCCGATGAACAAACAGATGCCGAACCCGAAGAACCGCCATTCGAGATCAGAGAAGACGCCGAAGAGGGTCCTGCTGACGAAACAACAGAAGATACAGCCATCAAAGACAAAGAGGCTTCCCAGGTCGCCGAAGAACCCAATGCTGAGCCAGAAAAAGAAGAAGAAGACCCAGCCGTTATAAAAGCCGAACTGGTAAAGGTCGTGAAGCTCAAGAAGGAACTCGGGATCACAGATAAGGATGCCTGGAACGAGCTGATCAAGCCTTACGACGTGGAATCTGCCAAAGATATGACCCTGGATCAGGTGCGAGATTTCATAAAGGTGCTTGAATCAAAGCGCCCTTCCTGACGGAATATCGCAACAATCCCGGCATGCGATATTCCTGGATTCTGTACGGCGAGAAAGCCGTTGACAATGCTGGCAAGGATGTGTTGGGATACCCGGGTCTTTGGGCGACACATCCCTTTGAAGGAAAGAAAATCTACGAACATCTAAAAGGAGAATCCAACAATGCCTGACAATTTGAATTGGGACGACCCGCAGATTGGGGGGGACGAATCGTTTACAGAGGATGACATGAAAGATGCTGAGAGCATGGGCAAGGTGCCGGTAGGCAAATACCTATGCGTCTGCGTCGAAAGTGTCCCGCGAGAGATCAACTTTAGGCAGTATGCCACCATCGCCGCCGGCCTCAAGTGGCAGATCGAAAGGGTTATTGAACTTGACAACGAGCCTGTGAAGGGTGATGCGGGCGATGTCTATATCGGGAGGTTCCTTTACGACGACGTAGCCTTCTATCATCCGCAGGAGAAGGACGGCTTTCGCAAGAGACGGCTACTGATCGCAAGGCGTGTCGGCCTTGTCAAAGAGGGCGAAACCGAGATCACGAAACAAATGTGGGCGCACGATATTGTCGGGAAACGGGCCGTCCTGAGCCAGGTTACCAACACATACAAAGGCGAAAAGCGCCTGCAAATCGGCTTTTCCGGCTACGAGTCTCCCGAGTCGGTCGAAACTGTCACGGACGACGAGTTTAGCGACATATAGATCGTAATCGCGACAGAAAAAAGCCGATGCACATCAAGGAAACAACACACAAAAATAGTGCAATCATATTCACGGACTCTCCACATGCTTACACATTGAGGGTCACGGGAGAGCTGCTTACAAGCGCTACGACGTTCATAGACCAGTTCTTCCCAAAGTTTCAGTCTCAGAAGAACGCCGAAGCTTACGCCAGAAAGAATGGCCTCACCGTAGAATATGTCCTGAATGTGTGGAAAACCAAGGGAAAAATCGCCGGAGATTTTGGGACACACATCCACAACTTTGCCGAGCACCGGATCAGCGAGGCCGGGGCACCAGCAGAAGATTTTCCCCTGAAATTCTGTGGCAAAGAGCGCGCCTACCGAGTTGCTGTCGAAAAGGCAATCGAACAGATGCGCACGAAGTTCCTATTTCTGGCAACTGAAAAGATCGTCTTTGATCCTGTCATCGGACTCGCGGGCATGATAGACGTTGTAACAGAAGACAGGGACAACGGAGATATTGTCCTGTTCGACTGGAAAACGAACGAATCCATCGATCGGGACAACGTTTGGCAGAATGCCCATGAGCCAATATCGCATCTCGAGTCCTGCAACTGGAATAAATACCAGCTACAGCTGAATCTTTATAAATGCATTTGCAAGTGGAACGATTACTTCCCAGGCAGGAACATTCGCGTTGGCCTTGTTCATCTACAGCCCCACAAGGCCGTCTTCTTGAAGGTACGAGATCTCACAACCGAGATATGTGACATGGTAATACATCATATAGAAAATCAGATGGAGGCATAAATGGATAACAGGCAACATCAGCAAGGAGTTCCGCAGACAAGCAATGGTTTAACAAAGGCTGCGATAGCCAGAATAATGACCACTGCTGCTGCCTCCGCCAGTATGCTCAACATGGGCGGCCGGGTGTGGAGAAAAAAGAGCAAGATCAAGCGCGAAACCAGCACGTTCATGCGTAAGGATCGCGCAAGAAGAAAGAAGGCGCGTAAAACAGCATATGCTTCCAGACGCTTGAACCAGAAGCGAATGGAGGGGCGCACATGAAATATCATACACGAACGATCAAGCTGAAGATCTTCGTTACCGACGAGGACAAAGACGATAGCTGGAAGCGCATACGGCAGATAGCCGGGGATGCGTGGAGAGCTGCAAACCTTATCGCCAGCGGCCAGTACTTCAATGATCAGCTCGTCCGCAACATATACGCCAGGCGCAAGATCGACTCAAAGGAAGATCTAAAATCTGTTGTCCGGGTAGAAGAGGAGTTTAAGGAATTCTTCGGCACAAAGCGTCAGGCAACCACAGAACGTGACATAAAGAAAGCCTATCCTGACCTCCCTCCGTGCGTCACCAATCCCTTGAACCAAGTTGTGGTGGCCAACTACAGAAAAGAAAAGGGTGAGTTGCTTACTGGTCAACGCTCCCTCCGTACATACAGGCAAGGAATGCCGGTACAGACGACCAAAGCGTCGATCAAGTTTCTCAAGACTACTGAAGGCGATCACTCAATTGTCTGGACATTAGGTCGGAACGAGACGATCACATTTGGGATCGTCTACGGTAGAGATAAGGCGAACAATCGTCTCACCATGGACGATATTATCCAAGGGAAATTGGATTACTCGGCCCCGCAGATCCAGTTGAAGAATCGAGACCTTTTCCTGCTCTTGCCAGTCAAGGATCCACAAGGTGAACACCTACTAGATCGGGATTTATCGGTGGGCGTGGATCTTGGCGTAGCATTCCCGGCATATGTGGCCTTATCCGAAGGGCCCGCTAGAAAACCCATCGGTCACAGTGACGATTTTCTTCGCGTCCGGCTCCAAATGCAAAATCGTCGAAAACGTCTACAAAAAAGTCTGAAATTTACCAAAGGTGGACATGGGCGTAAACAAAAACTCAAAGCCCTGGAACGAATTAAAGACAAAGAGCGCAATTTCGCCAGGAGCTACAACCACGGTGTAAGTCGAGAAGTTGTCAATTTTGCGCTGAAGCATAACGCTGGTGTTGTCAAACTTGAATTTCTTAAAGGTTTTGGAGAGGACAAGAGGCATGCCTTTGTTCTGCGCAATTGGTCATACTTTGAGCTGCAAAGCATGATCGAGTATAAGGCCAAACGTGAAGGAATCGCAGTTGTGAATGTCGACCCATATCACACCAGCCAGACATGCTCAACATGCGGGAATTACGAACACGGTCAGCGCGACGGTCATAACTTCAAGTGCAAAATATGCGGCGAGAATTTACAAGCTGACCACAACGCCGCACTTAACATTGCCAGATCAGAATATATCGTAAAAAAGAAAGAAGACTGTGAATTTTACAAGCAGTCTCGGCCTGGGCCCACAGCCGAGGGGTGAGGTTTTTAACACTCACCAATCCCGCGCATACAACATGTTGTGGGACCAACTATAGGGACCATACAATACCTTGGTGTTGGTCCCACGCGCGCGGGGATGGGTCGATACGATCCTGCCAGCGTTTGCCGATGACGTGGTTGGTCCCACGCGCGCGGGGATGGGTCTGGAGATCCGCCAGGCACCGGCCATCGAGAGAGCGTTGGTCCCACGCGCGCGGGGATGGGTCGGGTCTTGATCTTGTCTCGTTGGTCCCACGCGCGCGGGGATGGGTCGCGAATACACGCCGCCCATGATAGAGCATATAGGTTGGTCCCACGCGCGCGGGGATGGGTCGGTTCAGGTACCAGTCGGAGAGTTCCCAGAACGGTTGGTCCCACGCGCGCGGGGATGGGTCGACGGAGGGGATGGTTTGAGAGCGTGGGCGGGCTGGTCCCGTATGTACTTGGACTTGACGAGGGTGATTGCCACTGGCCCGCCCACACGTAACGTGGACAGGCGGAGAGTTATCTCTCTTCTCTACTGAGAGCCAGAGCCTACTAGTGGCTGTACCGGGGGCGTTGCCATCACAAGGTGCCTCGACCCAAATAAGTACCCGGTAACTGGCTTGCCTGTCCACACGCAAACACGGACGGGAGAGCATGTGCCAGGGCTTGAGGGAGAGCGTCTTCTATTCAGCCCTGCTCCCGCCTGTCCACACGCAAACAAGGGCGGGATGGCGGAATGGGTAGACGCTGTAACCGGGTAGGCTCCTGCGGTGACGAAAAGTGGACCGGGGGGTGGAAAGTGAAAGTAGGAGCCATGCAGGGTTCAAATCCCTGCTCCCGCCCACACAGCACGGCCCGGATGGTGTAACGGCAGCACGCGGGCAATAATCCGCAGCGCCCGTTCGACTCGGGCACCGGGCTACATAGGTGAATGAAAACAATGAGCAAGCACTGGAGATTGGGAATACAACAGACATTTGACAGAATAGAAGAGGCCCATCCTCTGTCAAGGAATGATGCAGAAGACTGTAAGCATGTATGGCCTGCAAGATGGAGAGAGCTTAGGGCCATATTGATACATGACCTCGACCCACTCGGATATGATGAAGGTGAAGATTAACCACACAGCTCGCCCCAAGTTGGTTTTATATGACAGAAAATGATATTAAGCGCGTCACTGCAAATCTCACCTACATCAAGTTCCAGAACAACAGTGGCTTTGTTATCGGCACGTTTGCGAACGAAGAAGGTGAATTCTCCGGGCTCGGGCAAATGCTTCACCCGAACGTAGGACTCGAGTATGCCCTGTATGGCGAATGGAGCCGGCACCACACGTATGGCCTTCAGTTCAAGTTTGTGCGCTACGAAACCATACAGCCCAAGGACACAGACGGGATCTACGCATATCTTGTTCGCAATCTCAAGTGGGTGGGCCCGACAACTGGCCAGGCCCTGATTGAGATGTACGGCCAGGATACGCTGACAGTTCTTAGGAAAGAACCGGATCGTGTAATCAAAGAGATACCCGGTCTCACCGAAGAACGAATCCTTGACATCCAGCAAAAGCTTGAAGAGCTCGAGGCCATTGAACACGTGCTAATAGAGATAGAGCAAATTGTGTCGATGGTAAAGGGTATCAGGAAGTCTCTCCCGTTCGATCTCATAGAGGCGTACGGGTCTGATGCTGCCGAGGTGTTGAGAGAAAACCCCTACGTCTTGACAAAGTTCGCCAATATCGGCTTTGTGCTCGCAGATCGCGTAGCGATCGTGCTCAAGTTCGATCGGGAGTCGATCTTCAGAAAGAGCGCCGGCGTTATCCATACGCTGAAAGAGAACGAATCTAATGGCAACGTGTGGATGCATGGCCGGAATCTTGTCGAGGCTGCATGCTCCATCTTGGGTGTTGAGCACGTTGACGCCGGGATTGACGCCTTGCTCTACGAAGAGGCCATAGTTGAGATAGGTGACTGGGTGGCCATCAAAAAGACTGACAAAGACGAAACCTACTGTGCCGATAAGATCTGCCGGCTCTTGTCATAGGTGATCATGGGACAAATTACGCTCACAGACGAACAAAATGCTGCCGTCAAAATGGTACAGGACAACCAGTTGTCAGTCCTTACTGGTGCCGCCGGTACAGGAAAGACGACTGTCATTAAGGCTGTGCTTGACTGGGCGGCCAGTAAGGAAATGGTGATAGCCTGCGCCGCGCCATCCGGCAAGGCTGCCAAGCGAATGACAGAAGCAACTGGCTATCACGCAAGCACCATACATTCGCTTCTGGGTGCCATGGTCGACGATTACGGTCGGTTTGTATTCTCTTGCAATGTAGACAACCAACTTGAGGTTGATCTGATTGTCCTTGACGAGGTATCTATGGTCTCGAACCACCTGATGGCGCGCTTCCTGGAAGCAGTGACACTTGATACCATTGTGCTCCTGGTGGGAGACCCGAATCAGCTACCATCAATCGGTGCAGGCGCTGTTCTCCGCGACCTTCTCGTTTCCGAAATCGTGCCTCACACACGACTAACAGAAATACATCGCGCCGGAGATCAGATCGTTGTGGCTTGCAACAAGGTGAAGGACGGAGAGTTCTACGATCGGCCCGACATACTGGACCCTGATGGCGGTCAGAATATACGTCACATCGAGGCCAGCTCGCACGAACAGATTCAATCAATCATCGCGCAGATCGTATGCGATCGTATGCCAGAGCGAGGCTTTGATCCGGTGTGGGATGTGCAAGTACTTAGCCCCACTAACAAAAAGACACTTCTCTCTTGCGAATCATTAAACGCTGTGTTACAGAATAGGCTAAATCCTGTACAACCTGAAAAGCTAACGAAGGGATGTATTTTCCGCAAGGGCGATAAGGTCATCAATACGAAAAACAAGAGTATTGATGAAGACTACGTTGTCAACGGCGCGCTTGGTGAGATTATCAGGGTCTCCAAAGAAAGGAAGGAACTGTCGGTTAGATTCAACGATCCAACGGTAGATGTTGTCCTACCGTTTACGCATAACGATCTACTCCTGGCATACTGCATCACGTGTCACAGGTACCAGGGCTCGGAGGCACCGGTCATTATCGTCCCAGTGCATTCCAGCTTCAACTTTTTCGTCAACCGGGCATGGCTATACACAGCGCTGAGTAGAGGACAGCAAATTGTCATCACTGTGGGAGAATTCAGCGCAATCCAGAACGCGATCAGGACAAGGGCTATCTTTGAGCGCAAGACCATGCTCTGCGAAAAGCTACACGATGCGTTTGTCGGGGACATTTAACCTTCAAAAGGAGGCTACACAATGGCCAGTAAAAAACAGATTGTCGAGGATGCCCTGAGAAGATATCCTCAGTTCGGCTCACGTACAATTGCACAATTCATCGTTGCGCATCATCCGGGGGTCTTTACCTCAAAATCCAGGGACACAGAGAATGACCAGGTAGAGGTCGTACGGGAAATGCTGAGATATCGGAGGGGCAATAAGGGTAAGATAAGCAGGCCAAGTAAATTCGAACAATCACCGATGCCAAGGTCATGGAAAAGGACTATCAGGCCATACAAATTCAACCCTGGACTATGGCTGATTATGGCAGACGTTCACGCGCCCATGCACGACCCAAAACCCCTTGAAGCGGCAATAGCCGCTGGACAAATGGAAAAAGTTGACGGCATCTGTTTCATGGGAGACTTTCAGGACTGTGCGGCTCTTGGGTATTGGACACAACAGCGTCGTGTATTCATGGAGGAATTGGACGCGACTCTTGATCTTTTGGATTGGATCATGGCTCAGTTCCCGAAGAAGACTAAATATGTCTACAAGATCGGGAATCACGAAAGCCGGCTTGAGAACTACTACAGATTCAACGCCCCCGAACTGGCAGCATCCCCGCTGGCGAGCATGGATATGCTGTTTGGTTTTGATCATAGGGGGATCATACCTGTCGAGGCCGACCAGAAAATGATGTTCGGTAAACTGCCCGCCTTCCATGGCCACGAATTCAAACGACTTCACCTGACAGTCAATCCGGCCAGGGGACTCTTCCTCAAAACCCACACCTTCGGCATTATCGCCCACTGCCACCGCCCATCAATGCATCCAGGAACAGACGTGAACGATAAGCTCCTCACAACATGGAGCGTCGGTTGCCTTTGCGATCTGCACCCGCATTGGAATCCATACGGCAACGAGTGGGGGTGGGGATTTGCGTTGATCAATGTCGAAAAGAACGGAGACTTTGAGGTCGTCAATAGGAGGGTCTTGCCAAGTGGCGAAGTAGTGTAGGTGTCTCATGTCTGATTTTGTTGTTATCGTAGACACCAGGGAGCAAAATCCCTACACGTTCGAAGATATTTCGCCGCCACCCGACATCGTTACTGGCGGCCTGAAAACTGGTGACTACAGTATAGAAGGCTACGAGAGTCGCATTGCTGTTGAGCGAAAATCTCTCGTTGACCTCTATGGCTCCGTGGGCAACGGCCGCAAACGCTTCGAGAAAGAGATGGAACGAATGTTCGATCTCGAGTTTGCGGCCGTTGTCTGCGAGGCCGATTGGTTCACTGTCTTACGCAATCCACCCTCAAGATCAAAAATGAACCCGAAGTCCGTCTATGCCACCATCCTGGCATGGATGCAAAGATACCGGGTTCATTGGCTCATGTGTCCAAACCGTTCATTCGCAGAGAAGACAACGTATCGTATGCTTGAACGGTGGTACTGGGACGAACAATCGGGGGAATATCATCTTGCCAAGCCTTGACCAAGTTAAGGAAGATGTGCTATCGAAACTCGATATCGAGGCCGAGATGCAGTCTGTCGGTATTCAGTTCAAGGGGTCTCCAAACTCTAAAGGTTGGTATCCATGTCACGATCCGTATCGACCAGGCGAGGACAACAATCCAAGTGCCGGGATCAACGTTGGTTCAGGCACTTACCGCGGGTACCTGATACGGTTCGTGTCAGGCGGCAGCAAGCCCGATTCGTCTATTTCCTTTTGGGACGTAATGCGCGACTTTCATCCGTCGCTATCCGGCAGGGATTTCATCGACATCCTAAAACACTTCGCGGACCAGGTCGGCGTTGAGGTCAAGGGCAAAGACAAGGCGAAAGAGCTAATCGCAGAGTACGACTACGTCAACATAGATGGCGATCTGGTCCACCAGACGCTCAGATATCACCCGAAAGAGTTCCGGCAGCGGCGCCCGGATCCAAACAAAGAAGGCGATTGGGTCTGGAATCTGGACGGTATCGAGGTTGTGCCGTACAATCTGCCTAACGTCGTCAAAGCGCAGGAGGTTTTCATCTGCGAGGGTGAGAAAGCGTGTGACGCCGTCAACGAGCTTGGGGACATAGTAGCCACCTGTACTCCGATGGGCGCAAAGAACTATCAGGACTGCTGCACCAAGCACTTCGAAGGTAAGGATCTCGTGATCCTGGAAGACAACGACGTCTCCGGCCAGGCTTGCACACAGATCCTGATGAAAAAACTGTTCGATGTGGCCAAGTCAGTCAAGATCGTTCGGCTGCCGGGACTGCCGGATCACGGCGACGCATACGACTGGATCGTAGATCAAAAGCACACCCGGCAAGATCTGGTCGACATCGCCAACAAAACGTCCCCTGAGTCAGACTTCGTCGACCCTGTCCTGACGCTAAACGACAAGCACGCAGTGATCATGGTCGGTGGCAAGTGCCTCATAATGAACGAAG
>Ga0180433_10008259_pt1 | contig 13020 bp, 11 predicted proteins | sample SS_ome_8_FD_132980 | JGI IMG/M metagenome (GOLD analysis project Ga0180433, IMG submission 132980) | Hypersaline lake sediment archaeal communities from the Salton Sea, California, USA - SS_1_D_1 metaG | ecosystem: Environmental > Aquatic > Non-marine Saline and Alkaline > Hypersaline >... | reverse complement strand
GCACCGCTCCGCCGATTGTTCCTGGTATATGAGAGGCAAACTCCAGCCCGCCAAGCTGATTTTGCATTGCTTTTTGAACCAGCTGGATCAAGTTATTTCCACTAAAAACGCGCACAATATTTTCCTTAATTTCTATTTGTCCTTGTTTTAATTGTATCACAATTCCATTAAATCCACTATCAGACACCAAGATATTGCTCCCGCCGCCCAAAATAAAAAAAGTTAGATTTAATTCCCGCGCTGCTTGTAAAACTTTAAACAACTGCTGTTTGCTGTTTACTTCAACAAAATATTTTGCCAGCCCGCCAACTTTAAAAGTTGAATAATCTGCCAATTGAACATTTTTCTGAATATTTAAACCGGTTAATTCTTTAATTTTGTCTAACATAACATTTATTGTTTCAAACGTAACACAAAAAATCCATGCCTCACCTTGTCCGGTTTAACTTCATGCGACTCGACAACTTCAAAACCATTTTCCTCAAAAAAGCCTTTCCATTCATCGATGTTTCGATAATTATGAGTACTGTCTTTTGTTACTTCTAAATTTATCATACGATCAGCTATTTCCACCTTTTTTCGCTCTTCCTCATCTTTCACAAGATCCTCGGCAATAAATAAATAACTACCAGGATCATCCTGCTTTTTTTTCTTTTTCAAAACTCTTTTTGCTTCTTGCAAAACTTTTTTATGAGCTTCGGATGGGATGTGGTGCAAAACAAAATAATAAGTCAAAGCATTAACAGAATCATCGGAAACGCCATCTAAATTTTCAGCACTTACTTTCTCGGGCAAATATTTAATATTATTTGCCAATTGCTTAGCTCTTTTTTTAACTGGCTTTGTCCAATAATCATGCGGATCGACCGCAATAATATTTGTTCCTGGTAAAACAGAATCAATTTCGTCTAACTCATGCCCCTTGCCAGCACCAATACAAGCGACCACAACGCCTTTTTCAACTTCACCGGCAAGTTTATCTTTAAATTTAATCTGCGGAGCAAGATATTCTTTAATCTTTGATTCTTTCACCATCCATTCAGCTCGCTCGCGTAAAAATTTATCAACAGGACCAACGCTTGTTTCACGCATTAATTTGGGACCAATATTTTGTCTTTGTGGTTTTTCAAACATAGATTTTATTTCATTTATTTATATTTTCTTTAATCCTCACTTTCCTCTCCCCAGACTTGAATTACAGAACCACTTGCAATTAAAGTATTCTTTGGCACATTCACACCTGCGCATACTAATTGGTTATTTCTTGTTTCTATGATTTTACTATGCTTCAACTCTATCTCATCATTAAATGGCAATGTTGCCAAACACTTTTCACTTTCAGTATCCCAAACTTGAATTCCAATTTCTTTCACTGTTGCCAATTTTCCGCTTTTGGTTGTATACATATCTGATACAAGAGTTGGAATATTACCTAGTGATTTACCGGAAACATAATTAAAAATATATATGCCTTGATGCCCATAAGCGCAGGCAATTAAATTATTTTTCAGTTCCACCATTGAATCAACGCTTTTAACAGAAATATCTTTAATTTGAAAAACTCTTGGTGGCTTTGTAATATCATTTCCCCAAACTCTAATTTTGCCTTCAGGATGCGCTGTTATGAGTTCGCCATTTTGAGTTTCAACCAATACATCTATCTGGCCAACATCCTTTTCTTTTGACTTGGCAACGCATTCACCTGTTTGCGGATTCCAGATTTGAATCTTGCCGATATTGCCGGCGCTTGCCAAATTGCCGTTTTTCAATTCAATTACTGTTTTTAAATTATTAGAACCTTTTTCCATATCCGAAAACATTGTTTGCAAGCATTCGCGAGTATCAATATCCCATACTTGAACTGTTCCATCATAATTTGCTGTTACCAATTTATTATCTTTTGTCGTAATAATTTTATTTATGTGTCCATATTCCGGTCCCTTTAATTTGTCCAAAATTTCCGATGTCAATGTGTCCAAAATTTCCGCACCCCAATCCCAAACCCTTAACTGCTCCCCATTTGGCAAATCCACCGCAATAATCAATCTTTTGTCATCAGTCGCGGCAATGCTATTAATGCGCCCCTCAATATCAGTCCGCTCTTTCAAACATTTAAAATTATTATAATTTGGTTCTAAATCATGTTCTATTTCTCCGATCAAAGACCCAATATCTTTCTTTTTTTCAATTAATTTATCCAATCCAACATTTTCCTTATCAGCATACATCTGTTCAAACTCATTCACTTGTTTTTCAAGCTTGAGAATTTTTTCATGGATTTCCTTACAGCTAGTTTTCATAATTAATCTTATTTATTTTTTATTTTAATATCAACATCTGTTTTTTTGTTTTTCTGATACCCTCCGGCAGCTTTTGTCCGCTTGACCTGACCGCCCAGTGTGCCGGAAGACTTGGCATACTTTTTCTTTTGCTGTTTTTTTAGCCTTGATTGTTTTTTTGTTATTTCAATACCATTCATATGAATTGGAAATTAAAAGTTGAATTCATCCCGCAAGAGGCGGAAAGTTGAAAGTAAATATTTTATTTTATTTTTAAATTTGGATATTTTTCTCGCAATTTTTGTTTTTCTTGCTGTGGTAAATTATTTAAATACACGTCACCTCCGACAAAATCCGGCAATTCCAAATCTCCTGCTGTTTCTAAACTAACCAAATCTAAACAACCACCAATATACTTGGGCAAATTTAAACCTTTCGTTGTCTCTAAACCGCGTAAAGAAAGTTGACCACCAATAATTTTTGGAAACACCAAGTCTTCTGCTGTTACTAAACTACCTAAATAAAGGTCGCCGCCAATATATTGTGGCAACCTTAAACCTTTTGTTGTTTTCACATTGCCCAAATGAAGAGTGCCACTCATGTTCATTGGCAGTTCGCAGTCCTCAGCTGTCTGCAACTTCCACAAATCCATAAGATCTCCATAATGAAATACGATCCCGCCGCTCAGGGCTTCTTCTGTTGTTAAACTAATCTCATCTTCTTTGCAGTCAAGTACAAACGCTAAATCCTGTTTTTTATTTCTTTTTTCTAGAATTTGTTTTAACTTATCATCTTCTTCATACCCTCTACCATATTTTTCATATTCAAATCCATACAAAAATCTTAAATCCATTTTATTCAATTCTCTTCCGGCATCAAGTTTGGCTTGCACGCGTTCCAGGTTTGAAGACAATTGATTTTCAATACTATCTATTAATTTCTTAATTTCTTTTTTCAAATCAAGTAAATCCTGCAAATTCTTCTTTTTTCCCGCACTTTTGCCATACAAAACTTCAAAATCAGCAACTTGTGATTCAAGTTTTTTTAAGTCTTTGTTTAGTTGTTTGCAATCTATTTTCATAAGAGTTTAAAGATGAAAGTCTCGCCTCGCTGAAGACGAGTCGAAGCGGGGAAAAGTGGAAAGTTTATATTCTTCAGTTCATTCGTATATTCGTGGTTTCGTGGATTTGTAGTAAATTCATTCGTGGTCCTTTATGTTCTTTAGTTCTTCCGTTCTTAAGTTTTCATTGCTCTTTCCATGACTAATTCAGGATCCTCGGTTTCTTCAATTCTTTGATATCCAACTTTTGCCAGCCAAAGTTTAAAAGGTTCAGCTTTTGATGATGGGATTGATTGAACAAGTCGCAATATGACTTCTGTATCAGCTACGTCAGTTAAATATTTTTTTCCATCAGAAGCTTCTAATTTCAGTTGGTTACAATTTGTAACCGACTCGTTTCCTTCACTTTTCAACCTATGTTTTAATACTTTCCAATAATTGTTCGGATTCATACTATCCGTTAAAATTGCAACAATATCAACAATCGAAAAATACCAAAGTTCTTTATCCTCATCCCAATGACGACGAACTTGTTTTTTATTAAAAATTATAATTGATTTGTCTTTTTTATTCACAATTTTTATTTTTGATATTTTATTTTTGATATTTTATATATTTTTAAGTATTTTATATTGTATTCTAGTATTTAAGTTTGTGTATTTCCTGCCTGCCGGTCCTCGACTCTGAGGGCTCGGACTCGAAGAGCAGGCAGGTATCTTTTATTTTTTATATTTGCGATTAAATATTTGATATTTGGTCTTTGATATTTGATATTACATCATAAACATCCCCTGCACCCATCACAATCACCACATCATTTTCCTTTACAATCTGACTTACCTTTTCAACTGTTTGATCAAGATCAGCTGCGTAGTACGCTTCCTTGCCACTGATTTTATCAACCAAATCTTTTGAACTAATGTTGCTATTCTGGTTTCTGCCTTTGACATCATAAATTTCCGGCATAATCAGAATATCCACATCATCAAATGATTTTACAAACTGATCAAACAATTTTTGCGTGCGGTCGTGCTGGTGCGGCTGAAAAACGCACACAATGCGCCGGCCGAGATAGAATTCCTTAGCAGCTTTGAGAGTTGCTTGAATTGCCGTAGGATGATGCGCGTAGTCTGAAACAAGCGTAAATTTGTCATCATAAATAATTTCAAATCTGCGCCAAATGCCTTTGAAGTTTTTTAAACTTTCTTTGATCTGACCAACTGGAATATCCAGACTCAGTGCATATGCTGCTGCTGCCAGTGCATTATAAATATTAAAATCACCGGGAATGCCAAGTTCAAACTCACCCAAATCCTGTTCACCGAATTTCACGTTAAAAATCTGCTTGCCCAGTTCTTTGCGAATACGCTCTGCGCACAAATCAGCGCCGGGCGCCAAGCCATAGCTAATTTTCTTGCATTCCGGCATATCTAACTGCCGGATATTCAAATCATCATTATTTAAAATTATTGCTTTCATCTTTCCACTTTCATCTTTCAACTTATTAATAAATTGCTGGAAAGTTTGAATTATATGATTCAAATCTTTGTAATAATCCAAATGATCTTCTTCAATATTGGTTAAAATAATTGAACTTGGATCAAGAAGTAACATGTGCGCTCGATATTCACACGCTTCCAGAACAAACAAATCCGACCGGCCGGCGCGAAAATTCACATCCAATCCTTCTGATTGCGAACCAACAATCACGTTTGGATCTTTGCCAGCATCAATTAAAATCTTAGCAATCATGGCTGTTGTTGTTGATTTGCCGTGAGTACCGCAAACTGCAACTAAATTAAATTCACGCGTTACTTCTGCCAAAGCCTCAAAATAACTTTTTTGTTCAATGTTTAATTTCTTGGCGCGGACTCGCTCAGGATTCTCCTCCGGCACAGCGGCCGAGTAAACCAGTAAATCCACGTTTTGTTCGATATTTTCAGCTTTTTGATTATAATTAATCTTAATGCCGGCTTTTTCCAAACTTTCCGTGATTTCGGTTTTTTCAGCATCAGAGCCGCTAACTTCTATGCCGCGAGAAACAAAAAAACGCGCTAAGGCTGAAACGCCAATACCGCCGATTCCTGTTAAATATACTTTTTTTAGTTGTTCTAATTGCATAAAATTTCCATTTCACTTTAATGAGATTAAATCTAGCTAAAGCTAGGAAGAAAATTTTTCTGCCTCACTTCAGTGTGACGAGTTTAATCACATGCCACAGTCCGCGTATTATACAATACGCCATGACTACGCGAGACTATGGCATAACGGGAATTTCCCTTATTATATTATAAATCGCCAATTTTAGCAATATATAATTTTATAATTTCACTTCCAACACATTTGTATATTTGTATGAAATTTGTTTTTTTGTGTTCTATTACATTCGTATATTTGTATAAAATTTGCAATTTTGTGTTCAATTAAATTCGTGGATTCGTGGCTATTCGTCATTCGTGGACAAAAAAACTCTTCGATATTACGAAGAGCATACAAAATTATCTATAGTAGCCAGGCATTGTTGGCCTACAAGCCCTTGATTTCCGATAAAGCTCCTGTCCTCTTGCCTCAGCTGCTCGCATTTCTTCTTTTGTAGTAACCCGATCCCCCTTTCGTCTTGGCCCATTCAGAAGACGCTCAAGTTCTTTGCGCTGTTCCTTTGAAAGTTTAGATCTCTTCTTAGACATGATCAGCCTCCTTTTCAGCAAAATCCACTTGACCTACTACATATTCAATATAACATAATTTAATCAAAATTTCAACTAAATCCTAATGTATTTGTGTTAACATTGCCAATACATTTGTAGATTTGTATTAATTTGTAGTTTTGTGTTCCATTAGATTCGCGGCTATTCGTGATTCGTGGTCCTAAGATGATTGGCACGCAACCAGTCTTCAAACTCAATATCACTTGGCATTTTTACTTTTTCGCACAAATTCAAATTCCACTGATACTTTGGCAAAGATTTCAAATAACCCAATTCATGCAAACAAAGCGCAAAAGCGCGCTCTGATAATTTTTCACAAAACCTGTATTCAGCCACGTACACAACGCAATAGCCTTCAACTTGCTCGGACCAAAAATGCAATTCCTCCGGATTTCTAGGATTTTGATATTTTTTATCTCTGGTTAACATAACTTTCAATGTAGCAACTTTTCTTTTACCAGTAAAAAATCGGATTAAATAAAGTTTTTGCCAAATACAATTATACTGTGAATGAACAAATGCTTTACAAGCTATCACGCGTATCTGCTTTTTCTGGCCTGACGCGCTGGCCAAGCCATTCAAAAGCATCAGCTTTTCTTTTTCAGATGACATGACTACCTCCCTTATATTTTATTACTTTTTTGAATTTTTTTAATAATCCGCGTTTGCCGAATTTCCCTGTGCAAGCCGGACTTCCGCAATTGCAATTTCGATATACCCCGGACACTTCTGTGCCATTATAATTGCAAGTAATTTCGCTTCCTGCTCTAATATCCGTACGCGCGATCAAAACCGGCGCCACTCTGTCAATATCCAAAATCGTATTCGGATTGCAAGAATGATTGACCCAATTTAATACTTTTTCATCATTAACATATTGATCATTGCCAATATAAGCGTAGCGCTTGTAATTTTCATAACGCAAATCATCAAGCGGTATTTCGTAAAATTCTTCTCCTTTTTTAATATCACGGCAAGCAAAAATTCCATAACCATGGATTGGACTTTTTTTGCGCATCAGATCAGGATGATAATTTTTTGCAATTGTAACAATGTTTTTAGCTTTTAAACGGTTTGTTTTTTTGCCGTCCAAACTGTAGAAATTGCGGATTTTTTTATAATCAGTTATTTTTAGTAAATTCTTAATTTGTTTGGTTGTAAAAGCATAATAGAATAATGAAACTTTTTTATCGCCACTGCCCCACCGGGTAATTACCTCCTGAAAATGATCTTGCTTTTGTGAACGCCAAACTGATTTTTTTGCTCCCAGTTGCCACAAATTCCAATTGATCATCAGTAAATATCCGCCGGGCTTAAGAACTTTTTTTATATTCATTAAAATTTTTTCATGCATGTTTTTTGGAAAATGATTTAAAACTGAAATTAAAAAAACAACATCAAATTTTTTATTAAATCTAAGTTCATCAGTTAAATCCATGATTCTAAAATCATGCTCAGGAAACTTCCATTTTGCTTCACTGATCAAGCCTTCGCTAAAATCAATGCCAATATAATCAATTTCTTTTTCTTTTAATTTTTCCAAAATCCGTCCATTGCCACAGCCGGCATCAAGCACCAAATCGCCCTTTTTCACGTATTTAAACAAAATCTCAATATCAGGCCAAACATAAACTCGGCTGGCTGAAAATTCTTTGGCTATTTGGTTATAGCTTTGTTTGTTTGTTGAAATAATGTTTTGCATAAAAAGCAAAAATATAAAAGATGTTCTTATGTTCTTGAGTTCTTGAGTTCTTAAGTTCTTGAGTTCTTGAGTTCTTGAGTTCTTAAGTTCTTAAGTTCTTAAGTTCTTGAGTTCTTAAGTTCTTAAGTTCTTGAGTTCTTGAGTTCTTGAGTTCTTAAGTTCTTGAGTTCTTAAGTTCTTGAGTTTTTCAGTTCATTCGTGGTAATACTATACCAAATTTACACAAGAATGGCAAATCTCATTGACAATTTTTTTATTTTGAAATTCTTTTCTTCAAAACCAAAAACGGGGTTTGACCCGCGTCGCGCTGGCACGACTCGCAGCTTAAGCAGCGAACCTGGCTTAAAAGCCAGTTTTGGAAGAAAAAAAAGGGTTAAAACTCGGTTTTGGAAAAAATAAAAAATTAGAAAATTTTCAAAAATCATGCTACAATTTAAATATACATCTTAAACCAATTTTATGCAAAAATTGAAAATTTTTTGTTTATTTGTCATATCATTAATATTGCTGGCGCCAAACACTGTTTTTGCCGGTTTTCACTCTGGAAAAATTTATCTGCAAGTGGAAGCAAACGGCGAAGCTTGGTACATCAATCCGCTTGACAATTACCGGCACTATTTGGGCCGGCCTGATGATGCTTTTAGCCTGATGCGCAATCTTGGACTTGGCATTTCCAATGCCAATATCGCAAAAATTCCGGTTGGGCTCTTGGAAACAACCGGGCTTGATTCTGATCTTGACGGCATTAGCGATGACCAGGAAATCGCGCTTGGAACAAATCCAAACAATCCTGATACTGATGAAGATGATTATTCTGATTATGAAGAACTTCAAAATAAATATAATCCACTTGCTGCCGGCCGACAAAGCCTTAATAACAGCCTGATCAATCAATTGCGCGGACGAATTTTATTGCAAGTGGAAAAAAACGGCGAAGCCTGGTATTTAAATCCAAACGATGATCGCAGATATTTCCTAGGCCGGCCAGAAGATGCTTTTGAAGTAATGCGCAGCTTGGGAATCGGCATTACCAATTCAAATCTGGCAAAAATAAAACGCAGCTACGTCAAAACAACCAGAATTGTTGATGGCCATTATTCTTTAAAATATCCTGAAATCTGGCAAACCCAAACCAATGAATTTCAGGGCGATGAATATAACAAAATGAATATTTCCGATTCTTTTGAATTGATTCCGGAGCTGGGCGGCGGCTATCTGCGGATTTATGTTCTTGAATCAAGCAAAGATTTTACTTTGGGAGACTTTAATAAAACAATCCGCGACACTGAAAAAGTTTTAACTGATGATTATTTAATTGGCGTTAAACCAGCCAAAAAGCAAAAATTTGTTTACAAATCAACGGCTAAGGTTGGTGACCAAACATTTGAATCTGGCGCAGTTATTCATCTGGATATCATGATCAATACCAATAAATTTATTCATCTGCGCTCAGTTGCCTACAAAGCTGAAGATATTGAACTTTTTGAAAATTTTCTAGATGAATTAATGTCAAATTTAACTCTTATTTATTAGATTATGCCAAGCCAAGCTGAATTATTATTAAAAAAGCTGATCAGCCTAAAAATCAAAAATCCCAACCGACTAAATAAAACCAAAAGAAATTTTGCCAGCCAAAACAAATCCGGTATGATCAGCAATGCCCAGCTTCTTGGTGTTTATAAAAAATTATTAAAGCAAAACAAGATTAAACCTGATCAAGCTCTGGAAAATTTGTTGCAAAAAAGAAAAATTCGTACCTTATCCGGAGTCGCGCCTGTGGCTGTTTTAACAAAGCCATACGCTTGCCCGGGCAAATGCGCTTTTTGTCCAACTGAAAAACAAATGCCAAAAAGCTATTTATCAAATGAACCGGCCGTGATGCGCGCGATTTTGACAAAGTTTGATCCGCACACTCAAGTTAGCGTGAGAATCAGGGCCTTGGAAGAAAACGGACACGCGACCGACAAAATTGAACTGATTATCATGGGTGGCACATGGTCCTGCTTTCCCAGGCAATACCAAAATTGGTTTGTAAAACGCTGTTTTGATTCGGCTAATAAACGAACCGCAAAGAATCTTGATCAAGCGCACAAGTGGAATGAAAAAGCAAAGCATAGAATCGTAGCACTAACCGTGGAAACTCGGCCTGATTATGTTGATAAAAAAGAAATTGCGTACTGGCGCAAACTTGGCGCAACCAAAGTTGAACTTGGTGTACAAGCGATTGACGATAAAATTCTCAAAAAAAATCAGCGCGGACATGGTGTCAAAGAAATTGAAAAAGCAACTTTGCTATGCAAACAAGCAGGCTTAAAAGTCGCCTATCATATGATGCCAAATCTGCCTGGCGCAACTCCTGCTAAGGATTTACAATTTTTTAAAAAACTTTTTTCAGACAAGAGGTTTCAACCGGATCTGCTAAAGATATATCCAACTGTAGTAACTCGTGAAGCAAAAATTTTTAATTGGTGGCGCGCTGGGAAATACAAACCATATTCGCAAAAACAGCTCATAAATTTATTAAAAAAAATTAAAAAAATTGTTCCGGAATACGTGCGCATTATCCGCTTAATTCGTGATATTCCAGCAGAAAGCATTGTTGCCGGCAATAAAGTATCAAATCTGCGCGAACTTTTGCAAGAAGAATTAAAACAAGAAAACACTTGCTGCAGATGTATCCGCTGCCGCGAAGTGCGCGAAGACTTGGCTGGAATCAAATCAGCAAAATTATTTTTAACCAAATACAAAGCAAGCAATGCAACTGAATTTTTTTTACAATTTGCGTCAAGTGACAGAAAAAAAGTATTTGCTTTCTTGCGCTTGCGCTTGCCTAATAAAAATGAACAAAATTTTGTCCCAGAAATCCAAAACTGCGCCATGATCCGAGAAATTCATACTTACGGCAGATTGGTTCCACTGAAAAAAACAACCAAAGCAGTGCAACACATCGGACTTGGCAAAAAACTTATGCAACAAGCTGAAAATTTGGCAAAAAAGAACGGATATACTAAAATGGCAGTGATCTCGGGAATCGGTGTGCGCGGATATTACAAAAAGCTGGGTTATAAACAAATTGGGACTTACATGGTTAAAAATATAAAATATAAAAAATAAAAAACACATACTAAAATATTTAAATATAAAACGTAAAAATAAAAAAACAACATACTAATCTTTTCATTTTGTATTCTAATATTATGATTTGTATTTTTTATTTTTTATATTTTATTTTTCATTTTAAAACCTATGTATAACTACAGGAGTTCTCAATACTCAAAACAAAACAATTATTACAAAAAACCTTTTCACAAGACAAAAGGATTTTATTTTTTAATTTTAATTATCATTGCGGTCGGCGCTTTTTTTTATTGGTCAATCACCAAAACTCCGCCGGAAGAAACAAGCGAGCAAAAAATTACTGACCAAGAATTTGTACCTCAATTGTCTGGCAGAATCACTTTTGTGCAAGGTACTCTGGAAATAAGACAGCCTGAATCAGAATGGCAGCAGGCCGGCACTGATTATCAAGTCCAAGCCGGCGACATGGTGCAAACAGCTGATGATTCAAAAGCAATTATTGAATTGCCTGATCAAAGCATTATCAGATTGTCAGAAAACGCGCAAATAAAATTCACAGAGCTGGGCATGGCTGATATTGTTATAGAACAAATCAAAGGTTCTGTTTTTCACCGGGTGAGTAACAAATCTACAGCCATTTATAGAGTAAATAATAGAGATGCTGAATTTACTGCACTAGGAACAGCTTTTAATCTTTTGGCTAGTACTAATCTAAGCATTTTAACTGTTACTGAAAGCCGTGTAAAAACAAAAATTTATGATGGTGAAACAATTGTTAACATGAGAACAATTGATTCTGGCTCGCAAGCAACTGTCAATCCAACAAAAGATACGGACAGCATGATAGACGTGGATGATATTGAAGCAAGTGAATTGCAAGCAGATGACTGGTATGCCTGGAATTTGCAACAAGACCAAGAAAAAGAATTTTTCTTAGGCATTTTCGAAGAAACAATCACGCTGGCTATTACCGAGCCGGAAAACACTGAAATGGAAATTGATGATGATAAAATTACGATCAAAGGTACAACTGATGCTAAAGCTGAAATCTTTATTGCTGGCAAAGAACTTGATAATAATAATGGACAATTTGAAACAGAAGTTAGCCTTGAGCCAGGTGAAAATGAAATCGAAATCGTGGTCAAGCTTGGTAAAAATAAAAACAAAAAACTCCTGCTTGTTACTTCAACTAAACAAAAACAAATCATCACTCTGGAAGGAAAAGTTGATGACGGCACAGTGGAACTAACTTGGCAAAGTGAAAATCTGGATCAAGAAGATTTTAAAAATTATAAAATAGTACAAGCGCAAGAGGAAAATCCTGAATATCCGGACGCTACCTATCACACTGCTGAAGCTGATGAAAACAGTGATTCTTGGGAAGATTTATCAAACGGCACTTATTATTTTCGAGTCTGCAGTCTTGATAATGAAAACAAATGTCTTGTTTACAGCAATAATTTGGAACTAACAATCGGCAATAATAGTGCTCCGAGCGGGACAATTTCGCTGACAGCCGGCAAGTCAGGCAATAACATTGAACTAAGCTGGACACTTTCTAGTGAACTTGAAGCAGAACAAGGATTTAAATCAATTATTTCCGATTCCGCTGATCCTGTTTACCCGGGCAATTCCAGCCATTCACTTAGTAGCAATCAGCGCAATGATACTTGGAAACAACTCAGCGCTGGAACATATCATTTCCGCGTTTGTTTGCTCAAGGATAATGAATGCTTGATTTACAGTAATAACGCCAGCGCCACTGTCAGCAGTGAAGACACCGGATCAATTTCTCTTTCCGGCATTTCCGCCATGAATAAGATCAGGCTGACTTGGGAAATTAATAATTTCACGCCAAATAACGGTTTTAAAGTTTTTATGAGTGAAAATCCGGGCATTAATCCTCCACTGGGACAACATCATTTAATCACTGATTCAAGTGAAACTTCTGATTCTTGGTCAGACCTTGAATCAGGAAAAACTTACTATTTCATGATTTGTGAAAACAGCGGCTCTATCTGCAGTAATGAAATTTCTGTTGAGTTTTAAATTCTTAAATTCTCTTGTCCAAAACCGTGTTTTAACGCGGGTTCGCGCGCTTTAGCGCGCACACGAAGCTAAAGCTTCGCAACCCGGGCTTAAGCCCGGTTTTGGAAATAATGCCTGAAACACATTAAATAAGACAATTTTTAT
>Ga0180433_10008258_pt1 | contig 13021 bp, 6 predicted proteins | sample SS_ome_8_FD_132980 | JGI IMG/M metagenome (GOLD analysis project Ga0180433, IMG submission 132980) | Hypersaline lake sediment archaeal communities from the Salton Sea, California, USA - SS_1_D_1 metaG | ecosystem: Environmental > Aquatic > Non-marine Saline and Alkaline > Hypersaline > Sediment... | reverse complement strand
CTAGAAGGGGCAACTCCAACGCCGGATCCAGAAAAGGACAAAGATAGCGCTGGTTGTGATCTTTCTCTGCTATTTGCTCCATTCTCTGCTCCAAACGAGAACAATGGTGGATTTCCTGAAACAATTTCAGAAGAGCAATATGACGTTATTAAAGAGAATATTCCCGGTGCGGCAAGAATGCACAATCACTATATTCGAAAATACAAATTGGCTCAAGGATATATAATTAGTAACAATAACTTAGAAGAAGAGGCAAACAATAGGGTTCCCGGTAGTTTTCTTGATATAAAACCGGGAGAGCATGATGAAAACAGTTTTAGAGGAATATGCTTAGATGCTCCAGTTTATGTTGCTGGATTTGGAATGCAGTCAAGTGGTGCAATATTTGGAGCAGAACAAGTTGGTCCACTTGATATGGTATGGGACGACAGAGTAAAGATTTGGAAAGCTCGTCAAGAATTTCCTGTTCCGGGAAGGATAAGAAGCAGCACTGGAAATAAAACATATACTGTTGAAATATTAGGGGTTATTTGGACTGATGGAAACAATCCAAGAGATTTTCAATATGCAGAAACTGGAGTAACTAGCATTCCCGGCGATGGAAGATATGAGTTGGAAAATGTCTTCAATCTTCAGGAGGACAGCGAAGATGCATCTACTCAGCTTACTGCTGGAGATTATGTAACTATATTTTATGATTCAAGAGGAGATGCGTATAGTTGTATAAAGGGCAGTGCTGAAGGTGGGGGTGGTGGCTCTATTACAATAACTCTAAATGGAGAAAGCCAACCGGGAAATGAGCTTATAATTCCTATAGGAGAAACAATTAGGAAGATAACACTTTCTGGAAGCAATCTTGACTTTGAGACTGGTTGTTTAACTATTTAGGACGATAAAATATGGGTGGTGATTGCAATAATATCTTCATTGATCCAGGTGCTCCTACTGTTGTCGTTGGAGCAGAGGTTTCTGATGGGCCTCGTCAGGTAATTGAACCAGATAGCACGTTCCAAGTCACAGCGGGTGGAGACAGTGGGATTGTTCACTACCTTCGCGGCACATATAATTATATCTGCACATGGAGCGACAATGTAGGAGAAACAACAGGAGCAATAATTAACAATGTTACTTTGGTTGATGGATTTAGAAAAGTAAGACTAGTCTTCCCTCCTCGTCCAAATAGCTATGTAACCAAGCTAACTATTTGTAGAAGACCAACATGGGCTCCTACTATTGGATGGTCGTCAACAAGCTATACTGTAGAGATTACAGATGGACTAGATTCAAATATCGAATTTACTGATGAGAATACAGATAGCATATATACAGGATCTCACTACATTCCAACATCGAACACAACAAACAAATATACAGACGGAGAACCAGATCCAGCTGGCGATCAGATAGACCCTCCAACAACGATAACAAACGAAGCTGTTGCAGATGCTGGTGGATACCTACACAATGGAGATTATCGATATAGGGTGTCTTTTGAAACTTGGTATGGAGAAACATTGGCAGAAGCAGAAGCGTCTGTTTCTATTACAGAAGGGAACAAGAGAGTTAGACTTAGACGACTATATCTCTTGTCTGGTACTGAAAACGCTGGGCCTCAATGGTCAAGACTTAGAGAAAAATCAATTAGGTATGTAAATGTTTATAGAACAAAGGTTAATGAAACTGCAGATTTTTACATGTTGCAGTCACCAGAATGGGATGATTTAACCTCTTGGAACGGAGCATATATAGAAGGATTTGATGAAGACTATGAAGGAGACAACTTCTTTGATGCTGGCAGTGAACCTTCGTGGAATAGAAGAGAAATGTGGCCTGTTTTAAGACCAACAGAAAACACAACTGGGTATTATTCTTATCGACTTAGGATTAGAGATATAACAGATTGCCATTCTGAATCTTTCTTAGATAGTTTTATTGCAAACATATATACTGGTCCTTTCTCAACACCAACTGACTCGACAAAGATTATAACAGCTAAGGGAGACGGTTCTGCGAACCAGAACGAAGTAACTGTAACATTCCCAACTTTGGCTACTTCAAACACATCCTTTTTGAATGTCGATGTATGGAGAACAGATGTAGATTCCAAAGAGACAGATGTTAACCTTACGCAAGGACACTGGATTCGTCGTGGGACCGTCCCATATTCAGACGGAAGCTTTACAGACACTCAAAGCGACTGGGACCAAGAATCTGGAAACACAAGACAAGATTTAAATAAGGTTGCGTGTATCGGTGGACCGTTCACTACAGATGGAAGTAAAGACGGATTTGCTATTATGTTGTGGAAAAAGACTTGGCTTGCAATAAACAATGAAGCTGCAGATACCCTGTCTTGTTCATTAGCTGATATTGCTGTTTTTTTTGCACCACAGTACATTCAGGCTAACACAATTGTTGATTCTAATGGAATGAGCCCAATCGATGATCCAGCGAGCATGATTATGGGAGAAGTGGATAGTACGGCAACAACAGAAAGACAATACGACTATGCTATTCAGTATTTTACCAGATATGGACACACAGACGTAACCATAAATACTGGTATTACTGTTCCAATAGGAAAAAACTCAACCTTTCTTATCCCAGCCGGTTTGCATGACTCAATAGTCGAAGTTAGAGTATGGAGAACAAATGATGGGCAAAGTACACTCCGTCCTCATAGTACATATAGATATGCTGATTACGCTGGACAAACAATTGAAGATACTCAGGGAGACACTACAGATTCTGGATCCCCTATATATTCCAACACAACAGGAAATTATCAGTATGCAATTGTAGTTAATGATGGCGCTGTATATAGCCCAATTGTAATAGATGGCGACTTTTTGCCTGGATATGCTGGAGTTGTAAAGAACCACGTAAGAGTGACTGTAACAGAGACTAGTAGAGGTCAGTTTGTTGTGTCTGACCCTTGGCCATATATAGATTCAGATCATTCAATTGCAGAGAGCTTTTCCAACTATATATATTATAGGACGAAATGTGATGGAGACACCTTTTATAAAATAGCGGAACTTTCATATCCGGCTGGCTCAATAGCAGATTACAACAACGATGAAGATCTAACGGATGAAATATCAGAGGATGTTCCGATTGGGCTTTGTATCCAAGACGTAATTACTGCGTCCAAGAATATAGCAAACTCTATAGACACTTGGAATTATTTTGGAACTATTGGTCCTTCTTCTTTTGGTTGTCCAAGGCTGTTCACAACAGGTGGAATTTGTCCAAACTCGTATTCTGTATCACTAGGTGGAACAGACTCTAGTTTAATCTTTGTTGGATATAGAGAAAACTGGGATACATTTGAAGTAGAAGATATATATATAAAAGTAGGTGACATTTCAGCTTCTTGGGCTGTAATTAAAAGTGAGGGATCACAACTTTTTTATTCGTCTTCTTCCGACAGCATAAGCTTGCCAGTTTATGATGCCGCCGGAACACTCCTTATAACAATACCAGACGCATATGCTAGCTTTTATTCTTGCAAATGTGAAAGCAAGGGAAGTTATTGCGCTTGGAATGCAACTATAGAGATTCAAGGAACAGACTGGGATGACCCTTGGGATTATTATGTAACCTTTTCAATGGATCTTGAAGGAGATCTCCTTGGAGATGAAAATTTGTGCCCTCCCCCATCTGATTGGTCGTCTGACTACGACTGTGATTTAACTTGGAGTTAATGATGATCGAAAAAGTTGTGTGCAAAACAGGGATTCATTGTGAAAGATGTCTTTCAGACAAGAACTGGAGAGACAGTATTGCAGATACACATGGACCGTTTGTATGCCCAAATGGACATGGGGTTGGGTCAGATAAGGTTAAAGGATGGAAGGGAAGCAAAAAGGAGTTAAAAGAACAAAAAAAGAAAAAAACATTAAGATCGAGGAAGTCGTGTGTATACATAATAAACACAAATGAACAGATGGTTAAGGGTTGTGGCTGCAAAAAGATCAAAATCGTATGCTCAAACCCTGAAGTAGTAGAAATGAATGGTGGGAAGGAGTTCATTAAACAGTCGGTGGAACAGACTGGCTCATTTCCCCCCGGCTGGGACTCTAAGAAGTGTAATCCAGAGCGCTGCAAGTTTTATGAGGAGAAGACAGATGACAACTCCGTGTTATAACCCTTCTCTTATTTCAGAGATTAATGATACACTAACTGCTTGGTGTAATTCAGACTTTTCATATACATTTAGAGGGCTCAATGATCCAGATTTAGAGACTACTGATTATCAGATTGACAGCTATACCAACAATTTGTTCCAGTTGAGATGTGGAGGAGTTTTTTGGGACGCTCACCCTTCTTATGTCGCATGGAATGGGATTATGGAATACAAAGGCAAGTCATATTGTATGCCATATTATGATATAAAACAAACAGATTTTGGTATTTACGTATATAATTATAGAGTTAGTAGCTGTAGAATTAGTTGTCAAACCAATGGGTGGACTTTCGAAATAGTTCCCTATTTTGATGATGATTTTTATGGAGATCCAATAACTCCAAACAACTGCTGTGACGGAGCAAGCTACAGAAAAGCTGGTGGCAATACTCCAGAAGGAACCTATATTTTAACTGGAGGTGCAATTCAAACTCCTACCTCAATTACCATATCTGCTGTGTGAACACTCCCCCAGCACAAGGCTGGGGGCTTCTAAGTCGTAGCTAAAGTGTGTGTCCCCACTTATTTTTTATAGGTCACATTCATCCTCCAGTACAAGACTGGGGGTTTTCTGCTCCATCATCATAAATTGGTGTATATATAAGTAGACATTGGTTGTTTCTCGCCATAGTCCCTAACTTGTTCTCGTAGCTTGAGTTATATCAAGTTTAGAGAATCATGTCTGTTTTGGAGTAAAGAATGGCTGGCAACGATATATACACAAAACTCTACACTCAACTGGGCGGCGATGCTACCGGCTCGCACGATATCACGCTGAATGGCGGGGTCGTGCTCTCTCCTGATTCGCCTTATGCTTCTGGTGGGCTGGGGTCGTTTGAGTTCGACGAGTCCAACTATTGCGTACTGGATGATTCCACAGACTGGGACATTGGCGGCAATGATTTCACGATCCGCTTCTGGATCAAGTTCAGCAGCCTGCCGACTTCGAGCGATGTCAAACCAATATGCCACTTCGAGGACCAGAACAATCGGTGGTGGGTTGGCTACAACTACAGCAACGGAATCGGCTTTGGCTGGTTCAATTCCGGGTCGCTACAGACACTCAGGCAGGAGTCAACCTCTGGGTGGTCAACTGGTACATGGTACTATGTTGTCGTCGTCGGTGAATACACTGGAACAGGCTACGACGTTGACATCTACCGCGACGGTTCGTCCGTCGCTTCTGGTTCGCTAACGGGGACGCCAGACGCCTACAGCGGGAGCCTCTATATTGCGGAAGAAGGGAGCACCCAAAACAGGGTTGACGGCCTGATTGCTGACATGGAAGTGATCAACGGTGCGGCAGTAACCAGCTTTGACGCCCCAACCACGCCCCAAGACCCGCACGCCAGCGGTGTTCTTCTTGCTTGCAGATATGGCGAAGAGTCTTATGGTAGCGCGGCGGGGCATGAACTGACGACCATCGATGGAATGATAGTTAGAGCTTCAGGACCAACTGGTTTCAATGGAGCTATGGAATTTGATGGGACCAGTGATTATATTACTGCTCCTAACTCTTCCGACTTTGATTTTGGGACAAAAGATTTTACTATTGACGCATTCATCTATCTTGACAACCTATCAGAGACACCGCAATATTTTGTCACACACTTCGAGGATGTTAACAATAGATGGGTGCTTCTTTGGAGTAGTACCGATGGGATAAGGTTTTTCAATAACGATGGGGGGAGCCAGACACTTGTTGATCAAGGGTCGACGAGTGGATGGGTTGCGTCTACTTGGTATCATCTCGCGCTAGTCAGATCGAATTCGACGGTAACAATATACAGGAATGGCACATCAATCGGCAGTGGCACCCTGTCTGGAAATATAGACCACACCGGCACTCTCTATATCGGCCAACGCGGAACCACTGAGGACTACCTCAACGGGAGACTGGCAAACCTTAGAATCAGCAATGGAATTGCCCGTTGGACCTCTAATTTTACACCACCAACCGGACCATATGAACTAGGTATTCCTCCAGCTTCTAATCTAATAACAAACGATGGATATACTAAGCTTTATACTCAATTAGTTGGCGACTTGGTTGGGTCTCACGCTATTACATTAAATGGCGGCGTAACATTATCCTATGATTCTCCATATGAACGCAAATATTCTCAAGGGTCGTGGAAGTTTGATGGGACAAATGAGTATGCTTCTATATCTACACACTCCGATTTTGACTTTGGTGGCGGCGACTTTGCTATTCGTTTTTGGATGAAAACCACAGATAAAACCACTGCTCGCAATATTTACAACAAGTTCACAGCGACTGGAGGAGAAGACGGAGTAACCGTCAATTACAACACAAGTGGTCGCGTTGGCATTGAAGCCTCAGATGGTGGCTCTCGTTCGTATAGATATGGAACTACCGACTGTGCAGATGGAGCTTGGCACTATGTTGCATGTGTAAGAGATTCTAATGGCTTGAGAGTATATGTGGACGGAGCCGAGGAAACATATAGTTCTTCTAGTAGCCCACTGATAATAAGGAACGTAACCAATAGTGAGCCTGTCTGGATTGGCTATGGTGTTGCTGGTGTTGGTGGAGCATATTTTAACGGGCATATTTGCGACATAGAAGTAATTAAGGGAGACGCTGTATATACCGGAAACTTCTCTCGTCCAGACAGAACACAAGACCTACATACTAGCGCAGTCCTTCTTGCTTGTCGTCAGGGTGAGTCCTCATATGGTTCATCTGCCTCTACACATGATTTGACAACCGTCGACGGCATGGTTCTAAATACCACTGGCCCGACTGGGTTTGATGGGGCTATGGAGTTTGATGGTAGTGCGGATTACATGACTATTCCAAACTCTGATGACTGGGATATACTTTCTGGTGACTTTACAATTGACGGTTTCTTCTATTTCGACAGCGCTACAACCCAAATGTATTTTGTTAACCAGTATCAAGACGGTTCAAATTACTGGGTATTTGAATATAAAAATGACACAGCATGGCAGCTTTCTTTCGGAAGAGTTGGGAGTGGAGGCAGTCTTCTTTATGCTAATTGGCAACCAACAACTAGTACATGGTATCACATAGCAGCTACTAGGTCTGGGAATCATCTTAGAATTTTTGTCGATGGGGTGTTAATTGATGACGATGAATCATTTTCGGACACAACAACTCTAGACGGAACACTTCAAATTGGAAGATGGGGTGGAAATTCAAGATATTATGATGGTCGAATGTCAAATTTACGTATTTCTAAAGGAATTGCCAGATGGACAAGCAACTTCACACCCCCTACAAGACCATATGAAGTATACATTCACGATGATGGGCAGTTAGTCGCTGGTTCAGGAACCGCACTGCTTCTTCACATGGAGTCTTCTGGCGCTGTTGGCAATTTTATTACAACTCCAGACGACAGTACAGCCGCTCAGTTTGTTATGGTAAGTGGCGATGCTGAAATAGGGAGTGATGGATACTTTGGTAATGGTGCTTTATATGTACCCAGCGGTGCTGCTCAATTCTCTGGTCTCAGGATCAATGGGGGAGACAGTCTACAGCCTGGAAGCGGAGACTTTACTCTTGAAATGTTTGTTAAAATGCCGCGACTTTATGCTGATGTATTTGGCCTTTGTTACAATGGAGACGCAGACGGAAGTAGATATGCTTTTAGGCTTGGACTAACAAAAGTTGGTGCAATTGATGGCTATCCTACTTTCGATGGATATTATGACCAGACATTCCAATATGGGGTGAATAGTGTTGCTGGTGCAGCGATACAGCCAGACGAATGGACGCATATTGCAGTAGTAAGATCTGGAGATTATCAAAAGACATTCTGCAATGGTGTTGGTGGAGAATCTGGAGTTTATCCCGGTGGAAGCGGAATTATTCCTTCAGCTGATCCAGAACAGATGTTTTATCTCGGATATAAGTGGAATACTGGAGCAGACGAAGGTTTTGATGGATATATGGACGAAGTTAGATATACAATTGGAACTCCGCTATATTGGAATGACTTCACTCCTCCAACTCCAACCCCTTCTGGCGAACTTCACGTTTATAATCCTCCGTTTATGACATATGGGATAGGGAATGTTGCTTATCAAAGAAGTGGCGGTAATTTTAGTGGTGTTATTACTGCGATTAATTTTCAAAAGATTTATGAAGGACAGTGGTCTGAAGGATCTCCAGATAAGATATATGGTGAAATGATTAACGATGGTGGCGAATATACGATTAAATTTTATGCTGATTCTGCTCGCACTTATCAGATTGGAGAATATAGCTCAAACAATTCAACAGGTAATTCTATAACATTTGATGGAATTAAAGCTGGTGTTGGGGCAAGCGGTTCGTTTGATTATGATATGGAGAGTTAAAAATGGCAGGAAATGACCTGTTCACTAAGCTATACGCCCAACTAGGCGGGGACGCTACCGGCTCGCACGATATCACGCTAAATGGCGGCGTTGTGCTCTCGCCGGACACTCCGTATTCGTCGAACGGTCTCGGCTCGTGGGAGTTCGATGGCGCTGACGACTATGCGACAATCCCAAACTCGACTGACTTTGATTTCGGCTCTGGCGACTTTACCATAAACTTGCGGGCCAATGTCTCGTCTTGGTCCGATCAGGACATTGTCGGCAAGTATGACAACAGCGATAGCAACGTCAGGTCTTGGCTACTATTCACCCAAAGCGACGGGGATCTCGTATTCGGCTATCATGACGGGTCAACAGTAAACGAGCACGTTGTAACTTGGGCAGAGACTACCGACGAGTGGGTCTACATTAGCGTAGTGCGGGACGGGACGGACCTCATGATCTACGTTAACGCCGTGCAGGCTGGAAGCACGTACAACATCGGAACAGATACTATAAAAACCGTGACAACGGAACTCTATATCGGACGAAGGGAAGGCGCATCATCTTACTTTGGCGGCAACATTGCCGATATTGAGATCATCAAGGGGGTGGCTGTTACTCCATCTGTCCCCACCACCCCACAAGCCCCCCACACAAGCGCCGTCCTGTTGGCCTGCCGCTACGGCGAAGAGTCGCAGGGCAGCGCGGCGGGGCATGAACTGACGACCGTCGACGGCATGATCCTGCGTGCATCCGGCCCGACTGGGTTTGATGGAGCATATGAATTTAATGGTTCATCTCACTATGTTCAAACACCAAGCTCAGCCGACTTAAATATGGGTTCAGGAGCATGGACGATAGAAGCTTTCGTATATCTAGACACAAGCCCAAGCTCAAGCGAATACCCCATTATTTCCAAGTGGGCAAGCTCACAACGAGCATATGAACTTGCAATAGATACGGATAATAAACCAGAACTGCTTGTTTCTAGTGACGGGAATTGGGATGGCCAATTTGTAAAGGGAAGCGGGGCTCTTAACCTTTCCGAATGGACACACCTAGTTGGAGTTTATGACGAAAGTGCTTTATATATATACAAAAATGGAGTTCTAGGAAACACTTTTGCTTATAGTTCTGGAGTTTATGATTCAACAGCAGCATTCCAAATTGGTGTTCTTACAGATGCGTCTAGATATTTTGATGGGAAAATAGCAAACGTAAGGGTTTCAAAGGGCATAGCAAGAATTTTTGATCCAAATGACCCGCTATATATTACAACTGGAAACTATGAAGATGGGTTTGAGCCACCAACAGGACCGTATATATATTCAAATCTATCAATGAGTGGTGTTATTAACAACTTTATATATGGAATTGGCACAACGTCCTATGACTTCTTGGCTCTGAATCCATCAGGCATCATCTCCTATTTCAGATCAAGAGTTACCTATGAAGGGCAGTATGAATCAGGACCACCAAATATGGTTTATGGCAGTGGAGTATATGATGGTAGTAATTATAATGTATACTTTTATGCCGATAGTGATAGAACATATTCTACATTTAAATATTCTTCTCCAAATTCATCTGGGGATCATGTTCCAATTCTAGGAAGTGGTGTTGGAGTTGGGATGAGTGGACACTTTAGTTATGACTTTGGAGCTTAAATATGGCTGGTAATGATACATATACAAAATTGTATGCGCAGTTAGGCGGCGATGCTACCGGGTCGCACGACATCACGCTAAACGGCGGGGTCGTGCTCTCTCCTGATTCGCCTTATACTTCTGGTGGGTTGGGGTCGTTCCGTTTTGATTCTGGATCTAGCCAATACGCATCGGCGGCAGACTCTACATCCTTCGCGCTTGGATCTGGAGACTTCACGATCCAGGGATGGATCTATCAAGATACAATCGGCACCGCTCATGGTATTGCCGGGCATGAGATAGACGACGACAATGGTTGGGGGATTCACAAGCTCTCGTCTAACCGAATCAACTTTGTAATCAGGTCTGGGGCAACTTGGCAGGTGGACATGGCATCAGCCACAAGCAGCATTGCGGCTGAAACTTGGTATTTCTTCCGTGCCGTTCGTAGCGGCAACGACTTCTCTCTCTCTCTGGACGGCACAGAGGTTGCGACCGACTCATGGAGCGGGACAGTGCCAGACGGCACATCTCCTCTCTATATAGGGTTCTATCCTCTTGAGGGGGGCACGGAATACCAGGACGGCAACATATGCGACTTTGAAATTATCCCCGGTGTTGCCTTGACCAATGATGGCTTCACTCCACCAACCACCCCACAAGACCACAACGCAAGCGCAGTCCTGTTGGCCTGCCGCTACGGCGAGGAATCTCAAGGCAGCGCGGCGGGACATGAGCTTACAACTACTGACGGCCAGATCCTTCGGGCGTCTGGTCCGAGTGGGTTTGATGGGGCTATGGAGTTTGATGGGACCAGTGACTACGTTAGCGTCCCGGACTCTGCCGACTGGAACCTTGGCAGCACCTATACAATCGAGTTCTTCTTCAACACGGACATAGATCCATCGTCAGGCACAGATCAGAACATCGTGACGCAGTATGCGAGCACGTCGAACCGCTTTAATGTAGGGCTCCAGAACTCTAATGGATACGGGGCGACAGGAGGCAGGTTGGTCGTAGATCGAGTGACTAGCGGTTCGACGGCATTCTCGGACGCGAGAAATCTGGGGATAGTAGCCGGCACTACGTATCACGTAGCCATCGTCGCAGACGGTTCGCGGATGTATATCTATTTAGACGGAGTAAACAAGACCACTGGATCGACCCTTATAAACGTCGGTGACTACTCGGCCAGCCTATATATCGGATACGGGTATTCCGGGGTTTGGCGTTATTTTGATGGGGAAATCGCCAACGTCCGAATTGACAAGGGCATAGCCCGATACACTGCCAACTTCACGCCACCAACTGGGCCGTATGATACTTCAACACAGCATGAGTTCCAACTTGAAATAGAACAGGTTGTTCCTTCTTCTACATATTTTGAGTTTGACTTAGCATCGAGTGCTTCTGGTGAAATGCCTTGGTTTATCAATGGTGGTGGAGAATCATCTGGTGATATTCCATTTTATACTGTTACAACACAATCATCTAGTGGAAATATGCCTATATATACTTTTGGAATTGGAGAAGCTTCTGGAGATATTCCTATATATGCATCTGGTGCAGTTGTTAAAACTGGAGATATTCCTTTCCACCTTAGAGTAAAAGAAGTATCAAGCATGTCTTTCTTTGTGGATTGCAAAAACTTCTCAAGTGGAGACCTAACTCCATTTTATGAGAAGGGCTATGAGTCAATGTCCTTCTGGTGTTCTGGTGTCAACTATCAGGATGGAGAACTAAATTTCTATACTAAGTGCTACGAAAGCATTCCTTTCTATGCTTCTGGTATGACAATGGAAGATGGATATTTACCGTATAGGACTTTTGGTTATGAATCTATGCCATTCTATATTAAGGGATATGAAACACTTCCTTTCTATACTAAGGGCTATGAATCGATGCCATGGTATACATACGGTGGATTAACTCCAAACTACGGTCAAACAAACGGAGACATGCCATTTGTTGCGTTTAACGGTGTTTCTGGAAGTGGTGGATTAATAAACGAATCAATGGGAATATATGCAAGCGGTCGCTCTCCAGTAGAAATGAGTGGTTGTCCTACTTGGTTTGTTCTTGGTCCAACTTTGCCAGCTTCTGCAAGCATTCCATTTGTTCTAAATACAGTTCCACCAAGTGGTTACAACCAAAATCTTAACTATTACATGTTGGCTGCTCAAAACCAAAACGTTCTAGGAGGAAATTACCAATCTATGAATATATTCTCCCTAGGATTTTACGGAACAACAGTGGTTACAGTTCCACAAGATACATACTATACTGGTCCCGGTTCTGGTGAAATAGATAAGATATTGACTTTCCATACAATTGGTTATTAAAATTCGGTGTATATAATTAGAGAGAATCTGTTTTCTTGGAGGATATAAATAATGGCAACCCTTATTATTAAGTCATCTGATGGCTATCTCATTGACCATTCAAACGGCTCCGGTGTTGGCTTTTTCGGTCCCGGTGGTTTTGGTTATAGTGTAGCTGTGGGAGAGTGGCAATCAAGAACGTTTATTACAGACCAAAATGGGACAGTAGAAGGTGCAGAAATCGACAACGATAAGTGGATTAATGCTTCTGGATTTACTTGGGGTGTTACTGGTGAACAGCATCCGCTCCTTGCTCTTCCAAATGACAAGAGCACATTCAACATTAACTTTTCACACACAAGCGCAGTCAATATTCAAAATGCTGAATTAAGAGCATATGATGGAACCAATGTTGACAATGCCCCATCAGGTGTCGAGATTCGTGGTGCTGAAGTTCTTCACCCATACACAACTTATGTTACAAACGGCTCGGGTGATTCTCACTGGACGGCTATGAGTGGTGCTGCTGG
>Ga0180433_10008257_pt1 | contig 13022 bp, 7 predicted proteins | sample SS_ome_8_FD_132980 | JGI IMG/M metagenome (GOLD analysis project Ga0180433, IMG submission 132980) | Hypersaline lake sediment archaeal communities from the Salton Sea, California, USA - SS_1_D_1 metaG | ecosystem: Environmental > Aquatic > Non-marine Saline and Alkaline > Hypersaline > Sediment... | reverse complement strand
AGACTGCAACGTTACTATTAACGGCTGGTGGCGATGGGCAAACAGCAAAGGCGGTGTTGGAACGATAAACGTGAGTCGCGCCAACCTGGATATCAAAGGTATGTTCAGATTGTCGGACGGCGGCAGGACCTATGGTGTCGCCAACATCACGGACAGCACTGTCAAGTGCAAAGGTGTTCTAATCGGTGACGGGGGGAACGGCTTAATCAATCTGAACGGCAACGTACTTTTCGAGGTGGAAGAAAACGTGGATATGGGTGGGTCGAGCGGTGACGACTCGCGCAGATACGAGGATAAGCCGCTTGCGATAACCATGAACGGAGGAATATTTCGTATTGGCGGCGAGCTCAAGTGTCCCTCGAACAAGGACCGGGCGGGGACGGCGAGCATCAAGCTCAAGGCCGGCACACTGCGGTGCAAGAAATTCAGTCACGCTGATGTGGCGTACTCGATGGATATAGAAGAAGGCCTGTTTGTCATAGCCGGCGATGTCACCGCTGAAATAAAGAAGGATATTGAGAGCGGCTATATCACGGCTTTCGGGGGCAAGGATACGGTAAGGTGCAGATACATGTCCCGTGCCGACATCACGATTGTTATGGCCTCTACTCGCAAGAAAGCCGGCAGGTGTCGGCCTCGTAACCGGGCTGAGAATGTCAGGGCCGACGCGAAGCTGGAATGGCGAGGCGGGCGCAACGGCAGACAATACAATCTTTATCTGGGGACGAGTCTTGACTCGGTTGCAGCAACGGCTACGCCGGTTGTCAAGGGGTTGACTGAACGCGCGTTCAAGCCCGACCTCGAATTTGGCCGGACCTATCACTGGCGTGTGGATACTATAGACGATAAAGGCACCCTGCATACAGGCGTTACGTGGCAATTCGTCACAAGTGACGGGAAAGCGTCCGAGCCAAGCCCGGCTGACAAGGCTGAAAAGGCAGCGGTAGATACCACTCTGAGGTGGAAGGGCGGGGTACTTGCAACTTCGCACAAAGTGTACCTTGGAACGGACCCGGCGGAGCTGGCTGAGAAACAGACTGTTTCCGGCAACAGCTTCAAGCCCAAAGCGCTTGAGTTAGGCAAGACCTATTACTGGCGGGTTGACGCGGTCAATAACGGCTGGAAACAGAGCCCATGGAAAGGCAAAGTCTGGAGCTTCACGGTTGATTCGGGAAAGGCGACCAATCCGCAGCCGGTTGACAAGGCCCAATGGATTCCTTTGACTGTGAAGCTGAGCTGGGAGCCGGCCGCGACAGCAACGGCCCATACGGTTTATTGCAGTGACAAGCTCGATGAAGTGAAGAATGGAACCTGTCCTGTAAGCAAGTCCCAGAAGGAGACCACCTTGAACTGGTATTTGCTGAAAGAAGCTACCACATATTATTGGCGCGTGGACCAGCTCGGCGGCGGCAAGGTCACCAAAGGTGACATCTGGCAGTTCAGCACGGAGGGTATGCTCGATTTGAAAGTTGACCTGGCAGTACCTCAATGGGATGACCGCAGCAAACCGCGTGAAGGTACCGCCAAGCCGGGCTGGATAATCTGGGCTTCGCCACGCTGGGCTGATATGTATATGCACGACGGCGCCTGGTTTCCATCGGGCGCCGGCGAGAAGGGCGGGCCTAAAGACGGGGTACTCGGCTCGGGCGTGAGTTTTTACCTCGACAACGGGAAAGGCGGTAATGGTGCGGTTATGGCCAAGGGTCTATGCCGCGGCGGGCTGGCAGGAGACCTGCCCGTTTATGGTGAGCCTGAAGGAGACCCCATCGCCAACTCGTACTTCTTCTCCTGCGACTGGGCGGGGCAGAAGAACGGTGACGCTTTTCTTCTAATCAGGGGTCTTCCTGCCGGCGAATACGAAATGACGTCGTACCACAATCACTGGGAGCCCTGCACGCAGCAGACGCGCAACTGCCATAATTGTGAAAGCGGCATGCCTGCCATGCCGAGCGTCAGTGCCAATCCGGTTCCTGCCGCGCCTTTGCCGGGATACGGAAGCTGGGCACTGCCGGCCGGTACGGGCAAGGGCGTTATCGCGTTGGAAAGTGCCAAGAATGTGAAGGTATCGAGTGTCTTGTCCGACGACCAGGTCACCAGGAGCTTCATCCGCTTCGTCACCGACGGTTCGGACGTGCTTGTTATCTATGAGGCTGCGGATAATACCTATCCCGACCGCGCCAGGTCGGGCCGAGAAGGCAGCCGTGGCATCTTCAACGCCTTTGAACTGAAACTTGTTTCCTGGCACAAATAGCAGCAATTGCGTTCATAGTGTTCGGTTCCAAGTTTACTGACAAAAAGGCATGCGGGTGCATAAGAAACGTGTCCTTGTTCGTCTCAAGGCTGGTTTTGTGGGCAGGCGGTAAGGAGCCTGTTTGTCTGCCGCATATGGTCTCTTTAGTTGTCAAGGAGTAGAGAGATGCAAACGAGAAAGGCAACGTTGGTTATGGTGTGCTTATTGGGCGTCGGCCTGTTTGGCGTCCGCGCTTTGCAAGCCCAGGGCAGCGAGCCCGCTATAGAACTGGAGATGATTAAAATCAAGCCCGGGACATTCACTATGGGTGCGGACCTTTCCGCGGACTACATCACCGCCAAAAAGGGCATCTTTATTCAGGACGAGCTGCCGGCAAGGCGTGTGACCATTACGTATGGCTTTGAGATGTCGAAGTACGAGGTCACTAATGGCCAGTTTGAGAAGTACGACCCGGGCCATGCCTCGCTGCGAGGAAAGGCCAATGGTATTTCCGAGGGCGACAACGAAGCCGTAGTCTATGTCAACTGGTACGACGCCATGGGTTTCTGCCGGTACCTTTCGTTGAATGATGGGCGTTACGATTACCGGCTGCCCACCGAAGCCGAGTGGGAGTACGCCTGTCGCGCGGGCACAAGGACGCCCTACAACGATGGAGTCGCCGGCGATATTTACGAGATGAATCCGCTGGGCGCTCTTGCAGAGCGATGGCGGATTATCACGAAGTGGTTTGTGGCCCGCGGCAATCGTGCGGCCGCCGACATCTCCTGGTCTTCGCCCAAGGATGTGGACCTGACCGTCGGCCAGGATGGACGGAATGCGTGGGGCCTGTGTGAGATGCACGGGGGCGTCCAGGAGTGGACGCTCGACTGGTACGGTCCCTATGTGGCCGGCGACAACACCGACCCGGTCGGCTACGCGGGCGGTTCTTCGAAGGTTGTGCGAGGCGGCTGTCATAATGTTTACATCCAGACGCTGCGTTCGTCCAACCGCTCTTCTTCCAACAGGACCGACAAGCATTTCCTGCTTGGTTTCCGCGTTGTGCGAGTGCCTAAGGGACAGGCGCTGCCTGCCCCGAAGCTGCAGCAGCCGGTAAAGCAATGGGCAAAGAAGGTGTCGCAGAAAGTGTATGAATGGCCTGCCGACAGCGGGAGGCCTTATTTCAAGCTTGCTTCGCTGTACGATGTGAAATCGGAGTACGGTACGCGCGAGCTTGCGGCTCAATTCAACATTCCCCTTTATACCCATAACCATTCCCCGGCCATAACATGGGCACGGAACGGCGACGTCCTGCTCGTCTGGTTCTCAGGAGAGAGCGAAAAGGGTCAGGAACTTACAGTCCTCGGACTTCGCGGACGCCGCGGGCCTGCCGGAGAACTGCTCTGGGATAATCAGGTGTCTGAGTTCTACAAGGAGGCCGACAGGAACATGCACGGCTCTCAGTTGTGGAACAACGCCGTGCGAATTGGCAACGGCTTTGAGGAGCCTTTCGCGCTATATCTGCTAAACGGCATCTGCACGGACGGCAAGTGGTCGAAGCTGGCGATTGCGTTTCGCAAGAGCACGGACAACGGCGTCACCTGGTCGGAGCCGGTTATCATCAAGCAGGGTACCGATGCTTTTCACCTTGATTCGGACCGCAACCAGCCGCAGGGCAACGTCGTGACGGCCTCGGACGGCGCGTTCTTATCTTTTTCGGATGGTTCGGCAATCGGCGGCAGCGGCTCGTCGGTGAACTGGAGCAATGACGGCGGAAAGACCTGGTCGATGCGTACAATAAAAGCAGGCCCTCCCGGAAATCATGTCGGCGGTATTGAGCTGAGCGATGGGCGGATTATGACGTTTTCGAGGGACAAAGGGCGAACGTTTGGCAGCCTGCCGAAGAGCCTGTCGAGCGACCAGGGCAAGACGTGGAGTTTTGGCGGAACCGAGTTTCCGGGTATTTCCACGGTTCAGCGGCTGGCGGTATTGCGGCTGGACTATTCCAGTTCCAAGCTTGACCCTGAGGGGCTCGGACGCAAGCCGATACTGCTGATCAGCATGGCCTCGGACGGAATGAAAGGCACGGACGCCAACGGCAAAGATGCGACCATTTACGGAACTTACGCGGCGCTTTCCTGGGATGAGGGTAAGACCTGGCCCGTCAAGCGCGTCATGAGCAATGTCAAGAGCGGCAGCGAGAGCTATGTGATGGGGCCCTGGAACCGGACGTTTGAACTCGATGCCACGCACGGACAGAATAAGTCATACTGGGCGGCGACGCAGACGCCGGATGGTATTATACACCTGACCGATAGCAGGCTGCACTATGCATTCAATCTGGCGTGGTTGACCGGCCGGTTGTAGCAGAATGATACCGAACATGCGAGGGGAATTGTGGCTTGATATTCCGTCTCCTGTCAGCGATAATGGCGGCTCGTATATTATTTTAGATGGTCATTCTTATTGTGTTGAAGGAGGTCCGAGCTATGAAAAAGGGTATGTTTGTATCGAGTACCGTATGCGTGGTTTGTTTGCAGGTGCTTGCTGCCTGTGCTGCCGAGAGCGGCGACGCCATGAAAAACGTTGTCGTATTCGGCGGTCCGGACAAGTTCTGTGCGTGGCCTGCCAACAACGGCGTGTGGATCTGGGAAGGCAAAGAGATACTTGTCGGTTTCAGTTGCGGCACTTACAAAGTCAAGGAAAGTCACGATATTGACGGCCCGACCTTCAACCTCTTGGCAAGGAGCACCGACGGCGGCATGACATGGAAGATGGAGGACCCGGATAATTTCGCCGGTGATGGCCTGGAGCCCAAACCGTCGCCCCGCGGCATCAATTTCGCCCATCCGGACTTTGCAATGAGGGTCGCGAATAAGTCTTTCTTTATATCTTATGACCGCGGCAAGAAGTGGCAGGGGCCTTTTTTGTTTGGAGACTTTGGCCTGCCGGAGTCGGAATTGACCGAAGTTACCTCGCGGACTGATTATATCGTCAACGGCCCGAGAGACTGCTTTATCTTCACGGCGGCGAGAAAACCGGGCAAGTTCGGAACCGACAGGGCCTTTTGTATGCGGACGACCGATGGGGGAAAGACCTTTAAGTTCGTATCCTGGATTGTACCGCCGGAGGACCCACATCGGGCGGTCATGCCTTCGACGGTGAGAATAACCGACAAGAAGCTTGTCACCGCCATCAGACGCAGGGCATATCCGCAGGACGAATGCTGGGTTGATGCATATGTTTCCGACGATAACGGCGAAAGCTGGGAGTTTCTCAGCGAGGTCGGCAAGACGGGTAACTGGAACGGCAATCCACCGGCGCTTGTCAGGCTCGAAGACAGACGTCTCTGCTGCGTTTATGGTAATCGGACCGAGCGCAGGATGCATGCGGCAATGAGCAACGACGAAGGGCATACCTGGGGCGAACGGATTGTGCTGCGGGATGATTTCCGGAGAGATACCGAGCAGGATTTCGGATATCCGCGGCTTGTCCAGCGGGCCGACGGTGCGCTGGTGGCAATGTATTACTGGGCGACAGAAGAGCGCCATCAGCAGCACATCGCTGCAACCATTCTTGATATAACCAAATCCGTCGTGCCCGTCAAAGGCGCGAAAAATGTTATCGTGCACGGCGGGCCTGATATCTTCTGTGCGTGGCCTGCCAACAACGGGGTTTGGTTGTGGGACAATGAAATAGCCGTTGGTTTTTCAGAACGCGGATTCGCCGAGAAGGAGGGGCACAACTACAGCAGCAGGGACGGCACCAGGAGCCTTCTGGCGCGCAGCAGAGACGGCGGCCGGACCTGGAAAACCGAAGACCCGGATAACTTTGTCGGTGACGGCGGCGAGACGACAGGCCCGCCGGGCGAAATCAACTTTGCCCATCCTGATTTTGCCATGAGAGTCAAGAAGGAGCCCGAACAGTTCTGGTATTCCTATAACCGCGGACATACATGGCAAGGGCCTCACAACTTCGGCGATCTGATGAAGGATGCGCGCCTCGCCGACAAGGAGTTCACCGCCCGAACGGACTATCTGGTCAACGGTCCGGATGACTGTCTTGTGTTCCTGTCTGCCACGCCGGGCCAATCGGGCCGCGACGTTACTTTCACCGCCAGGACCACCAATGGTGGAAAGAGCTTCGAGTTTGTGTCGTGGATTGTGCCTCCCACCGACCCGCACCGTGGAGTAATGCCGACGACCGTCAGGTGCTCGGATACGAAGCTGGTCACCGCCATCCGCAGAAGGAAGGGCAGCGGCAAGCCTTGCTGGATTGACGCATATGTTTCGAATGACAACGGAAATTCGTGGTCGTTTTTGAGCAAGGTGGGCGACGCGGGAGTCTGGAACGGCAACCCGCCAGCACTGGTGCGAACCAAAGACGGCAGGCTCTGCTGCGTCTACGGCAATCGCTCCAGGAACCAGATGATAGCACGGGTAAGCAGCAATGACGGTGCTGCCTGGGGACCGGAGATTATTCTCAGGGATGACTTCCAGGTTGACGCATTCGACGACAGAGATTTCGGTTATCCAAGGTTGGTTGAGGTGCCCGGCGGTAAGCTTGTGGCCCTGTATTACTGGGCAACAAAAGAGCGTCCCCAGCACCACATCGCCGCAACCATCTGGGACCCGGACGAACAAAAATAGGACGCCGGCCTAAAGTCTTGTAGCGTGTAGGCATAAAAGTTGACTGCGCTCACAGCCCGTGGCGGTGTCGCAGCCTGTCCAGCGCTACCGCGGTGATGATAATGGCGCCGGTGATTATCTCCTGCACCCAGTTGGGAAGCCCCATCTGGGTGCAGCCGGATGCGATAACCGTCATAATCAGCGCACCGACCATGGTGCCGAGGATTGTGCCCTCCCCGCCGGAGAAGCTTCCGCCGCCGATTACAACCGCCGCTATTACATCCAGTTCGAGTCCCACGGCCACCGTCGGGTCGCCGACCGTCAGCCGGGAGAACTGCATTACCCCGGCCAGGCCCGCCGCACCTGCACACAGCGTATAAACAAGAAGCTTGACCCGTTCGACAGCCACACCGCAAAGCCGCGCTGTCTGCTCATTGGAGCCTATAGCAAATATGTGACGTCCGAGACGTGTATAGCGCAGCAGCACCGCAGCGGCCACCGCCAAAAGAAGCATAATCCACACGCCGGGGGGCACGAGCATCCACCATCGGTCACGCGGCACAGAGGCAAGAAGCTCTTCCAGCCACTTCAGTCGGACGGGGTCAACGTCAATCTTTTGCTCTTGGCCGATGCCTTTGGCGGCGCCGCGAACAACAAGCATCATACCAAGCGTGACAATAAACGGCACAACCTTGAGCCGGGTTATCAAAACACCGCTCAAAGCACCAAATAACGCCGCTGCCGCAACACCCCCCAGCACCGCCAACAAAGGTCCGCTGCCGGCGCGCTCAAGCAGCCACGCTATTACGATCGTGCTGAGGGCAACAACCGAGCCGACTGAAAGGTCTATTCCCCCCGATATTATTACCAGAGTCATCCCCAGGGCCGCCACGCCAACAATTGTCGTTTGCCGCGCAATCATTTCGAGGTTCCGCCCGCTGCGAAAACTTGCAGGTGCAATCACGGCAAACAGCCCATAGACCAGAAGAAGACCAAGCACCGGGCCCAGGGTGTTGAGCCAAATCCGCCAATTTCGTATCGATGCCTGCTGAACCTGTAGCTTGGGGCTTTCTGTCACGCTGGTACTCCTTGTCCGGTTGCCTCGAGCATGAGGGTATGTTCGTCAACATCATTGACATTGTGGGCGACGCCGAGTCTGCCCCTGCACATCACCGCCACGCGGTCGCAGACGCCCAGAAGCTCCGGCAGGTAACTGCTGACCATCAGTATCGCTTTTGGTGCTTGTCCCTGCTCAGGTGAGCCGGTGGCCAGTTTGTCAATCAGGCGGTATATGGAAGCCTTGGCCGCCACGTCGATGCCGCGTGTCGGCTCATCCAGAAGCAGTACATCCACGTCGTGCTGAAGCAGCCTGGCAAGTGCGACTTTTTGCTGGTTGCCCCCGGATAGTGATGCGACCGGCTGTCGCGGCCCCTCGCAGCGAATAGCAAGCTGTTCGAGCCAACGCAGCGCAGCCTTGTCCTGTCGTCCGGGCAGTACAAAGCCGAACGGACCGAAGCCTTTCAGTTTCGACAGCGTAACGTTATCGGCAATGCTCAGAGAAAACACCAGCCCCTCCCGCTGACGGTCCTCGCTGAGCATCCCGGCACCCTGCGACCATCTTCGAAGTGGAGAAGCAGGCCCCGTGTAAACACCTAATCGGATTTTGCCGCTCTTGACCGGCTCCAGCCCGAAGATACAGCGCAGAAACTCCGTTCGACCTGCGCCGACGAGTCCGGCAATACCGAATACCTCGCCCCTGCGGAGCTGAATGCCGGCCGCCTCAGGTTTGTCCCGGCCGGCCAGCTTCTCCACATCAAGCACAACGTCACCCGGTCGGCGAGCCGAGCGCGGGTATAGCTGCTCGACCTTGCGGCCGACCATCTGCGCAATGATTTGCCCGGTGGTCAGCGCATTGACGTTGCCGCCGCCGACAACCTTGCCGTCACGCAGGATGGTCACGTAGTCGGCGATGCGCTGGACCTCTTCGATGAAATGCGAGATATAGACAATGGCTTTGCCCTGGTCTTTCAGCCTGCCGATTATCTGGAACAACCGCTCAACGTCCTGCTGGGTAAGGCTGCTTGTCGGCTCATCGAGCACGAGGACTTTGCAGCCGATAGCAAGAGCCCGTGCAATCTCCACCAACTGCTGCGAGCCGACCGACAAGTCGCTGACCTTAGCCTGCGGTGTCAGCTCCGGGTTCTCGAACTCAGCAAGGGCCTGGACGGAACGTCGTTGAACTTCGTTCCATCGCACCACGCCGAACCTGGACGGCTCCATGCCGAGCATGATGTTTTCCTGCACAGTCAAATGCGGCGCCAGCGAAAGCTCCTGATAAATCATTGCCACGCCGGCCCTGCGTGCATCGAGCGGATTAGCGGGCTTGTAAACCCTGCCGTCCAGGCGCATTCGGCCTGAGTCCGCCCTTATTGCACCGGAGAGCACCTTCATAAGTGTACTCTTGCCGGCACCATTTTCGCCCACCAGCGCCAGGACCCGGCCCGGAGCCACCGTTATGGAAACGTCGTGGAGTGCAACGGTTGCCCCGAAGCGCCTGCAAATACTCTGCATGCTCAGCAGGTACCTTTGAGTGTTCGGCGATTCTAATTCTCCTGCAGCCATTTCTTGAAATCCGGGTCGAGCAGACTCCTGATTTTCGGCTCGTTCATATTCTCGGGCGTAGCCACGACCGAGCCTGTGTCGATGCGCTTTTCCACCTTCCGGCCGCGTAAATGCTCCACCATTGTTTTTACGCCGAGATAGCCCATATTAATCGGGTCCTGCAGGACCAGCCCGTGAAGCTCGCCGTTCTCAAGGCCCTGCACAAGCCGCTCAGAGCTGTCGAAGCCGACGTACTTGACTTTGCCGGCCAGGCCGCTGTCCTGCAGTGCGCGAAGCATTGCAAACGCTGTGGACTCATTCGGGCAGAATATGCCGTCAATCGAAAGTCCCCCATCGGGTGTCCGCAGAGGAGCAAGCAGGTTCTCGCTTGCCTGGTAGGCGCTTTCGGTAGTGGCACCGCCGTACTGATTGGAGCTGACCACCTCTATTTGAGGGTACTTCTCGGCCAAGACATCGAGGAATCCCTGCTCGCGGTTCATCGTGCTGGCCGAGCCTTCCTGATAACGCAGCATTATCACCTTGCCCTTGCCCCCTAAAAGCTTTGCCAGCCGCTCGCCTCCTTTTCTGCCGCCGATGTAATTGTCGGTAGCCACAAAGCTGGTGTAGTGGTCGCTTTTGAGGTCGCTGTCAATTATGACTACAGGAATGTCGCGTCTGACGGCGTCGCTTACCGGCCTGCGAAGGGCGGTGTCGTCCAGAGGCGCCAGGACAATGCCTTCAACACCGCGGGTTATGAAATCCTCCATGACCCTTATCTGCGACTCGCGGTCGTCTTCCTTGAGGGGGCCCTTCCAGATTACCTCGACGCCCACGTCCTTCAACTCCTGCTCTGCCTTGACTGCACCGGCGTGTATCGACTTCCAGAAGACATGGGTTGTGCCCTTGGGGATGACCGCGATGCGGAGCCTGGCTTGCTGGTCTTCCTTTTGCTTGCAGCCGGCGGCAGTAAGCATTGCCGCAACTACAACCATAAGTGCAATGTAAACCTTTTTCATATCTCGAATCCTTTAACTTTACCCGGTAGCGGGCGGCGACTTCGGCAACTCGCGTCAGGTTCACAGTGGCGGAACGATTCGCCGGTCCCACCCTGTGGGCACCGTCGGGCCGGCGGCACTATTTTAGCAGTCTGAGGCTTGCTAACAAGGATTATTGGTGTTTTGTCCCGAAGCCCAGCACGTACCGGGATTGCAATGCTCGCCCAAACGTGGTATCCTGACACAGCGGCGGTGCTTCTTCCGGCTGAATCCAAGAAGGTGCCGCCGGGTGCGCTTTGGGCCGTCAGGTTCTGTCAATTTGGATGGGATAAGAGCAAATGAACGCTGTGGTGCTTGATAATGTCTGCAAGTCCTTTGGCTCGCTGCAGGCAGTTGGCAATCTGAGCGTAGATGTTCCGGCCGGTGCGGTTTACGGTTTTCTGGGTCCCAACGGCGCCGGAAAGACGACCACGATTCGCATGATTATGAACATAATCCGGCCCGACAGCGGCTCGATTTCCATACTCGGTGACGGCTCATTCGCCGCCCTGAAGGAGCGCATAGGGTACATGCCCGAAGAACGCGGGCTTTATCGCAAGATGACATTGCGCAAGACGCTCGCCTACTTCGGCACTATCAAGGGCGTCACGAGCATCCAGCTTGCGGAGCGCATACCGCGATGGCTTGAGCGTCTGGACCTGGCCGGCTGGGCGGACAAAAAAGTCGAGGAGCTTTCCAGGGGTATGCATCAAAAACTTCAGTTCGCCGTCACCGTTATCAATGAGCCGGAACTGCTGATACTCGACGAGCCGTTTTCAGGGCTTGACCCGCTGAACCAGGAATTGCTAAAGGAAATCATATGCCGGATGCGCAGCGAAGGCAAAACCGTCATCTTCTCCACGCATGTGATGCACGAGGCAGAGCAGCTTTGCGACTATATACTCCTGATAAACAAAGGCAGAGTTGTCCTAGACGGCAGGCTCGCTGAGATTCGCTCGCGTCATAAGTCCCATACGGTTTGTGCCGAGTTTGAGGGTGAGACAGGCTTCCTGCGGGAACTGCCTTTCGTTGCAGAAATCGGTCAGCAGGCGGACCATGTGGAAATCCATCTTACAGAGGACGCGGACCCGCAGCAGTTGCTGCGTGTGCTGGTCGAGCGGACCCGCGTGCAGTCCTTTGCCGTGAAGGTTCCGTCACTGCATGAAATTTTCATCAGAATCGTGGGACAGAGAAATGTATAAAATCCTGAGAGTTGCCCGTCGCGAATACATAGAAACGGTCAAGACCAAGACTTTTCTGATCGGAATTTTGGTTACGCCGCTGATAGTCGGCGGCATAATCCTGTTTACCAAAAGCGCGGCGAAGGGTGAGCATGGCCCGCGCCCTGCCGTCAGGGTCGGCATCACAGCCGTCTCAACGATCCTTACGGAACGGATAAGCGCGGCGTTTAAGGAGCACAACGATTCAAACCCCCAAAGACAGATTATCGTCAACGAAATCGATGGCGGCGAAGACTGGGATTCGGCACAGCAGCACGGGAAAGACAAGCTGAGGAAGGGCAGGCTTGATGCCTACCTTGTTCTCGACGAAAACATCGTCGAAGGTGCAGGCGTCATACGCTTCTACACCCACAAGCCGAAGGCCGCAAACATGGATGCCTTCTGGACGATTGAGTCTATTGTCAACCGGGTGATTGTGAAGCGTCGATGTGAATTGCGGGACCTGTCGCCGCAACTGTTGGCGAGCCTGCGCAATGTGCCCATCGAGCGTGTGGAGCTTGTCGCCGGCAAAGAGGAAAGGGTCAAGAGCGATGCCGAGACGATTATGGGCATGATGGTGCCGTTTTTCTTCATGTTCCTCATATATGCCGGCACCGTTGGAATGGCTCAGCACATGCTCAGCAGCGTAATCGAGGAAAAGAATTCGCGTGTAATCGAGGTGCTGCTTTCCGCCTTAAGCCCGTTCGAGTTAATGTCGGGCAAAATCGTCGGCCTGGCCGGAGTCGGCCTGACCGTTATGGGGCTCTGGGCCGGTGCAGCGTACCTGGTGGCTCGCCGACAGGGCCTGGATATTCCTGTCACCGGCCAGCTCCTGGCGTACTTTATCCTCTACTATATTCTGGGCTTTGTGCTTTTCAGCACGATGCTTGCAGGGCTTGGGTCGATTTGTAACACGCTCAAGGAGACGCAAAGCCTCATGACGCCTTTGGTGCTGCTTTCCATAATACCGCTGCTGGCGTGGGTCAAACTCGTTCAAAGTCCTGACGGCTTGCTGGCAAGGTTATTATCCTTCGTCCCGCCTTTGACGCCGATGGTCATGGTGCTTCGGCTGGCTGCCGGCTCCGACGTCTGGGTTGTCGAAATCGTTGCCTCGATAGTAGTGCTGGTTGTTGCGGTTTTGGCGGCAATGTGGCTTGCCGCCAGGGTATTCAGGATTGGCATCCTGATGTATGGCAAGAAACCGGGCCTTCGCCACGTCTGGCACTGGCTTAGAGAAGCTTAGCTGCTCAGGCGTTCGCCCCAGCCGGCTCGGGCGGGACCGGCAGTACCGTGCAGGGTTCGACCGGCTGGT
>Ga0180433_10008256_pt1 | contig 13023 bp, 11 predicted proteins | sample SS_ome_8_FD_132980 | JGI IMG/M metagenome (GOLD analysis project Ga0180433, IMG submission 132980) | Hypersaline lake sediment archaeal communities from the Salton Sea, California, USA - SS_1_D_1 metaG | ecosystem: Environmental > Aquatic > Non-marine Saline and Alkaline > Hypersaline >... | reverse complement strand
GTAGAAATCATTCGTTTTGACTTCCACGTCCAAGGCCCTGGAGAGCAACTGAAGCTCACCTCCCCGCTCATCACCTGACCTGCGAGCTTCGAGTGCGCTGATTCCCTTGTTGATCCTCTCTCTTGAGGGAATTGCCGAGTCTAACTTTTTTGTAGTAAGCGTGCCTGATTTCTGCCATTCATCGAGTTTAGTCCGGAGATATTCAAGATGCCCTTGTTCCTCTTCGGCAAGCACCTTGAAGATGCGTTTACCTACTGGATCTGAAGCGCTTTCCGCGGCGTTACGGTAAACTTGTCGGACTTGGGTTTCGAATTCAATAGCAGTTTTGATGGCTTCTTCTATGGTCATTATCTCCCCCTGATTGGAACTGGTTATCTGATCTTGTGTTTCCGCACCAGCCTCTTCATGCCCTCGGTACGCTCAGGCCCCGTAGTGGGCCAGCTCATAGAGCCTCTGCCCGACTTGGGAGAGCCTTTCAAAGGCCTGGGAGCCGTTTTCTTCGGTAATGTTATGAGGATTGATGATATCTCCATGAATGAAACTGATAGCGTTTTTGAAGGTTAATTCGGAAAGGGCACCGATGTGGTCTATGATGCCCATTGTATGGAATCTCTTTCCAAGATACATCATATGCTTCACAAGGTTGTCATCCGTAACTGCTTTGTTCTTCTGTTGACTTATTGCCTTTACAGCAATCCAGTATGATTCAAGAAAAGTCTTGGCAAGCCCGGCCCAAATGGGCAGTTTGTCAAAACCGAGTTTCGTAATCCGGTAGCCGTGATCTTCTTCAAACCGGGATAAGAAGCCAACCTCCTGGAAATATTCAATGAGAGAGGCAACTTTTTCAAGGAGATTTTCATTTTCGTCAAACACAAACTCGCCCTTGAAGAGATTTTTTGAGAAGGCGTAATCGGCAACAATTGAGTCTAGTTTTTTCACTTCTTCTCTGCCCGATAAGAGTGATATGGCCACAAGGGAGTGGGGGATGAAAAAGTGAATGATACTGTTTTTTTGATATTCGAGCTCCATCTTTTTATCTTCTTCAACGTAGTAGAAGATTTCATCCTCCCCCTCTATGTCTTTCAGGGAGTCGATAACCTTCCAGTCGGTAAGAAGCGATAGAGTCTCCTTGACTGCTTTTTCCGGATCACTGAGTGTGGCAGCAAGGGGGATGCCATATTTTCTTATGAAGTTCAAGAGAATCTCCACGGTTTCGGCGAGCTCTGACAGATGGAAACCCCTCCGGTGATTGGCTAAGATGCCCATAGCAACAACTGAAAGCGGTGTTACGGGAGATACAGCATTGATGGACTTCACTAAATGAATGGCCAACTCACGGTGAAGACCATTAACTGCCTGATTTTTCCGGGATAGGTATTCAGTCAATGAAAAAGGATTATTGAATCGTATGTAGATCTTTCCGTATCTCATTTTTAGAAACCGCCGAGCCCTGATGACCTGTCTGAGGCTTTCTTGTTCCTTATGATCGCCGCTGAGCTCTTTGAGGTAGCTTTTTTCCTCGAGGATTCGATCGTATGTTATGGAGGCGGGGACGAATATGAGATCCTTGCAAAATCCTTCCTGATAGGCCTGAAGCAACATGGAGAGGAAGCCTGTCTTGGGAAGCATCAATTTGCCATTCCGACTTCTGCCTCCTTCGATGAAGAATTGAATAGGGTGGCCCTCTTCAAGGAGTGCTTTGATGTATCTAACAAGCACCTCTGCATAGAGCCGGGCACCCTTGAGGGATCTGCGGATGAAGAAAGCACCGCATTGTCTGAAGATATGGCCCATAGGCCAAAACAGCAGATTAGCGCCGGCGGCAATCCTCGGAACATGCAAATGGTTATTTAAGAGCACGTGGTTGAGGATCAGGTAGTCGATATGGCTCTTGTGTGAAGGCACATAGATCAGGGGACCTTTTCGGGCCCATTCCCTTATTCTTGCGAGACCCTGCATATCGACATCCACACCTTCGAAGATCTTTTTCCAAAACCAATTCAGTGCCATTAAGAAGGCCTGAATATAGGCCATATTGTAATCAGCGGCGATCTCGTCGAAGTATTTCCCCGCGCTCTTTCTGAGTTGTTTGTGTTTCCTTTCGTTTCCCTGCGCTGTTTCTTCGATCTCCTGTTTGATTGCTTTATCCCTGAGCACCGATTCCTTGATTTCCTGCTTGGATTTCATGATGGGGCCCAGAATGACCCTTTTCTGCATATCAATGCTTTCAATAAGCTCTTGCCTAATTCCTGACGCCATTTCCTGTAAGGACCTTGCAGGGGATTGACTGGCTAAATAGTCCTTCAGATTCAGGGGCTGGCCGAAATCGATGAAAGCCCTGCGACTGTGCCTAAAGAAGAGGACGATTTTTCTGATGGTGCCGGGGTTATCTTTGAACCCAAATAGGATCTGGCCCAGATTTGAATAGTTTTTTTCAGGTGTCTTCTTGTAGAGGATGAGCTGGGGAACAAGAAAAATGGGGCGATCCGTATTCTTCTGTGTCTCAAGAAGGAATTCTACCTGGTCTTTTTCCGCACGGACGAATTGCTTGGAAAAACCCTTTGGATCGACGAGGAACAGGAGAGAAGTCGTTCCCTGCTCAACGGCCCTTTCATAAAACCCGGTTCGATAAGGACTCGGAAGGCGACCAGTTCGTAATAAGAAGGAAAGGTGAGATATGAATACCTTTGCCAAGTAGGTGAGCGGCAGGACCATGAACATATTGAGGTCAAAGGCTATTCTGGGATACGGAAGGCGGGCCAGGCGGAAGCTGTAATGATAAAGAAGGTAATCCAGTTGCCCCCTATACTTGGCTGCATAGACCACGGTACCGTGACGGTACATCTCCTTGAGCTTCTGTTTCATGTTTTCATCGAGGCTTACCTTTTTGAAAAGCCGATACAGAACCCAGCTCAAAAAGAACCCTGGTTTATGCTCAAGCACGTAAGGATAGAGGGTCTTTTCCTCTCGACTGCGCATGGCCTTCATGGCTCCCGGTGAATAATAAGATCATACTTAAACACTTCAGTCAATTAAATCAAGTGGTTTAGTCTCGCTATGAGAAGATAGTTGGATGTTCTCAGTTTATTCAGAATGGCTTCCTGATTTATGAAACAAGGCCTTTTTTAAGGACTTCGTCTAAAGGGCCGACTTTCCTGTCGGTATGTTCTGGAATGCCGCAAGGCGTTTGCCTGCACAGCTCTTGAGTTTTGATTATTCGTGCCCTATAATTACCCCGTTAGGCTCAGATCTCTGTTGGGATGCGCTTACTCGAGGATGTTAAGATTTGAGGATAAAGATTCTATCTGTAGCCGGCAAATCAAGGGTTTGTGGAAGTTGATAAATGATAGATTGCCACCAGTGTGAGCACTATTATGTAACATGGGATAAACACTTCCCCCATGGTTGCAGGGCCATGAAATTCAAGAGCAAGCATATTCCCGGTTTCGTGGTTTTCTCAAGTTCTCAGATGGACTGTCAGCTATTCAAAGGAAAGAAACCTCGTAAGGGTTTGAGGCCCGAGAAGGTGTAGGAGACCCAGAGTCTCTTTAGAGCCTCCTTACGCCCACCTTTCCATCCTCCACACCCACCCTCAACAGCAAAAACGCCTGCCAGAAAAGATGATAGCAGGTTGAGGCATAGTCCTTTCCGGCCAAAGGCGATATTTGGGAAAAACCTTGCATGAGGGTCTCATGAAATCAGGGTTTTGAGCCGATAGTTACAATGAGAGGCAGCTACATTTGCATGCCAAGGTTAATTCTATCAGCTAAAACCACGTCCACCCCGCATAGTGGGATCTTCGATAAACGTGGTTAGAGCAAGATGCCACTGCCTAGACGTGATAGGAGTATTGAAGGAGTAATGGAGTGGTGGAGTATTGATCTTCAGGAAAAGAGATATAGTAGCTTTGGAAGCTACCATAGTCAGTTGAAGATGCCCGGTACAGCCTTGTCTTCCATTATTCCATTCCTCCATTATTCCATTCCTCCAGAGAAACTCTGGGCTGAGTGACGATCGCCATAGGACCCCTCTGGGGGCGGATCAAGGCCCCAGGTCCTTTGGATGTGGATTATTCATTTTCAGGAGGCGGTATCGAGTGGCCAAACCGGATTTAGAGCGAATTATCCAGCCAGCGCAACACCTGGAGCTCCTCTTTGGAGCGCAAGAGGAGCAACATCGGGTGGATATGAGGGATACGGTTATCTATGATGTACATCCTGACATGAAGGGTTTTATTGTCGCACAGACGGAACCGCCGGTCTTAAAATCCATGACAGGAAACCCCATAGAGTCTACGTTTCTTTGGCTGTCTGCTCCCGGGGAAGAACCCAAGCGGTACGCCTTTCATACGAGAATTCAGGAATTAATCACGCATTATACCCTTTCACTGGGACAGACTGTGCAGGCTTTTCGTTTAGCCTATCCAAAAGATCTGCATGAGCGAAACATCCGCTTCTCCTATCGTCTTAGGCCAGTGAAACAATACCCCATCACCCTCTGGGTTGAGGGGCACGAACAACCGCTGCCGATCATCGAGATTTCTGAAGGTGGGGTATGTGTGTCATGCCCTCAATTACGCAGTTTTTCCGCTCTTAAGCCTGGAGACAAACTCTTTATCACCCTCGACTTCAACAAGCAAAGCCAGATGAAGGCGCAACTACAGGTAGTGCGCAGATTTCGAAGGCCCCAATTCCCCAGAATGGAATTTATGGGAGCGAGATTTCTCGGCTTGTCGATGAATGAGCAAGCCTTGTTGGCAGCAGAGATCAGGAAGGCTCAGAGAGTTATTCTTCGAAAAATGGCAGGGTTAGAGTCCATGAGAGCGGCAACAGTTAAGCCGTTGAATCGCCGTGAGCTTTCGTCATAGCCAAATACCTGCCGCGTGCAACCTCACGCCAGGATAAGCCCAAAGAAATCCGAAATCCTCATGTTCAAAAACTCCTCACATGCTGAGCAAGTCTTGCTCAAAATATCTCATGCCAGAGAAAGCTCTGGTTATTTTTTGTGATTCCCTTATGCCTTACGTACATTTGAGTACACGGCAGGCGGGTACTCGGGTTTGTATAAGGCAAGGTAAGGGATCCCGCTGACGCGCTCTCAGAATTACTCTATGGTTTTGCGGCCATGTCGGAGGATTGTGTCTCGAGGCCCATAATCATCAAATGGGTTTTCCGCAGTTAAAGATTTGAAGGGGCGTGACCGATAAGGGTTAGAGGATTCCCGCTGCGTTGCGGGAGAATTGCTAGAAAAGGTTGGAGCGGATTTTCCTGGATATTTTCTTGTTGTTTTAAAGGGGTTTCAGGTGAGGAGGTCTTGAGGCGATGTATGTCATGGAATGCAGGAAACACGGGGGAAGGAGATCCGGCAAGGAGCGCAGAAAATGTAGTGACGCCCGCTATAGCGGTCCTGAAAAGCGCAGCGGATTGGAACGAAGAAGCGGCGTGGATCGGAGGAAAGGGGTTTACCAAAAGGATATCAGGGGAGGGCCATGAGGGTTATTTGTCCACAATGTAATGCAATCTATCGTATCCCGAGCGCAAAGGTTCCTAAGGGAAAGGCGGGTGCAGTGTGCAAGAAGTGCGGGACCTTAATTATGATTGAACCGCTGGGACCAGCTGCTGCCGATACCATCATGCCATCTGGATTTGCCTCCGGAAGCCCCCCGGACTCTCCAACCGCACCTTCTCACAAGGGGACTTCAGAGAATGAGGTCTTTGGTGACTACCCAGAGCTCGCCGGTTTATCGTCGGCGAAATTTGATTTTGAGGAGATGTTTGCCCCTAACAAAAATGGTGGATACAGAAGTAGAAAGAACAAATTCAAGATAAAGATCTTCAAGGCGGTACATGACGTCTTAGGCGAACTTCTTGAGGATGGTGAGAAAGCGATGCGGATTGGTAAAGGCACGGCCCATTACCCTGCGGAGATCTTCCTGGGAAATGGTCTTCTTACCATGATGTATAATTATTATGCAATCGTCTGTACCAACAGGAGGATTCTTCTCATAAACATAAACCCCAGAATGACCCGTCGAACCCATCTTCTGTTCCAGGTGCCGTATGAAGACATAAAGAAGGTGAAACAGGGCCTTTTTCTGAATCATCTCATAATCTATAGAACCAATGCAAAGCGACGTGTCTTTACATCGGTGAAACGGCATGTGTTGAAAGAGTTGAGAGAGTTCATTACGCTGAAGAAAGACGCTGTGAGGCAGCTAGAAACTCGCAAAGAACCACTTGAGAACCTCTGTCCCTCGTGCTTTGTTCCCCTTAAAAAAGGGCTCGTTGTTTGTCCTTATTGCAAGGTTCAGCTCAAGGAGCCCAAGAAGGCGTTCTTTAAGTCCCTGTTGTTGCCGGGGTGGGGAGATTTGTATCTCGGACACAGGGCCCTGGGAATCCTAGAAATGCTGGGTTCCGTCATCGTGTGGGTGATTGTGATTACCTTCATGCGGCAAGGAGGGGTCGAAAACCTAGCAGCAGCTCTCTTTGTCCTCCTTCTTTACAATGGTCATGACGGAGTGCTTACCTACCATATGGGGAAAAAGGGCTATATGCTGGCCGGTAGGTAACGGACCATCTCTTCCAACAGTAGGTCTTGCCATGACAACAGGACAGGATGCCTGGTTTGGGTGCTCATTTTTAGCTTGCATTAGCACCTCAATGAAGGCTATAAGTCAACCACGACCAGTGCTTTGTCAGTGAATTTTGTTGTGCGTGCTCAATCTTCGCTTTTGAGTTTTAGCTCAAAGGGTTCGGTACTGTTGAGATACCGACAATTGCGATGCACCCTAGTGACACGAGATAGAAAACGGAGAGTACCTGTACCATGACAAGGCTTGTAATCCTGTTTCTTCTGTTCCTCCTGCCGATTACCCATAGCTGTTCAACCCATATGTCAATACCCGAACCAGAAGCGCAGATCTCCACGAAGATAGGTGTGCCGAAAGAAGCGGCAGTTGAGGAATATTCGGCTATTCCTCAGGACCTACCAGATGTTCCCTTGCCCGAGCAAAACAAACAATCCATTGCTCCGGCAACAGCTGTGAATCAGCAAGAAATTGTTGCATCGGCCGAAATCAGGGAAGAGCAAGAATCTGCTGCACCAGTCGAAATTAAGAAGGGGCAAGATATAGCTGTCCCTCTCCAAAAAGGCGAAAAGAAAGTAGTTTCAAAGGAGAGCTTAACCGCGTCTGAAGGGAATGCGTCATCTCCGACTCCGAATCCCCCGGAAAAATCAGACCAGGAGATGCTCGATTCTGCGCTGGAGTCTTGCGAAACCGCCAATTATTTTTGGGAGCGTGGTGAGCTCGATAACGCGCTTAATTCTTTGGATCAGGCCTATTCGCTCATACTGAAGGTCAGTCCGGATGATGACCCAGAGATCCTGCAGCAAAGAGAAGATCTGCGTTTCACCATATCCAAACGGATTATAGAAGTTTATACCTCCCGTTTTACCGTGGCCAACGGGTATAAAAAGCCCATTCCTCTCGTTATGAATAGTCACGTTGAAAGGGCGCTGAAACTTTACGAGGGAAAGGATAGGCAGTTCTTTCTTGATGCATATCGCCGGTCGGGACGGTATCGACCCGCCATTGTCAGGGCACTTAAAGATGCAGGGCTCCCCGAAGAACTCTCGTGGCTGCCTCTGATCGAGAGCGGATTCAAGATAAGGGCCCTTTCAAAGGCAAGAGCCCTCGGCCTCTGGCAGTTTATTGCCTCAACAGGATACAAATTCGGGTTGGTAAGAGATCAGTGGGTTGACGAGAGGATGGATTTCATGAAATCCACCCATGCTGCCATTGCATACCTGAAAGAGCTACATCAGATCTTTGGCGATTGGGCAACGGTTCTCGCAGCTTACAACTGCGGGGAGGGTAGGGTGTTGAAATGCATAAGAACGCAGCGGATCAATTACCTTGACAATTTTTGGGATCTTTATGCAAGACTTCCCCTTGAGACCGTGTTTTACGTCCCAAAATTCATGGCCGTATTGCACATTTTCAATGATCCTGAGGCCTATGGCTTTGACCTCCCGCCTTTGGAAGAGGAACCTGAGACTGAAGAGGTTTTGGTTGACAAGCAGGTTCATCTGAAAATAGTCGCAAAACACTTGGGGGTTCCTTATGGGCGTTTGCGAGATCTCAACCCTGCGCTACGACGCAGTTGCACACCCAAACGGCCCTACGCATTGAGAGTTCCTAAAGGCAAGGGCGAGGTTCTGGTGTCTACATTAAAGGAAATACCTGTATATCGGCCTCCGGTACCTGCCTATGTGATGCATAAGGTTAGAAAAGGGGAGTGCCTGTCCCTTATCGCTCGCAGATACAGAACGAGTGTCAGGGCTATAATGGCGCTCAACGGGCTGAAGAGGAGCAGCTATATCAAGGTAGGTTGGAGGCTCAAGGTGCCAGCGAGACAGACATATTCACCTCACAGGAGCCAACATTCACCTGCCACCGTGCATAAGGTCCAGGGCAAGACCATAGAGTACGTCGTTCGAAAAGGAGACTCGCTCTGGAAAATCGCCAACCGATTTGCGACTACAACCAGAGCTATTCAATCCCTTAATCAGCTGCATAGCACGAGGCTTTACATTGGCCAGATTCTCCTTATTCCTGATAAGGCAGGTGAGTTGACGGCCGTTGGGACCAAGGCTTATCCTGATATGAAGCGCGGTTCTCCGGTAACCGTTGCCCAAAATGATTAGAGATAAAACTCGCGAGGGAATTCGATTTTATCTTACCGGGCTTGCCCCATAGGGGCGGATATCGTTCTAGACCAGTGATTGCCCTTGCTCAATAAGAGCCTTTATCGCCTGTTTCCTTCGAAAAGCGCCCGGGCTGCTTTCAGTGCTTTTGAGATCCCGTGGATTTGTTCGTGCGTCATCAAAGGCATTACTTGCCACACTGGATTTCAATCGCCATGGCAAGAAACCATAAAGGAAATGGTAACAGATTGGCCATGCCTCTTATCAACATATTTATCCCCTAACTATGTGTTACCAGACGCCGGATAATAAATACCCGTTTATGGCGAGACAATTCATTCCTCGGATAAGGCTCTGGATGGCTCTTTGCTCGATCGTTTTTGTCTTTTGCCATCCAGAATTCTTGATAGGAGCTGAAAAATACTACTACTATCTCCACATCAGTTCTTTTCGCTCTACCAGAAACGCCGATAAGGACGCCAAGAGACTTTACCGAAAGGGCTATGACACGGTTGTAAGACATGAACGGGTTGGTGATAAGGGTTTTTGGTATCGTGTTTACATCGGCCCGTTTACTTCGTTGCAAGAGGCGAAGATCAAAAGAAACGAGTTGAGGCGAACAAAGCTCGTCGATTACGCGGCTATTCGGAAAGAAAAGACCTTGATCAGGAGAGAATTGCCCAAGAAGCCGGAGGTTCCTGAAAGGAGAGAGGAGGTAGAAAGGGAAAAACCGACAAAAGAGATTCCGCTGCCACCGCCCAAGGTCCCCGCAGAGGTACCCGAAATCCCTGAAAGACCCCTCGAAGAGAAAGAGCCTGAAGTCCCCACACCACCTGTGGCAGTGAGAAAACCGGTAAAGCCGCCACCTGAAATCACGATAAAACCCATAAAGAAAGAGAGGGAATTCAGGTGGGAGGGAGCCGGGAGAAACATGCCTCAAGGGCGTATTTCTGTGGAATATCGTCATTCGTATCGCGATATTGAAACCGAGCTCGAGAAACGGAAGGAGATTACCTCTGGCGGAATAACCGACGTTTCCCTTTCAAGTGCTGACCGGAAAGGCTTTCACACATCCTTTCATATGGACGGCCTTCGCTTCAGGGTTGGCCTGGCACGTTCACTGGAGGTTTTTGCCGATGTTTCTGCGGCGCATAAGGAGTTCTCTGATTTCAGTTCTGCTTACGGCGGGGGCCTGCGCGTCAACCTTTTTGAGGTTACCAGGGGTGCGCTCAGAGGATTGTACGGAGCAGTTCAGGGGGAATACATGGCGGGAAAGCTGAATTATGAATACACCTCCCCGGATAGTAGCAAATGGGAAAAAGACGCCGATTGGAAGGAACTTTCGGCAAAAGGAGAGTTGGGCTTGGCCCGTTCTCGAATTGGCGGCTATGCGGGAGTTGTCTACCTCAACTATCAGGAGGATGCTGAGCGAAAACTCATGCCAACTTCTACCTCGTTTGCCTTTCAAGATGAGTTGGAGCAAAAAGGCTTTGGCGTATATGGCGGTCTTGACATACGGTTGACCTCGAGCTTTTTCCTGAACATCGAGGGCCAAGCCATAAGCCAGGAGAGTATTATCGGCGCGCTTGAATACCATTTCTAGCCTTACCCACCGAGCCGGAGGGGCATGGTGCGTGCCTGTCGTGGTTGTAGCATTACCATGTTGCCAGGCGGGTTTTTCGCTTCTTTTTTCTTTTCTGTTTAGGGCTTCCAGTATGAAAAAATCTTATAAAAAGTTGTAAGCATTTTCTCATTGTTGTGGAAGTATTTGCGGTATTTTCTCTTAAAGTTTTTCCAATTTCCCATTAACTATTTGATATCCATATAGATTTTCAAAGCAACGCATTTCGCATGCTTTTTGCATAATTTAACTTCGATCAAGCACACATTTCTCATCGAGTTTGGCTTTTTCGAAAAGGATGGATGAGGCGACAATACTAACGCCCGTAATCGCGCTCTCCGTATGTTTTTCCGGTTCCATAACCACCTTTATGAGCATCTATCGTTGAAATAACGTGTGTTTCTTGGTTTCAGCGCCAAAACCGGCCTCTTGCTTTTCGTTGATTTGGGCCTGAGAGAAACCCTTATGGCCCTTAAGGAAGGTCACGGAGATACAGCAACTCATCTTTGAATAGAAAAGCATTAACGTCTTTAACTTCCCTTGGTAAGGGGTTTCAGGCATGGTAGAGAGAAGACGTTCTTCAATTGATCGACGTTCTGGGGTAGACAGACGCAAGACACATAATCTCGACTATTTCCTAAAGGGAGGAGTTGAGCGAAGAAGCTGGAAAGAGCGTCGATCAGGGGACGAGCGCAGGGCTGGATGGATTAGGGCGGGTAAATGGAACAGCGTGTACGTCGGGGATTTATGATGGAGACATTGCCATCTGAGGGTCCCTAAGATCGCCAGCTTTCGATTATCATATTAAGGAGGCAGGGTAACTTGATGCCCTGCCTCTTTTCTTTGGTGGGAGGACGGAGGGGGTGACCCCTCCTCCTACCCGATTTTTCTTCGTGGATCTCCCTTGTATATTCCCTGCCTCCTGTATTAACGAATATCATTTCGGTTCAAATTGTGCTGGCCTCACAAGACTGGGAAATCGGAGGAATCCGACGTATTTTGTCACGTGGCTGGCAACTTTTGCCAGTCAGCATAAGGGTCGAGAACCTTGCTTTAGATTAACTGACTGAAATATCTATATAAATAAGTTTAACCACTTGTGGAATGTTTTTTGCTTTTGAATTCATCTAGGAATGCCGAAGTATATCTCACGAGGTCTGCACAATCAAAGGTGTGAAGCGCCTATTCAAGTCACAAACCTCAGTTCAAAGGCTCGGCTGACAGACGAATGAGAGGTTAGGGAATGAGTCGGCGTCAGATGGGGATTGGGTATCATGGTAGGTAGGTTTTTGGCAATCCAGCATCGCCTGAATCCATTGCACATGTATTGTCGCTGTTTGGATAAAGGGCTCAGCAAACGTTTTTCAGTTTATTTATGTAAGTCTTACGAAATTTTGATATTTATCTGGGTAACCAGAATCTTAAAGCTGGTGGTTCATTTCTTGTGTATCGCGAACAAGGGCTACAGCGTTCGAGAAGAGATCAAGAGAAGATAACACGACAGCGTAGTTACAGAGCTAGGGCAATAATCCAAAAAGCAGTTGATCATGCTTATGGTTCGCCGTGGTGAATTTCCTTACAAGAGGCCTATTCGTCAGTGCAGAAAGACTTGATAGCCGTGAGGACAGGTTAATGCTCTTGACAAGCCGTGGATATCATTTATAAGGGAGAAGCAAAGGATATCTTAAAAGAGGCGTTACCAACCAGAATTGGGAAAAAGAACTACTCGCAGTCGATTGGGATTTGCCCTGGAAAAACAGTAAAGGCGCCAAATAATACACAATTGGATTACTCCCATATTTTTTTGTGGGTAGGGAGCTACCATAGTGTTAGCCTAACTAAGTTTAATTAAAGGAGGTTTCCATGGGTCGCAGAGTTTATGTTGACGAGGAAGAATGTATTGGATGTGGCAGCTGCGAGGAAATCTGTCCGGACGTGTTTGTACTCAATGAAGACACCGAAAAGGCAGAGGTGATTAGCCCTGAGGGAGGTCCTGAAGGTCTCATCGAAGAGGCGATGGAGGCCTGCCCAGTAGAATGCATACATTGGGAAGATTGAGGGCAACAGATAACCAGCTGGGTTAGGGTTTCATCGTTTTCTCCTCCGGTCTTTAAGTTTAAGCTCTTGGACGGCCTTAATGGATCGATATTCTTCGTGAGGCCCCCAAGGCCATGCTCTCAGTCATGACCTCCCGGCTTTTCCAAGACCTTCTGGAGAGCGTTTAGCAGTTCGGTGGGGGTAAAAGGTTTAGCGATGAAGCTTGCGGCACCTGTCTGCATGGCCTGTTGCACGGTCTGCTCCGTGTCGTAGCCGCTCATGACAATAATCGGTATATCCGGCCACTCCTTCTTGATCTCGCCCATCAGATATATGCCGTCGCGCTTGGGCATCTTTATGTCAACAAGGAGCAGAGCGAAATCGTCATTTCTCATCGCCTCGAGGGCCTTATCAGCGCTCGGCACAAGATAGATATCAAACCCCTCAGGCTCCAGAACGCGCTGGCAACTCTTCAGCACGGTCGGATCGTCATCAACTACTAGAATCCTCATCTTGTTCGACTTGCTCCTCTATGGGAAGCCAGACAGTAAACGTGCTCCCCCGTCCAACCTCGCTTTGCACCCTGATGGTGCCGCCATGTCTCTGCACGATCCCATACGAAACAGCCAAACCAAGCCCCGTACCCTTGCCCACCTCTT
>Ga0180433_10008255_pt1 | contig 13023 bp, 12 predicted proteins | sample SS_ome_8_FD_132980 | JGI IMG/M metagenome (GOLD analysis project Ga0180433, IMG submission 132980) | Hypersaline lake sediment archaeal communities from the Salton Sea, California, USA - SS_1_D_1 metaG | ecosystem: Environmental > Aquatic > Non-marine Saline and Alkaline > Hypersaline >... | reverse complement strand
TGATTTTGAGATTGATCGCGACATGATTTTTATTAATTTACGCGCAATTAAAGTCGTTATTGTAGAGAATATAGAAACTTCATACCAAATAGGATTTAAATTCAACCTGAAAGACGACAATTTAATACCTGTACTATTTAGCGTGCCAATTAATAAATTTCCTGGATTTATCGATGATTTAACGGAGAAGATTCCATTAAAGAAAAAAATTCGCAAGGATAATTACATAGTAAATTACTTTCAAAAATGAATTTTATACTGTTAAATATTATATTATCAATTGCATTAATAATAAACTAAAAATGGTCCAATAAAAATCATGAAAAATAATAAAGAAATCTACGGCATTTCCTTAATCGCTCTGATCTCGTTCTTTTTATTTGAAACGGGCTCTAATTTAATCCTACATTTTAGCGCTTATATTTTTAATCATGTTTCAGATGTTTTTCACTTTCTACCTGGAGTTCTAATAGCAATTATTATCGTGATCGTTGAATTCATGGCATTGCAGCACAGTAAGATAAGGATTCATTCATCTAAATACCGATTATTCATTATCGTGTTTGAAATAATAGGACTCAGAATTGCTGCACAATTTATTTCCATTCCTGCTGTAATTTTCGTGCTCAAATTCGTTCTCTTTTTCGCAATTCTGCTTTTTTTCATTGAGATTATCTTATTTATTGAAGAATATGATAGTATCATTGATTATTCCATGTTTCTTAGTGGTATAATTATTGGTATCGGAATTCAATTCTTTTTCTATATGATAAACATTTCCTTGAGTTTAACCAAGGATCCCATAAAAGTAATTCCCACATTCGTGTTTTCTGCGGTTTTAACAGCATGTAATCTCCTTCTGTTCTCACCACACAAAATCGAGACTTATCCTCTCACAAAAAATGTTGACGCTAACAACTCTGAGAAAAAGGAAATAACATTATTACACTCTATCATTTTTGCATCGTTCTTTTTATTCGCTATCCTTTGGATACTCAATCCAATGGCGCTCTCGGCTTACGACGTGTTAAATCTGAGTTATAATGGATTAATCCCGTATTCTATACTAAACTATCCTTCTTATGGATACACATATTACCTGATTTTAATCATCAGTGTTGGAGTAGTTAGTTATATCATCGTAGATAAAATGCTTTTCTCAATGGAACAGAAAAAAATAAAAAAAATCGTTTTATCTTTAATTGGAACATCCTTTCTCCTTAATTTCCTATCAATATGGATAATTGACTACGATTATACTTTCTTATCCACTTTTTATATCACTACTCTCTCGATAATTACGGTTTTCTCTTTAGTAGCTTATTTCTCCTATCTTTTCCATTTCTATTCATTTTCATCGAAACGGAAACTTTACACCGGATTATTGATTTTTTTCGTGTTCATATTATTTGATGTAGTATTACAGCAATTGATTCTATGGGGTTATCGTTTATCTATAATGGTAAATACAGTCATTATTGTTGATGCGGTTGGAACATGTCTCATTTTCATAACGGAATTAAAGAATAAAATGGTAAGATTACCTCAAAAAAAAATCCAATTGCATATAACCAAACCAGTAAGTATTTTATTCATAATCATTGTTGCAATTAACATGGTTTCTTTAGGGATAATAATTGCAGTGCGAATCCCTGAACCAGAACAGAACCCGAGTCCAACCGTAATGTCTTGGAATATTCACAGTGGTTTTGGTTTTGATGATGTATTTGATTTTGATCGTATAGCTGAAGAAATAAGGGGGTATGATCCGGACATAGTAGGTCTGCAAGAAGTAGATTTAGGCACCTTAAAATCCTCCTTTATTGACGCAACATCGTATCTTGCTCATAAACTCAACATGTATTATTATTATGGATTTACCTATTTTAAACACTATGGAAACGCAATATTGAGTAAATATCCCATACGATTTGCTGAAATAATTAAACTTCCACAAGCAAAACAATCTAACGAGCCAAGAGCCATGATAAGAGCGAAATTTGAAATTGATTCTGAAATATGGACATTCTTTATAACGCATCTTTCAACAAGCGAAGAGGATCGACTCCTTCAAGTACCTCACATTGTTGCTGAAATTGATGAAGAAATTGATTTTGAGAGGATTTGTTGGCTTGGAGATTTTAACTTTGAACCGAATTCCCTGGAATATTCCTTAATCAATAGTAGTAGCGCTTTAAACTTTACTGACACGTATAAATCTTTACACGCCGATCTTGGTTATACTGGACATTTTGACCGACATGCTTCTCCTCATAAACGAATCGATTATATCATGTGTTCTCCCGATTTAACACCAATTACTAGCGTGATACATTGCTCTATTGCATCAGATCATTGTGCCTTGATAACACAATTTTGAAGGTTATTGATTATTAAACAATTATAAAAAACAAAACAAAAAACTTGCTAATAAGTTATTTATTTGCGTTTTTACTATTATTTCATCAAAGAAAAAACATATATATACATTTGAAAAAATCGAGTTGAATAAAAATGGGAATAGTTGCGGATACTAAAGAGGAAACTGGAAGAGCTCCCTGGGATTATTTTAGTTGGGGGCATATAGCTATGGGTATCATGTCGTTTTTACTATTGGTGTTGATAAACATCATACCAACTTATGTAGATCAAGCGTTAGTATACATCATACCTTATTGGTGGATGCTAATCTTAACTATTGTAGTAGGGATTGTATGGGAAATTATCGAGAATACCATATTCGTTGAAACCGGGTTAAAATTCGAAAACAGGCGAGATTCTTTTGTAAATGCCACATGGGACGTCATTTTCGTGAGTTTAGGTGCTTTATATATTTGGATTCTTAAAGGAGTAATGATAAATCTGATTGGCGTGCATCTAATTCTTGCGTTTTACATCGTTGGAATTGTATCATTCATCGTAGTAATAATTGCCTTTTTAATTGGTAGAGCGATGACAAAATAAGAGTAGTTGAAATCCTCATAATTAATGATATCAATTTATTTTTTTATTTTTTTATATAATCAACATGTAATCAAAACTCTTAAGTTCTAAGTTATATAATTCCATAATACTATTGGAATAAAAAAAGCTCATATAATCTCATAACAAATGATTACATTGGATTCAGTTGAAAGAGTAGAAGCTACATTAAATTTTACTGGTCCGGATAAAGTACCCATATGGGGAGGATATGGTGGTGAGGGGGGTGATATTTTCTCCTTAGTCATGGTTCCGCCTAAAGAATGGCGTCCGGGTTGGATTGAAGAAGAAAAAGGATTATTTCCCCATTCGGGAGATGACATGATTATAAATTCTGGAATTTGGAAATGGGACATGCCAGAATGGGCAGCAAGTAATCCAAAATACAAGAGAAATAAATGGCTCAAATTTCCTCGGGAAGAAATTGATCCTTGGGGGACGATCTGGAATCGTAATGGAAAGAATACTTCAATGGGGCATCCTGGACGTCCTACGCTTACTGATTGGTCAATGCTTGATGAACATTTACAGAAATATACTCCAGATAACTTCGACAAATCAAGATATATGCCATTTCTCAAGATGAAGGAGCAATTTGGGAGAGATAAATATCGCTTAGGAATGCTGGGTCTCATGGGACCTTTTCAAATGGCTCAAAATATGCGTGGATTCAGTAATTTTTTAATTGATCATAAAAAACATCCAAAAGAATTAAAACGATTACTTACTCACTTTACGGAACATTTTATCGAATGCATGGATGGATGGATAAGGTTTGGTGGCGATCCACATGGATTCCTTCTTATAGAAGATCTAGCTGCTCAGAATGGCCCTTTCCTCAGTCCAAAAATGTTCCGAGAATTTTACGAACCAGTTTACGCTACACTAATTAAGGCAGCTCACGATCGAGGATGTACATGGTTTCATCATTGTTGCGGCAAAATTGATAAAATCATACCCGATTTAATCAAATGGGGTACGGACGTTTTGGAATTAGATGCTCCCAGGATGACTGGATATGTCGATCTTAAACCTTTCCGTGGGAAAATAACTTTCTTTGGCTGTGTTGATATTCAAACGGTATATACACAAGGAACACCAGAAGAGTGCGAACGGGAAGTGTGGCACATGATGAGGAACTTAGGAACAAAAGAAGGTGGTTTTGGAGCATATTTCTATGCGCAACCAATGCATATTAGGGTTCCTTCTGCTAATGTTCGTAGTTTTGCATCTGGGCTTGAAAAGTATGGAACGTACTCAAAAATACCATCTCATTGGTGGGATCATCCAACGATTGAGGAATGGGATGGTCATTTAGTACCACCTCTTCCACCTTTGAAAGCATAAATTAACTAAAAACGACTTGAAATCTTCATGAATTCAAGAAAATTTTACGAAGAACATAAGAATTTTTCGCATAGAACTCTTCACGAATATTATATATCTCCGGGAATTAAATGTAAATTTGATTTATTAAAAGATCACATTAATCCCGAAAGGATATTTAGAAATGGAATAGATTTAGGCTGTTCCGGTAATTCTTTTCTTTATTTTTTAGAAAATGTTGTTAATAACTCATTTTTTGATCTAGCACGCTTTCCTTTAAAGCAATATATCTCCCAAAAACGTTGGCATCCTGTCTGTGGCAATGTTGCTAAATTACCATTTCAAGATAAATCATTTGATCTTGTTAGTGCACTTGATGTCCTTGAACATATAAAGAACGACGATTTAGCTATTTCAGAAATTAGTAGAATAGCTAAAAAGGACGGTATTGTAATTATAACTGTCCCACATGGAATAAAATATTACTCAACTCAAGATCGACTGATCGGACATTATCGTAGATACGAAATACCACAAATAATATCACAGTTTAGTAAGCATGATCTGAAATGCGTTGATATTTTTGGAGTCTATGGTCAAATGATGCGTGTTGCTGACATTCAATCTGTTAATCCTGAAAAAACAGAAGAAAGCATCATGAATCTGAGAAAACGGTATGAAACAAGCGCCCTATTTCGTAGCTTTTGGGATATTTTAGTAAAAATAGGAGCAGGAATCATGAAGATCGATGCGAAATATCAACCATTAAAAAAAATAATGAATATCGCATTCATTTTCGAAAAGAAATAGAAATAAACTCTTGTCGTAGTGAACTAAAATCACTTAAATCCAAAAAATAGAAAAATACACCCAAAAGCTTTTGCTAAATAAGCAATAGGGTGCATCAGAATTCGCTCAATTCCAAATAGATCTATAACAGTTTCCCCTGTAAGTAACGCACCAATGAGCATTATAACAAAACCTAGAAATGCGTATAAAGCTCTTTTTCTTACTGCACCATCGCTAACCGTAACAATATATAAATAAGCAAAGGGAATGTATATACTGAAGAAAAATGCAACAACGATGATATTAGTGGCCAAGACGATATCGTTTAATACCAAACCAATGATACAAAAGAGTGCATACAAGAGAAATAAAATATATTTATCACGTCCCTTCATTGCTTTCTTTTCTATCACGATAAAAAATAAGCCCCATGCGCATAATTGAAAAGCACTCCCAATTTTCCAGAGAACAAAGTTCTCTAGGTTATAATTACTGGAATCAAACTCTGTAATAACATCAAAAATGGCTAAAAACAAACGACCGATGGCGAGGAACAAAAAAGCTACGAAATAAAACATTGGAAAATAATCTTTTTGTTCGGAAACTCGTTCCTTGTTAATCAAGAGATATTTTCTCAAGAAAAATAGTGAAACCATCAAATAGAGGCAGAGCAAGGCTATAAGACTAATTAAGAATATTGTCAAATGCGTAAGTTCCAAAACCATTTTTAATTCAAATAAAGTTATTGTTTATGCTCATCGCGTAGAGCTTGAAATATTTTCTTGTATTCTTCTATATATTCTTCATCTTGGGTTTCATCAATTTTTTCTAAGAGATCGATAGATTTTGTCAATGTTTGAGCCCTTTTCTTAATGTTTTCAAAATAATCTTGTTTAGTAAATTTCTTTGGTTCTACAGTAGTACTGTTCTGCTTATCTAAGGTTAAAGTATCTTTCATTTTAATGATACATTGATCCATTTGCTTATTTGATTCGATCACATTATCAAGAACTCCAAGCTCAAGTTCTTTCTTTCTTTCGGCTAATTTAATGCAATTGTCACAAACGAGTTCTTGCCCTTCAACCCGCTTCCCCATAAAGGGATTTTTACATCTGACACATACCACAAGCTCGCCTAATAAACTGCTCTTTTTATCATTTTCGGGCATTTTCATGACAATATATTCATTAAAATATATAATAAAGTATTATTTTTTATTAATATAATTCTATTGCTATTTTTCTATTTTTAGAAAAATAATAATTGAACCTAAAATATCTTATATTAGTAAAAAAAAATAATGAGTCTGATTAAAATGTCAAATAGAATAGGTCTGCTCCGATTAGATTATATCTTTTCAGTCGTTACACCCATTTTAATTGCTATCTATTTAAATGGATTGAATCCTCTCGATCATATTGATATTATCGTTGGATTTGCAATGCTAGCAATTACTGGAAACACGTGGAATGATGTAATTGACATGAAAGATCCAAACGAAAAGGAGACTCTTCAAAGAGTTGAAGGGTACCACCCTCGCGAGATATTTACTATTGGACTCTCAACGTTCGTGTTAGGCACTGTATTATTATTGCGAACCTGCTTTACTTATTGGATCAACGCAATATTTCTTATATTAATAATAGCAATGGTTCTTGGATATTGCGTGTGGTTTAAACCCGTACCAATTGTAAACCACATTTTGCTAGGCGCTTCACATATCGTACTTCCATATTTCATGGTAAAAATTAATGCCGCAGGAATTACTCCTTGGGGTTATTTATATTTAAGTTCTGACGAATGGATATTAATGTTTGCTTTCTTTTTCTTCGCAATTACGGGAGAATTCGTTCACGAAGTAATCGATGGAGATTCTTTGAGAAAACACTTAAGTTTAAAACAGTGTCAAATCGTTATATGGATATTTTCAATTCTCACGCTTATATTTGCCATATACGCTTTTTTCATGGTCCCATGGACGGCAATTTATTTCCTTCCACTCTTGTTCTTTCCTATAGGCATCATGTTTACATTTAGACGGCCGACTGAATCAACCAAGGGAGTTAAAGACGTGGGAATATTAATGGGAAATTTCCTAATGTTATTTTTCTTGTGCTTAATCATCCTTAGATTAAGAGGGATCATAGTATATTTTTAAAAAATTGTCATTTCATTTTGATACATTTATATTCTCATACGATTAAATAGTATTATTTACTGATATTAAGATTAAAATGCAACCTGTAGATCTTGATTTTTTTTCTCCGTTTGACGAAAAAGCGTGTAATTTGTGTGGAGAATGTTTTCATAAATGCCCAATAATGGGTCTTAGCATAGAGGACTCTATTGAGGAGATGAAGAGACTAATTGCGGGCGAGAATACAAAAATCGTGTTAAAAAAATGCCAGAGCTGCTTTTCCTGCAATATCTATTGCCCAGAAAATGCTCATCCTGCTGGTTTAATCCTACAAAGATGGAACGAGCAGTATAAAAAAGAAGGGCTTAGAAAGAGAGGTAAGCACTATATCACGCACTATCCGCAATATCCAAATTTTCGCTCGTATGTAATGGAACATTTTCCTAAACAAACAAAAGAACTTGTGAAACAATGGGCTGACGAATCTCCGTTGAACGGTGACACGCTCACATATCCAGGGTGTAACATCATTACATATGCTGAACTCACGCAAACAAGCATGTTTAAGGATTTAGAAATAAGAGGCAGGCTTGAATATTGTTGTGGTGAAACTTTATATCGTACAGGATATAGAGACGAACTATTTCAAGTCACTAAAAGATTAGACGGTTGGTTTAATAAATTGAAACCAAAACATTTGCTCGTATTATGTACGGCAGGGACAAATGTCTTCAAAAACGTGCTCCCTCATTATGGGTTGACCTACAAGTTTGAATCTATTAAGTCTTATATTCAATATTTATGGGAAAAAATTGATAGTGGCGACATTCAAATAAAGAATAGGTTAGACATGACGGTAACAATTCAAGAATCTTGTTATGCGAAGATGTTTGGTGATGATTACATGGATCTACCTCGAAAAATTTTAGATAAAATAGGAGTAAAAGTCAAAGAGATCGCAGCGTGCCGAGAAAACATGAGATGTTGCGGAATAGGTGGAGGCTTCTCGGTAGATTCGGCATATAATCCAATGAGTTTAATAAGCTCTGGATTTCGGAATTTGAGAGAATATAAAAAAGCAAAAGTGGATGCCGTGTGCGTTTACTGTGCTGGTTGTTTAGCAACCCTTGGCACTGTTAAAAGATTATACATGAGAAAAATGAAAGTGTATCACATAATAGAGTTATTACAGATGGCGATAGGGGAAAAATCCATGTCTAGAAAAGCCAAAAGGAAGCGAGCAAAGCATTTTTTCTGGGGCATAATGAAAAAACAAATGCCGAAAGCCCTTTCAAAAAAAACTTTCAAGATAGCGGATATTCCAGAAAATCCTCCTCCATATGGAGAAGCGTGGTAATTATTTTTAATTAAATAAATAGAGAACATTAATGGTATTAGACATGATTGAAAAAAAAAGAAAATCAGCATTTTTAGTAGATAAGTGTGACGTGTGCGGGGAGTGCTTTCACAATTGTCCCGTTTTACAATTACCTATAGAGGAAGCAAAAAAAGAGGTTCAAAGGTTAATTAATAGGGAGGAATCTCAATATGCCCTTTCAAGATGCAACACGTGTTTAACATGTAATTTATACTGTCCTCAACAAGCGAATCCGTACAATTTAGTTTTAGAAAATTGGAACGATTTATATAAAAAGAGGGGGGCACCTCCGCTCTATCGCTTCGTTTGTCCTACTGAGGAACCAAATATCTGGCAATTATTAAATTTATTTCTTTCCGATAAAGAGCAACGATGGATCTATAAATGGGTTAATTATATTCCTAAACCAGACGATAATATTTTATTAATAGGTAATTATACTCATTTATTTCCGTTTATAATCGGGGGAAGTAAAATACTAGATTACTTCAAACCAATATCACGAGTTGATCAATGGGAAGGGGGGGCTTATCTGTATCAAGGAGGATATTTGGATGTTGTACAAAAAATCGCTCAAAGGACTAAGAGTGATTTCGATGGATGGGGCGTAAAAAACGTTACTGCTTGCTTAGATGCTGTCGAGTATATCTTCTCAGAAGCACATCCGAAAGAATTTGGAGTCAAGCACGATCAGGAATTCCACAATTTTCATGAATGGCTCCTGGATAACATTAATTCTGGAGAAATTCAGCTTCAGAAACAATTGGATCTAACCGTGACAATACACGATAATTGCTATTCAAAAGCTCGTGGAGGAAAGTATTGGGATCCACCTCGAAAAATCCTAGAAAAATGTGGTTGTAACATCATTGAAATGAAACACATCAAGCAAGACTCTTTATGTTGCGGTTTTGGGGCGGGCGCGTCGTGGGTCAAAAACATTGCAATGCCCTTTGACATTATTTCTGAAGGTACTAAAAAGTTCAAAGAAGCAGAAGAAACAGGAGCAAAAGCCCTAATTTCGTATTGCGGAGGGTGTATATACCTACTCTGGGCCACTCGAGAACTTTTAGGAAGTAAAATCGATATCTATCACATAATTGAAGTAGTTCGAATGGCAATGGGAGAGAAAATTAATTACCCCGAGGATCACATTAGACGCGCCTGGGATGTCATTGCAATAATAACCTATCAATTGCTCCTATCGACCTTTCAGAATAACTTCTTCATAAAACGCGTGACATACGACAAAGAACGGAGTACATTCAAGCCAAAAAGGCACATCTTGTTAAAAATAATAAGGTACATGTTTAACATAAAGCTCGTCAGGAAGTTCTACGCAAAATTTTTCCAGATCGCAATGCCAATTGTAAAAACGCGTTAAATTTCAACTTTTCTTCTTGTTTCAATTTCCTTCTTAGTAAGTTTTTTAAATTTAAACATAATAATAATTATTTATGAGCGAATTTGTCGAAGTTAACGGAATAAAATTCTGTTATGAAATTCAAGGGGTAGGAGACCCGGTAATATTGGTGCACGGTTTTGGAGCAAAGAAAGAAACCTGGCATGGATTATTTAACCCTTTGTCAGAAAAGTTTAAAGTAATAAGATTTGATAATAGGGGAGCTGGTAAATCTGACCGTCCGAATGAACCTTTTACAATGAATATGTTTGTAGAAGACATTAAAGGAATAATGGACGCACTAGCTATCGATAAAGCACACATTATCGGTTGGTCGTTAGGTGGCATGATCGTACAACATTTTCTTTTAAAGTATCCAGAAAAAGTAAATAAATCAGTCTTACTTCTAACAAATTATAAAGGACAAGGAGTAGATTTATACAAACAATCTCGGCACGAAGGATTGGATGTATTGTTAGAGAACCCTGAAAAAGCGTTTTGGGATGCAGTTCCTCTTAATTATCACCATAGCTTTAAAAAAAAAATGAAGGAAGATCCCAAGAAAAAGTTTTATGGGCTCTGGTCCGTTGAAGATCTAATAGAAGAGAGCGCAATCGATCCAGCTACTCATGCTGATATCGATAATCAAGCAAGCGCCTTGGAAGATCATAACACGTTGGAGAGATTACACGAAGTGCAAATTGAAACTTTATTAATCGCTGGATCCCATGATAGAGTTTGTCCTAAGTCAACAATGGAAGAAATGAACATGAGGATGCCCAATAGCACGTTAAAAGTAATTGATAAAGCAGGTCATGCAGCTCCTAATTCGAGAGCTCCGGAAGTGAACGAGTTAATCATTGATTTTCTATTAAAAACAAGCGTTGAAGTAGTAGAAACCTTAGAATAGGGCATTTAATCCTTTTCCCGTTGTTTTATGTGTTTTGGGAGATCTAAAGAATTTCATTAAGATTATTACTACATAAAGTATATATTTTATAATGACTGAAAAGTTTGCAGATGTTAATGGAATAAAAATTTGCTATGATATCCGTGGCGAAGGTCCTCCCATCGTGTTGACTCATGGATATGGAGCAAAAAAAGAAATTTGGAAAGCACAATATGAGTTATCCAAAGAATTTCAGCTTATAACGTACGATCTGCGAGGTGTAGGAAAGTCTGATAGACCAAACATGCCTTATTCAATGGAGATGTTTGCTGATGACATAAAGGGACTCATGGATTTCCTAAATATCAAGAAAGCTCATATCGGAGGGCGCTCTTTAGGCGGCATGATTTCACAGAATTTTGTTCTTAAATATCCTGAACATGTAGAGAAGTTAGTATTAATCACGACTAATTCTGGAATGCCCAGTACGGATGGGATTGAAATGTTGAAAAAAGCACAAATTCAAGAATTGGAAGAGTTAAAGAAGGATCCCAAAAAAGCATTTTTTCAGCAAGCACGAGTATTATATCACCAGAAATTCCGGAAGGAGATGGAGAATAATCCGAAAAAAGTGTTCCACGGAATTTTTTCTGCGGAAAGTCTAATTGAAGAGCGTTTACGCGACATGCCTCGACCTCAGGATTTATCAAACATTGCTGAAGCCATTAAGAATCATAATACCGTTGATAGATTACACGAAATTCAATTTCCGACTTTGTTAATCGCCGGTACTCACGATAGACTCACGCCTTTAAGTTCCTCTGCACTAATGAATCAAAAAATCCCCAATAGTACTTTAAAGATCATAGAGAGGGCAGGACATTTTCTTACTTTGTCTCGTGCTCCCGAAGTTAATAAGATCATTGCAGATTTCTTGAAAAGCTAAATCGTTAACATTAAAAGAATTTCAAGTACTACATACTATATGACTTTTGCAGATGTTAATGGTATTAAGATATGTTATGAAATCCAAGGAGAAGGCAATCCTGTAATTTTAATCCACGGGTTTGGGGTAAAGAAAGAAGTATGGATGTGTCAATTCGGTCCTTTATCGGAAAAATTTAAAGTAATTAGATTCGATAACAGGGGTGCGGGTGAGTCCGATCATCCAGATGAATTGTTCACTATGGAAATGCTGGCTGATGACATTCGTGGATTGATGGATGCTTTAAAGCTTGAAAAGGCAAATGTTGTTGCTTGGAGTTTAGGAGGAATGTTCACCCAACACTTTGCAATCAAATATCCTGAGCGATTAAACAAGCTAGTCTTGATAAATACTCTTCCAAATTGGCCTGGTGGTGATGAGGCGGGAATAAAAATGTATGTAGATGGGCAATTAGATAGTATTAAAGCATATCAAGAAGATCCTATAAAGGCATTTTTCGATCGTGCGCCAATGGGGTACTCTCGAAAATTTAAAAAAGAAATGCAAGATGATACGAAGAAGAAGTTCCATGGCCTTTTCAGCGTCGAAGATTATGTTCAAATGAAAACGGCTAACATTCCAACTCCAAAAGACATCGAAAATCAAGCAAATGCGCTTAAACACCATGATGTTCTCGATCAATTACATCTTATTAAAAGTGAAACGCTTATAATCACTGCTGATAAAGATCGCCAAACCCCCATGTCAAGAAATCAAATCATCCACGAAAAAATACCTAATAGTAAATTGATTGTAATCGCTGGTGCTGGACATGATTCACCTTTAGAAAAAGCGCCAGAAATTAACAAGCACATAATAGACTTCTTGTCGTGATTTTTTTTTTCTTCTCTTATTTTTTAAAAATCGAAATTTTATATGGTTTTCTTAATTTTCAGTATTAGATTATAAACTTGTTATATTAATTCTAATTTTGGTGCCATTTTGTCTCAAAATCCCTCTAATAATTTAAACGATAATAGAAAAAATGCTCGATCTCGTTTTTCAAATTCCGATAAATATAATTTACGTCCTTTATGGATAGGATTATTTATAGATATTTTAGGCTTTTACATTATCATCCCATATTTAAGTAAACTCATCGTAGTTTTCAATACCAACGAAGTAATGATTGGAT
>Ga0180433_10008254_pt1 | contig 13023 bp, 9 predicted proteins | sample SS_ome_8_FD_132980 | JGI IMG/M metagenome (GOLD analysis project Ga0180433, IMG submission 132980) | Hypersaline lake sediment archaeal communities from the Salton Sea, California, USA - SS_1_D_1 metaG | ecosystem: Environmental > Aquatic > Non-marine Saline and Alkaline > Hypersaline > Sediment... | reverse complement strand
TTATGATCCAGTTAAATTAAGATTACCGGACGAAGTAATGGAAGATCATTTCAGGTTCAATTTTGGAGGTACTTGTTTTTCAATAACTTTTTTGCTGAAAACAATATTGACATTTCATGGCTTTAAAGGTCATATTGTTATGGCTGATATGAATTGGGGAAAAAATGTGCACTGCGCTATGGTTATTGTTGTTGATTCTCAACCATATTTAGTAGATCCGGGATATTTATTAAATCAGCCTTTACATTTATGTCAGAAACAACCGGTTATTACCAGAACACCCTTTTCAGGAATTAAACTGATTTTTGATGAGAGTAATAAAAGTTATAATCTTTATACATTTAATAATAAAAGTATTAAATGGAGATATAAATTTATTGATAAACCTGTTCCTGAAAAAGAATTTTTACAATTTTGGATATCATCTTTTAATTGGAATTCTATGAATGCTATATGTATTGCTACTGTAGTCGAAGAAAAGATGGTTTATATCCACAGGACATTTATGCGGGAAAGCACTTTTTATGGAAAAAGAAATTATAATTTGAAGAGAAAATTTCCAGAGACTGTTTCACATTTATTAAAAATTGATCATCAGAAAATTGAGGAAGCTATGGAAGCTCTTGAAAAAAATAAAATAATCAGACAAGAACTGGGAATTTAGAAGCCTTGATTATATAACATTAATTATATGGAACCAAAAAACAACATACCAAAAGTAAAGTTGATTGCTGGGATTCTTTTTCGTGAAGAGAAATATCTGAATGAAAGTTGGGAATTGCTTATTTCTGAATTTGGTGAGATTGATTTTAAAAGCGTACGGTTTAAATTTGATATAACCGATTATTATACATCTGAGATGGGTGATGATATATACAGAATTTTTATTTCTTTTAAGGATCTGATAATTCCTGACCTTCTTGCTGACATAAAAAGTAGGACAAATAAAATCGAATCTGAATTATTAATATCAGGGAATAGAACTGTGAATATTGATTCAGGTTATTTAGATTATGATAAAGTTGTTTTAGCCTCAGGTAAGTATAATGGAAATAAAATCTATCTGAAAAATGGAATTTGGGCAGATCTGGCTTTACATTATAAGAAAGGTGTTTATTCGCCCTATCCCTGGAGTTTTCCTGATTTTAAAAAAGGTAAGTATAATAGAGTATTTTTAAAGATCAGAGAAATATATAAAAAACAGATGAAAAATAATTGTTCATGATTTAAAAAATTAAGATGTAAAAAAAAGGTCTGATGAATTACACCAGACCTTTTAAAATTATTTATTTTATATTATTATTGTTGTTCCTGTTGTCCCTGTCCTTGATCACTTACTGATTTTATTTCATCCGCTTTATCAAAAGCTTCCTGACCTTTTTTTGGCATATTGGCTCTTACATAGACAACACCAAGATTGTTCCATGCATCATAACTATCAGGTTTGATCTCTATTGCCTTCTTAAAAAATGGAATAGCCTCTTCATTTTTTTCGGCTCTTAAGTAACTCATTGCAGTATTATAAACAGCATCATAATCATTTGGATTTTTATCTGCAATTTTTTTGAAGTTTTCTATAGCTTTCTCATAATTTTCCTGCATATAATAAAGACGCCCTAAATTATAAATTAAATCTGTATTATCAGGGAAAACGGACAATGCCTTTTTATAGGCATCAATAGCTTTTTCTGATTCTCCGAGCTGATCATAGGAAAAAGCAATTCGCTGAATTGCCTCTGCATAAATTTCTGTTTGAGCAGTATCTGATTGTGTTTTTTCAGCTACTTGCTGGAAAATATCAATAGCATTTTCAAACTGATGAGCCTGATAATAAGCAACACCTAAAGTTCTCTGCATATCGATATTATCAGGTTCAATTTCAACTGCTTTTTTTAGAGTATTAATGGTCTTTTCATCTTCATCTAAATTTGAATAGCTAAGAGCAAGATTTTTATATGCATTCATGTCATTAGGTTTTAATTTTATTGTCCATTTAAAATGTTGAACTGCGTCTTCTAAATTGTTGTTTTTGTAATTTTCAATGCCCTGATTAAAATAAGAAAACCATAGTAATTCTTTCATATTATTAATTTCTTCAGCATGTTTTGTTGAAATCTCAAGGGATTTATCAAAAGCTTCTACCATTTCATCAATATTGTTCAGCTCTGAATGAACTTTACCTAACGTAAACCATGCAGTTGCGTTATCCGGATATTTTTCTACTGCAGTTTTGGCTTGTTCCAGTGCCATTTCAAAATTATTATCATTCATATATACTTTTGCAGATGTAACTTCCGGTGGTTGACATCCAGTAAACAATAATGCAGTAATAAGAATGAATGATGATAATAATAAGAAGATTCTTTTCATATTTATTCCTCCAATATTACTAGTTAAAAATTTTTATAAATGTACATAATAGATTAATAAAAGTCAAGTTTTTATTTAATTAGTTTTGACTGTTATTTTACCTTCCTGAACAGCAGATCCAGCCTTTAAAATAAATGTATATGTACCTGATTCTACAATTTCCGGCTTTTTGTCAGTTTTCTGGCTGCCTGTTTTTAAATCCCATTTAAATCTATTATATCCTTTATCTCCTGAAAATTTAAATTCATTTATTTTACCTTCAGTATCCTTTTTTATTATTAATGTAACAGTTGTTTTTCCTTTTAAGTAAAATTCAATATATACGGGAATAAGCCTGCCCCACCATCTGGAAGCAGGTACCATTCCTTCAGTAATATGTAATACATATAAATCTTTTTTGATTGTTTCTTTGTTAAGTTTTTGTATATGTCTGACATCCATTGCATACATGCCTCGACCGTGAGTAGCAGCTATTAAAAGATCTTCTCTTGGATGAATTACAAGATCATGTACAAATGTAGTGGGGAAATTTCTATGTAATGTATTCCAGCTATTACCTCCGTCAATAGAAACATAAACTCCCAGATCTGTTCCAACATACAATATATTTTCTTTTTTGGGATCCTCCCGTATCACATTAATAGGACCGCATGGAATATTATTACTGATATCTTTCCAGGTTTCACCGTAATCTGTGGATTTCCAGAGATAGGCAGCAAAATTATCATCCCTTTTTCCATTCTGAGCACAATAAACAGTAGATTTATGATATTTTGAGGCTACTATTCTGGATATCCATTTTTCAGGAAGATTTTTAGAGATTTCGGTCCAGTGACGGCCGCCGTCTTTGGTTACATGAGCTCTCCCGTCATCGGTTCCTGCATAGATAAGACCAAATTTCAGAGGAGATTCTGAAATAGTAAAAATGGTCTGGTAAGAAATATCACCAATCTTTTCCGGATCATTATAGGTTAAATCAGGACTAATTTTTCCCCATTCCTCTCCCATATTAAGGGAACGGAAAAGACAGTTCATACCATGATATATGATCCGTGGGTTGTGAGGAGATATAATAAAAGGAGCTACCCATTGTCCCCTTAATTTGGGTTCTCCTTTTTCAGCTTGGGGAACTATTGATTTTGTCTCACCAGTCTTTATATTGGTTCTGGTAAGAGAACCATAAAAGCCTGCTGAATATACTATATCGGGGTTGGTAGGATCTATGGCATGATCGCTTCCTTCCCCACCAGGTGCGTATTCCCATTCTACGGCAGGGATAAAATTTCTGCCCTGACTTAGATCAACCACAGCTCTCCTGCTTCCGTGATCCTGAATGGAACCATATACATGAAAAGGAGTGTCCATGTCATAGGCAACATCAAAGAACTGCACTGCAGGAAGATTATCAGTAAAGTTCCGCCAGTTTTTCCCGCCGTCATAGGATATGCTCAGACCGCCGTCATTACAATTTACCAGATAGTCCGTATTTTCAGGATCTATCCATAACCCATGATGATCGCCGTGCATTCCGGGTAAATCTCTGAAAGTTTTTCCGCCGTCCTCGGATAGGTTTAATCCGAGTCCCATAACATATATTTTATTCTCATCAATAGGATCCACCCGGATTTGTCCGAAGACCCAGCCGTAGGTTGCACAGAGTGTTCTCATATAATCGTTTTCTTTACTCACTTGCCGCCAGGTTTCACCTCCGTTATCAGTCCGATAAACAGTTGCACCTTTGATCATTTTTCCCATAGGTCGACCGTAGGAATCGGTTGTATCTGTCTCCCATTCTCCTACAGTCTGATAATTGTCAATAAAAGCATACATGATCCGGGGTTTAGAATTACAGAGATCTATACCAATTCTTCCCCGATATCTGGCTTCAGGCAGGCCGCTTGTAATTTGTTGCCAATGTTCTCCTCCGTCTGTAGTTTTATAAATACTGCTGCCGGTGTAATCCGGTTCATTTCTGGGATCATTCCATTTTTTACGCGTTCTCTGCCAGGTTGCAGCATAGAGAATCTGACTATCAGTGGGATCCATAACCAGGTCAATCACTCCGGTTTTCTGGTCAATATATAAAATTTTTTCCCAGTTTTTCCCGCCATCCGTGGTTTTATACAATCCTCTTTCTTTATTTTCAGTCCATTCATGACCTGATGAGGCAACATAGACAATATCCGGATTTTCAGGATGGATTACAATCCTGGGGATAGTATGTGTACCTGCCAGTCCCATATGTTCCCAGGTTTTACCACTGTTGACAGATTTATAAACTCCTGAACCGGCCATGGAACTGCGGAAAATATTTGCCTCTCCACCGCCGATCCAGACAATATCTTGATTGGACGGAGCAATAGTGACATCACCAATAGAGGTAGAGGCTGCGTGTTGAAATATAGGTTCCCAGGTAGTGCCTTCATTAACCGTTTTCCACACCCCCCCGGAAGCACTGGCAGCGTAAATAGTGTAAGTTTCACCTTTGGGTGAAACTACAGCAACATCTGTCATTCTTCCGCTGATATTAGTGGGACCAATAAACTGCCAGGGCAGATTTTTGAATAAGGATTTTTCTTTCATGTCTACATGCTGCTGATACCATTTGAGGCGCTGGGAGGGTTCAGTCTGAGAAGATCGGGCGGCTAATTGAGAAGAACCTTGGAGCAGGATAAGACCGCACATTATCAATACTAGTACAAAATATTTTCTCTTCATAATCTTTTCTCCATTTTATATTAATTTTATTTTTTTAGATTTTATAATGTAATATAATATCATATAATTGTCAAAAAAATATAAGTATTCCTTAAATGTAAGTCATTTTACATTTTCAGCTGACGGTGTATTTTTATTTTTCTACCGGAAATGTCATTTTTCCTTTCCAGGTGATTTCCGGTGTATTCCGGTTTAAGTAGTCAGCCAAGAGTACTGAAATGTCAACAGTCTGTTTCAAACTCTCTAAAGACCAGTCAGGATTGTATTCATCTTCAACAGTATGGTAGTTTCCCAGGAAAAATTTCTTGATTTTATTTGTTCCACTAATAAACTTTTCACCTGCTGAAATCCAGATAGAAGGGATTCCATGTCGGGCAAAACTGAACTGGTCGGATCTGTAAAAAAATCCCTGATTGGACATGGAAAAATATGAATAGTCAAGGTTTTGTTGTTCAAGTATATTTTTTATTATATCCTCCAATGAAGAATATTTTGCACCAACAGCCATGATGTCTCTGGTTTTTTCCCAGACCGGTGTGGATTCAAAATTGATATTTGTAATTATTTTTTCAGGATCAAGCGTACCGGCAAAGTAGCGGGATCCAAGAAGACCAGACTCTTCAGCCTGACAGGCAAGGATAATTACTGAATAGTTCAGATTCTGTTGATATTCCTTCAGGATCTTTGCAGTGGTGATCATGGATGCAACTGCGGCTGCATTATCAATAGCTCCGTTATAAATGGCATCTCCCTTCAGGGAAGGATCCATTCCCAGATGATCGATGTGGGCACTGAGTATTATTGATTTTTCTTTTAATTTGTTATTGCTACCCGGAATAACACCAACAACATTTCTGGTCTTGACTGTGCGAAAACTGTTATTCCCGTTAATTTTTATGGAAAGATTCAGGTCCACGGGTTTGAATTCACGTTTTTCTGACTGCTGATAAAGCCGGTCAAGAGAGATCCCGCTCTCTGAGAGAATGTTTTCGAGTTTTTCTTCTCTGATCCACCCCCGGAATACAAGATTATTATCCACCATGGAAGGAAGATACAGTTCTTCTCCGCCCCATGAATTCTGAACCACCTGCCAGCTATACCCGGCCGATCCTTTAGTATGAATCAATAGTATTCCTCTTGCCCCCTGTCGGGCTGCTTCTTCAATTTTATAAGTCCACCGTCCATAGTAGGTAAGAGCAGAACCTTCAAAAAGATCAGGATTAGTCGGATCAGGTTCATTTACCCGGATAATAACAAATTTATCTTCAACAGAAACATCTTTGTAGTCATTCCAGTTCCAGTCGTCTGATATAATGCCGAATCCGGCAAAAACCACATCACCGCTGATGATAAACTGTTCCTGTTCTCTGGCATAACTGCCCATAACATCATTATACAGCTGACAGGGAATATTATTCAGAGAAAGAGACAGATCCTTGATTGTATATCCTTTCAAAGAAAAGGGTTGGAAATAATTACCCTGATATGGTTCGAAATCGAGCAGTTTATATATACTTTTCATATACTGTTCAGCCAGTTCTCCACCTCTGGTTCCCGGCGCTCTTCCTTCCAGAAGATCATGACTGAGAAATTCAAGAGTGCTCTGTATTTCATTTCTAGATACAGAATCAATTATAGTATTCAGGTTATTGGAGTTTTGATCACAGCTGCTAAGCATTAGCAGAAATATTAAGAATATACTCATTTTCTTTACCATTGTTTAACTCCTTTATATTTATTAAATTTATAAATGTTACGATGTTGATAGCTAATAATAAAGAAATATTCAGGAAATAGCAAGGGAAAATAGGAGCAATTTGATCACTAATTGTAATTTTTTGTTTTGTAATCAAAAGGGATTTAAGATTAACGATTTAAATATTCAAGGACGATATTAAACAGCCGTTTCGCCACCCTGACAGGGTCTAAAGACCCCTGTCAGGGTGAGGGATATTCATACATCCGAGGTTCTCTTCGGACATCCGGGATTTGTTATTGATAGCGGTTAGAGGCAGTCCCTGACTGCCACTGAGGGATAAAAGTTAAAAAATAATAAAACTATAGGGAACTCAGAGAAAATATAAAGTTCATAACATAAATTGAGTTTATTTTGTAAACCTTTTTAATGTAACCCCTGTCTTAATAGTAGCAATGGAGTAAATAATTTGATAGACGAAAGCATTCTAATAAAAAAAATTAATTGTGGAGATAAAGATGCATTCAGACAACTGTTTGAACGCTATACACAAAAGATATTTTATTTGTCGCTTGACTTGACCGGCAATCACCAGGATGCTGAGGATTTATCTCAAGAGGTGTTTATAAAAATGTATAATAATATTCAACAATTTAAGGGTGAGGCCAGTTTAGGTTCCTGGTTATACCGTATCACGGTAAATACCTTTCTGAATAAAAGAAACAGGAAATCCTTTAATATTATTCGGAAATCTAAGGATTTAGATAAGTTAAACTTAAGTAATGAAGCTTTATCTCAAGGTGCAGGGAGAGAAGACCCTGAAGAAAGCACACGGTCTGGCATTATCCAAAAACATATCAATACTGCTCTTCAGAAATTAAGTAAAAAAGAGCGAATCGTTTTTGTGTTGCGTCACTATAATGAATATCCTTTAAAAGAAATCGCTGAGCAATTAAATGTAAGTACAGGTACTGTAAAGAGTACTCTTTTCCGAAGTCTGAAAAAACTGCAGAAAGAACTGTCTTTTTATAAAGAAGAAATACTAGGGGAGGGTGTTTGATGCGTACATGTAAGAAATATGAGAATCTTTTTTTGAAAGCTCTTTATGATGATTTAAATGATAAAGAAAGAAGCCAGTTTCAGAATCATTTAAAAGAATGTGAAGCCTGTAAACTGCGGTACAACCGTTATAAGGCTACTCTGCAGATAATGGACAGAAAGCAGGACCAAGAATTACCCCAAGAGTACTGGGATTCATATTGGGATAGGTTACTGGATAAAATTGAAACTCCTGAAAAAGATGTCATAGGATCGGCCCCAAAAGACAAAAAATTCACAATAATGTTCCCTTCTCTGCCATCCTGGTCCTATAAACTGGGTTTTGCCCTGGGAGTTTTGGTAATTGGAATATTTTTGGGGAGAACCATCTTTTCACCTTCTTCAGAGCCAGTAAACGATAAAAAGAGTTCTCCTCATACGTATGGAACCATGGCGGCTCTTGAGACCCGGACACACAGATTTCTGGAAAAATCCAAAATCCTTTTACTGGGTATAATAAATTATGATCCGGACACTGATGAGATCAGCTCATTTAATTTAGATAGTAACAGAGAGGTCTCTCAGCACCTGATACAGGATGTACATTCGCTTCAGGAAGATCTGGAAAAAACTTCACAGAGAAAACTCGGCAGACTTATATCTGAACTTGAATTGATTCTTCTGCAAATAGCAAATCTGGAATCTGAAAAAGATATGGAACAGATAGAAATGATCCAGTCAGGAGTGCGGCAAAAAAGTATACTTATGAAGATTACTGTGAATGAGATGGAAAAAGGGTATGGTTTGCATAAAGATGCAAAAGAGCAAAACCAAAAAACAATATAGGATTCATTAACAAATGAAAAAGAGATTAAACCACAGAGTACCCAGAGAACAGATAAAAATTAATGCTTATATATTTATTAATATTATGTATGAATCTCTGTGCACTCTGTGGTAACTATAATACAAATAAAGGAGTATTGCTATGATTAAACAAAATATTATTAAAATATTGAAACTCATCATTTCTATAGTTGGAGTATCATTTTTTATAGTATATCCAGGATTTTCTCAGCATACTGTACATGTCGATAAGCTTAAACTTGATATTGAAAAGCAAGACTTGAAATCGAATGTTGCTGAGATTGCAAAAGATCAGATGGAAATTGAAGCAGACTTATTAACACTCAATCACAATCTGTCAAATCTAAAAACCACTTCTTTACATTTATCTCTTTTTAATGAACATAATCCGGAAACAGAATATCAGACCGAAGCTTCCCAGGCGTATAAAAAAGGATATGATCTTATCTTGAATGAAAAGTGGACAGAAGCTATTAATTATTTTTATGATTTTATTGAGAAATACTCCCAGTCGAATTATACTGATGATGCCTCTTTCTGGCTTTGTTATGCCAAGGAAAAGAACGGACAGCCCTTAAAGGATTCTTTTAGCTGTTATCAGGATTTTTCCGAAAGTTTTAATAACAGCAAATGGACTGATGATGCACAACGGCATCTCATAAGAATTGGTCATGTTTTGATAAAACAGGGACATAAAGAATATGAACCAATCATTAAAAATTATGAGAAAAGTGCTGATGAGGAAATCAGTCTGGCTGCATTATATGCACTTCAGGATATCGGAGATGAAAAAGCAGTTGAAACAACTATTGAGCTCTATGACAAAACTAAGAATGAAAAGATAAAGGAAAGGATCATCTATATTCTGGGTAATTTTGATTACCCTAAAGTTATAGATAAATTAATCAATATTGTGAAGAATGAAAAAAGTGAGCGGGTCAGGAAAAGAGCCGTATATGCTCTGAGTGATATTGAGGCTGAATCAGCTGTAAATGCTTTAAAGGATATAGTCCGATCAAAATCTTCCAATTCAGTACGTAAAGCTGCCATATATGCTTTAAGTGACAATGATATGCAGGATATTGTACCCTTTCTGGGGGAGATTGCCAGAACGGAGTCAGATGAATCATTAGTGAAAGCCGCGACCTATGCCTTGGGTGATATCGAGACTGAAGAGGCTACCCTGGAATTACAGAAAATACTGAAAGAATCCGCCTCTCTGGAAGCTCAAAAGGCAGCTCTTTATTCACTAGGAGATCGGGACGATAAAAATTCACTGGCTATCCTGCTGGATATTGCTTTGAATAATGAGAATCCCTCTTTATCAAAGACTGCCACTTATGCTGTTGCCGACTATGAGGGGCCGGGAGCTTTTGAAGCACTTCAGAATATCCTGGAGAACAGTAAACATTATTCCAGTAAGAAGGCAGCTCTTTATTCAATGGAGGAGATTGGCGGTATTAGGGCGCGAGACTTGTTAATAAAATATGCTGTTAACACTGAATCACCTGACTTGGCAAAAACAGCTGTGTATGCCTTGGAAGATGTAATAGAGGAAAAGGAAACCGATGTATTATTAAGTATCCTTGATAAGACAGTTTTCCCGGAAGTTAAAAAAGCTGTTTTATATTTAATAGCTGATATGGATACGGATTCAAGTATAGAGACTTTAAAAAAGATACTTTTTAAAGAAAAAGATGCGGATTTACGCAAGGTTGCTGTTTACGCTGTTGAGGATACAGATTCCGAACAGGCGGTTGACATTCTGCTGCGGGTAGCAAAAAATGATGCCGATCTGGAGGTAAGAAAAGCTGCTATACGGATTCTGGGAGATATCGGAACTGAAAAAGCCCGCGCTGCATTGATGGAAATTTTAAATGTTAACAAAGAGGAGTAAAACCATGAAACAGTATAACAAGATCATTTTAATCAGCATTATTATTTTTTGTGCAATTATTTTTGTATCAACTGTGGTTGGTGACCAGGTTGTGCATCACTCTGATTATAATGCATCTTTGAAAGATAAGTGGGACTGGGCACAGAAACAATCTGCACAAAAACAATACAGAAAAGGTTTCTGGATAGGGTACAGTATTGAGAAGTTAATGAATGAAAATTCCCATATTGGCACTTTTAATGATTCCAGAGACAACGGCAGATCTATTGGTGAGGTGATTTACGGGAAGAAATTTGAACCTCAAAAATCCTCTCTCAGTGATGCTGAGGTTATCCGCAGAGCAGCCCGGGAAGCAATCGAGGAAATAGAGTATAAAGAATCCTGGAAAAAAGTAATGAAAGAGATTGCCGTTTTATTCAGATATGATAAAATTTCCCAATTAAAAGATGTTAAAATAAGCACACTTTCCGGGGAAGTTGATCTTAAGGATCTTTCTCTTATCTGGCTGGGTAAAAGTGAAAGTGAAGAAAGTGTTTATTTTCTCTATGATCAATATAAAAGCTGTCAGGAACATAGGTTGAAAGGTGAATATATAGCTGCATGCGGGATACATCCTACTTCGATTACAGTGGTTAATACACTGGAAAATATCATAAAAAATGAAAAAGATAATGAATTACGGGGTGATGCAGCCTTCTGGATGGGACAGCAGTCTCATAAAAAAGCGCTTACTATTCTTACTGATTTAGCTTATAAGGATGCTTCCATTTCAGTACAGGAAAAGGCAGTGTTTGCTATTAGTCAGATTGACCTGGAGGAAGCAGTCCCCACTCTTATCGAGATCGTCCATAAAGCGGATAATCAGGGAGTAAGAGAGAAGGCTGTCTTCTGGCTGGGGCAAAGTAAGGATGAAAGAGCTCTGGATGCATTACTGGAGATTGTCAGACAGGATCCTTCTTCTTCAGTTCGGGGAAAAGCTGTTTTTTCCATAAGTCAAATAGATATGAAAAAGGCAAGCGAAGCCCTGGTTGATTTAGCGCAGCATGCAAAGCATACAAATGTTAGAGAGAAAGCTATATTCTGGCTGGGACAGCGGAATGATACTGAAGTTCTGGAAATTTTACGATCCATAGCCGATTCTGATCCCAGCATGGATATCAGGGAGAAAGCTGTGTTTAGTATCAGTCAGATGGAATCTGAAAAAGCGACTCAGACCCTGATCAATCTAGCCTATAAGGCTAAAAATAACAGTGTCCGAAGAAAAGCAATTTTTTGGTTAGGACAAAAAGCCTCTCAAAAAGCTTCCCAGGCCCTGGAAAAGATTGTGTATAATGATAAGGATTATGAAATACAGAAAGATGCTGTTTTTGCTATATCTCAGTTTTCAGATGATCAGTCAGTTCCCTATCTGGTTAAGATCAGTAAATCTCATCCCAGTATTGATATGCGTAAAAAAGCCATATTCTGGCTGGGGCAGAAAGACGATAAGCGGGCTGTAGATGCGCTGGTGGAGATTTTGGAGGGGAAGTAATGGATTTGCGACCAACGATTAACGATTTTTGATTTTAGAAGTTATTCTGAGAATATGCTAAATGTTTATAAACCTTCCAGGTTTTTGAAAACCTGGAAGGTTTGGGATGAGTGTTTGCCACCCTTACGAGACTGTTGAAAAAGGTCTGAATTAAAGTTATTCTTGATCTTTTCGACAACATTGGGCTTCTAAGTTTAATAAAAACAATCAGTATAAAAACACCCGGGGTCAATAAAAACTGACACCCGGGGTTTTTTGACAGTCTCGACAGGGTCTATACACTAAAGATCCCTGTCAGGGTGACTTTTTTCCACGGTTAGGGGCAGTCCCTGACTGCCGTTAGCCGTTTTTTGGATGTTGGTTTGAATAGTGGGGGACAAAATTAAAACCTCCCGAAGGATCAGAACCTTCGGGAGGTTAGAAGACAAAGCAAAACTTGGTAATTAATTTCCGACCCAAATACAACTTATGTCAGAGGTAGAAATTATTTAATAAAAATATTATTTTTAAGTTTATCAATAAAATCCGTTTTCATCCAGTAAATATCCGAACTGCCGTTCCGGGGCTGGTTTCGCATTCGTTTGAGCAGATCCAGGGAAAGGTTGTTTTCCTGAAATTCATCTGCAAACTTATTTAAGGAAGCTGCAAAAAAGAAATAGTTGCCATCCGGAGAAACATACTGTGATGAGGCGTTCTGACCTGGTATGTTTATTTTTTCATCCAGCTTAATTCCTTCGGACCAATGATCATTTTGATCCCGGAAGAATATATAATGATCGGCTGTTCCAGGTTTTTCTGTATCCTTACCTGCCACACAGGCAATGAGATAACTCTCATCCGGAGCAATAAAAGTATTGTAGGGATTCCCCTGACCGTTTACTTCTTCCGGCAGCAGTTCAGGTTCGG
>Ga0180433_10008253_pt1 | contig 13024 bp, 19 predicted proteins | sample SS_ome_8_FD_132980 | JGI IMG/M metagenome (GOLD analysis project Ga0180433, IMG submission 132980) | Hypersaline lake sediment archaeal communities from the Salton Sea, California, USA - SS_1_D_1 metaG | ecosystem: Environmental > Aquatic > Non-marine Saline and Alkaline > Hypersaline >... | reverse complement strand
TTTTTTCTTCATTTTACGTTTATACCTTAACTCATTTACAGACATTTACCTTTTATAGGATAAAAATTGGTCTATGAGTTGTTTTTACTAAATGATAATACCTAAAAACTTATAACTTTGTTAATTTTAAATCTTCAAGTGTGTAAAATTAGAAACTAAAAAAAATTATAATATATCTAAATAATTTTTGTATTATCAAAATCTAAATTAGGCATTACCGTTGACACAAATTTTAAAAAATAACAAAAATATTCCTCTACACCAATCTCCTTTCCATTCTTCTTAGCCTCCTCTAAAAGACGCTTCATTACATGACTATGTTTACATGGATGTACTGAAACATATTGTATATCTTTATAAAATGGATGTTTCTCGATTGTCACAGTAATTTTTGAATGTTCCATTGAAATATCCTGATAAATTTTCTCATATGATAATGGATAACTATCATAATGAAAACCCATTAACCATAATCTAGGTGTTCTGAAATAATTATCATACGTTATACTTAAATTATAATAATTCCTATTATCAACTTCTCCCTTTACTTGTGCTATATCATCAAAATCATCTTCCAATTCAAATTCAGATAAATCAAAATCATCATCTTCATCATTTATATCCTCATTAGGTTCTTCAATATTTTTGGCAATTATAATTCCTTCACTATTCTCTTCCAATAAAATATTTTTATTTTTATTGCAAAAAACATTATTACATATTAACATTTGTTTATTAATTGGCAAGAATTTCATATCTTTATTACCGTTTGACGTTTCAAACCATGACCAATTTGGATATTTATTCACTAAATAATCCCCAGCCTTCACAAACTCATTTGGTGTTAAAACTCCTGTTTTAGAAAAATTATTTTCCTTTAATGTTGGCATCACCTTCTCAGCTGTATTCTTAAATTTATCAAATAACATATTTTTGTAATTATTGAACATTTATATATTAATTACAGAAATATATTTAAGTATTATAATTTTACAAAACTTCATTAAAACCTATTATATACGTCTCGTTTCCTCTTATTCTTGGACTTGGACACATTAATTCTATATCCTTAAATCTATCACAACTTTGTAAATTTTTAATTGTTTTTTTTAATCCTATTATTTTATAATACTTATTTTCTATTCTTTTTATATTATCCTTTGGTTTATCTCCAAGTAATTCAATAAAACTTAATTCTAGATGAAAATCTTTTTTATCATAATATGTTGAAGACTTAATATTTGATACTTCATTATTATAACTTGGATAATATGGATATATCAAAGGATAATCTTTTTCTAAATTATTTTTATAAAAAAACTCAAAATTATCTTTAATATAATCTTCTTTTATTTCTTCCAAAAATTCAAATCCTTTAATTTTTTTACAAATTATCAAATTCATTTCTTTGATATCACAATTTTCATAAATTTCTTTAATTAACTCATTTCTTTCTATTTCCTTTGTAATTTTCTTATCTATTTTTTCATCATAATCCATTATCTATATTATATTTTTATTATTTTTAAGTTATTTATCCACCATCTGTAAATACATGGATATTAATTTGTATTTTTTTCCAGTTAATTCAAATACATTAATATGGAAATTGCTTCATCAGCATCTTCTTCGCTTAAACCTATCTTATAATTTTTTCTTACGAAATTTTTAATATTCATATCCATATCAACTAATACAACCCATCTTTCCAATTTTTTTGAATTTTTTTCTATCCAATTATTTATTTCTTTTGTTCTCAAAATTGAATTTTGTTTTATACTTGATTTTTCTCCATTATCTTCAGTTTTACCTATAACTCTATTATTAATATTGAATTTTTTACAAACTTATTCAAACATTACCAATGATAATTATCTATTTCTATGAGATATAGTAAGACAAATATATGCTTGTGTATTATCTATAATTTTTTTTTTTAATATTTTAAAAATTATAATATGAAAACATATAAAAATATAACTTTCATTATTAAATTTATTTTAAATACTTTTTAAGCTTTTATTTAATTTTATAATATAATATAATTGTAATTTTTATCTGTTAAGTTATTTTTCAAATAATATACTTAAAGTTTTATTATTTATTATAAAATATAATGTCTAAAAAACAATATGGAATTTTAACACCCATATTATTTGATATAAATGATAATGAATGGATAAAATATTTAGAAACTGAAGGATATGTTGTTATACAAAATATTATTGATAATACACAAAATGAAGAATTAATTGAAATTTTTAAAAAAGAATGGAATAAGGTATCACCCAATTTTAATTGGAATAATAAAAAAACATGGACACTTGATAATTCTCCTATGATATGGAGCAAGGGGTCCGCTGTTTATAATGGGTTTGGGCATTCAGAATTTATGTGGAAATTAAGAATTAATAAAAATGTACAAGAACCATTTAAAAAAATTTTTAAAACTCAAGATATAGTGACTTCATTTGATGGATTTAATGTATTTCTATCTAATACCCAACAGTCTACAAAATGGTTACATCAAGACCAACGTTCTAATGATAATAGACTTTCTATTCAAGGAGCTATTAATTTAAAACCAGTTGATAAAAATGATGCTGGATTTGTTGTAGTACCAAAATCACATATTACACATGTTCCTCCCCCATCAAATAATGATTGGATTTTATTAGATAAAAAAGATGTTCATTATAAGAAAGCTGTAAAATTACTTATTCCAGCAAACTGTTTAGTTCTATGGAACTCAAAAACAATTCATGCGAATACTGGTATGACAAATAAATTAAAAAATATGCACTTAAATAGATTAACTGCTTATATTACATTTTGTCCAAAATCACGACGTTCTCAAGAAATGTTTAATAAAAGAATAGGAGGCTATTTAAAAGCTGAATCAACTAGCCATTGGGCTGATAGACATGAAATTAAAAAATTACCCTTTCATGTTAAAAAAAAATATTCAGACAGTAATTTTAATAATATAACTCCAAATATGGATATCCCAAATGAATATATGGAATTAATATAAAATTTAATATATATCATCATCATCATCTTGAAATAAATAATTTAAATATTTACTTATTTCCTTTTCATTATTTTTATAATCAATATAAACTTCATATAATCCATTCGTTGATGTATGGTCTTTTATATCAACTTTCATATGAAATACTCCTTCTTTTATTTCATTTGTTATCTCAAAATTAAAAGTTTTACACCTTTGCTGATTTAAAACGCCGACTTTATTAGCAAAAAAAAATCAATAAAGGTTGGAGTATTACCTCCAGTAAAAACAACTTATTGATTATTTTTTTTCCCTCTACTTTTTCTATTTCTTCATCATTTAATTTCATTATTCCACCTTCTAAAACATCAACATTCTCATTATCTTTAAAATATTTATTTTTCACCATTCAAGCACGTTTACCTGATTTACATAAAATATATAATTTTCTATTTTTTGATAAATTATTCAAATAATCTAAATTAAATTGAATATGACGCATTGGTATATTTATAATATCAACATTTTTATTTATTGGCTTTAATTTAATTTCTTTCAATTCATATTCTTCACGAATATCAACAATTATTTTCATCATAATCCATTATCTATATTATATTTTTATTATTTTTAAGTTATTCATCCACCATCTGTAAATACATGGAGATTAATTGGTATTTTTTTTCCAGTTAATTCAAATACATTTTCCTCAATTACTTTCCTCTCCACATCTGATAAAAATAGTTTTTCATAATCAATATTTATTCCTTTTATATAACCACCTGAAGAAGACCACGATTTAGCTTTTTTACTATTCTCATCACTCAAAGTTTCATAATCTAAATCTTTACATCCTTTTATTGTTATACAGAAACAATTTTTTTCATAATATGTATGACTAATATTATCTAATTCTATAGTTCTATGTTTTGTACATTTAATTCTATCACCTAAAATCTCCTCTATTTCATAATTTAATTCTTGTGATACATCATCTTCATCTAATTTACCCTTATATTCTTCTTTAATATCTTCAAAACTAAATTTTACACCAATTATAATATCAATATAATAACTAAAACCCATATTTAGTTATTAATATAATATTTTATTTATATCTTCAAAAATCATTTTTTTTTTTATTTTTATAAATTTATTTATCAAATAATTTTATCAAAAAAATTTTGTAATTTCTTTCATTATATTGCTATTTAGTTTTTTATCATATAAACTAAATAATTTAAGTTCATTGTAATCTTTTTCTAACTTTTTTATTTTACTTTTTAATTTTTCTAAATCTATACATTTATTACATTGTATATGAACATATATTCTTGAATTATCTATATCTAAAAAATTGTATATACTATTATCTTCTTTATCGTTGTATAAAAAATTATAGTATTTAATCCAATACTCATTTATTTCTTCTAATTCTTGTTCATATATATCTGGTTCATTTTCCTTAAACCTATTTACAAAATATTCATCATTAATGTCTATAATTATTCTAAAACAATCTTCACATAAACTATTTGAACAAGTCTTACAAGATATTAAACCTTCAATAATATTTACATTTTTATTACAATTTGAACAACTCATAAATTATATTATAAAATAATAATTTAGCAAAAAAATTTTTCATTTTTTTTATTTATATATATAAAATTATAAAAAAAATTGAATTTTTTTTTTCTAGATAATTATAATACATTATAAATATGTCAAATAATAACACAATTTTTAAATTATTTACTACGTTTATCATTATTACTTTTTCTTTTTTAATTGCTTTATTACTTATGAAAAAAAAAAAAAATTAACTAATAATGAAAAAATTCAAAAAATCGCCAACGCATTAAAATATTTTGAATTCAAAGGTATAAAGAAATTTTATGATATTTCAACAATCCTATACAAACCTATGTTATTTAATTATACTATTGATTTACTTAAAAGCAGGATTGAAGATCATGATATTACAAAAATTTTAGCTATTGACGCTAGAGGTTTTATATTTGGTGCTCCTCTAGCTATTAAAATGGGTATTCCCCTTATTATGGTAAGGAAAAAAGGTAAATTGCCTGAACAAAATATTATTTCTTCAAAACCTTATACAAAAGAATACGATGAAATTGACGTTTTATGTATACCTAAAAATTCTATTCAAAATGATGATAACGTTCTTATCATTGATGATTTAATTGCTACAGGAGGTACATTAAATTCAGCTATTGAATTAGTTAAGATTTGTGAAGCCAATAAAATAATTTGTGGTTCTATTGTTGAATTAAAAGAATTAAATGGTCGTGAAAATTTGAATAAGGTAGGAAACGAAGATGTTGAAATTTTTGGTTTAATTGATGAAAAAATTTTACAATAAAATTAATATACATCATATGGAAATAAATAATTTAAATATTTCCTTATTTCTTTTTCATTCTTTTTATAATCTATATAAACTTCCCATAATCCATTCGTTGACGGATGGTCTTTTATATCAACTTTCATATGAAATACTCCTTTTTTTATTTCATTTGTTATCTCAAAGTTATACGTTTTAAAAAATAATGATAAATCTTCACTTTTACTCTCCAAAAAATCAATTACCTTACTTTTCATTAAAAAATATTCATTATATTCCACATCAAAATTTCTATGTACAGATAACCTTGTTGTTTGTAATCCATTTCTTAATAGAAAATATGAATAAGTCATTCTACACTCATTAAATATAATTGTTGCCATTATTTTGTTTTATCAATATTTATTTAAGTATATAAATCAATCAAATTTCATCATAATTTTACCTAAAACACACGATTTAGTTAATAATTGATATAATATCATTATTATTACACATATGATAAATATAATCCCAAAAAATTTATTATAAAATACTAAACATAAACTTAATATCATTATCAATAAAAACATTATCTGCATATATTGTTGCATTCCTAAATTTATTTTTTTTTCCTCTACTTTTTCTATTTCTTCATCATTTAATTTCATTATTCCACCTTCTAATACGTCAATATTTTCATTTTCTTTGAAATATTTTTCTTTCACCATTCCAGCACGTTTACCTGATTTACATAAAATATATAATTTTCCATTTTTTGATAAATTATTCAAATAATCTAAATTAAATTGAATATGACGCATTGGTATATTTATAATATCAACATTTTCATTTATTGGCTTTAATTTAATTTCTTTCAATTCATATTCTTCACGAATATCAACAATTGTTTTCATTTATATATTATAAATTATATTTATTTATCAAAATAACCTCTTTTTTTTTTACCTCAACTTTTTCAAAAACACATAATATAAAACTTAAGAAAATAAAAATAAAAAAACTTAGGACAAAAATACACAAAAAACAAAAGTTATGCATTGTTTGCGTCATTTTTTTATAAAAAGTACATTTTATGTCTTACAAACCAGTAGCTGTGCGGATTTCAAGGTCTTTTTGCAGTTCTTCTGGTATTGATTGGAATATAAACTTATTCTGTGTTACAGCTGCGAGAACAATCTCTTTGTCATTACGCAGTTTAGACGACGCAAACTCGAGTGCCTGTCCGCTCTGTTTCACTGCAGTAATAACAATGTCTCTGTCGGCACGTATATTAGATGACGCATACTTGAGCAACCATCCATACTGTTTCACAGCTGCGAGAACAATCTCGCGGTCAGCTTTGAATTTATTCAATATATACTTGAATACCATCCCATCCTGTTTTATAGCAGCGAGAACAATATTTTTGTTAGCACGAAGATTAGGCGATGCATCTATGAACGCAAATCCTTTATGTGTCACAGCAACGAGAACAACCTCGTAATTTTCTTTGAGTTCTTCCGATGCATACTTGAGTGCATATGCGTTCTGTCTCACAGCAGCGAGAACAACCTCGCGGTTTTTTTTGAGTCCATCTGACGCATACTTGAGCGCATATCCATTCTGAGTAACGGCGGTGAGAACAACCTCAAAATCTGACCTGAATTTATCCGGCAAATACAAGAACAACAACCCATTATGTTTCATGGCAGCGAGAACCATGTTTTTGTCAGCACGTAGTTTAGGCGATACATACTTGAAAACTGATTCGTTTTGTTTCACAGCAGCGAGAATAATGTTTTTGTTATCACGTAGTTCAGACGACGCATAATTGAACGCCAACACGTTCTGAGTAACAGCTGCGAGAACAACCTCAAAATCTGCTCTGAATTTATCCTGCAAATGCTCAAGCAACAACCCGTTCTGTTTCACAGCGATAAGAACCATGTTTTTGTCAGCACGTAGTTCAGGCGACGCATACTTTAACGCCAACCCATTTTCATTTACAGCAGCAAGAACAACCTCTCGGTCTGCTTTGAATTTATCAGCCATATACATGAGCTCATATCCATTCTGTTTCACTGCTGTGAGAACAGCATTCTTTTGAATAGCAGGTTGCATTTCGTTTTTAGCAGATTTCCCTTTGTCGCTCATTTTTAATTCAAGAATTAAGTTTTTTGCGTGATAAAATAACTAATGAATACAAAGTTAATTATTATTTAATGTTTTTATTAAAATATAATAATTTTAAAACCAAATATTTTTTTTATCATTTTTTTTTATATGTAAAAAAAATGAATAAAAACAATCTAAAAATATATTTATAAAAGTATAATATTGCAACATATTATTTATCTATTTTGAACCCAAAAGGAATGTTCAACTTAAATTTATTATATAAACTTTTTTACCATTTTCCAAAAATTTTTTTAATATAAAATCATTTATATCATGACAATATATACAATCATAAGCAATATATAATAATAAATCTATTTTTTATAGAATTCTTTATAAATTTTTTTAATGAAATCATTATTGCCATATCTCCAATATTACCTTTTTCAAATGATGGTTTTTTTATAAATATATTCTTCATGATTTATCAAATTTATTTTTTATAGAAATTATACAAAGTAATAATATCATTTGGATAATAATTTATTAAATTTTTATTAAAGTTTTCAAATATATCCTTTTCATATGAAATCATTCCATTTAAAACTCTAATTTGTTTCATTGTATACAAATTATTTAATTCTTTATAGCTTAAATTACAATCAGAAAAACAATAATTAAATTTCATTTCATTAAAATATTCATTAGTTTCAAATAAAATCTCTTCATTTTTTTCATCTGATGTATAATCAATAATATATTGAATATAATTGATATAAATTTTATTTCCATATCTGCTTTGATTTGATATTAAAGCCAAAATTTTTGTATTTTTTTGTAGGATAATTTCAAATATGAAAGCATCAAATAAAATACCTAATTCATCATCTTCATTTATTAATTCATAATTATCGATTAAGAATTCAAATATTTGTTTTCCATTATTATCTAATATAAAACTCCTTGAAGTTTGTAAAAATAATTTAATTATTAAATTCAATAAATAATCAATAAATATTTTATCTTCATGTTCTTTCGCATATTCTATAAATCCAATGATCATATCATTTGATATATCTTTATTATTCATGAATTTTTCAGTTGTTTTCTTAAAATAATAAAATAACCATAAATTTTTATCATCAAAACAGTCATTCTTATTAATTATCTCAGAGACAAAATTAAAAACATTTTCTTTGAAATTTTTATCTTTTGTAAATTCTGTTGTATTATTATCATAATAATAATCAAAAATTTTAATAATCATTTTACGTTTATCTTCATCTATTAAATTCTTATTAATTTTCAAATAATATGCCAATGAAATAAAATAATCATCAATTGATTTATCAATATTTTTATCAAAATTTCTAATTAATAATTCATTTGTATTTTCTAATTTCTTAGAATAATAATCAACATCATTAATTGATAACTCAATACTCTTTAAGAAATTACATTCACTATCTGTAAATTCAATTTCTTTGAACTCTTCATATAATTCATCATATGAATATTTAGTCATCTTTCGTCCTTTGATTTTTCCAAAATATTCTCCATATACCTTCAAACGTACATTCTCAGGAATAACAGATTGGTCTTTTGTATTGGTAATTACATTTGTAATCATCAATTTACGACCACTTATTTTGTAATAATTAGGTTTAGAAATTTTATATTTATCACTTATTGAATTAATAAATTCAATTGCTTCATCAATAATTTCATCAATCTCCTCATCTTCAATATCATATTTATTAAATAATATAATAAGATTTGTCATCGTATCACAATCTCTAATCTTTTCAAATAATTTTTCAAGTAAATTTCTCTCATATTTATTATTAAGACTACTATTTGCATCAATGATATAAATCAGATAATCTAATTTAATTAATTTGTCAAATAATATATTCTCCATCTTATCATTTTCCTCATGTGGGTCATTTAATCCTGGAAAATCTATTATAGAACATGTATGAAGTGCTTTTTTATTAATAAAATTCAATTTAAACTCAGTCGTTTCAATTGTTTCTCCACAATTCTGATTAATCTCAATAATCTTATTTTTAATTTCCTCACAACTCATTGATTGTTCTTCATTTGTATTAGTGAATTTAAAAGGAACATATGTTGTTCGTTTTAACTTTGTTTCACCTAAATAATTACAAAGAAGTGAATTCAAAATAGTTGATTTACCTACCGATACAGTACCAGTAAGACCAAAATTAATATTCATTTTATTTGTATAAGACATATTTAGTTTATATTTATAAATGTTTGTGAAAAAAAATTCATTTTTTTTTTATTATTAAAGTTTCGTCAAAATCTTCTTTAAAATATCATTCTTATTACTTAAATCGTCTTTGATTTTTGATATTTCTTCATCCTTTATTTTCAACTGCTCTTTTAATTCTTTCAATTCCTTTTGTATTTCCTCAAACTTATTTTTTTCTTCCTCTTCTTTCTTTACTTTTGGTAGTGAGTGATAATGTTCTTTGATACCTTCAATTAAATCAGCATTATCTTCATAAAAAGAAGCAATATTAATATGAGGGTATTTTTTTTTCATAAAAAAGTTAAAGTAAGAATTATTAATTCTTAAATCTTTAAAATTACTAATTCTGTATGATAATTTATCATAATAAGATGAGTAATTAAAAGAATTCCCATAAATATCTAAATATGATTTTGTATTTTCCTTCGAATCATAACTTTTATGTAAAACATTATTTGTTATCTCAAATTTAATATTAAAATAATCTTTAAAGACTTGAATTGGTATAATAACTGAATAATTGTTTGCTTGTTTAAAATATTTATCTTCATATATATGAAGATGATTTCGAATAAAAAGTTTATATTTTTCATTTAATATTTTTAAATAATACTTATTATACTCACCCTCCGAAAAATCTGGACCAGGTTTACTTGTTTTTTCTTTTACAATATCATTCATAATTTTAATATTATTCTGATTAAAATAAATTTGTATTTTTTTATTTTTCATTTCAACCAAAAAATCCTGTGTGTTGAAAAAAATATTTTCCTTGAATTCAATGTATTCAGGATAAACAGTTTCAAATATATGTTCCATAGTTTTATTATAACAAAATATCTTTAATAAAATATTTTCATTTTTTTTCTTAAATATTTGAAACAAATTTCAAAATCTGTTTCTTGTATTTATCATGTTGAACTGACAATTTACTCATTTCATCCGTTTTATTTTGGATAATATCTTCAAGTTTCCTTATCTTTTCAACGTATTCTTGATTTTGTTCCATCAATAATTCATAATATTCATCTTTACTCTCTTGTTTAGATAAACCATCAATTACAGATTTCAAATTATCAATTTCATCACGATATTCAATAAATGATTTCTCATTTTCATTTTGAATTCCAGTAATTCTTGTTTTTTGTTCTTCAATCATCTTCTCCAAACACAATATCATGTTATTTTTCTTTTCAATTGTTTTTGTATCTTCTTTTGACTGTTTCACATAACGATTAAGTTTCTCCTGTGTCAAAAATTGTAATTTCTTACTCTTTTCTACATCAACTTGCCCTTCCTCAAACTTCTTTTCTAAATTCAAAGAATTAGCCCGTTCATCTTCAAGTTTCTTTGAAATCAATTCATAATCAATTAATTTCTGCTTCAACATAAGATTTTCCTTACGTAATTCACTATTCTCATTCATATGTTCCAATAATTGGTCATTTAAATCTCCTGATAATTTCTTCAATTTCAAATTCTCATTTTCATAGTTAATTATCGTCTCACGGTCTTTCTTATATTGAACCTTCAACTTCTCAATTTCTTTTTCCTTACTTTCTATCATAAAATTTAATTTTTTTACTGAAATCGACATCTTTCTCAACTCCTCAGCATCATCTATTCCCTCTCCTTCGTCATCAATCATTGTTGGTTGATAATCTTGTGGTATTAACTTACTGAATTCTTGTGAAAAATATCTGTAAGGTTCAATCTCTGTCATCTTTGTTTCATATTCATATAATTCCAAAAATGGTAAAATATTCTTTTCTACAATACTATTTTTCAAATCATCAGAACTATCCAAAGAACTGTCAGTGTATTTTGTAAAAAAATCCTGCATTTCTTGTTGGTATTTATTTTCATAAATAAAATTATTCGAATTATCAAAATCAAATAATTCATTCTTATCAAAAAATGAAAAAATATTAAACTTTGAATAATTATTCAACAAATACAACTTCAAATTTGGTATGTAAATATTAAAATAATTATCAATAACGAACTTGAATTGTATTGTTGTTGTTTGATTTTGAACGTATGTATTACTCCAATAATGTATTACATTTTTCAAAGGGTCTTTCTTTAAAAAATCTTGTGGTATTTGTGCATAATTACTTCTGTAAAATGCGCAATCACAACTATTTATATCTCGACCACAATTTTGAAAAAAAATATTATATAATGAATTATCAATTTTTATGTTTGTTATTGTACCATTATTTGAAATTTCATTTAATTTTGCAAAATTAAATTTACCACAATAATAAGGCATATCGTATTCCTTAACCACCTTCATATCAGGTAATTCAACAGCATCAATATACTCTTTTTTATTCAAATCATAAACATATTTGATTTCATGTTCGAAAGGTGATGAAATGACTTTTTCCTTAAATTCTTTAAATTTAGGGAAAATAGATGCCATAAAATCATCAACACTTCGGTTCATTACATCTCCAACGTAATTTGATTTATTCAAATCTTGTAAAAGTTTTGTGAAATTCTTTTTATGAAATGAGACAACATTATTCATCTCATCATAATATTTCATAATTTCTTTCTTCTTATCATCATAAATAGTTTGATTATTAGAAAAATCCATATTTTATGTATATATTATAATTCTTGTTAAAAAAAAAATCAATTTTTTTTTTTTCCTAAAAACTAGTCATGACGTCTCTCATTTTCTTATCATTAATTTCAATAATTTCCTCTAGTTTTTCAATTTTATCATTTAATAATTTTTTTTCCTTATTTTCATCAGAATAAAGTTTACAATAATATTTTATATTTTTGTAATGTGTTTCTAAATTTTCATAAGCTTTTTCTATTTTATTTCTTTGTTTAATATAACTTTCATATGTAAATAATGATAAAGAGCAGGCAAAAACAACTTTAATATCTAAATGACGTATGTCATATAAATTTTTTACAAAAATTAAAATATTCCAATTGGTATCACCTTTCCATCCAATATTTTCATTACAATATTTTTTTTTTAAATTTTTATCTTTATCTCTATCTAAATAACAATCATATTCAGCAACTGCTATAATTTTTCCGTCATATTTCGTGCCTTTTGTAGTTGAAAACCAAATAAGGTCTCCTTTATTAAATTTTTTGAGTAATGATAGAGAACATTTATTATCTGATGAAATACCCCATAAATTATTATGGTATCCACTATTCTCAAAATTTTCACCATTACCTACACGGAATATATAATTTTTAGGTTTATATTGCATATTTAATATTAATTTTT
>Ga0180433_10008252_pt1 | contig 13024 bp, 15 predicted proteins | sample SS_ome_8_FD_132980 | JGI IMG/M metagenome (GOLD analysis project Ga0180433, IMG submission 132980) | Hypersaline lake sediment archaeal communities from the Salton Sea, California, USA - SS_1_D_1 metaG | ecosystem: Environmental > Aquatic > Non-marine Saline and Alkaline > Hypersaline >... | reverse complement strand
TTATGTGTCCGTTCGCCGATGGCTCACAAATAAATAAATTTGCTCCAAGCAGGGAGAAACTATGATGGAAGTCCATAAAGAAGAACTACAAACAATGATGAGAGAATTTTGGGCAATTGATAACAATCCAAATTGTCTAAAAGCAAGTATAATCTTCTTAAAAAGAATCGGTCTAACTGAAAAAGAAATAAAACTATGGATTGATTTTAGACCTTGGGAAAAAGAAGATTATACTATTACGGAAGAAGATGAGAACGACTATTTGGAAAAATTAAAAGATACCCAAAATTATTATTCAATGGAGGACTTCCAATGAAAATCGCAAATTTATTTACTTCACATAATATCAGTTTAGGAGTTCCGAAAATCAAAGATTTTCTCCACCCTAATTTCTGCTTCGCAGAAACTATCCTAAACAACAATATTATATCCAATAATTCCCCCAGACCAAAATGAGAAACAAAAAAGGAATACTATGCTGTGATGTTTGTAAGAAACCAATAGAAGAACTTACAGAAGAAAAAGCACTTGAAGATTTTGAAGGTCATGGTTGGACTAATCACGAAACTGCACTTATGCATGGTTGTTATCATTGTGGAAATAGGTTTGATAGATGGGGTCAACCATTTATTTATGAAACATACTTTGCTGGAAGATATGAAGATTTACCTGATGGAACTCGCAAAGTGTTTGCAGGTTTTAATGGTGTATATTCAATAAGGGATAGAGATGAAATGAAGTCTGGGGGAATTACTCTAACGCCTCTCCCACTTCGTAGTCGAGGGGATATAATATCCGTTAACCGACTACACTCGACTTCGCCACTTCGTAACTCGTCTCGTTCCGTCCAAACTGTCCTATCGGACAGCTTCGGTTAACTAAATATTAAACGAAATAAAATCACACACTCGCAGTCCTCACCACAGCTGTGGACACAAATAAATAAAACAGAGGAAATAAAATGAGTAAAATGAATGAGTTAACGCCTTTTAAGTCATTGAATGTTGAGGTTTTAGAACCTGTAAGCAATAAAAAAGAGTTGCGTAAGTATTTAGATAAAGAGAATATTGTTGCTAAACTTAATGATCTTTCTCCTGGTAAGGATAAAATGTTTCTTATAACTCTTTGGATGACAGGGCTTCGGGTTACGGAGATTATAAGCCTAAGAAAAAGAGATTTAGACTTTAATAATCATATAATGACTATTCGTTATCTCAAAAGTCGTAAGTTTTTTGAGCGTATAGTGCCTTTTAAAAAGGAGCTTGGTGATATGTTACAGATTTATACGCTTAACATGAAGGCGGATGATCGTTTGTTTCCTATGCAGCGTGCAAGGGCGTGGAAGATCACTAAGAAGCTATTAGGGATAAGTCCTCACCAGCTGCGGCATAGTTTTGCTGTTCATTATCTTAGGCAGGGTGGGCGTATAGAAGACCTTAAAAGGTTGTTGGGGCATAGTAATGTTGTTACCACATTTGAGTATCTTAAAATTGTTCCTTCTGATTTGGCAAAAGAACTAGAAAAAGTTAACTTCGGATAATTATCCTGTTTGGTTTAAATATCCTTGTGTGATGTTTATATAAGTTTTGGTTGAAGCGTTTACTGTTAGGTTTTTGATGCTCATATTGCTTTGGTTTAAGTATAATCCGCTATTGTCATCCATGATAAATCCTCCATCCGTGTAGGCTACTGTTTGGAGTGTGTAAATGCACAAGTCCCTCATAACCCAATTCCCACTTGCAGGAGGAGTGCAGGTGTCAGTTAGTAATTCTAAGTATAAAGGTATTGTGTCGTAGGAGGAGCTGACATTGTAGTAGGTTTCGTTAAATCCATAACTGTTAGAAGCGCTTAGGTTGTAGGGATTATAACACCAAAAACTAGTTTGGTTCAATGAACAGCCTTCTGTATAGTTATCAGAAGCGTTCTGAACGTATTCTAGCACTGTGACGTAGTCAGTTAAACCCCCACTTGTTGCTTCACTATACCAAAGCGTCCCATTCACATCAGTAAAGTTAACCACTCCATCATTAGTAGTATTCACCCTGATACTTCTATAAAAGCCCATAGTGTAATCGTCGCTTGCCGTAAAAAATCTTACATTACTCTTGTTAAAACTACTATCAGTTACGTTAACGTTAGCGCTTAAGATGTTGTTAATATCATACTTTGTGATGTTAGTGATGGTAAAGTTTTTAATATTGTAATCATAAGTAGAAGTTAAATATAAACCAATCGCTGATCCTATAATGTTTCTGATAGTAAAGTTTTCTGTCACCAATCCTTCTTGGGCTGAATAATAAAAAACTGCTCCTCCATAATCGTCGCTTATGTTGCTGTCTTGAATTACCACATTATTAAAAACACTATTGCGGCTTCTCATGTCTAAAAACCCGTATTGGGATTTTGTAAGGTTTTGTAAGGTAATGTTATCAACAAAAACATACGAGCTTGAAAGCGCTGAAAAACCCCCTTCCCCACCAGTTATGAGAATGTTTTTAAAACTATTATTAGATCCTGCAGAAAGCACAACTCCACTATAACTTTCGTTTGTGTTAAACTCAATATTTTCAAAACTCAAATTGGTTGAGTAAAAAATGTAAGCCTCAGCATAAGATCCGTTAAGTAAGGATTTATTCAAGGTAATGTTATCACTATTAAATATATATAACGGATTCGTGTCTTTGTTATCTATTAAGCTAAAATTGTCAAGAACACTATCATTAAAATAGTAAAATTCTAAAGAGTATCCTTCACCATCGCAAGAATAAACATTAGAAGCAGTTAATCCTTCCCCATACTCTGCATAAATTATTTGGTCAGATGATAAAAGGAAAGCTTGGCATCCAGGAATATCAGGAGACAAATCGTCGTAATACTCACCTGTCATGTTAATTTTTAAAACATCAGAAATAGAAATATTCAAGCTTCCCAAGCTTTGAAGAAGAAAAACTCCCCCTTCATGACAGGAAGAAATTTTGTTGCTAGCATTTCCGTTTCTGTAAACAATGTTTTTAGCTAAGCCATTACTTGAAACATTACTAAGTATAGCTCTCCCTACCAAGTCTTCACTTTCTGTTGTTGTACTGTTCTCAACAGTAAAGTTTTCAATCCACCAATTAGTAACATTACGCATCCACACTCCCTGAACACTATCATAAACAAGACAGTTAAGTATGCTAAGGTTTTCAATATCGTTAGCTAAAAAAACAGGTTCAAAACTTGGATCATTTGCCATTATGGAGTGGTCAGCACAATCAAAAACCACATTACTATTAGTTATGTTGTAACACGAAGTGCTATCACTGCTTAGAGTAGTGCTATGATCTATGTCTGTCCAGCTTATACAATTTCCTGTTGGTGTAGCGTTAACCTTTATTGTTCCTCCTGAAACAGCTCTACCTATTGGATCTCCTGATTGGCAATAAGATGCTAAACTGTAATTTCCAGGATCATTTCCTGTAATGGTAAAATTGTACCAAGTTCCAGAAGAAGCCGTTCTAGGATTAGAAAAACTAACACTAAGGTTTCCAGTAGTTGAAATGTATTCGTATGTTCCACTATAATTCGACTTTACACCAACACTATAAGGAAGAAGACAACCAGCAGTGAAACTACCCATCACCCCATACCAAAAAGTGCCGCCTTGAACAACGCTGTCCGCATCCTTATCAGCAAAACAGGACACACCACATTTAGCGTCCAACCATTCAAAATTTACACCTTTAAGTTGTCTAGGATTTAACCCATTTGTTACTATGGCAACATCCGTATAGCTTGGCGTTGCGTTCACATAGTAATTAAGATCCTTATTCCAAGACAGCCAAAGCTTTTCACTTGTGTTGAAATCCCCATACACTATCAATCCATCAGAAGTATCATTGTGAAACCAGTAATGAAAAGAATCATTCAATGAAGAAATAGTATTGTTTAAATATAAGTAGTCTTCATAAGAGTTGTTACCTATACTAATATTGGTGATTCTCCACGCAAAACCTATATCTGTTAGTATTGGCAAAACACCAATATTACGAACCCAAGCAGAAACCGTCAGGTTAGTGTCATTAACAGCAAGATGATATTGTAAACCAACTCTGACATTGTGCAATCCTAAGTTTATATCTTTATATCCCGTCACGTTGACTTCCTCAGAAGTGTTATCAATACTCCATGAAAAATTAAAAGCATCATCACAGTAGTAAACCCAGTTAGTAACTGTTTTGAATCCAGCACAGTAAACGTTTCTGCTCCAATAATCCTGATAATGGTTTGTAAACTGTATTCCACTTGTTGCGTCAAAGTAGTAATCATCATAATTATTAAACAAATGCAAAACAGTATTATTATTTGTAAGCTCATAACCTAGATCAGCCTTTACAAGCGGTATTAAAAGAAAAACAACCCCGAACCAGTACCATTTCAGTTTAATTCACCTCTATAACGAAATCTCCATTAGAGTTAAAATAAAACTGGGCATTTTGAGCGCCATTGGTTATTGTAAGGTTAGCATTTATGGTAAGATTTCCTTGTACTGTGGAGTTTGTTGAAACATTATAAAATTCTAAGTATGTGCTTGCCAGAACTGGATCGCTTTCGGTTTCTACATATGAATCACTACTCTTGTTTAACAAGTCATCTCCCCCACTAGTCCAGTTTATCCAATCAGGAAAAGCACTCGTCCATACAGGATCACTTTCTGTTTCCAAATAGCTTCCCAAGTCTGTTATATTAGCTTCTGTGAGTGTTATACTATTGTTTTCTACTCCAATGTTCGGGTATGTTCCTACAATAGTTGGATTTATACTACTGCTTCCTGTAAGGTTCGTGTCAGTAAAGCTTATCTCATCACTCCAATTAATCAAGTACCCTGTCGTGTTCGCAGCAGTTACTATCTCCTCTGTCGTATTACCCCCACTACTCCCACTAAAAGATAAGTCTGTACCATTCCAGTAAGCCCCACTATTGTTAACAATAAAACTTCCATTACTTGCCGTAGTAGCGTTTATGACAGGAGCACTACCAAACATACGAAGCCACAAAAAAGGGTTCGAGCTACTACTCCAATTTGCCTGTATTCCACTCGTGGCTATGTCAACATTGTCAAGTTCGCAATTTGCCACGCCACCATCACAACCATTAACTGTTCCTGGCAAGCCAGCAACATCACAACTACTTCCGTCTAAAACTTCACAGCCATCACCACTCGTTCCTAAATCAGAATTACAATCTAGGTAACCACTATTACATTCAGGATCACAGCTTTGGTCACTAGCATAGTGTGCGTTTGCTTCTCCTGGATAACTCGTTGTGCCATAATCAACTTCGCATCCATCAGCATCAATTATGCTTCCATCACAAGCTTGATAACCACTCCTACAACTTCCGCAAACATAGGTGCTGAAAGTGTCGGCTGTACAATTTGTAATTCTATTTACATTGTAACAAGCACTTGCCCTATCACAACTTGCAGGAGTACAATATGGTTCAGGAGCATTATAACTATGACAATCAAAAATATAACCACCATCAAAACTTCCGCTATAACTCGTAGTGCTATACCCTGTTGTTCCTGGTGGAACAATGCTGGCATTATCATAACAATATGTCACGCCCCCACTATATCCACAAACTACTTCTCCAGGATTAGCACATGTTTGACTTTGGTATTCTGTTCCGCAATCTTCGGGATCATCCACCCAAAGAGTGGCGGTGGAAAGAGGTATAACCACCGCCACAATGAGGGCGATCAAGAACCAGTGGGTAGCATTATTCATTTTTGCAGCAGGCAAGTTTTAAGCTTGTTCCGCAATTAATAGCCTTGCCAGCACCTCCATAACTATTATCATTCCATTTCCAATACGTTCCTAGATGCGTGCTTGTGCCACTATATGTGAAGCCGTTACAATCATCCACTGGAACGGTTGCGGGAATGTATTTTGGGCTAAACGTGGCATACCATGCACTGTCAGCGTATAATGAGTAATATGATTCTCCTTTGCTTATAAAGTTTAGTATTTCGTGCCCGCTACACAAGTGACTTCCAGGAAACTCTGCATTACATATAGCATTTGTTCCATTATAACCATCTTGATCTCCATTATAAGTGCTGCTAGTAAGGTTTAGAGTGATATTATACTCACCCGTGCCTGTTCCTGTTGGCATCTCGATACATTCCACGCCTCCTGTGGTAGTGTTTTGCACTGCGTACCCATTGGCACATGTTCCTGGACTTGCTTTGGCTTGTGCTGTGGCATTAACGCTATCTATAAGGGCTGTATCATTGTATCTTTGATCTGAGGCGTTTAGCTTTGATATATTGAGGCTTTCAATAAGAGAAGTGTCATTATACCTTTGATCACTTTCGTTAAGTTTTGAGGCATTTATGGCGTAAATACGGGCATTTGTGGAGGCATTACTTGTTATAAGGCTGTTCACCCTTGCGGTTTCGTTAGTGTCAGGCGTGTCACTATCATCGTGGCAACTACCATCAGCTCCCAAATACTGCGTTCCACTACACCCACTAAACAAGGCAATAACCCCACTACTATCATTCACATAGCCAGAATCCTCAACACTGGACAAGTTTATAAACTCTGAAGGGTTTGAAGCAAGATAATAACGAGCATCCCCCTTTGAAACATTCCAATTAAGCAAACCACTATCATTAATTAACCACCCATCAAGACTTAGCTGCCACTGCCCACTAGCATTACCAGCATCATCAACCCCACACCCCCAATTCGTCCCATCAAACTCTGGAATAGCCCCAGAACTACAATTCAAAACCCTTAAAGTATCTGGACTAGGAAATATTGGCGCAATTTGTTCTTGGCAACCAACAAGAAATAAAGAAAAACCTAAAACTACTAAAAAAAGCTTTGAATTCAATATTCGCACACCTTTTTTTTTTTCATTTTCTTTAATCCGTTGCAAAATAGTATATAATACTTCCCACCAAAGCAGCAATAGGCACAGCAACGTATTCCAAAGGAAACATTCCAATAGTGTAAAGTAAAAGGCTTAAAATAACACTAATAAATGTGTTTAGCAACAATATTTTTTTTAATTCCATTCTGTTAATGTTTATGAGTAAAATTATTAAAAAAATGCTTAAAACCAAAAGAATCCCCATCAAGCCATGCGTTAAAGTATTAACATTCGTTAAAATATCTCCATAATCGGTCACGTTGCCCATCCAGGTAAGATTATAAGTCATATTTTATTACCTCTATCCCCTATTAAAATAGCTGCAAATATACCCAAGCCAATCATGATAAACAACACTAAACTAATAAACACTTTAAAAGCGTTTTTGATACCCTTACCACTACCCTCATCACCCATCGGTATCTGATTAATCCCTTCATCAACAATCAACGTAGTCAAGCTTATACTATTAGCCGTTGTTTTAACCAAGCTCAATCCTGATGAGAAAAAACCCCCAATAATATCAAAAAGGTTCTGCGGTTTACTACTAGAATTCACAGAAACATCATAAATATTTTTACTATCATTATAAATATTTTCCATTCTATTATAAGCATTATATGAAGAAGAAAGATTAAGACTAGAAGTGTTTTTATTTGCAACCCTACCAGTGTCAACAATAAAGAAACTAATCACTACAATCACAAAGCAAACCAGTGCCGTTCCTATAAGCATATTTGTTAATTTCATTTTTTATCAACCAAAATCATGAATATAATACTAACAATAATAATTCCAACAATGATACCAAAATTTAACTGATTAAAACCTATTATCCTAGTAAATAATAAAGTAAAATCCATAAATATTAATCCAGCAATAAGGTTATAAGCCATCAAAAGTAAACCTATTAAAACCAGAAAAAAAGAGAATAATAACCCAATATTTGAAAAAACATTCGATGACGAAAAGGTTTTATAAGCCTCATCAAGAACGCTTAAAATACCATTTTTCGTAACACTCACAACAGCCTTATATGTTGTTCCGTTATTGGCTTCAACAACAACATAAACAACCCCAGAACTTGTATCAATACAAGAAGAATTATAAAGTGTTAAACCATAATAGTTCTGCGTATAAACATCTAAACACCCTTCTGTTACTAAACCATCAGGATCATTATAGCTAAAAGAAAAAACATTAGTAGCATTATAAAAATATAAATAATAATCAACATTATCAAAATTCTTATAATAATCCCCAAAGTTACCCGTAGTTGTAACTACCTGAATTTGGATACTTGTTTCATAAATATAAGATCCTGTACTCTCATAAATAGTTGTCCCACCAGGATACTCAACAATAAACTTATAAAACTCTGACGCCAAAGCAAGATTAAAATAAACATTCCCATCAGCCCCAGTGATGCCACTTTCGTCAAGCAAGTAAGCATTAGAAATTATATCATATCTTAAAGCCTTCACCACCGCATTTTGTAAATCATCCCCATTCTCATCAATAATATTCACCGTAACATTATTCGCTATTGAAGCATTTGTTAAATAAAGCGTTAGGTTACCACTCTCATAAAAATCAAAGTAGCCAAACTTTTCAGGATAATCTGTTGCTCCACTATACCTAAAAGTATAATTACCAAACTCTAAAAACGGAACATAAACATAGCCCGTATCATTAAAATAATTCCTACCAACCAAATCACTAATAAAGTCAATGCTAACATTAGTAAAGTTTATCAAAGCCTTAGAAGCACTATCTTTAAAAGTTATATTAATATTTCCAACAAAAGAATTAGAAGCATTAAGACTATAAAATTCTGAACCATTACCAAGATAAAGCACATACGTCATATTCACATCTGTTTCCCCATCACTACAATTCATGATAAAACTACCATTCGTAGTTGTATTCATCAAAAACGTAGTAGTGTACTCACCACAAGTAAAACTAATATTGCTCGATACATTATTCTTAAAGTAATCAATCTGGGCAAGACGCCAATTTACCTCAAAATTACTAGCATTATAAACCGAATCACCCCCAGATTGATAATAACCAACCCCCGAACCCCCATTCGTCAAGTTTTGAATTTCTGTCTTGTTAAGCTCTCTAGCCCAAACACCCAACTCATCAATAAAACCAATAAAGAAATTCAAAGGTATTCCACCATCATTTCTAGCACCAATAAAATCATGCCTACCATAATAATTAATATCATCAATATAAACAGAATCATCAGCCTCATTCACACCATCAACGTATAAAACCATACCTGTACTGTTCTTAGCCAAACACAAATAATGATAAATTCCATCAGCCACATCAGTAGTCCCATTAATATGACTCGTGTTTTCAGGAGGAATAGGAGGGCTTCTCATAAAACTTCTAAATTGATCATTATCTTCCCCAAGAATACTCAGAACCCAATCCTGTTTTGAAGTTTCTGTATTTCCAAACCAATCATAACGAACACTAGGATTTGTTAAAAAAGTTTTAACCCAAGCGCACACAGTAACCCCTTTACTAACATCATCAATTCCCCAACCCATATCAATATAACCACTACCATTAAACCAGTAACAACTTCCATATAAACAATCTGTCGTATTAACAAGAGCGCCTTGTGCTATACCATTTAAGCCCCCATAATCATCTTGAACGCCATAATCAAAACTGTAATAGCTAGTAAGATTAAGCTTAAACGCATCATTAAAACCTTTCGTCGTAAGAACATCACTATTAACAATCGTAGCATTAGTCCCGCTAGTATTATCCACAATCCAATCACTCACATACTTTGAAGGATCAACCAAAGGATCAAGTCTTAAACTCACTTCTTGTTTGCTAAAATCACCAAACAAAGCATCCCATTTAACACTCCCGCTTTGTGATGGAATAAAATTAAATTTAACAAGCTTGGATTCTCCAGGATTCCAAGAAACATCTTCAACATAGTAAGCATTAGGCTTATCAATAAAGTCCGCAAAAACATAATCAAACAAGCTCGTTCTATCTTTCCAAGCATGATATGTATGAGTAAAATTGTAATACACCGTAGGAGGATCTAAATAGCGCTCCGTGCCAGTATAAACCGTAAAGTTTGTTCCGTTTTGCAAACACCAAACATGAGTAGAATTAACAATTCCATAACTACCATCACAAGTAAAATCTAACTCTTCAACGTATTCAAAAGGAGCATAAACCTTTACCTGACCATAACTTAAAGGTTCATCAAAAAGCATAGAAAAATCCTTCGTGATCTCTGAATCCATCTTGTTCTCAAAAACACAATACTGTTCGTAACCATACCCAACAGGCTTAATAGTGGCAACATCAGGGTAGCACTCAATACGGTAATAATCATTTTCCTGGTAAACACTCATAACAGGAACTAGCAAAACCAAGCCAACAAGCATCCATATTAAATATTTTTTCATGTCAACCCCTACTGTATTTTCCATAAAGAACAATAGCCACACTAAAAATGATAACCACAACGGTTTCCACTAAATGATTCATGATAAACAACATAATAGGAAAAGCGTTTTCAGCAGTTGAAAAAGCAGTTGTATCAGTAAAAGCTTCAAACGTATTGCTAGCCACAGCACCAAAAATTATAACAAAAACTAGCATGAGTAAACTTAAAACAAAAAACACAGGGTGACTATCAATAAAGTAGGCAAATATCATACTAGCAATCCAGCAACCAAATAGTAGGAAAGCAAAAATGAAATCCATCCATCCATTCATTTTTGTATAAAACTGGCTTGTTTGTTCTTTGCTCTCGTTTAACATATGAGGATTATCCTGAAAAGCGGTATTGATCTTACCCATAACTTGCCAAGCTACAATGAAAAGTATAGCAGTAACGAGCAGTGCAGCTATAACAACCAGCCAATCTATTACCACATCACCCTTTTTAGAGGCGAAAACTTTTACCATTTTTCTTATTTTTTACACTGTTTATTTTTATATTGAAATCGAAACTAAAATCGTCTATCTCTTTTTTCTTCACCACACTCCTAGTAAGTTCTGTTAAGCTCATTCCCTTTTCTGCTGCGTTAATCTTCATCCATTTCTTAAACTCGTCATCGCAATCCATCCTGGTTCTTTTCCTTCTCATCTTCTCTTACCACCCCGCAACAAGGGAAAGTTAGCCATTAAAGCCTTACCCAAAATGTAAATTATGTAAACCAAGAAGAATCCTGCTATGATTCTTATAAACCACATGACTACTTGATAAAAATTCGTGCTTGTAGGATTTGGATTGGTATAACAAAAATAATTATAATCATAAGTAGTGGTTGAACCATTAATTGTAGAGTTTTCAGCCACTATACTACAATAATCCTGCTCGTCCAAAACACTAACACTAAGAATGATTAAGAATACAAATATGAAACCTAAACCAATAATTTGAATAAAAGCATTAACAATGCTGTCTTTTGTTTGAAAATGAATAATGAAATAGAGAAGAAAAAAAGTTATTAACCCACACCCTATAAAAATAGCTATGTTCATGTTTCAACCACCCTATCAGGAGGTGGGAGGCTTGAATTAATTACTTGTGTTTTTTGTATAATATCTCTCAAATTCCCAACAGCTTGCGAAATCTTTTCAGTTGTATCCGCATTAGCTTGCGCAACCTGCACGCTAGGCTTCATTATCTGTCCCCAAAAGGCAAATACTATAACCAAAATGATAACAATCATTAACCCACTAGCTATTTGAGGAATGTACTCCGTCCATTTATGAAGTCTTCTATTAAACTTTTTCCTTATCTGGTTTGCGAGTGCTGCTCGTTGATTGGTCGTTATTGGTTGAAGGCTTCTATCATCAGGATCAAACTCTGCTTCATCTTTAAGATAATAGTATTGGTCATTAGGGGTTTTGTAAACTTCTACAAACATTTTACCTTTGGTAGTTATCTCCACTGCTTCTGGTGGCGGCATCGGGATTGTGTGTTTTAGCTTTTTTAGTTTCCAATACTTTACTCCTTCATCATCAACCAAGTCCCTAGCTTTATCGTACCGTATAAGTTTTCTATCCTTGCTTAGTTCTCTTACCACTACAAAGTGTTTATACTTTAAATTCATTATAAGAAAATAAGTGAGTATGCCAAAAACGATTAGGAGAAAAAATGCTAGAACAACCCAGAAACCTATTACCATAATGTTATTTACCGCACTGCTATTAACAGCTTGCGTAACAAAATTAGCCATTAATTATCACCTATTAAAACTTTTTTTTGTAGTTCAGAGCTTGTTTTTTTGTTTGGAAAAACCTTATCTTATCAATTAACAATTTTCCTCCTTTAAAAACCTTCACTCCGTACTTTGCTGGTATCTTATCTATTTTTACTTTACAACTTCTCATCATGCTTCACCTCCTAGTGTGTGTTTCTTCCGCCAAACAAGTTAAATCCCTTGTTCCCCTGGCTTTCCCTCACATGGCTGCTCTCTATCGTGCGTATCGTGTTCTCATAACTGTCACGCTCCTTATTCCCAATAAGCCTACTACTAAAACCTATCATGGCATGAACAATCTCGTCAACGATAAGCTCATAATCATTCTCCTTAATACCCCAATCAAACATGTTAATCCAGCAATTCCACAACACGCTATCATGAAACTCCTCGATAAACATATCATACCTGTCCTCATTCGTAAAGTTTCCTTGCACAAACTGGCTATTAAAAACGCTGGTTATCAGGCTAAGGATGCTGTTAACGCCTTCTTCATTAGCTTTGGGAAGTCCAAGCTTTTCAAAAACAACATCAACACTGCCATCAGGATTAGTTTTAAGAACACTTTTTTTTCCACTAAGCCAGCGTTCAAGCTTTTCCAGAATACCATCAGTATCCAGCCTGATCTCGATTGCGCTTGGAGTGTTATAATTCGTGTTGTAAGCGCTCAGGTTGAGCATTTGCTGGTTTTGATCTTGGTAACTACTCATTTGCCTCTTACTCCGTAGCCTAAAAGTTCAGCAACCTTTTTCTGGCTTTTGCTTTGCTTTACTCCAAATTCTAAACCAGCTATACTAGGCGTGTATTGGTAAAATCTGTTAAGGCGTTTTCTTTTT
>Ga0180433_10008251_pt1 | contig 13027 bp, 10 predicted proteins | sample SS_ome_8_FD_132980 | JGI IMG/M metagenome (GOLD analysis project Ga0180433, IMG submission 132980) | Hypersaline lake sediment archaeal communities from the Salton Sea, California, USA - SS_1_D_1 metaG | ecosystem: Environmental > Aquatic > Non-marine Saline and Alkaline > Hypersaline >... | reverse complement strand
CTCGAAATCGAACATCCCGGCAAGGATATGGTCGGCGCCGTTGTCGAATGCGTAGCCGAACGCGTCTTTGGGCGGTATAGCTCCCGCAGCCATGATCTTGAAAGCGATCCACGGTTTCTCGACACCCTTCATGAACTCGACGAGTTGCTCGGGATCGCGGCACCAGTATCCCGGAACCTCGTTATATGGTCCCTTGAGTTCATGCGGTTTGGGAGCGGAGGGATAGTTGTGGTGGTGTAGCGTCTTGATGTAGAAATCGGCGTCGATTTTGTTCTTCTCGCATTCGACGACAACCCTCATGTCGTGCCCGCCGACTCCCGAGAGCGTACCGCGCTCCTTAACGACTTCAACGGCTTTGGCTAGCAAGTCCAGCTTCCCCTCTGCCACGAGTCTGTCCGCATGGACGCCCCACAGGTAAATCGCGTCAACACCGTCGTGCATGAGCTCGTCAACCTGGTCGGTGTACGCCGCCAATCCGGGCTCCACGGGTGCGGTCGGACATATGATCCACTGAATCTGCCCGCCGAGCTCGTACCGGTACTTTTTCAGTATGTCGAGTACTCTGGGCACCGTGTGCACGCACAACGCATTGATCCCGTGCTGTTCGGCGAGCCTCATCGTCTCAATGATTTTCGCCTCCGTGTTGTAGTGCGCGGTAAGATTGTAGACGTACTGTAGGTCGCGGCTGTGCGTGTAATGGGTGAGCAAATTGCCGCCCAATAGTACGCGGCTGATCGACAGATGGCCGATTTTGCCTCTGGGTAACGTGTTGCCCGCGGTCGTCGGCTTGTTTGCCGCGTTCTGGGCGGCTGCGTCGCCTGCGCGCGAGGTCAGCGCTATAGCTGCAGGAGCCAGCACCGATCCCTTAAGAAACGTCCGACGATTTGTCTCTCGTGACATGGTTATCTTCCTCCCTTGATGTTCTCCGTCAATAAGGAACGGTTCTGGCGGCTTGGGCCATTGCCGTCGGCCCCGGCGGTCGACAAAGCAATTATGCCATATCTATCAGGATAGAGCGATCCCGCTGCCGCGCCCAGCCAGCTTTCTCAAAGGCAAACCCTGCTTCTTGATACGCCGTCGCGACGCCTATCATCTTCATCGACCGACTTCAATAGTTTCGTAACCGCGCCACAGGTCGTCGAACAGAAAGCCTGCCGCGTTCACTGGGAACGGGTCACCATAAGGACCCCGGTAATGGCGAAACTCGACGTGGCCGTCCAGGTAGAGAACGTTGCACCCACCTTTGAATCCTCGCGCCGCATGGGCGAATTGCGGTTCGCCGTCCTCCAGTGTCGTTGCGTCCCACATAACCGCCCGGGGCGACTGTGATCTACCATAGACGGTGCCTGCGAGAAAGGACCGCTCGAGATGCCGCGCAAGCCTGTAGAAAACGGTCGCCTCGCCTATCGGTTCCTCAAGAACCCAATCGTTGTCCACCAGATCGGGATTCTGTGCGAGAGCTGTGCAATGAGCGTCGGCGGCGCGACGTAATCTCTGGACTGCCTCTTCTGTCCACGAGATGGTCGGCTCGACCGCTGGGTCAGGTGGCTGACGGGAGATTGCCCACCCGATATAGACGTATGGATACTCGACCACCTCGCATGGCTGAACGATCCCGTCGCCGGTGCCCGACCATGGGCGCCAGTGCGGTGAAGGCGTGTTCCCCTCGTCCCACAGTTCCACGGCGGTACGCCCGTTCGCACCGCTCGGACATACAAGCAAGTCCCAGTCAGTGAGATAGTCGGGATATAGCGCGCTTGGCTCAAAGATCGTGGACCAGACCAGTGTCTCCCCCTTGCAGTCCCTCACTTTCATTGGCGGCAGTCGCCCCCCATAGTCGGCCCAATACATCTTAAAGCCCAGGCGAATCTGCTTCAGGTTGTTAACGCACGCTGCGCGGCGCTTGGACTCGCGCATCCGCGCCATGCCAGGCAGGAGTATCGCCACCAAGAAACCAACGATTATGATGACAAAAACAAGCTCAGCCCGTGTAAAACCGTCGCGTCTCATCCGGCGGCATCCCTTTCATCGTCGCGCCAGGAGCTTCCCGACCGATGGCGCGTGTTAGCCCAACCGTCCGGGCGTCCACGGAGGGAATCGTGTTATGTGCCGATGCTCGTCACGTCGCCTTATCATTCGGGCTCTCAGGTTCCTCGGCGCCCTTTAGCTCAGCGATTTTCGCTTCAACAGCGGGCATATTCTCCTGGCGGAGCGTCTGGTCCGTTTCATCATCCTTGAGGAAGTGAAGCGCGCTCTTGTAGAGGTCGAGCGCCCTCTTCTCCTGACTCTTGCGTACGGCGTCTCTCGCCTTTTCGAGGTAACCCGTGAGCTGCGTCTGTTGGATGAGTTGAGTCACACTCCGTTCGAGGGCGTCGAAAAGCTCCTGGTTATCGACACGCGTCTTGTACTGTTCAATCTTAGGAAATATCTTCTTAAGCCAGCTTATTTTGGTATCCGTGCTCGTTAACGCCTCGGTGGCCGCCACTGCCTTTTCCACCATACTCTCGGCACACTTCAGGATCAGAGTGTCTCGTCCTTCGCGATATGTCCGAATGAGCTCGGAAGGCGCGGGTCGGATGGTGGGTATTCCGCGTTTTTCGTACTCGAGGAGGGCTTCCGCCTGCTCGACAATGAGGTCACTTTTCGCGAGGAGCGTGTTGGGTTCTTCTGATTCCTTCAAGGCTTTCTTACAGTGCTTGATCATGCCCAGCCGGTTGCTAATATCCATTGTTATGGCCGGGCTGCAGGTTTCGCACAGACCTTTTTCCGTTAGATGCAGTGACTCGTCTGAGCGGCCGCACCATTTGCATTGGGCCATTGGTTTCCTCCTTCCGTGCATATTCTACTCCCGCACCATGCTAGAGCGCAACCCGAAACTGCTATGGAGAGCGGGCCGATGCTCAAATGAGCGCCGTGAGCGGCAAGATGATTGCGCGATGGCTGTCGGGGCGGTATAATTGTCACGTGTGTGAGGGCGATTTCGAGAATCAATCCGGCTCTATATGATGGCGGGCTGTAGGCAATGACTTCCCTGACGGAACTCGAGAAGAGTCCGGGCACTATCCCTGCGTCGCCGGGCGTCTATATGATGAAATCCGAGACCGGCGAGATCATCTATGTCGGGAAAGCGAAAGATCTGCGTGCCAGGTTACGTACCTACTTTCGTGACGGTGACTCGCGATATTCGGTGCAGTTCTTGATGAAACGTGTAGCGGATGTTGACTTCATTGTCACCGATAACGAGAAAGAGGCGCTGCTTCTCGAGAACACGCTCATCAAACAGCACAAGCCGCGGTACAATATCCGGCTCAAGGACGATAAGACGTACGTGAGCTTGCGCTTGGACCCGCGCGATGACTTTCCTCGTCTTACCATTGTGCGAAGGTACAGGAGGGACGGTGCGCTCTACTTCGGCCCATATTCGAGCGCGGCGGCGGTCAGGGATACGCTGCGCACGATACAGGAGATCTTCCCCATCCGGCGATGTCCTGACCACGTGTTCAAGAACCGGACCCGACCGTGCCTCAACTACCAGATTGGCAGGTGTAGCGGTCCATGTTGCGACCTCATCTCCAAGCAGGAGTATCACAAGCTGGTCGATGAGGTCGTATTGTTTCTCAAAGGGCGTAACGAGGACCTCGTGAAAGAGCTCAAGAAGGGCATGAGAGAGGCTGCCGACGCGCTGGATTTCGAGAAGGCGGCTCGTCTGCGCGATCGGCTGCGTGCCATAGAACAAACGCTCGAGAAACAGCGGACGGTGTCCACAGCAGGATTCGATCGGGATGTGTTCGGTCTTCACGCTGACGGCGCCGAGGTTCACATTAAAGTTCTCTTCATCCGGGACGGCAAACTCATAGAGACGGGGTCGTACACGTTTCGTCGCAAACAGATGACGGTTCCCGAGTTGTTCTCGTCGTTTATCGCACAATTCTATTCCGCCGATCGCGATGTACCGACGGAGATCCTCGTACCCGTGGACGTCGAGGATGCTGAGCTTCTTGAGGAGCTACTCGCTGAGCGGCGCGGCAGGAAGGTCACCGTACACCGTCCCCAGAAGGGGGAAAAGCTGCGTCTTGTCGAGATGGCTGCACAGAACGCTGAGGACGGCGCGAAAGCCCGACGCGCTGCGGCTGACGTCGAGCGTGCGGGTCTCATGGCGCTCGGCAAAAAGCTGCGGTTACCGGGCGTTCCTTCGCGAATAGAATGTGTGGACATCTCAAATATCGGCGGGACCGATGCTGTCGGCTCGGTCGTCACTTTTGAGGATGGAAAACCGAACAAATCGAGGTATAGACGGTATCGCATCAAATCGGTGTCGGGCGCAGATGATTACGCCATGGTGAAGGAGGTGCTGACGCGTCGGTACACGAGGGCGTTGGCGGAAAAGGATCTTCCCGACCTGCTTATTGTTGATGGCGGGAAAGGACAGTTATCTATCGCCCTTGCCGTGTTGCGCGAACTAGGGGTGGAGGGACTCGCAGTCGCGGCGCTCGCGAAACCCGCTCATGAAGGGGAACACGATAAGGTGTTCCTGCCCGGCAGGAAAAACCCCGTGACGTTTCCCGCTTCGTCTGCTGCGCTCCATTTGCTGCAACGGATCAGAGACGAAGCGCATCGGTTTGCGGTAACATACCACAGGAAACTGAGGGATCGATCGCGGCTGCGCTCGGTACTTACCGATGTACCCGGTGTCGGCGAAAAACGGAAGAAGGCTCTTCTAACACATTTCGGGAGTCTTGAACGCGTCAAGCAGGCTTCCGTGGAGGAGCTGGCCGCCGTGCCCGGCATACCCGAGTCGCTGGCAAAGCGGGTATATCTCTACCTTCATCAGGGCGCGATAGTGTGAAGGGATACAGGTACGGTCCACGATCTGGTGCAAGGCAGGTAAGCGACCGGAAAACTCTGGTCAGGACGCTTTGGGGGGTGAGTATGAACATTCGCTGGAATCTGGTGATTAGTATATGCGTCATGCTGGCTTTCTGTGGATGCGGAGCACGAAGATCCGCCAGGAGGGGAACCGAAGTCGCAGTGGATGGGTCTCCAGCGGGGCCTTTCACCCCCGCACAATTTGTTGCTCACCCGACTCTTGGTCCGGGATCGAGATACAACGACCTGCTTTCGCCCGATTCGTATGCCATCTGGTTAACGGACGAGGTGGCAGAGATCAAACTCGAATCGGAAATTGCTGACGGTGCGACTCAGGCAAAGATGGAGGAGCTGGCGAATATCGCCAAGCAACTGAATGAGAAGTTCCTGATATTCGAAGTCCATGTCGTCTCGGCGTTTCCGGACGCGAGTATCGCGTACGACGTTACCAGTTTCCGTCATGCGGGGGTTTGTCTCGTTGATGAGGGCGGGAGCAAGTATGCGCCGCTTCAGGTGGTCATCGGCCCGCTTGAACGGGAGGCTCGTGGCGCGCTCAAGAAATTCCGTCGGATCAACCTTGTCGTATTCCCGAGGCACGACCTCTTCATCGGCGAGCCTGTGGTTGATTCGCGGACGCCGGGGTTCAGCCTCGTGATAAGCGCTTACAAGACGGACTGCTTGTTCTCCTGGCGCAATATCGGTGACGCACCACGAGAGACGGTTTCCGATGAGGAACTGCAGGCGATTCGTACCAGGAGCCTGGAGAGCGTTGAACCTGTGCTGCGGTTTCTCGCGGAGAACCTCTAGCGGGGAACGTCGCCACGGTTCTAGGGGGCTGTGACATTTGATTTAATGAGTCGGACGTTGGGGGCCTTACCTTGTGGAGAGACATTTCTGTCGCCCCCGTTCGGGGGCTCGTGGTTGGGGAATGTCGGTAACCCAGGGCTCGCTTCGCGTCGCCCTGGGCTACATTCTGTCGCCCCTGCGGGGCTGGAAGGCTGTACCATTTGTAGCTATGTATAGAGGTCTGGAGCCGTTGATACCAGGACAACGCCGAGCGGCACCCACCCACAAATACGAATGTCACGAGCCACTAGTCGGCAACGGTCACGATGACGCGTTTTCCGACGAGGTCGGACAGATCCTGGTTGGTGCGTACTTTAAGGCTCAGTATTGCTTGGTCGTCGAGGCCGCCGCCCGCGTAGCCGAACGTGCCCGAAAAGGCTTGTTGACGTCCGTTCGTGTCCCGATCGCGCCCTTCGCGCGTTACTTCCACAACCTCGCCTCTTAAGGAGTGCGTATTACGACCTGGACGGGGCCGGCCCAAGGATGTTACCATCCGCGCTTGATTGATACCTGCCACTATATAGTCCATATGTCCACCTCCCCTCATCCTATATATCGGCAATTCTGGGGAAAAGTTAAGTATCAATTTGGAGCAGTCGGGAGACAGTGTCATACAAGTCATTGTTCTGAAAAAAGTTAAGAAAGAGAGAGTTTCCGGCAGGATATCAGGGTGCTGTCTCACGGGAGGCTAGCCGTAGTTGTGAGCTTCTCACGGATATGCCGGGTGGTGGAAGCTGCTCGCCTCGTCTGTAGCATGAACCTGGCTGCGCCAAGAGCTGTCGCGGTCGAGCTGCGGGTGGTGGTCGGCGCCGGACTATCGAGCTTCAGTCGACCGTCACCGCCGCATCAGCCTTGTATATCACCTCGTCAGCGTAATGGTTAGTCGAGAGGAACTCATCGTAGTTGGTTACCCCTTTGAGGTACCGACCGAAAAAGGCCGTGGTGTATGCGTTCGTGATCTCAAAGGCGCGATCCATGGTAATGTAGACGATTTCCTCGCCGTTGGTTATGCGTTTCCCTTGCCCAACGCCGTCGCCGAAGCGAGGATTGACCTGGTACATTTCCGTGAACGAATAGTGGCCGCCATTGACGAGCTCGACGAGATACCGCGGTCCTTTTGACTCCTCGTAGTACTGGCGGATGCGTGCGTTTCCGTCGAGCCCTATGGTGGCGTCCTCGGTTGCCAACAGCACCATTGCCGGGCAGGTGTAGTTGGCGCGTTCGCGATTCACAGCGGCCATCGGGGCGATCGCGTCTATTCGCGGGTCCATATCAGCGACCGCCGTGGCAGCATACCCGCCGAATGAATGACCGCTGGCACCGATATGGCTGATATCGATCTTGCCCATAAACCTGCTGTCCGCGCCGTTGTTCATTCGGAGCATCGTGTCAATCAAGAACATGAGGTCTCGCGGCCGATCAACGGCAGAAGCTTGCCGTCCCTCGTTGTTGTACGGGATTACCTCACTGTCGATGGCGGTTACAGCGCTATTGCCTGTGTGGTCCGGCGACATGACGATATAACCGTGGCTGGCCATATGGTCACACCAATACGCATTCTGACTTCGTATTCCTCCGTTCCCGTGTGAGAAGACGATCAAAGGGAATATGCCGTCGCGAACACGGGCGTCTCTTACGGCGAAGTTCCTGAACGTCTTGTCTATCTCCTTCAAATCGATCTTGAACGCAAGCGTGAGCGCTCCGTTCAGCTTTGGATTGCGACCCTTCAGGAAGAAATCCGAGAACGTGTTTTTCGGCAGATCGCGCGAACCATCTGTTGCGGGATACCATATCTCCGTCATGAGGGATCTCGGCCCGCCAGTCGTCACGTCCGTGCGACTATGGTCGACTAGTAACGTTGTGGTGACGCCGACAAGGTAAGGGCCGGGTTTAGCGGGGTCCGGGACATCAGCGGCGCCATGCGCTGGTGCCGTTGCCAACAAGCATACGACTGCGAACGCTCCTGTGAGTACTTGGCGTTGCCCTATACGCTTCGGCGATACCATTATCTTCCCCTTTCTATTCGTCTGTAGTCTTCGTTTCGCTGGAAACACATTGCGCATAGTCTACCTGTTTTTGGGTCCGTTGCCAAGCCCGTTCGTGCGAGAGAGTGGTACATGCCCTTTGGGACGGTTGAAAAACCAGACAGACACTATATACTAAGAAGGGTACCGCAAGTTCGATGGTCATTGCGTGAAACTTTGCCTGGAAGGTCGAACGAATGCCTGTAAGCACGGGAGTTCTTATCTCGTCTGCACTGACAGAAATTGTACGATTGAACCCGCGGTCGGTCCTGGATGCCGGCTGTGGTTTCGGGCTGTGGGGTTTTCTCTGTCGGCTCTATCTCGATGTGTTTCCGGGAAGACGTTACAGGGAAGAGTGGCAAGTGCGTATCGAGGGAGTCGAGGTGTTCCCCAGGTACATCATGCCTCATCAGGAATTCATCTACGACCAGATCCATATAGGCAAGATTGAAGAGATCGTCGATAGATTGGACGCGTTTGATCTGTATATTTTTGGTGATGTTCTGGAACATCTGGAGAAAGATGTCGGAATTCGGGTGCTTGAAACTGCGTGCCGCAAGACAAACAAGGGGGTGCTGATCAACATTCCTCTCGGTGGGGGTTGGCGCAGAGAGGCTCCCGACGAGAACGTGTACGAAGCGCATCTGTCGGCGTGGGAGCTCGACGATTTTGCTCCGTACCGGCCGCAGGTGTGCGCCGAGGCCACGTTTCCGGATGTTGGGCACTATGCCACGATTCTCATCAGCAAGGGGCTTTCAGCAGCAGCTAAGGCTGAGGTGATGTACCGTAATGGTGTGCTTTGTTCCGAGCGCCACCCTGAGTTCGCGACAGAGTGCCTGCGGCGCGCGATTGAGATCGGGTATAGCGATCCATCCGCCCATTTTGAACTCTCGAGGTTGCTGCTCGAACGGCAGCAGGTCGAGGAGGCGGTGGAGGTTCTGCGCGATGCCATCGCTCGTTTTCCCGATCACGTACCGACCTACGACTTGGTCGGCCAGTTGCTGCGAAGACTCAAGAGGGCCGACGAGGCGGATGAAATTCTTGCGGCAAAACCCACGCCACCGAACGTTTCATGAACGTGTTGCGTTTTAGTATCTCCAGATGCCCTTTCGTTTTACGCGATTCTCGATTTGAAAACGCGTTCACAGTTCGTGTAGATTGAGCACGATTTGACTTGAGGCGACGCGAAAAGGTTCACCGACGAAATCGAGTCTGGTACGAGGGCGAAAACATATGCCGGAAGATAGTATTGGGTTTGCTGTTGTAGGGTTGGGGATGGGGCAAGATCGGTGCGCGAAGGTGGTTGCGACAGAGGGAGCCCGGCTGGTCGCGTTATGCGACATGAATGAGACGCTCGCACGCGAGGTGGCCGGCACGTATGGCGTGCCGTGGCATCGGGACTACCACGATGCCGTTGCTCGAGACGATGTGGACGTGGTGTTCGTGATGACGCCGAGCGGGTTGCACGCCGACGTCGCACTTGCTGCCGCCGGGCAAGGCAAACATGTCGTGAGCACAAAACCAATTGAGGTAACCCTCGAGAGAGCCGACCGGATGATCGCGGCATGCAGGGACGCGGGCGTGACGCTGGCAGTGGACTTCGAGTGTCGATACCGTGCGGAAAACGTGCGGATTCGTCGGGCTATAGAACGCGGTGACTTGGGCAAGCTGATACTCGGCGAAGCCCGTCTCAAATGGTACCGCAGCGACAAGTACTACGAGGGTTGGCACGGGACGTGGCAGCTCGATGGAGGTGGTTCGCTCATAAACCAGACGGTGCACCAGATAGACCTGCTCGTGTGGTTCATGGGTCCACCGAGGAAAGTGCTTGGCAAGATGGGCGTGTTCTCTCACAAGGTTGAGACCGAAGATCTCGGTATGGCGATGATCGAGTTCGAGAACGGTGCTGTGGGGACTATCCTCGGCACGACTACGTACCCGCACGATCGGCCGCCTGCCGTTGAGATACACGGCGACAGGGCGGCGGTGGTGACGGAAGGCGACAGGATCGTGCTGTGGCAGCCGGAACCGGCCGATGCCGGGTTCACGTATAACGGGCCCAATAACGTCGTTGAGGATGTTGTGGGCGTTCTCCAACGCGGCGGCAAGCCACGGGTTGACGGTGAAGAGGGTAAACGGTCTCTCCAGCTCATCCTTGCCATCTACGAATCGGCACGGACGGGGAAAGAGGTTCTTCTTTCTGATTTTGCGTGACTGTCTTTGCTAATTCAGCGCTATACGTAGCGGTGGAGGCTGCTGACAGCGATAGGCAGGTACTTCATGCCGAGGTAGGTGAACATCACGAGCAGAAAACCGATAAACGACACGATCGCCGCCTGTTTGCCCTTCCACCCGTGCACCAGTCGGACATGCAGATACGCTGCATAAACCAGCCAGCAGACGAGCGACATCGTTTCTTTGGGATCCCAGCCCCAGTATCGGCCCCACGTGCGTGCGGCCCATACAGCGCCGGTTACGAGGCCAATGGTCAGTAGGGGAAATCCCACCGCCACTCCGCGGTAGCCGATGCTGTCCAGTTGCTGCCCACGCCGGTTGTCTTTTGAGCCCGTCTCTTCACGTGGTCCCTTTGCAGAGCTGAAGAGGAGAAATGCCGACGCGACGAATGAGATTGCCAACACACCGTACGCGAGAAAGTAGGAAATGACGTGTATGGTGAGCCAGTTGCTCCGTAAGGCGGGCAGCAACGGCGTGATAGTGTCATCGAGCAATGAGGCGTAAGCGAGCGCCAGAATGACGAGCGCGGTCACCGGCGCGCCGAGCCACGACGGTACACCGCGCCACTTCATAACAAGAAACGCCGCGCTGGTCGCCCAGGCGAATAGGATCAACGACTCGTACATGGTCGTGAACGGCGGATGCCCTGCTACCGCCCATCTCGAGCCAATGGACACGGTGAGCGAGCAGAAGCCCGCAACCAGGAGCGTCACCACGACCGTCTCGAGCTGCCGTCTGCGGAGGAAGAAGCTGACGATGAACGCTATCTCCGTAAGAATGAGCAGACCGAACGCCAGATTGAAAAACCACGCGTAGTTCATGTTCAAAGGAGCAGTTCGCGTCCTCTTCGCGCCAGTTTGAACCGGGTCAACCTGCGATGCGCAACAATGCCGGAATTGCCTGAAACTTGAGGCGTAGGATAGCAACGGCGGGACGATCTTGTCAAATGGCCTGGGAGCGGCGGCAACCGCTGGCTAGTAGGAGCAGTGATGTCTTGCGCGGAGTCACGCGGGTGGCTTACCAAAGAGCGTTACGCTGCGACAGTGATTTCATCGGCAAGATGCCGATGCCACGTTCCCCGGGCCGGCCGCTCAAAAGGACCGGGTTCTTACTCGCGGAGTGCGTCCTGTGTCACGTTTTCGTTTGGTCAATAGCAGAGGCTTGACATAGAACCCGTACGTTAGGCCAAGGCACAGCAGGGCGAAGCCGCCATAAACGATGGGTGCCCCGGAGTCCTTCCTGACCTGTAAGACGGAAAATATCCGGCCGTCGTCCCCGTATGACGACTGGTAGAACGTGAAGCCATGGTGTCTCAGCGGCGCGTTGACTCTGACTAGACCCTGCCTGGCGGTGCCGGACGGATCGAGGAACGTGAGCGCACTGCTATACTGTCTTGGTCTGAACTCTCTGGTGTACAGGAGCTGGACAATCCCCGCTTGTTCAGGCTTGTTGGGCAAGAGCCAGACGCTGTTGTCGGTGTCGGCGTAATGCGCGTCCACAGTGACTTGTAACGCAGGTTCGGCTTGCGGATCGAGGGTCGGGACAACCTCGTATGCAAATGCCGGTCTGACGACACGTTCGGCTATTGTGAAAACTCGTCCGCTCCGGTCAAGTCTCACGGGTTCCCCGATGCGTATCGTCTGTCCTTCCGCAGGTTGGTCGGGCCCCACCTGGACGAGCGTCATTCTGCGTCCGTCCAGGTCGACTATCCTGATTGTCTGCTCAGCGGGCCGCAAGTACCTGAGTTCCAACGGCGTGTCCTTTTCGTCTGGGTGCAGACGCCAGAACTCGGGGAATCTCGAGAACACCCATCGGGTTACAACGTCCTCATCCTTGCTGATCTTCACTTCGATTGCAGGGTTACGCGGCTCGTCCGAGGCGCTTGTCGGTTGGCCGATCTCTCTGTCAATGCGAAAATCGGGGAAATAGCGCAGTGTTTCCAGGGTGTAACCGGTATCGCCGATGGGAAACGCTTTTCCCAGCTCCACAGGTAGGGTGGTGACTATATCCGTGTCTTTGCCACGCACGAGAAGGGTCTCCTGGGCCGGCGTGATGGCGTCGCGCAATGCTCTGGTGTACTCCTCCTCGGTCTCGCACCACGTGTACCGCACCGACAGAGCCCCTTCAAACAGCAGCGTATCCTTCTCGTCGGCAGCGAATACCCAGTTACCGGCTGTTCTCTCGTTCTCCTCGACGACGACCCGTATCCCCGGATTGAGTTCTCCTCGCTCGCTATCGGCGACACGCATACGGACCTCTGCGTGGGGAACGCGATCAGCGATTTTCACGGCAGCGGTGCCATCGGGGAGCCGGTACTCGCGTCCTACCGTTGCGGGAATCGCCTCCTCGGTACCTTCGTGAAAAACGACGAGACGTTCAATCGGCGCGTCATAATACTGCACACTAAACTCTTCCAGCGCTATCGTGAATCCGAGATCGAATGTCGTGCCGTTACCACGGTTGACGGTTGCGCTCGAGGTTCCCTCGTAGAGCTTCACCATGCCCATTTCGCTTGTGACCGTTCCTATGAACACGCCGATAAGTATGACGATTATGCTGGTGTGGGTCAGCATCCAGCCGAAGTTGCGTCGGTTTGGACGGCGGAATGCGCGTACGCTGCACACGACCACGTTCATTGCGAGAAGCGCGAGCAACGCAACGAAAAACGGCGAGCGATAGATGTCGTGCCAGCGGAACCACCACCGCAGAACGCTGGCTATCCCGGATACCTCATCCGCCGGAGTAAGCGGCACGTGCTCAAGTATGGCCCCAATGATACATGTGAGCGCGATCAGCGACAGGAGGACAACGGTCAGCTTCACCGAGCGGAACAACGACTCGATATGTTTCAAGAAATTTGTTCTCATCACCGGTTACCGGAAAAAACCCTTGTTCTTCTTAGTTCCTCGTCGTTGACGGGCCGCCTGGTTCGCGACCCGCTCCCAGGATGTTACCTCGTCCCACCCGCTCGTGGAGTGTACCTCGAGATCGTCTTCGGCGCCGCTCACGATGAGCCCTTCTACACTACCGAGCTTTTCGAGCAGCCCGATGCCCTT
>Ga0180433_10008248_pt1 | contig 13028 bp, 10 predicted proteins | sample SS_ome_8_FD_132980 | JGI IMG/M metagenome (GOLD analysis project Ga0180433, IMG submission 132980) | Hypersaline lake sediment archaeal communities from the Salton Sea, California, USA - SS_1_D_1 metaG | ecosystem: Environmental > Aquatic > Non-marine Saline and Alkaline > Hypersaline >... | reverse complement strand
TTCACAGAAGGTGGTTTTTTATGGTTAAATAAGATAATATAATGAAGACGCAATGGAGCGGAAGATTTGATTTACTTCTACTCCATTGCTCATATTCGGCTAACACAAGTAAGTTTAAAACATGTTATTTACACATATTTATTCTTTGTACAAATGATAGAAATCAGCACCATCCCCCATACCTGGTATCATGGCATTATAGTACCATCCTTTGACCCAATCTCTATGGACATTATGATCAATAGGCTGGTAAAGATATAGAGCCACGGCTTGATCATGGGCAAGTTGAGTTAGTTCTTTATAGATACTTGCTCGTTCATCCGGGTCAGTTGACTTCAGAGCCTTTTCGATAAGGGGATCCGTATTTTCTTCAGCCCATTCAGTATAGGCCTTTCCGTAATAAGCACTGTAAGTACCGTTACTTCCCAGATAAGTTGGTGCCCAGTTGTGGGGATCTGGAAAATCTGCCAACCAACCGATGGTATAGATGGGCAGCTGCTCAGCCAGGAATTGTTTCAGGTATGATGACCACTGAACGCCTACCGGGGTAAGCTCGAATTTGGGATTGACGATCTTTGCATAGGTAGAAAGCATATCACAGGCAGTTTTACGGACATCATTTCCTTCATTATAAAAGATATTGAACTTGCATCCCTTTTCCCAGAGCTCTCCGTTCCAGGCTTGTTGAAATTCCTCCTTTGCCTTTTCAAGGTCAAACTTATAGAAAAGTTCCGGGTCATCCGTATAACCCAGCAATCCTTTCGGGATAGGACCGGGGTTCCTGATTGCCTGTCCATTTTGGGCTTTTTCTATCATGATATCATAAGGAAATAGGTAGGAAAATCCTTTCCGGACATGAACATCGGAGAAGAAATCAGGTGGAATTCCTTCACCGTCCAGTTTACCGCTTCCCAGATTTGCATTTCCTTCGGCATTCAGGTTCCAGGGCATACTGGATACCACATTTGATAAGGTAGGCAATCCGGCGATCACTTCAACTCCTGCCATGTTCTCAACTTCTTTCATATTGGTTTCCGGAACATAGACGATATCTGCATCGCCATTCTGTAGCATCAGTTTCCGGGTGGTCCACTCATTGATATACAGGAAAACAACCTCTTTTAATCGAGCAGGCCCTCTCCAATGGTCTTCAAATCTCTCCAGCATAGTGGTTTCTTCCGGAACCCATCGGCTCAGCATAAAAGGACCTGTTCCGTTTGTTATACTATAAAGCGGGTCTTCTTCGTTTTTCGGGTCATGATAATTCCACCAGGTATCTGCCTGACCGTCCCAGGCACCCTGCTCGATAGCCCAGCTCTTATTGATAACGGCAGCCCAGGAGCCGGCATGAGCCAGAATATTTAAGAACGGAGCATAGGGTTGTGCCAGTTGGAAAACAACATTATCGCCATCAACCTCGACAGATTTATCTACATAATCTATAAAAACTCTGGTTAATGCATCCTTATATTCCTCTTTCAGCTGGTCATCAGCAAACATATCGGTATAATTTTCCACCCCTGCTTGTTCAGCAGCTAAACTTTCAATGCTTCCTACGCCTAAAAGAGGTTCTAACAGCATCCAGGTAGGGCCACCGGCACGGTCAAAAATCATGCCTCTTTCAAAGCTGTATTCCACATCCTCGGGAGTTAAGACAGCCCCATTGTGAAATTTGACCTCTTTTCTTATCGGGAAGGTGTAAGTTAATCCATCATCAGAAATTAATCCGTTCTCAGCAGAGGGTACCTCAGTAGAAAGCATGGGCACAAATTCAGAGAGGCTTTCTCCGTCATAGGCAATTAGATTATCATAGACCTGAAAGATAATTTCACCACTGGCAGAATCATAGCTCCAAGCCGGATCCATGGTCTCTGGGCCACCGATTGTGGCATAGACCATCCTTTCCGGGTCTTGTACCTGAGCATGAACACTAGCTGTTGTGATACTCACCACCAACAATATAGCAAAAAATATGGTTAATAATTTACTCTTCAAAATCATTTCCTCCTTTCATAATCTTAACAAATAATTTCATTGTTACATACTTAAGTATATTATTAAATGATTCTATATTTTTACTTGTTCTTTCACCTCCCTTTTTAAACGATTTATTCAACGACTGAATCTACCCTTTTCCTGTTATTTATCATTGGTATCATACTGAAGATGTAATCCAGGAATTGTTAAAGTCAGGACATAAGGATAAAGACAGTTTGTATGATTAAGTGTAAAGATATACCATTATCTTGATCTTAATATCAAACTAAATACAAAGTTAAAATATTTTTATAGCATTTCATGCACCGACTTGTTGTCCTGTGGCAAGTTTCACACCCCTCATAAGACTATCCAACTCTTCGCCTTCCAGTGTTTCTTTCTGCAGCAAAGTTGTTGCAATCTTTTTTAATTTTCTTCTATTTTTGGTTAATATTTCTTTGGCTTTATTATAAGCATTTTGTATAATCTTTTCAACTTCCTTATCAATTTGAAAGGCAATTTCATCACTATAATTTCTATCTTCCGAAATATCTCTACCTAAAAAGATCTCATGTTGTTTCCTACCTAAAGTCATTGGGCCAATCGATTCACTCATTCCGAATTCAGTTACCATCTGCCGGGCAATCTTGGTAGCTCTTTCCAGGTCATTCTGTGCACCTGTTGTGACGTCCTTGAAAATGAGTTCCTCGGCTACCCTTCCTCCTAACAAAACGCTTAATCTTTCCATTAATTCGGATTTACTGATAAGATAGCGGTCTTCTGTCGGCAATTGCAGTGTATATCCCAAAGCTGCACTGCCTCGAGGTATAATGGATACCTTATGAACCGGATCACAATTCGGTAATAATTTTGCTACCAATGCATGCCCGGATTCATGATAAGCAACAATCTCTTTTTCTCTTTCATTCATAATTCTGCTTTTTTTCTCCGGTCCGGCAATTACCCGGTCGATTGAGGCTTCAAATTCTTCCATAGAAATGTCCTTTTTCCCTTTTCGGGAAGCCAACAAAGCAGCTTCATTAACCAAATTGGCCAAATCCGAACCAACAAATCCCGGTGTTCTCCTTGCCAGGACTTTCAAATCTACATCTTTGGCCAGTGGTTTGCCTTTGGCATGAACATTCAGTATTTCTTCCCGACCAGTTAAATCAGGTCGATCTACGACAATTCTTCGATCAAAGCGCCCGGGTCTTAATAAAGCAGGATCCAAAACATCGGGTCTGTTTGTTGCCGCAATGAGAATTACGCCAATATTTTGGTCAAAACCATCCATTTCCACTAAAAGTTGATTCAAAGTTTGTTCCCTTTCATCATGACCTCCACCTAAACCGGCACCTCTGTGACGGCCAACGGCATCAATTTCATCCATAAAAATAATACAGGGATTATTTGTTTTGGCCTGCTTAAATAAATCTCTAACTCTGGAAGCACCAACTCCCACAAACATCTCTACAAAATCCGAACCGCTGATACTAAAAAAAGCAACTCCTGCCTCACCGGCAACAGCCCGTGCCAGTAAGGTTTTCCCGGCTCCGGGAGGACCATAGAGCAGGACTCCTTTCGGAATTTTGGCACCAAGCTGGGTAAATTTAGCCGGGTTTTTCAAGAAATCAATGATTTCCTGTAATTCTTCTTTTGCTTCATCAACACCGGCTACATCTGCAAAGGTTACTTTTGGGGTTTCTTTGCCCATTAATTTAGCCTGACTTTTTCCAAAAGACATCACCTTATTTCCACCACCCTGCATCTGCCGCATCATAAAAATCCATATGCCAATGATTAAAGCCATAGGTAAAAGGGAGGAAAGAATACGCATCCACCAAGATAATTCTACCGGTGGCTTGGCCTCAATATTAATATTTTTACTGCGCAATATGTTCATCAACTCAGGATCATCGGGTAGATAAGTGGAGAACTTTTGATTATTATTTAACTCACCGGAAATAGTATTGCCGGATATAGTAACAGTATTTACATTGTTACTCTCAACTTCACTTAAAAACTGAGAATAAGTCATTTCCATGACAGTAGAACCGGGTTCAAATAATGAACTTAGAATAGAAATAACTACAATTAATATTAAAAGGTATAAACCAGCATTTTTAAAATTTCTGTTCTTAAAATTATTTGGATTTAGCTTCGCCAATATTGTGTCTCCTTTATCTAAACTGTAAATCTTCCAGGACCTTTAATGCAAGGTAATTTTAGCACATTTCAACTATAAAAACAAACCATAAAAAAATAATCAATAGCAAAGGATTCTTTAATTCTTACAGATTTGATAGCTATAAATCATTTCTATCAAATTCTATCTATTCGCTTGATAATATGTTGACTTAAGAACAAGAATGTAGGGAATATTCCGATATAGGCCATTGAAATCCAAGCCATAACCAACTACAAATCTATCAGGAATATCGAATCCACAATAATCGATAGAAACATTAATCTGCCTTCTTTCTTTCTTATTGAGAAGTGTGCATACTCTAAGACTGGCAGGATTTCGTGACTTTAACATTCGAATCAAATAATCCAACGTTAATCCTGTATCAATAATGTCTTCCACAATCAAAACATCCTTTTTTTCAATATTTTCATCTAAATCCTTTATAATCCTTACTACTCCTGAAGATTCTGTTGATGCACCATAGCTGGAAATGGCCATAAAATCAATCAGCATAGGCACTCTAATATAACGTGCTAAATCTGCTAAAAAAATAATTGCCCCTCTCAGTACTCCAATACAGATTAATTCCTTACCCTGATAATGCAGGGATATCTGATTCCCTAATTCCTCGACCTTTTTTTGTATCTGATTTTCCGGTATTAAAATTTCTTCAATTATCTTTTGATCTATCATTTTATTTTCTCCTTATTTTTAATCCTCATTTCTTCTCTCATTTGGATCTTTAGATGTTCTCTTTCTGAATATATAAAATTTTTTTGGTCTGTTCTGTTATTTTAAAACGATCATCGATCTGGAAACCAACGATCCAGACAATTCGATTGGAATCATCGACTACCAGGTTAATCATCTCTCTCTTATAAAGAGGAACTTTATGGTCAATAAAATATGATTTGATTGTTTTAAAAAATTGACTATTTAATGGCTTAAATCGATCTCCCGACCTTCTATTTCTGATTTTAAGTGGTAAAACCAGTTGATCATAATCCACACAAGCATTGTCTTTCTCTGAGCTATTAAGGCATTTTTCCCGGACAGATTTCCCATAATCATATCGTTCAGAAATGATTATAATGCCTAATTCAGGATAATCATTCTCCTTACAAACAGGCAGCTCATATTCCCACATAGTACACTTTTTATCTTTTTCAGGTTTTTTGATATCGCTTGCATAGCCAATTTCTAAACTCTGATAACTTTTCCTTACTCTAATCTCCCCAGGCAAATCGAGATATTTTTCTCCTCGATTAATCAGGCATAATTGCCTGATACTTTCAATATGATTAAATTGAATATCGGCTAAATAATTCCTTAAATGACGCAAGCCTTTTCGGATAACCCGTCTTTGTAATGCAACGGGCCATTCTGTTAATTGCTTACTATCTAAAACAATACCAGAGGGATTTTCCTTTTTTAGAGCTTTTAAATAATATTGCTCGGTCAATTCTTCCAAATAATTGAGTTCATCTTGAATCATTGTTTGCAACTGAAGCAAATGGTTCCGGATAGAATGGTTATATTCTTTAGTAAGCATAGGAATTAATTGATGCCTTATTTTATTGCGGAGATACATTGGCTCCTTATTGGATGAATCAATACAATAACTAATCTTTCTTCTTCTGCAATAAGCTTCAATTTCCCGTTGATTACACTCAATTAAGGGACGGATAAAAACATCCCTCCTGGCCGGAATCCCTCTTAATCCCTGCAGTCCGCTGCCACGAATAATTCTCATCAGGATGGTCTCAACCTGATCATCCGCATGATGACCTAAAGCAATTGCATGTGCTTGATATTGATTTAACAATTTTTGAAAAAAATGATAGCGTATAGTTCTTCCAGTCTGCTCTATTGACAAGCCCTTTTCCTGGGCAATAGCAGGGACGGAAACGGATAATTGTTCAAAAGGCAGGTTCATATGTAAAGCTTTTAAACGGACAAAACGCGCTTCAACTTCTGATTCCCTGTTTCTTATGCCATGATTGACATGAGCAATCATTAAAGATAAATCAAATTGCCGTTTGATATGATTGAGTATATCAAGTAGACAGATTGAGTCAGGGCCTCCGGAGACAGCGATAATAATCTTATCTCCCGGATGAATCAGTTGATATTTTTCAATTGTTTCGGTTACTTTTCCTATTAATTTATCCAATTACAACAAAACACATCATTATTTATTTATGTTTAAAAATTTATTTTAAAAGGTTAGTCACCTAATACCGGAATTTTTATATTTGCATGGTGGCGGTGCTGAGATTCGAACTCAGGACACTGCGGGTATGAACCGCATGCTCTAGCCAACTGAGCTACACCGCCATAATGGGATGATTTACGTAGAAAATAAGAGAAGGCATACTATCCGACTAATTAATAAAACCTCTAATTTTTGTTATAGAGGTTTAATGCTTCACAATGGTTGCGGGGGGCGGATTCGAACCGCCGACCTTCAGGTTATGAGCCTGACGAGCTACCTAGCTGCTCCACCCCGCTATACTGTTTCTAAAATATGATTTCATAGCCTTCTTAAATTTATTTTTTTATTTTAACATTATTAAAATTTAAAGTCAATGAATTAATACTGCTTTCCCAATCGATAAATGTCAAAATAGGTGCCGGAGGCCGGAATCGAACCGGCACAAGCTTTACAGCTTCCAGGATTTTAAGTCCTGTGCGTCTACCTATTCCGCCACTCCGGCAAACTTCAATTATTATAGGACAAATGATAATGACCGTCAATAGAACTTTTGAACATTTTAATCAACACACTTCTACACAACATAGGCTATGACCCCACTTTTTTAAGGATATTGAAAGAATAAAGTACTTCTTATCGCTCTATTGATTTTTAGTTGCTTTATATAAAATCTCATTCGGCTTGACTAAATCAAGCTCCTCCCGGGCAATTTTCTCAATATAAGGGTTAGTATTTAATAATTCTATTTTTTCAGCCAATAATTGATTTTCTTCCTCCAGCCCCTTAATTTCACCTTTTAATTCATAAATATAAACTCTTAATTCTAAGATACTGGCATATTTCTCTGAAAAAACAAAGGTAATGTAAAATATGAATAATAAGATAACTGCCCAGGTTATTTTTGATTCCAAAAGAGATCTTATTCTATACATTATTGCTGAAAAACCTCTTTTCCCCGATAAATTGCCTGTTCTCCCAACTCTTCCTCAATTCTTAACAGCTGGTTATATTTGGCAATACGATCTGTCCGGCAAAGAGAACCTGTCTTGATCTGTCCAACATTAGTTGCCACAGCCAGGTCAGCAATCGTGGTATCTTCTGTTTCGCCTGAACGATGGGAAATCAAGTTAGTTAATCCGGCACGTTTTGCCATTTCAATAGTATCAAGTGTTTCCGTTAAAGTACCAATCTGGTTTAGTTTAATTAAAATGGAATTGGAGGCATGTAATTGAATCCCTTTCTGCAACCTGACTTTATTTGTAACATACAGGTCGTCTCCCACAATCTGAATTTTAGCTCCCAGTCGCTCGGTTAACTTACTCCAATTATCCCAGTCATCCTCAGCTAAACCATCTTCTATGGAAATAATAGGAAATTTTTCTACTAACTTTTTATAATAAGAAATCATCTCTTCTGCTGTTCTCTGAACACCCTCTCTAGTTAAAATATACTTCCCGTCCTTATAAAATTCGGATGCCGCTGCATCCAGTGCAATATAAATATCTTTTCCCGGCTGATACCCTGCTTGATTAATGGCCTCTACAATCACTTCCAGCGCCTCATCGCTTGACTTTAACTGCGGGGCAAAGCCTCCTTCATCGCCAACCGAAATACTATAACCTGCTTTTTTTAACACTTTCTTTAAAGATTGAAAGGTTTCTGCAGCCATTCGATAGTTTTCAGCAAAATTTAGTCCCCCTACCGGTACAATCATAAATTCCTGCAGATCTATGCCGCTGTCAGCATGTTTTCCACCATTTAGAATATTCATGAACGGAACGGGTAACTCTTTGGCATTGGTCCCTCCGATATAACGATATAGAGGTAATTCCAGATACCCGGCAGCGGCCTTGGCTGCTGCCAGAGAAACACCCAGGATGGCATTGGCACCCAACTTTCCTTTATTGTGAGTCCCATCTAATTCAATCATTACCTGATCAATATAGCATTGTTCAAGTACATCCAAACCCATTAATTCTGGGGCTATCACCTCATTCACATTCTGAACAGCCTTTAAAACACCCTTACCGTTAAATCGTTTATTATCTTCATCCCTTAATTCTACTGCTTCATAAGTACCGGTACTCGCACCTGAGGGCACCTGGGCAATAGCCATCAATCCGCTTTCCAAATGGACTTCAACCTCTATGGTAGGGTTTCCCCTGGAATCTAGAATCTCCCTGGCATAGATATCAAATATACTACTCATTAATCTCCTCCTTTGAAAATCTTTCTCTTTCTTTAATACTCTTATATTTTTTTCTTTTAGAATATCTCTTTCCTTCTTTATAGACTACCCAGATAACTAAATAAAAAAGTACCCAGGCTAAAATATATTATTAGACTACCCACGTCAACTGCCGTTGTAATAAAGGGGCCGGTTGCAATAGCAGGATCAATATTTAAACGGGTGAAAACCAATGGCAATAATGTTCCAACAGTTGCTGCTGTAATAACTGTTATAAAAAGGGATAAACCTATGGTCAAACCCAAAATATAATTACTTTGCCAGAAATAGGTAAATAATGAAATAATGATGCCGACAGTTATTCCTATAAAAAAACCTACTTTTGTTTCTGTCCATATGTTTTTCCACAATTCGTCCAGACGAAGCTGCCCTGTTGCCAGTCCCCTCACAGTGATGGTAGAAGATTGTGCCCCAACATTCCCTCCCATTGCCATAATAATAGGGATAAAGAAAGCTAAGGACACAACTACTTCTAAAATTCCGGAATGAAACTCGATCACTGAACCAGAGATAACTTCACCAACCATACAAACTAAAAGCCAGGGTAAACGAGCCTTTGCCCTGCTTAAGGGATTTGCCTTAATTAATTTATCTTCATAATACTCAGCTGAGCCGACCATTTTATGGATATCTTCAGTGACTTCTTCCTGCAAGACATCAATAATGTCATCAACAGTAATGATTCCTACCATCATACCTTTTTTATTAATAACCGGAATAGCCAGAAAATCATAGTCGGAAATGACCTTTGCTGCTATCTCCCGGTCTTCTGTATCCAGTACACTGATCACATCTTCTTCCATAATTTCGGATATCTTTTTCCGGGCATCGGCTACAATTAAATCTCTTAATGATAAAACACCGATTAATCGCTTTCTTTTGTCTAATACATATACATAATAGATCATTTCAGCTTCTGGACTCATTTCCCGAATATGTTGGATAGCTTCTTCAGAGGTTAAATGTTCCCGAAGTGTCACAAATTCATTATTCATGATACTTCCGGCGGTATTTTCCTCATATTTCATCAGCTGTTCAATTTCATCGGCTTCTTCTTTAGACATTAAGTCCAGCAATTTCCGTGATTCCTCGGGGGCAATTTCACCTAAAATGTCCACTGCCTCATCGGTATCCATTTCTTCCAGTATTTCAGAAGCCTGCTTTTTACTCATGGCCTTAAGCAAGTCGGATTGCAGCTCGGAGTTTAATTCTGAAATATATTCAGCTATTGTTTCCCGATCCTTAATAAGCCGGAATATTTCTATGATCTCCTCAGGAGAAAGTTCTTCGGCTATTTCACTAAAATCATTGGGGTGAAGATCACCTACCAATTCTTTTAGTTCTTCCGATTTTTTCTCATCCAGGAGTTGCTTGATTTTTTCAGTTGTTATTTTTTCTTCCATTTGATTCTGCCTATTCTATTTCAAAGCCCTAATATACAATAAGGGACTTAATCAACAGGTATTCTCTCTTCCTTGATAATCCGGTATAGTTGTGAGGAATGTGAAATCGATACATTGCCTGTCGGCATTTCAAGAACCTCAATTTCCAAAATTTTATGTCTGTAATGGATTTCAATTCTATCCAAAGAATTGATACTATCACCAGCCTTGGCTATTTTTCCATTTATTTTTACACAATGGCTATCACAAGCTTTCTTTGCTTCTGTTCTTCTTTTAATAATACGACTTAATTTAAAAAATTTATCAATTCGCAAAATAGTCCCTTCCAATAATTTCTTTATTCTTTTTTCTTTAACTGAGGAAAAAGAATCACTTCTCTGATTGAGTCAAGATTAGTTAGCAGCATGACCAATCGATCAATCCCAACACCCATTCCGCCTGCAGGAGGCATACCATACTCCAGTGCTTCAAGGTAATCATAATCAACAAAATGCTGATTGATCTCTCCCTTGCTTTTATTCTTAGCCTGCTGGAGAAAACGTTTTTTCTGTTCTAAGGGATCATTTAATTCGGTGAAAGCATTAGCCAGTTCCATTCGATTAACAAAGAGTTCAAAACGTTCCACAATGTGAGGAGAACCTGGTTTTTGCTTTGACAGGGGTGAAACCTCAATCGGATAATCAATAATAAAAACAGGTTGAATCAAGGTATGTTCAACCTGTTTTTCAAACAATTCATTCATGATCTCTCCTTTTGTTGCATTTTTCGTAATTTCCAACTGATATTTTTTAATTAGACCAACCAAATCATCATCACTTATCTCTTTGGGGTTAATGCCTGTTACTGATTGAATTGCTTCATACATGGTTAATCTTTTCCATGGGGGAGTAAAATCAATCTCTTCACCCTGATAGTGGATAACTGATTTTCCTTTCAGTTTTTTCAAAACATGACTAATCATTTCTTCAGCGATATCCATCATCACATTATAATCCGCATAAGCTTCATATAATTCCAGCATGGTAAACTCCGGATTATGCTTGGTAGAAATTCCCTCATTACGAAAATTACGATTTAATTCATAGACCTTTTCTATTCCTCCAACCAGTAATCTTTTTAAGTAAAGTTCAGGAGCAATCTTCAAATACAAGTCCCGGTGAAGGCTAAGATGGTGCGTTACAAATGGAGTAGCAGTAGCTCCTCCCGGTATAGGTTGTAATACGGGAGTTTCAACTTCCAGATATCCCTTATTATCCAGGAAATCTCTGATATACTTTATTATCTTGCTTCTTTCAATAAAGACATTCCGAATATCGGGATTACTAATCAGGTCCAGGTAACGCTTACGATATCTGATTTCTGTGTCAGTTAAGCCATGCCATTTTTCAGGAAGTGAACGCATTGATTTACATAATAGGGTAAAGTTACTTGCCAGTACTGTCAGTTCACCGGTCCTGGTTTTAAATATTAAACCGGTAATTCCAATGATATCACCAACAGATATTTTCTTGAATATCTCAAATGAATCATTCCCGATGAGGTTGGATTTTACATAAATTTGTAATTTACCGGTCTGATCTTCCAAATCAGCAAAGGCTGCCTTACCATGCCTTCTCAACGCCTTTAATCTTCCCGCAATAATAACCTTATCACTGGATGGCTCGCCGGTAGCAATTTTGTCAAATTGTTCTATTATTTCCTTAATTGGTTGTTTTCCCTCAAAACGCTTGCCGAATGGATCGATATCCCGACTTCTTAACGCTTCAATTTCCTTTATTTTTTCTTCTCTTAATAAGTTAACATTTTTCTTTTCCTGTTCGGTCAATGATTATCACTCCTTGCTAAACTTTGTTAATGAGCAAACAACTATTCTTTTTTCTCTTGAACTATTATCTTCTTTTAATCGAATCTCTCCAAGTCATATTGCTTCTATCTTAGGATTTCAGGTAAAAATTATTCAGGTAGCACATCTTAATCTTTATGTTAAAACATTTTATTTAACCATTACCACCTTTAAAGAGGGTGGTTTTTTTATGATTAAATAAAACTATATCTGATTAAACATTAAAATTCTTTCAGAACTTTAATGTTATATTCTATAATAAAAAGGTTATAAAAGTAAATAAAAAAAATGAACAGGTTCTAAAGCTTCCTTTTAACCTATTCATTTTAAAATAAAGACAAAATAATTTATTTAATTTCCAATATTTTGTAATGTAAATTTCCGGCGGGGACTCTTATTTTTACCTTGTCTCCAGCCTTTTTCCCAAGTACTGATTTTCCAATAGGAGAATCAATGGAAATTTTTCCAGAAGCCGGATCAGATTCGACATAGTCAACTAATGTAAACTCAATCTTTTCCTTCTTTTTCAAATCTTCAACAACAATTTTTGAACCGGGAGACACAAGAGTGTGGTCGTTTTTGGATCTATCAATTAATTCATAATTCTCAATAATTTTTTCTAATGTTAAAATGCGACCTTCAATGAAAGCTTGTTCGTTCTTAGCAGACCGATATTCAGCATTTTCTGATATTTCACCAAAAGCTACCGCATGACTAATTTTTTCAGCAATTTCTTTTCTTTTAACCGATTTTAACTCACGCAATTCGGTCTTAATCTTTTCCAGACCTTCTTCAGTTAGCATAAACTTCCGGTCATTCATTTTTATACACCTTATCCTCAATAATAAAATTAAAACTAAGATAAGCCATGCAATTTAAAAACGAAAGTCACTTACCTTAGTCAATACAATTTTTATAGGTCATTTTAGTCCATCATTATTGTTGATGTAAATGAATTATAGAATATTTATTATTTAATGTCAAGTAAATACCGCACCCGCATAGCGGGTGGCTTTAAGAAGCCTCTAAAGGAGGCTTAACTTTTTATTAGTCAGTTTTTTCTATGCTCTTCTTCTTTTGATCTCTTCTCTGTCTTTGTAACAATTCTTTCCGGGATATTCAAGGGAAATTCTTCCCCTTGATGACCCCTGAGA
>Ga0180433_10008247_pt1 | contig 13028 bp, 15 predicted proteins | sample SS_ome_8_FD_132980 | JGI IMG/M metagenome (GOLD analysis project Ga0180433, IMG submission 132980) | Hypersaline lake sediment archaeal communities from the Salton Sea, California, USA - SS_1_D_1 metaG | ecosystem: Environmental > Aquatic > Non-marine Saline and Alkaline > Hypersaline >... | reverse complement strand
TTGCCGTCGCTGGGGCGGGCACGCGAGTTGGCTCGACGGACGACCTGTTTGTCAAATATTAAGGCGATTGCGACGCAGGCCCTGACGTATGCCGGCAGCAATCGGGATTCTTTGCCGGTGGCCAAGCATGACCCGGGTTCTACCGTTCAGGGGAAGTTTGCTACTTCCGTGGGGTATAACTCGACGCAGAATGACCGTGAAAACACCGAAGATGCTAACTCGGCGCGTGTGAGTAACACGCGCGGTTGGTTCAAGTTGCTTATGGGGGGGGCGAGGGCCTATCTGCAACCGCAACAGTTTATCTGCAAAAGCACCAAGACATTAAAACACGATTTCAATGGCACGCCGACCTACTACGTCAACGGCGCTCAGGAACAGCCGTGGTATGATTTTGACGGCTATCGAACGGCGGATAGGGACGAAGCGAGTGACAGTGGCCCTGCTCCAGATGAAATGGTGTCGTTCAGCTATTCTTTTTTCTGCAATTTGAAGTATAGGAACAACTCCCTCAATTCGATCGTGGGTATTAAGCTCAACAACCGCATGGATCCGGGCATACCGCTTGTAGCCGACCGTAATCCTTATTCGAATGAGATAGCGGGCCGTAAGAGTTCGTCTACGCAAAGGTTGGGTGTCGTTCGATACGCCCCAGGCGAAAGCGTTCTGGGTTTCCCCGCACCGTTGGGTGATTATAGTTCCGCCAGCGCGGCCGGCGATCCCGGTGACATCTTGCGGAAAAACAAAGCCGCCAATTCGCGTAACCACAACCGGGAAGGGCAGAATGTCGGCTATCTGGATGGCCATGCCAAATGGAGCCGGCATCCGAAAGCCGGCGTGGATGGTGATTCGATCTGGTCCAACTGGGAGGCGGATACGGGCGAGTCGGCTGGCTTCAAGATCTGGATTGACGACCAAGGCGAGGCGCCCACGTATCAGGCTTTTCCGGTGGATGCGGTACCGCCGTCGGGTAGGAATTACACCAACATGCGTGCGAGATCGACTTGGCTGACCGATGCGGTGCTTTTCCCGTAAGAGGGTGGTGAGCTGGACGCAAAAAAGATAAGACCGACCTGTTTGTGTCGGATTGTGTGACGAAAATAACATTGATTGGGACACCTGTTGGGTTTGAGCCGCAGGTGTCCCTTTTTTTGTGGGTGGGCGTTGTCGACTCGTTGGTTAGATTCTTACGGCGGAAGATGCGTGTATTTTGCGCGCATGTTTCCGACGACTGAAACGCTTTGGTTTGCGGGCATAAAAAGGCGGCCCGCCTTTAGGTTAGGTCTTCCTCGTCGGAGTCGGTTTTCCATTGTTCCGCTTCGTCGAGATCGTCTATCTCTCGCTGCATGTGGTTGAAGAGCTTTTCTTGGAGCGGCGCGAATTTTCGATACATTTGGGCGGTTGCCTGGTACGCATGGACCATGAGGTCGAGCTTGATGAGTTGCCATTTTGTCAAGCACTCGGGTTCCTTGATCGTGCTGAACGGGTCGCACGAGAAGGTGACTTGGCCGGCTGGGCCTCGAACGAAATGTTCACAGTCGCTGCATTGAATCATGATTCGTCTCCCCATGGTTGCAGGTATTTGGTTGCGAGCTCAAGTTTTTTGGGTCGATCGATGGGGTACTCGGCATCAGTAAGGGACGACTCAGTACAGGATTTTGATGAGCGTGGGCTCAAGATTCGCAACGTTTCCAGCTAGTTCACGGTTGATGGCTTCGCGATAGGCCGGCGCTTTGCGTTGCCAGTTTAGACATTCTTCGGGGAAGGCGCGTTCAAGTTTGGCGGCATTGTGCTTCGTGTACAGGATGTCGCGTTCATGTTGCTTGCGAGCGAGTTCACCAAGTCGGGTCAAGTTGTTGGCGCATCTTGCTTCACTTTCGGCAAAGTGCTGTCGGACGAAGTTGGCGCTTCGTTCCCGCCGGGCAAGCTGGGTTCTGGCTGCGGGGCTATCGCATCCGACCGCGGTGCCTATGAGCAGCGTACAACCAGCGATGAGCCCCATTTTTCGCCTACCCATGTGTACGTTTGCTCCTGTCTTGCGGCGACGCCATCCATTCCGGTTGCCTTGACCGCCCATCGAAACCACGACGTCTATCACCAGCATACTCGAAGCCGAACAGGAAGGGCAGCGGGTTGCCGGTGGTTTTACATGTTTTTCGTAAACTTATGTTCTATTAGAGCTTACACGCCTTGGCAGTTGGTGCGGCCTCTTGGGTCTTATACAGGCCAACGTGGTGGTGGGGAGGCGGGACAAAACAAATTTCATGTGTGCCGACCTGCAATTTCCCGTTGCTTCGTGCGTTTAGTATGCTGGCGGGCGTTATGGACGTAGCAGAACTTGTCGAGGTGATTGGCCGAGCTCAACGGCGGGAGCCTGAAGCGTTCGATGCGCTGGTCGCTGAGTATAGCACACGTCTGTACGGGTATTTCTATCGCCTGACGGGTCGTCGGCCCGAAGCGGAAGATCTGCTTCAGGAGCTCTTTGTCCGGGTCGTTCGGATGATCGGTCAGTATCAGCATGACGGGCGGTTTGATGCATGGTTGTTCCGGATTGCTGCGAATTTGGTTCGCGATCGCGTGCGTCGGTCGCAGACCTCCAAGCGCGCCGGTTTTGTGGAAGAAGGTGGTGGAGCGGGGGCGGGCGAGTCCGACCCGCTGAGCCAAGTTCCGGATCGCGTCGTGGGTGAGCCGGTGGATGCGATGGAGCGGGCTGAGACATTCGATCGTTTGCAGTGGGCGATCGGACAGTTGCCGGCGCAGGAGCGCGAGGTGATTCTGTTGAGGCATTTTTCGCAGATGTCGTTTGCTGAAATTGCTGAGGTCATGAAAACGCCGATGGGAACGGCGTTGGCCCGCGCGCATCGCGGTTTGGCTCGATTGCGTGAGTTGATGCGAGAATGTTCGGCGTGATTCGTTGAGTTTGGGGTCTGATAGGGGCTGGGAGCGGATAGTGCAAGGTAAAGGTTACTATGAGCGAGCCTTTGGAACAACTTGAGCGTGAGGTCGAAGCGGAATTGGGTTTGTGGTCCGATCTGTTAGCAGTCGAGCCGACGTCGGTGGTCATCGGTCGTGTCAAGGTGGCGCTACGACATGAGCTGAACGAACAGTGGTTGGGTGAACAGCCGGTTGTGGAACCGACGCTCGAGGCGACGAGCCGTGTACGGGCGGCGATCGGAAGCGAACTCGAGCGGCTGCGGGAAGCGGCGTCAGTTGAAGGTGATGGGGTGGTATCATCGCGGCGACGGGCCTGGATAGTAGCGGTGCCAGCGTTGGCTGCTGCCGCGATGATTGCGATCAGTATTGGTTTGGTTCGCTATGGTGAGGTTGGGCCAACGACGGTGGTGCCGACTCAAACCCGTGTGGATACCCACGTTGAGCAAGTGGTTCGGCTTGCTGAGGAACACGTGGAAGCGTTCATCGCCTTAGCCGACGATGTGCTGGCGGAGGATACGTTTGTGGCTTCGGTCCAGCTGGATTTGGGGGAGATTGAGGAAGGTGTCAACACGGTGTGGTTGTCGTTGGATTCGAATGAGGAGAGCTTGGAAGAGCTTTCGAACGAGATTGATGGGTTGTTTGTCGACGTCGAATTGTGGGAGACGTAAAGGACGCAGGAAATGGGGACAAGTGCCTCCGCTTACGCTGCGGGCCTAAAAAGGCGGTTTGCCTTAGGAGCCAGAAGATGAGACGCATTTGCAGACACAGACGTGTGGGTCTTGTGGCGTGTGGCTTGGGTTTGTTTGTTTTTGGGGGTGGTTTTGAACCCGTCTCGGTTTATGGCGCGTCGCCTGCTTCGGAGGGCGATGAGGTAACCACCGCGCCGGCTGACACGGGCGCTGTACGCGAGGGGTCTCGTCGTGAGGGTCGGCGGCGAGGGGGGGGCTGGATGAAAGAAGATTTTCCAGGCGGTCCGGGACCTGGTCCTGGGGGTGGCCCTGGTTTCATGCGGGGTCATGGTCCGGGGCTTGGTGAAGACGAAGGGCCCTGGGGTCGTCGAGCGATGGACGAAGATGAGATTGACGAGTTGATGTCTTTTGTCGAGCAACATTTGCCCGACCTGTACGAAACGCTGGATCGTGCCCGCACGTTGGACCCGATGGCCTTTCGCCACATGCTACGCCGTGTTCGTGGGATGATGGATCGTTTCCGTTTTGCGGACCCCAAGATTCGCGAGACGATGATTGCTGAGTACAAGGTGAAGATGGCGATCCGACGCTTGAAGAAAGACTACTATCGCGCGACCTCAGAGGAACGGGAAAGTATCAAGGTTGAGCTTCGCGCCCAGATCGAAAAACAGTTCACCTATCGGCAACAGCGTTTGGTGCAGGAGATCGCGCGTTTACGGGAACGACTCGATGAGCAGTCTCGGCGATTGGCGGAGCAAGAGAAAGACAAGCAGCGGCTGATCGATGAGGAGCTCAGCGAGATGCTAGACGGTCTGAAAGATCGCGTCCATTCTCGCGAACGCGGCCGCCATCGCGAACATCAACGCGGGGATGGCCGGTGAGTTCGTATCTTGGATGTAGCCGACCTTCTTCAATGGGAGGGGATCACAATTCCATGTGTGGACTGTGCAGTGTGGGTACTTCAATGGAAATATGATCGCGAACGTTTGGACTTCTAGGGGGTGCCCTGAGTTTGAATAATGGGTTGACGCTCCGCGAGGTCCGCATCGGTTTCATGCCAATATTGGATGGTCTCTTCACCCAGTTTCCATGAGAGTTGTATATCCCGCCCTTCCAAGCGGGCTGGGAAATCGACCCGTCCTTCATTGTAGCCGGAGAGAGTGCAGCCGATGTCCTCAAGTTCCTCTCGCAACCGTGAAAGGTGGTCGGTTACACAAGCGTATTGCTCACGGGCTTGTTCCGCGGCGGCAATGTTGCCTTGTGCGTTGAGTTTTTGGTGTGCCTCGTGCAGACTCCGCAGCTTCTGGTATTCCGTGACGATGTCTGTGACGATTCGACGGACGAGGGTCAGTGCGCGGTTGGCCTCGGTCACGGTGAAACACTTTTTCGCGGTCAGGGGTGACGGTTCGGGCAGTGAAATCGCCTCGAAAGCATCCATGTCGCGGACTCCTTTTTGATGCGGGCTTCCGAACTGCAACGGCGGGTTTACTGGGCAACGCCTTGTCCCTGCGAATCATGCTTGCGGTATAGTTTTACCGTTTGACACAAAACGCTCGTCAAAATCGACAGTACCAAATGGCGTCGCGCAAGTCAACGTGTCGGGTGATGGACGCAAAAAGTCTGGTGATGGCATCGTTGCGTTGGGGTGTCGTGACATTTTGAGGGTGGTTTTTTTGCCGACCGTACGGTGTCTGGCTGCGATCGGCGGTTTTCGCAAAGTCTGCGTTGTCGTGCTAGGCGGGCATCGTCTGGGGTGCAGATGGGCCGACGAATACCAGCATTAATGCCAATTGGCAACATAGGAAAGATACACACAGGGTGCATGCCAGAATGGCCATCAAACGGTGGGATTCCTGGCGGAGCAACGAACGGACCGCCATCGCGATTCCAGCTAGGGCGCAAAAAGTTCCCGTGATCAGAGCGATCCAGGTAAGGAATGGCGCCGGCATGGTGCCGTGCGTTATGACGTTCTCGAGGATTTGGTGAATCTGCTCCTCGGAAGGGTTCGGGCCGTACTTGTCTACCGCTTGGGTTCCAACGGCACCGGCCCATGCCACAAGGGCGAGCAGGGACAGAAGTACACTTGCGATTGCTAGACCGAGCGATACAGGGGCAGTGCTGGGTGTCGGCGTCGCCGTAAGCGGACGATAGGGAGTTTGGTCGGGGGAAAGGCTGCTCGGCGTCGGTGTCTCCAGAGCCGATGTGCTGGGCTGAGCTTGGGGAATCTGCGTCGGCGACCAGGTGCTGGTGGTCGGTGCCGTCACCGCTTTGTGGCAGTAAGGGCAGGCGACGGATTGTCCACCCCATTCATCGTCGATCTCGATGGGTTGCTGACAGGCAGCACAGGCAAATCGAATCGCCATGGGTTTACGTCGTTCGTCACGATGCGGCACAGAGGCAATGAGAACCCTCGTTCCCACTTGCATGACCTTTGCTCGGCTCAATCATATGGTTCTGCTGTGCCGACGACAAGGCGACGACAGGATGTTGAATGAGCCGATTATTGGGTCGCGTTTAGTGCGACGTCAAGCGACCAGGAGCTCTTCGGCAAGCATTGTGCGATAGCGTGCCTTAAAGCGTGCAATCACATCCTTATGGATTTGACTGACGCGCGATTCGGAGAGCTGAAGCGTGCGTCCAATTTCCGCCATGGTGAGCGTCTCGTAGTAATAAAGAACGATGACCATTCGTTCATCGTGAGTGAGGCCTCGGGTGAGGAAATCGGCGAGCATCGAACGCGTTACCGGTTCTGCAGGATCGGGTTGTTTGGGGTCACCGACATCCCAGATGCGTTCCTCTGATCGTTCATTGCTGTTCATCGTGCGGGCTTCCATGTTGGAGAAGTGAACATGATGTCCCGCACGTGACCGTTGCATGAGTTGCGTGTAGCGGCCCATCGACATGCCCATTTGCTGGGCGATTTCGTCTTGGCTGGCCGGCCAACCGAGCTCCGTTTCCAGCGTTTCCTGCGTACGCATGCACTGTTTCTCGAAGCGGCGCACGGTTCGTGATTGGGGATCGAGCGTACGGAGCCAATCCAAGATGGCGCCGAGGATACGCTGTTGGCAATAGGTTTCAAACTTGACCTGTCGAGCGGGCTCAAAACTCTGGACGGCCTCGAGCAGTCCGTCGTAACCGGCACTGCAGATTTCGTCAAAGCTGATTCGGGCGGGCAGCTTTCGCGCCAATCGGGCGGCTTGCATGTTGACGAGATCGGCGTAGGCTTCGACGAGGGCGTTACGGTTGGCATCCGTTCTTGCTTGCCAGTAACGATCCCACAAAGCTTGCTTGTCTTTCGTCCTCACCTTCATTTTTGCACCTTTCCGTAGAGAGGGGGGTCCTGAAATGGTGATCGCTCTTTTGTGCGGTTCACGGAACCGCCAGCGTTTTTCCTCTATCAGAACTGCATTGATACCGCGTTCGGTATTCCACTGATCCGTGGCAATGTGCTGAGATGTGATTCTTTCTTTTTGACGTTTGGTTCCACGGTCAGTTACTCCGCCTATCCGACCGCAGACATCCTTGTCAGGGGAGGTCCTTACAAGCCCTTGCGTTCCATCGCTCGCCATTGTGAATTTAACTGATTATGGGACTTATGCAATGGGGATAAGTTCCCTAATATTCGCCACTTAGGTGATCTACCCTATGTTTTAGAGTTGAAAAAAACATGAGCCACCACATGTGGCGATCGCGGAGTGTTCTCCTTATCCAGTGATTGATCGCGTAGGGTCTAGTACAACACAAAGAACTTTTTAAAGGTTTTAACCAGTTATCATCCGTGGTTTGAACAGGTAACGATGGGGACCTGGAAGACATCTTCGAAGCCGAGTTCGGGTTGTTGCGGGTGTTTTGATTTTGCCTATTGAGATACCGCCGGTGTTGTGGGGCGATGTCTTTTTGTAGACGACCTTGTTCGGCGTGGGAATCCGCGTGTCGGGTTGTTTTGCGTGCTGAGGTCCAAGTAGAATGTGGCTCGAGTTTGTGGCGGCGACCCGCTGGTGGACTGGATGATCGAGTCGATGTCGTGGTGTTTGATTTTGCCGATTCTTGTCGTATTGACCTTTTTTTGGGGTCTTTCTGGGACTTTGGTTTTGGGCGGTTTTTGTAAGGGACAATTCGCGTTTGGAGGTGCAAAAACGGCTTTTTGGTGCGTTCCGATGGGTGCGGGGGGTCAACTTAGGGCCGTCCGGAGGGGGCAAAAATACCAAAGTTCTTGGTCCGAAACGGTCGATAAGACACCCCAAGTTTCTCAGGAGTGGCAAGGTGGCGTCTAACCCGTTACCCCACAAGACAATAGAATGGGTCGGCGGGCTGGACGGCTGGGTCGAGATGATCGACCAAACACTCTTGCCCGGCGAGTTCCGGAAGATCGTGATCCGCGACGTGGAGACGTTGTGGGAGGCGATCAAGAGCCTTCGGGTCCGCGGCGCACCGGCGATTGGTGTGGCCGCCGCCATGGGAGTGGTGCTGGGAACCCGGGGTAGTCAGACACCGGAACAGTTCTTTGACAATCTAGCCAGCTGCTGTGCCTATTTAGCATCTAGCAGGCCCACCGCGGTTAATTTGTTCTGGGCGCTGGGCCGGATGCGTTCTCGGGCTGAATCCCTTAAGGGGCAGTCTGTCAGCGATTTACGGTCAGCTATGTTGGTCGAAGCCCAAGCGATTCGGGACGAGGATGCTGCCACCTGTCGAGCGATTGGCGAGGCGGGGGCGGATTTAATCCGGGATGGCGCCTCGGTTTTGACGCACTGTAACGCTGGGGGGTTGGCGGCGAGCGAATACGGGACGGCCTTGGCTCCGATGTACTGTGCCCATGAACGTGGGCGTCAGTTTCGGGTCTATGCGGACGAAACGCGGCCGCTCCTGCAGGGCTCGCGATTGACTGCCTGGGAATTATTGCAAGTGGGGATTGACGTGACGGTCATTTGCGATAATATGGCAGGGCAGTTGATGCAGGAGGGAAAAGTTGATATCGTCGTTACTGGCGCCGATCGTATAGCGGCCAACGGCGATACTGCGAATAAGATAGGGACATACGGGCTAGCTGTTTTGGCGCATGCCCATCATGTACCTTTTTATGTGGCTGCACCGCTGTCGACGTTTGATTTATCGCTTCCGGATGGGAGTGGTATTCCGATCGAAGAGCGGTCGGCCGACGAAGTTCGAAAGGGCTTTGGCCGGGTAACCGTTCCGGATGGCGTGGCGTGTTATTGCCCGGCTTTTGACGTGACTCCGGCAGCGTTGATTAAGGGTATTGTGACGGAGAGGGGAAAGATCGAGCCGGTAACGGCCGATAAAATTCATAGATTTTTTTGCGAATGAGGCTTGCAAAGCCTGAGAAAAACTGTAACATCCCGCTCCCATTGGGATTGGACGCGCGGCCAACACCAATGGTTGTCTTGTAGATGAGGTCTTGAGTAACGCAACGTTTGTTTTGTCATCGGGACTTTGTGGTTCGAGATGAGTCGAGCTGGCGCGGCTCGGCGGAACGGTGTAGGAAGGTATTTCGTTTGAATTTGTGTTGAGTTTGAAGGCGCGGTTACGGAACCGAGTGCCGGAAGCTCCGGTGGCCTCCAAGTGAGAGGCCCGTCTTGTTCCGTTCAAAAGGAGGACACGCGATGTCTAAATGGAGCAAGCTCAAAATGGCAATGTTGACGGCGATTACGACGCTGTCGGCACTGCAGTTGGGCAGTTGCCTGGGTAGCGATTGGTATCAGCGAGTGATTCAGTACGTGGTCATTGGGAATCTATTTGACTGATTTCAACCACGGAAGATCTTGCGGCCGAGCAGTTGCGCGGCCAGCAACCATCGCACGCTCAGGTGGATGTGTAGATTGGCCTGACAATGAAATGGCCGGGATCTTACTAGGAGAAAAGATGATGTCGAAGAAGAGTTGGTGGAGGATCAGCTTGCTTGTAGCAGGCTCGACAGTAGCAGCTTTGCAGCTCGGTGCGTGCATTGCTGAAGCCCTTTTGGCAAACCTTGTTTTGGCTGCGACTAACTAAGATAGTGATACTTGTGGTGGCCGGGCATAGCGAGTACCGGCTATTACCTGGGAGAACTGCACAGAGCTGAGAGTTCTAATCGTTTCGGAATCCTCTCAGATGGGCAATCTCCAAAAATCAAGGAGGCTCGCAATGTTCAAACGCTTGAAAATGTGGATGTACCTTGCTGCCGCTACGGGCGGTTGCTTGCTGGGAGGCGGTTGCCTGGGCATTAGCAACAGCCTGGACAGCGTTGGCCGAATTCTTCTGGCCATTTTGCGTGAAGACCTCTTTAGCTAAGGGCTAAAAGGGTCCGGTGACAAGGTGAGGCATCGGTCAGGGGCGGCACAGGCTGCGTCACGGCTGTCGGCTAGGACAGTGAATCAGCCGAAAGGAAATAGCAGGTGTGAGGTCGGTCCATCAATCGCCCCCAAGCAGGACCGGCGAACCGATGTGAACACTTTTGAATTTGGATTATGGAGGTCATGAAAATGACACGTTTTATGAAGGTTCTTGGTATCGTCGGCGCTTCGTCGGGATACCTGTACGCGGCAGGTGCCTGCCAGATGACTGGTGACGGGTGGAGCTTTCTGCCGTACGTCGGTACCATATTCACAGGTTGGCTGACTGGCCTGGGCACCTAATCGACTAAAGGTGCTTGGCTTCTTAAGAAGCCCGTTCGTGCTTGTGTCGGCCATTTCGGTTGTTGAGACGGGTTGATCTGTCTCCACGGTCGTTGTGTCGGCAAGCTCGGGCGACTGCGGATCGTCGCCTTGCCCGTGATTGCGGGTGAGGGCATGTATATTGGCGTTGCCCGCTTCTTGGGTAATGTGACGATTTGCGGAACTGTATGTAACTTGAAAGTGGGATATCACTCGTTCGAGTGGGTCCCACTTTTTTGCGCGCATCAGGCATGACGCGTACTGTCTAATAACCACTTATGACGATGCCTTATACGCAGCGTATTTAACACTACAGCGTAAGGTTGTTGATTTGAGGCCAACAAGCCGCGTTCCCAGCCCCGAAAACGCGGTCGGGAACTCGTCGTTCGGACTACTTTGCGCTGTAGTGTTAATACGTGTACGTCTATGAAGATTGGTAGACGGTTTGAAGGTGTTTCGGGTTGAGCGTATTCCACATGTCAGCGACGGCGTTCATGAGTACCCCCGCCTTGAAGTGGTACGATTTCTGAACGCATGTTCCATTTCTCAACACCCAGGATACGCCGCCCATTTTTCTACGCCATCCACAACATTCGGTTATATCTTGAGCTCATTCTAGGTTGCGGTAAATGTTCATCTGGGAAATCCGGGTTCAATGAACTTTGGCACTGTGCGGAGTACCGATAACAATCACTCTTTTCGGGCGGCAGCGTGGGCGAGGGGTGATAACTAACATTTCCAGCTTGTCGTTCCGATATTTTAGCGGATTCCTTGTGTGGACCGTGGGGGTCAACGGATGCCACAACTATGCCTCAGTGGACAGTTGCCGACGGTGTGGGCACTTGCGACCCTCTCACTCCTTCTCCTGGGGGCCTCCGCGCCCATCTTGTATGTTCGCTTGGCACGGGGCTTTATGCGCTCGACGTGCAGAAGGTTCGGCACATCAGTCTGGTCGATAGGGTTTGGCGCGTGCCCTGTTTGCCCGATTTCGTGATGGGGGTCACGTGCATCCGAGGCAGGCTGGTTCCGCTGGTGCGTCTTTCTACGAGGCTTGGTTTGCCCAAGACGACCGTCGTAATGCGCCCGTGTGTCGTGGAGATGGATCTCTCGGTGCCGATTGCGGTCGTCGTTGATTCCGTTGAAGCGGTTGCGCGGTTCGATGTGCGTGATATTCAACCGGTACCGCGAATCGGGGGTAACGCCGATTCGCACGCGGTGACGGGTGTTGTGACGTATGGGTCGCAGCTCTGTATGTTGCTTGATATCGACTGGGTTTTGTTTGGCGAGCGGTCGTGTTCAAGCGTACGGGCGACAACCTCCGTCGATCAGTCAATGCCGGATATCGTTTTAGGATCTGATGACTTTGTGCCAAGTGCGTTAGTGGTGAGGCAAGTCCCCTGTGACCATCGTCTGACAAGACATCGCGGAACAATCGAGGTTCCGAAATCGCTCATAAGTTGTCGACTTGTGCCTCAGGATGAGGGGTTGGGTTTGGGCATCGAACAAGCGGCTGGATGGTTCGACGTGGCCGACGAACAGGCCGTGTCGGCAGTTGTGAATCCTCGCCAGCACGTGTTGCAGATTGTGGATACAGAGAATCCGGTCGATGCTGACCGTGTGCTAAGACTCCTAAGTCAACCCGCCCATGTGGGCAAGCGGCGTATTCCTGGATTTCGGCAAGCGGATGCTCGCCTGTATAGCCTCGCCAAAGTTCTGGTGCAATTGCCTGGCGAATTTCGGGCGCGTGAGGCCGCTACGCTGGTTGCTGCCGAATTGGGGTGCTCCACACATCGTTATCGGCTGACGCATTTTCGTTACGATCTGGGCAAGCTTCGGGCCCGTCACCTGGCTGAACGTGTCGGACGAACGCTTCGGTACCGGCTGACGCATATCGGGCGAAGCGTTTTTCAAGCCATTGAACGTCTTCAACCTGTCGAGGAGAGGGCTATGCCAGATCCCGAATGGTTGCCGAGAGGGCCTGAGTTGGCGCTTTCAGCCTGACGAGGCATCGTCTTCGCTTGGGCGTGACCCATCCTGTTTCCAACTGGAATAGCGGCGTAGAAGGGGTTTTTCCGCGAGACTGGCTTGTGGTCAACCGATTTTGTTGCAGCCCGGCTAGCCACCCTGCTGAATGATACTGCACAAATCCTTATTCTTTTCGTGATCTTTTCGTGCAACAAGTGGCTTTCTGTTGCGTCTATATCTTAGAGTGAACAAAAGCGAAAACTGCTGTCGGGCAGGGATCGAAACGGGGGGTCTTACCAAACGGGGACTGTCGATGGCGCACGACTGGGAAATGGATATTAAACGGGCCAAACTTGACATCAACGTCATGGTCTGGCGTTGCAAAAACTGCGGTTGTCTGCAGATCAAGAATGGTGGCTTATCGGCCCAAAGCATCTATCGACCCAACGAGCCCATGTGGAACCCATTCAAGACGTTGCAAGAAGAGCCACCTTGCGAGCCGAAACCCTCGCGGCCGGTCGCCAAGGCGGCCAAACGCGCGGTCAAAGTCAACATCACGCAAGCCTAAGGCGTGCCGCCTTTTTATGCCCGCAACCCAGGCGCTTTGCCGGTCGAAAAGATGCGAGCAAAACGCATAGAAGTTCCGGTGTAAGGGCCTAACACTACAGCGTAAGGACTTGTAAAATATTAACGTTTTGTCCTTGCGATTGTCGATACGGGTCGTATGAGTTACGCACGGAAGCATAAGACGTTCGTTCCCCAAGGGGATGAGTTGAAACGTTCGGTTCAAAGCAAG